>Ga0247727_10007903_pt1 | contig 20001 bp, 14 predicted proteins | sample WisWelCaveWW1625_FD_202498 | JGI IMG/M metagenome (GOLD analysis project Ga0247727, IMG submission 202498) | Biofilm microbial communities from Wishing Well Cave, Virginia, United States - WW16-25 | ecosystem: Environmental > Aquatic > Deep subsurface > Groundwater > Cave microbial mat | place... | reverse complement strand
GCTCCGGCGTTTCGCCGTTGACGGTTTCCGCCAAAATCGGCGCGACCACGCACGACTCGAAAACGCTGGAGAGTGACCCAAGTTTTGATCTCGGTTTCGGCGACGGTGAATTGCTCGACCTCGGCGCCAATTACGGCTTCGCCGTCGGCAAAGGCTCGGTTTTCGTCGCCGGCGAATTTCGCGACCGCAATCCCACCAACCGCGCCGGCAGAGATCCGCGTGATCAAATCGTCGCTGGCGACGCCGCTACCAACACGGTGCCGCAACCCAATCATCACTGGGGCGATAGCAAAGTGCGCGACTGGATGACGTTCGTTAATGCCAACTTCCCGCTTTCAGAAAGCGGCAGCAACAAACTGTATGCGTTCGGCGGCTATAGCCATCGTTTTGGCTCGCACGCCGGTTTTTATCGTCGCGGTTTGCAAGTGCAAAATTGGCCGGCAATTTATCCGCTCGGTTTTTTGCCGACCATCGAGCCGGATATTAATGATTATTCCGGCACCGCCGGTTTGCAAGGCGTCACCAACGGCTGGATTTACGACGTGAGCGCGCAGCTCGGTCACAACAAATTCGATTTCAATATCGTCAACTCGCTCAACACTTCGCTCGGCCCGTCGTTAACGAATCCTACCGCGCCCGCCACCATTTCCAATCAAACGGAATTTTATAGCGGCGGTTTTCGTCTGACGCAATATCTGGCCAATGCCGATTTTACCAAACAGTTTGATATCGGCTTGCGCTCGCCGCTCAACTTCGCGCTCGGCGCGGAATTTCGCCGCGAGAATTATCAAGTCGTGGCGGGCGAGGAAGCCTCATACATCGACGGCAAAGTTCCCAGCCGTACCGGCGGCAGGGCTCTGGCTGGCGCGCAAGTTTTCCCCGGCTTCAAGCCGGAAAACGAAATCGACGCTTCGCGCAACAGCTTTGCCTTTTATGCCGATGTCGAGGCCAGTCTCATCGAAAACGTTCTGGTTGGTGTGGCCGGACGCTTCGAGAATTATGATGATTTCGGCAGCACCTTCGATTACAAGGCGGCCTTGCGTTGGCAACCGGAAGAACAATTTATTTTTCGCGCCGCAGCCAGCACGGGTTTCCGCGCGCCGTCGCTCGGTCAAATCTACTTCAATGCCACCAGCACCAACTTTTTAACCAATCCCGCTACGGGCCTCGTTGAGCCTTTCGAGGTTGGCACCTTTCGGGTTGAAAGCCCGGTGGCCAAAACGCTCGGCGCCGAGCCGCTCCGGCCTGAAGAATCGGTCAATTATAGCGCCGGTTTTGCGGTCGATCCGATCAGCAATTTGAATTTCACTTTTGATTTATATCGGATCGACATCGATGACCGCATTGTTTTCTCAGAAAATTTTACGTCGACACCGGGCTCAAAACTCGAGACTCTGCTCGGTCCATTCGGCGTCAATGCCGCGCGCTTCTTTACCAACGCCATCTATACCGAAACCCGCGGCGCCGACATCACCGCCAATTATCGAGTTAATCTTGGCGAAACGAAAACGTTGAAATTCTCGCTCGGTTATAATGACACGCAAACTAAAGTCGTCGGCACCCTCGACACGCCGGCGCAGTTGCTCGGATTCGAGTCGATTCTGTTTGGCGACCTCGAAAAAGTCAGAGTGCAACACGCGCAGCCGGAAAACAATTTGAAAGTCTCGGCGACTTATTCCGCCAGCCGTTTCAATGCGCTGCTGCGCTTGAATTATTATGGCGAGTATGAAAGCATCGAACGCGGCTATTCCAAAGGCCGAACCGAGCAAACCTTCGGCCGCGAAGACGTTTGGGACGTGGAAGCCGGCTACAAATTCGGCAATCTTAATATTACCGCCGGCGCGCAAAATGTTTTGGACAATTTCCCCGATCGCAATCTCTTTATCAGCACGGCGCTCGACCGCTCGAACCTCGGCATTTTTCCCTATCCCGGCGCCTCGCCGTTCGGGATGAATGGCCGGTTAATATATGTGAAGACGACGTACAGTTTGCAATAAAATTGCAGTTTGTTCAGGGGTGGAGTGTTATCAATCCGGTTAAAAACGAACAATGGCGGATCGTCCGCGGATGATCCGCCATTGTTTTTTTCGCGGGTTAAAAATTCATGCGATGACTCGCTCCAACGCCGCCGCAAAAAAACCATCGGTGTGATGCTGATGCGGAAAAAGATGAAGCGCGTTTCCATCGGCGAGCTGCGCCAGTTGGTGGCGTTGCAAAATCGTTGCAACGGCGCTCGGATGAAAATCTGCATGTTGTGCCAGAAATGCTTGCATCACCTCCTCATTTTCTTCAGCGAGTAAACTGCACGTGACGTACACCAGACGCCCGCCGGGCTTGAGCAACAGCGCATAGTGTTCGATAATCTGTTTTTGTTTAACCGCCATCTCCTGCGCCATCGCCGCGGAAATTTTCCATTTCGCATCGGGATTCCTGCGCAACACGCCGGTGCCGCTGCAAGGCGCGTCGATCAAAATCGCGTCCATCTTGCCGAGCAAGTAGGCGGGAATTTCATCCGCTTGCAAAAGCTGCGCGCGAACATTGTGAATCCCGCAGCGTCGCGCCCGCTTGCGGAGATTTTCCAATCGCTGCGGCGCAACGTCGAACGCCCAGATCTCGCCGCGATTCTTCATCAGCGCCGCGAGGTGCAGCGTCTTGCCGCCGCCGCCGGCGCAGACATCGGCTATTCGCCACGACGGTTTTGGATCAACCAACAGTGAAATAATCTGGCTTCCCTCATCCTGCAATTCAAACCAGCCGTCGCGAAACAAGTCAAGGCCAAAAAGATTCGCGCGTTTTTTTAAATGAATGCCGTCGGGCGAAAGTTTTGTCGGTTTGCATTCGTAACCGCGTTTTCTTAATTCCTCCAAACATTTTTCCCGTGACGTTCTCAACGTATTTACCCGAATGGTCAGCGGCGGCGGTTGATTCATCGCCTCCAACAATTTTTCAGTTTCGTCCTCCCCCAGTTGTCGTCGCAGCGCTGAAACGAGCCAATCCGGGAAGGAAGTCCGAAGTCCGAGATTTTGCTGTTCGAGGTCGCTAAAGTCCGAGGTTGCGAGGCCGAGAATTTCCGGCAATGAAAGTGGCAATGAATATGCTTGAAGCGCTTCCGGCGAGGTTTTTTCAAAATACAATTTATAAGCGGCCAACAGCCAGGCGGGATGATTGACTGAATCCGGTTTTGCTTTGGCAATATAAAATTGCAGACGCCGCCGATGCCGTAAAATGCCGTAAACACTTTCCGCCAATTCGCGGCGGTCGTGCGAACCGAGATAGCGCCGCTGGCGGAAAAATTTATCGATCACCTGATCCGCCGGACGAGGATCGTTTTGCAAAATTTCGATCAGCTCAACGGCGTGACCGGCAAGAGATGATGGACTCACGCCATCCAAAATAGCAATTTGCCGGCGAAAGTCAAGATTAGAAATTTTTAAAAATCACTTGCGACTCACGACACTTTTATTATATTAGTTCCCGCCCAATCACTTTTGACGGAGCATCTATGCCCACCTCGATCTGGAGCGACGAAGTTCAAAAAATTTTTGATCAGGCGCGTTCGCCTCATACCAAGAACGTTAAAATCGGCCAGAAAACCGTGACCATTCCCGCGCCGTTTCCTTCGCCGGAAGATTGGCGCGACAAATGGATTTATTTTTTGCTCGTCGATCGCTTCAACAATCCGCAAGCGCCGCCGAAACATTTGCCGTGGAACGGCGAGCAGGCGGAATATCAAGGCGGCACGTTCAACGGCGTGCGCAGCCGGCTTGATTATTTGCAGGAGCTCGGCGTCGGCGCGCTGTGGCTCTCGCCGGTGTTGAAAAATTGTCAATACAGTCCGCACACCTATCACGGTTACGGCATTCAGGATTATTTGCAAATCGAGCCGCGCCTCGCTTCCGATCCGGAGCAGGCGCGAAAGAATCCTCGACTTGCCGAGGACGAGCTTATTCAACTGATCGACGAGGCGCATGGCCGGGGCATTTATGTGATTTTCGACATCGTGCTCAATCACGCCGGCGATATTTTCGAGTATGAGAATCACGGCGCGGTGGCGCCGTGGCGCAATTATCCCTACGTCATTCGCTGGCGCGATCAAAATGGCAAAGCCCGGCCAGATTGGAATGCCCCGCCTGATCATCCGCCGGCGGACGCTTTGATTTGGCCGAACGAATTGCAGCACAACGCGTTTTTCCGCCGGCAGGGCGAGGGCGGCGAAGCCGGCGGCGACTTCGCGGCGCTGAAGGAATTCGTGACGAATTACGAAGAGTACAATCCGGTGTACGGCGTTTATTATCCGGTGCGCGATATTTTGATTCGGGCGCATCAATACCTCCTCGCCAAATTCGACGTCGACGGCTTTCGCATCGACACGCTGAAATATATCGAGACGAATTTCGCGCGGGTGTTTGCGAATGCCATTCGCGAATTCGCGTTCAGCATCGGCAAAAAAGAATTTTTCACCTTCGGCGAAATTTACGATAACGAAGAGAAAATCGCGCGCTACATCGGCCGCAACGCCATGGAAGACAGCGATCTGATCGGCGTCGACGCCGCGCTCGACTTTCCGCTTTTCTACAAACTTCCGGAGGTCGCCAAAGGGCGGCTGGCGCCGGTTGAAGTGGTCAACATGTTCGAGTATCGCCGCAAGCTGCAACAAGGCATCATCAGCTCGCAGGGCGAAGCCAGCAAATTTTTTGTGACCTTTCTCGACAATCACGATCAGCATCGGCGCTTCTATTACAGCGATCCGAACGCGCCGCATCGTTACGACGATCAAGTCGCGATCGGCGCCGGCTGCCTGTTCGCGCTGCAGGGCATTCCGTGTTTGTATTACGGCGCCGAACAGGGATTGAACGGCAGCGGCAGAACGCTCGAGGCCGTGCGCGAAGCTTTGTGGGGCAAGCCCAACGCGTTCGATCAGCAGCATCCGTTTTATCAAGCCATTCGGCAAATTGCAAAAGTGCGCGACAACCAACCGGCGCTGCGTTATGGCCGCCAATATTTTCGGCCCCTCGCGGGCGACGGCGCGCATTTCGGCATCGCGAATTTTCCCGGCAGCGTGCTGGCGTTTTCGCGCATCTTAAGCGATCAGGAGGTGTTGATCGTCGCCAATACCAACACGCAGGCCGGCTGGCAGGGCGAAGCGCTCGTCGATTATTCCATCAATCCGCCGAATTCGACGTATCGCCTTTTGTTCAGCAATAAAAGCAGCGCGGCCATGCCGGCGCCGGTTGCCGAGAAACCGGCCGGCAGCATTGAAATTCGCGAGATCGACGGCGCGGTGACGCACGGTCCGACGCGGGTATTGCGCGTGCAATTGCAGCCGATGGAAATTCAAATTTTGACAAAATCGCCAAAAAATGTGTGAGAATTTCGGCCAAATTTGTGTCTATTAAATAGAAAGACAAAGGAGAAAATGCCATGAACCAATCGAGCCCAAAATTCACGTTCGAAGAATTGACCGAATTCAGCAACAAGCGCTTGGGCGAATTGATGCGCGCCGGCAGCACGCCCAAGATCAAAGAGGTTGTCGGCTATGAATTTCGCGGCTATAATATGCCGCGAGTAACAAAGTTGACCGGCACGCGAAAATACAAAAAGGGTTTTTACGCGCAGCCCGGAACGGACAATTACGCGTGGGGATATAACGTGCCGGTGGTGCAGAATCGCAAAACCGAACCCTGGCTCGCCACCCCGAACGAAGAAAATCCTCGACGTTATTTTTTCTTCAAGCTTTTGCCGGCCGGCGCGCCGGGATACGACAAGAGATTCGCGCACGCGCTGATCATCGATTATTCCAAATGGGACGCGTATTTTTTTCTGAATCCGGTCCGATTCACGCTTGATTATCTCGTCTATCCCGATCCGGGAAATCATGATCTCATGGTGGGTCGAAGCGACTTCTCCAATGGGCCGATTCATTTTTTGCTGGGATATCTGATTCTCGAGCGGCACAACAAAGGCAATTACAAACCGTTGCAAAAAAATTAGCAGGTCTCACATGCAAAACCGCCAATTTGGTTCCGGTTTTCTCTCGCGCCGCGAAATGCGCACGGTGGAAAATTTTTCCGAAGCATTTATCGAAGGCAAAAAGGCCATCACCCCCCGCGAGATCGCCGAGAATATCGATCAACAATTGATCCGCATCGATTCGAAGCGCAAAGGCAGCGTCAAGCTTGTGCTCTTTCTCATTGAATATGTCTTGCCGCTGCTGTCGCTGCATCGGCCCTTTTCCCGGATGACTCCCGAAGCGCGCCGGAAATTTATCGAACGCAATTTAGTGAACACCAACCTTGAACTGCGGGGGTGGAAACGCGTCAAGCGCTTGTACAAAGGCTGGTTCTACAACCTGCGCGGCCGCACGTTGCGCGACCTGTCGCGCGTCAAAACTTTGTTTTTGGCGGGCTATTACGGCGATCCGCGCGTTTATGCGAGCGTTCGTTTCGTCACCGTTGCGGCGCGCGAAAAATTTCAATCGGCTGCCGATCAGCTCAAACCGCTGGGGCTTTCAAGATTGCAAATTCATCAGCCGGCGGATAAAGAATTGGAGGCGGACGTTTGCGTCATCGGCTCGGGCGCCGGCGGCGCGGTGGTCGCCTACAATGCGGCGAAAAATAAAAAAAATGTTGTTCTGCTCGAAGAAGGCCGGTATGTAACGGCCGATGAAATCGTCCATCACGAAGGCGAGATGACCGCGAAAACCTATCGCGACGGCGGCTTGCAATCGACGGTCGATCTCGACATGAGCATCCTGCAGGGCAAATGTCTCGGCGGCACCACGGTGATCAACAATCTCATTTGTCTGCGTCTCAACGATCCCGATTTGAACGAGCCGGAAAAGCCCGATATTTTCGAAAGATGGCAGAAGCTCGGCGCGCGTATCGACGCGCAAAAACTCGCGGCGTCGTATGAACGCGTTGAAAAAATGATTCACGTTGAACGGACTCCGAAGCAGCTCACGAGCAAAAATGCCGACGTTCTGCTCGACGGCTGGAAGCGGCTGGTAAGCAACGGCGAAGGCGACAAAACTTATAAATCCGGCCTCTTCAAAAAGAATTTCAAAGATTGCCTCGGCTGCGGCTATTGCAACTTCGGCTGTCCGTACGAACGCAAAATGTCGATGTTGGAAACTTACATTCCGGCGGCGATCGCGCATAAAGCGCGGGTGATTACGGAATGTCACGCCGAGAAGATCGTCTTGCAGGGCAAAAACGCCGCGGGCGTGCAATGCCGGCTGAAAAATGGGCGAAAACTTTTGGTGCGCGCTAAAAAAGTCGTCGTTTCTTGCGGGGCTCTCGCCTCGAGCGTTTTGTTGATGAACAGCGGCATTCGCCGCAATGTCGGCCAGCGTTTCTCGTTTAACGCCGCGTGTTTGATGTTGGCAAAATTTCGCGAGCCGATCAACGGCTTTGACGGCGTGCAGATGCCGGGCTATATCGACACTGGCGAAGCGATGCTCGAAGCCTGGTTCGCGCCGCCGCTGGCCTTTGCGGGCATCGTGCCGGGCTGGTTCAAAACGCATTTCGAGCGGATGCAGGCGTATCATCATTTTGCCTGCGCCGGGGTGCTGATCGGCACCGAGCCGAATGGCCGGGTGAAACGCACGGCGGTGTTTCGTAATTTGTTCGGCCCGGTGGGGTATGAAATGACGAGGGGCGATCTCGAGAAATTAAAGCGCGGCATGGCGCTGATGGCGCAAGTGTATTTTGCCTACGGGGCCGAGGCGGTTTATCCGTCGTCTTTTGTCGATCTGGAAATGAGCGCGAGCGACTTTAAATCCGCCCGCGCCATCGAAAATTTTATCGACGACAATATCCGCCGGCCCGATGACATGATTCTCAACTCGTCGCATCCGCAGGGCGGCAACGCGATGAGCGACAATCCCGCCATCGGCGTCGTCGATAGCCGCTTCAAAGTGCACGGCTTCGACAATCTTTATGTTTGCGACGCCAGCGTGTTTCCGACGACGATTCGCATCAATCCGCAGTTGACGATCATGGCGATGGCGGATTATGCGAGCCATTTGAGTATTATATAGTTGCTAAAAATTAGCCGGGTTCAATGCTGCCCGAAGGGTTCCAGTTTCAGCTTATCTGAAAACTGGCGTAGAGCATTACTATCAACGCAACCACGAAAATTTCTACCGACCTCCAATTCGCGCCAATGGACGCTAGTTTTTTGTTCGTGTTGCTTGGCGTTAATTCGCGGTTAATGGATTGGGTTGCGACAAGTTGTCGCGTTACGAAAATGATCTAAAAACCGGAGATGGAACCATGTCAGAAAAAAAATGGACGTTTGAGGATTTGGCGAAAACCGACGCCGCGACGCTGGAAAAAATTTTGCGCGCCGGCCCGGCTCCCGATTGGGAGCAAATGAACGGTTACATTTACAACGGCTGGAATCTCACTCGGCCGGCGCGGCTGGTTTCCGGCGAAAAATTTAAAAAAGGGTTCTTGAAAAAAAACGACGGCAAAGTTTGGGGCTACAACGAGTATGTCCGGCAGGATAGACAAGGCCTGAATGGCGCGTGGAACACGCTCATAAAAAAAAACGACCGGCCCGTTCACATGGGATTTTATCGCATCTCGTACGTGAAAGACGAGCCGCCGCAGAAACTTTTTCGGCCGTACACGCATCTCGGACACTTCGATTATAATCTGCCCGAAAATAAAGGCGCCTATTTCTTTTTCCGCACCATTCGCGACTTCATCGTGCTGCCCAATCCGGGCGATCATTCGGTGATTCTCTGCAAAGCCTACGTGCAAGTTCCGCCGCGGCTGAATTTTTTCTATTGCTATTTCATGATCGGCCATCGCGAGCCGATCAAGTACAAGCCGTGGTAGAACCTAATTCGTCAAACGTCATGGAAAACGATATTATTTTCCGGCCGCTTCGCTTTCGCCATCTCACGGTCAAGAACCGCGTCTTTCGCTCAAACATCTCCGGGCGGTTTGACAACTACGACGGCTCCGGCAGTCAAGCGCGCATCAATTGGGAAGAAAAATTCGCGCGAGGCGGCGTCGGCGCAATTATTTCGTCGTATGTGCCGGTTCACATTCGCGGGCGCATATTGCCGAATTACGCGACGATCGATCGCGACGAGCGCATTCCGTTTTGGCGCCAGCTCGGCGAGCGGGTGCATGCGCATGATTGCAAATACATTTTGCAACTGAGCCATTCCGGGCGGCAGCAGGATGTCGGCGGTGTCGAAAATCTCGGCAAGAAAATGTTGAGTTCGACAAGCCGCACCGAATCGTTTCACGGTTTCGAATGTCAAGCCATGACCATTGCCGAGATCAAAGACACCGTGCAGCGCTTCGCCGACGGCGCGAGAAGGGCGCGGCTGGCAGGACTCGACGGCGTCGAGCTGCACGGCGCGAATGGTTATCTTATCACGCAATTTCTCAGCTCCGCCATCAACGACCGCAAAGACGAGTACGGCGGCAGCTTGGAAAATCGCGCCCGTTTTGTGCTCGATATCATTCGCGCCATTCGCGAAGAAGTGGGTCACGATTTTCATTTGCAAGTCAAAATCAGCGCGGTGGATAACAACAACGCCGTAATTTTCTGGGAGAAAAAGGGCAACACGCTCGCCGACGCGATTCGGATTTGCCAGTGGCTTGAGCAGGCCGGCGTCGATGCGCTGCACATTTCGAGCGGCAGTTTTTTTCCTCACCCCGACAATCCTCCCGGCCCGCTCGCCGTCGATCATGCTTCGCGCACCTACGACGTTATGATTTCGAGCGGCAGATATGCTTTTCGCAATTATCTGCTGATGCGGTATCGCTTGCTGCAGCCGATTTTTCATTTTCTGTGGAATCGCACGCGCAGCAAAATCATCGAAGGCATCAATGTTGAATATGCCCGCGCCATTAAAAAGCAGGTCAAAATTCCCGTGCTGTGCACCGGCGGCTTTCAAACGGCCTCGTATATTCGCCAAGTGATTAACGAGGGCGCTTGCGACGGCGTGACGATTGCGCGCAGTCTGGTGGCGAATCCCGATCTCGTCAAAATTTTCGCGCAGGGCAGAGATCGCCCTGACAAGCCGTGCACGTATTGCAACAAGTGTCTCGTGAACGTGTTGGAAAATCCGATTGGCTGTTATGAGTTGTCGCGCTACGACGGCGATTATGATAAAATGATGAAAGAGATCATGTCGGTGTTCGCGCCGGCGGGATTCAACCAATGAGACGGGATATAGATTTTTTCATTGGAGAGCAAGTTGATGAAAACGCGGGTCTTTTTATTCTCATCAGCTATTGCGACCGGCTTCGTTCAATATGCTTTCGCCTTTTTTCTTCCCGACGATAGCACTGACAAACCAATCCCACCAGTTTGCGCCAAAATTTTGCAGGAAGCACAATCCCTCCAGGACGAGAATTACAAGGAAGCCCTGCGTTACGCGCCGATTCTTTGGTTTTCGGATAAAGAGCAATACTTTCCTACTTTGCCATTTTTCTCTGCTTTCGATAATAAAGATAACAATAGTAAGGGCTCACTGGATTTTTTTGATACCGAAGAAATAGCGCCGGTGGATCAGAGTGTGCCTCTGGAATTGGCGTCATGGGATACCCTTAATGCTTGGTACGATGCGCTTCGAGATAAAAAGAAACACATCGCAGTCTTTTATAAAATTGACACCGTTGAGATGAAAATTTTATGGAAAATCCTCGACAGTGATGAACAATTCTGGTCTCGCTTGCAGAAACGTTTGGACGAGAGCACATTTGTTAAATATTTTTTGGAAGTTGAAAAGTTGAAAGTATACGAATATTATTTTTATTATATAAACGATACCGGGTTGCAGGGGCATCCCGAAGATTTAGAGAGTTTTTTCGTTTTTGTCCCCTATGAAAAAAATGTTCCTTTTCGCATTGCCGTCGGCGTTGGCCACTTGAATAATACGCCCAATAATGTGTTGCTTTATTTCAAGAATGAAATGGACCAACGTTATCAAGATCATCTCCACGTTCTTGTTGAACTCGGCGGACATTCCAGCGCGCCTGATCTCGGAGTAAACGGCCGCTTCGATCCAGGCGAAGATGCCAACTGGCACATGGAATACCTCTGGGGCACAAGAGACATGCAGGCTATTTATGGCGGAGGATTTACCGGCCAATATGAAACATGGATGACTTTACCGAGGAATACGAGTTCGGACAGCAGCAAGGCTTTTCCCCCTGATTCCGCTCTCTTAAAACGAAATCAGGATCGTTATTGTTACCGACTGCTGCCGGCTGAAAATTTCAAACAGTTGGATATTTTGCTCAAACAATACAAAGAAAAAGAATATTTATTTGATTTTAGGAAGACCGAGCAGAGTATTCTAAAAGCGATCGTAGATACTCTTAAACATGTCGGACTCAACCCGCAGGGGTTGGACACACTTTTGTCGAGTGCATCAAAAGCGCATTTATTGCTTTGGAGGCAAAGTCTTATTAAACAAACGGAGACGCCATCCCGCCATATGTACAACCTTTCATTGTGGAGGGGTTTCACCATGGGAAATTATTGGGAATTTTTGGGATCAGTCAAGAGGGATTGGGGGGTTGTTGAAATTCACGTTGGCGGGACAACATGCCTTGCCAATCAACCAAGAAATATAATCACAGTACTTTATGACACATACGACACGAGAAAATTTTTCGCCGGAAAATTGAATTTGCTGTCATTTTATGGCAGTCTTTCGATGATGTGGAATATTTCGGAGATTCTTTCGATGAAGGAAAAACCCTCGGCTTTGGGTCTAGGCTTGGGCGTAACGTTGGTTCCTCCAATAGTGAAGTATGATAATCTTCGTCGAATTAGTTTGCGTTTGGGGTTAAGATATGACTTTGACAAGTTCAAAAACGGATGTTTGTTTTTAAATGCGACGCTCGGTATTCATTGGCATCCAATTTCTGCAACGAAACTCTCATACATCAAACTAAAAAAAGAAAAACACATGATTTGGAAACATGCTGATTATGGCAAACCCGAGCAGGTCTTCAAACGCCATATCTACCGCCCGCGTTTTGCAGGTTGGGGTTTGTGGGCGCATGTCGACTTCGAACGAAAGCCAAAGCTCGAATCAAGGATCGCTTTGTTGGTGCCTCCCGAATTTGCCCCCATGAAACTGAATGGAGTTTTAGAATTCCAAGCCGGTCGAAGAACCGATTTTAGCTTAAAACCTAATAAGGGATGGACATTCGCATTATACTACCATAGCTTCTATGGCAGATGGTTTTCCTGGTATCTCAATGTTCCTTCCTGGAATGAAAATAGTCGTTTTTCCGTAGGAGGCGGCCTTTCGTTCAAACCTCCTGCGCTGAGTACTAATCCACAAAGTCCAGTTCACTGGGTGCAAATACGCCTCGGTTTGAGAGCGAATATAGATAGGAAAACAATTGAATTGACGCATCATCGCTTTGAATTGCAGGTCGGTTTGCACAAATAATTTCATTCATCAACAGCAAAATTATGACCGTTCAGGAGTTCTCAACAGTTCAGAGAATTTTTGAAAGTATAACGTTATGATTCTTTATAATTGTCCCTATCAAGCTGGATCACGCCTTGCCAGTATTGTGCAAACCCATCACTAATACCTGTCTCATATCAAACTTTTTTTATCATTTCTCCGTCTTAAAAAATAAGCAGACACGAGATTGAATATGACGGATGGCGATCTGATTAATAAATTTCTGAACGGGCCGGAGACCCCCGAAGGCGTGAATGCTTTCAACTCGCTGGTGTGGCGTTGGCAGAAGCCGATGTACAACTTCATCCTGCGCTATCTTGGCAGGCGGGACGAAACTCGGGATTTGACCCAACAAGTTTTCATTAAAGTCTATCGCAATTTGGCGCGGCTGAAAGATCGCGAGCGTTTCTCGGCGTGGATTTATCAGATCGCCGCTAATTTGTGTCGTGACATGATTAAACAAAACCGGCGGCGACCCGCCTATTCGTTGGAAAGTTTGCAGGAGAGCGGCGCGCTCGACGAAGCTGCTCATCCGAGTTTGACTTTACTGCCGGAAGCCTCGCTGCATCCGGATAGAGTGGTGAGCCGCAACGAGCTGAAAGACATTCTCGAAAAAGCGCTGCAAGAAATTCCCGAGGAGCAGCGCGTCGTCGTCGTCATGAAAGAGTATCAAGGCTTGAAATTTACCGAAATCGCCGAGGCGCTCGGCGTTTCGGTGAACACCATCAAATCGCGCATGTATTACGGACTATCGGCGTTGAAAAAAATCCTCGCGCAATGGCAAATTGATGAGGAGGTGATGCTATATGACGTGTGATGAGAGCAAAATCCTGTTGATGGATTTTTTGTATAATGAAATCGAACCCGAGTCGGAAAAACTCGTGCGGGCGCATTTGCAAAATTGTTCGACTTGCCGCGCCGAGTACGAAGCGTTGAGCCGCACGAGCTTGACGCTCAAAGCGTGGGAAAATGAAGACCCGCGTTTGCATTTGGTTTTTGTGCAAGAGAGCAAAAGCTGGCTCGGCGTCTTGAAGGAGAAATTTTTTCCGCATGGCGCGCCGGTTTGGGGCAAGCTGGCGTGGACGTCGGCCGGCATCGCCATCGGCTTGCTGTTCATTAGCGCTCTGTTGAACACGGAAATTTCTTTTAATCATGGCGGCTTTTCGTATCGCACCAGCCTCCTGCCGCGAGAGGCGGCAACTGTTGACTCGCAACTCGTCGCACAAATTCGGCAGCAAGCGTATGAAGAGTATCAACGCCTGCTGCTGGCCAGTCAGCAACAACAGCGCGAAGATTTCAATCGCACGTTGGCGAATTTCGCCACCGAAATCGATCGCCAACGGCAAAGCGATCTCATGCTGGTTGGGCGCGGCCTTGATGAGTTTCAACAACATACCAACTCACGGCTGGAGCGCAATGATGAACTGCTCAACCAATTTTTGCGGTCGGTGAAATTGCCGCCGCAACGGTAGGGTAGAAAAAACAAATTGCAAAAAGAAAAAAGCCAAAACCTATGAAACGCGGTTTAGTTTTCTTGAGCACTATCGTAACTTTCGGATTGCCGCTGTCGTTGCCAGCGCAGGTCAGCGCGCCGTTTGACACGGCGAGAATGCAGCGCGATCTCGACATTATGAACGCCATCCTCGACCGGTTGGTGTTCAACGTTCCGGGGCATTTTGTCCGTCTCGGCGGCGAGGCGACCAAAGGCATTTACTTGCCGGACTACGGCGTGATTTTTCTGACGCCGAAGCGTTCGGGCGCGTTCGGTGTGGTTAATTTCTCGGCGGAAAATGCGCGTCGCCGTGTTGAAGTGTATCAGAGAGATGCCGAGGCCTATAAAAAAGCGAAGCAGCAATCAAAAGCCGGCGAGCGCGGCGGCATTGCTCATGAATATCGCACGGCAGGCATGGAAAAAATCAAAGAGCCGCTCGTCGAGTTTTTTTCCAAATATGCCGACGCCATCGGCCAGTTGGATGATTCCGAAAGGATCGTCATTTATACAACGGGCGGAGAAAATGTTTTCTATTCGTTTGGCGAGGGATGGGAAATTTCTTCGCGCCGCGGCGTCGAGACGGGCAATCAGGATATGTTAGCCGTTGCGCGCAAGGCCGATATCGTGGCGCTGCGCACCGGCAAGCTGAAATCCGATGATTTTATCAATCGCCTCATTTTCAAAGATATCGCGACGGAGTCGACGAATTCCGATATCGAAATCATGGCGCGCATCATCGACACCGCTTTGCAAGGGCGTTCGCGTGAATCGAGGCTGCATGGGAACAACTCGCACGGCATTTATCTCGACGATTTCGGCGCCATCTTTTTTACCCATACGACTTTTAGCCATGATTTTTCCCTACGAATCCTGCAAGATTTGGAAAAGCGCGCTGCCGAAGAGAATTTGCAGCGCCGCATTCTTGATTTGCAAGCCGCTTCCGAACAGCGCCGGGATGATTGGGCGACGCACTACAAAAAATTCAAGCAACAGCTCGGCGACGTGATCGCGGATTACGGCCATACGCTGCGCCAACTCCAGCCGCAAGACAATATCGTCATCACCGCCGATCTCATTAACGCTCCCGACGACGGCTTCAATTATCTCGTTTGTCGCGTGAAGAAACAACATGTGGACGCATTCAATGCGCGGCGGATTTCGCGCGATCAATTTATGAGACTGATCACGTACGGCGAATATTAAAAAAATAAACACCGCTCCCCATTAGCAGCCAGGCGGGCTGTCCTGCGCGTGTACCATTTTAAAAAAATAATGCAGCACTCTCGCCGTCAAACCCCAGATGCAAATCGTCCGTTGTGAGGCGGGGATCTCCCAGTGAAAATGCAAATTCATCAAATCTGTTCGTCGCCGCAAACGCAAGTGGGGATTAAATTGCGCATAAAGTTTCGCCAGTGGAATTTCGTAAATAGCGGCCACTTCTTGTTGGCGCGGCGCCCAACTCAAAGGCGCCGGCGCCCAGGCAAGCTGCACGGCGGCATCGAAGCCTGAAGTCAGCGTGCGAAAGAATCCCATGCTGCCAAGCAAAATGAGTTGCTCGAGGTCGGCGCCGATTTCTTCTTTGGTTTCGCGCAGCGCGGCCTCTAGCGGCGAATCATCCGCCGGCTCGATCTTGCCGCCTGGCAAGGCGATTTGCCCCGAGTGGCGTGATTGGTCCCGGGCTTTTTCAATGAGCAAAAGGTGCGTTTGCGATCCGGCTTGTCGCGATGAAGGAGAATTGAAGAGAATCATCATGACGGCGGCAGCTTTCATGCGGGGATTGGAAACGAGGCGGCCTCGAAAATTCAGCAGGCGTTCAGCAACGCGGTTGGGGTCGAGTAACATAACTCAAACTAAGAAAATTTTTTTCGATCAGCAATGAATTTTTTAAATACCAAAATTTTTCTTGCAAAGTTATTGTCTTTTGTTTATACTTTTACAAGCAAGGTTTAAATTTCCTCATCGAAATGATTAACAAGAACAAACAAACTTTCCAAGGCTGATCCCGCGTGATTCGGGATGAACTGAAGGAGGGGAGGTTCCCACGATGCTCCGATTTAATTTCACGCCATCATTTAGCCTGTTGCGGTAAACCGCGCCGGCGAGACCGCCCATTTCAAACATGATGATGGGCACAAGCCGACTTTTGATAGCTTTTGCCTTCTCGCCGTTGTCTTTCTGTTTCCCGTTTCAAATCAGTAGTTTCTTTATTAGCTGCGCGGTTGATGCCTGCATTGGTACAGGGCGCTTTTGTGCGTTATTCTAGAAAATAACGATTCGAGGCTTCGTGCTGAGCGGCTGGACCTTTAGAAAAAACTTTGTCTGTGAGTCGCTGCAACAACTAATTGCATGATTTGAATTTTCATTCCAGCTTTAGATGTGTTAATGGCACTAACATAATAACCGCCAAAAATAAAAAATGGGAGACTAAATGACCAAAAATTTGTTACAAACTTATTTTAAGCAAGCTGACGAGTTGCCGCCGGCTTTGCGCGAGGCGTTTAAGCGCGCCCTGCCGGATGAAGCCATTCGCGTTTACGCCATGAACGATCTCGACGGCCAACAGCGTTTCAGCGCGCGTTGGCTGGTTTTGGGAGAACAACATCTCGTTCTCGCCGAACCGGATGGCGCCCTGATGAACGGCCACACGATTTGGAAGACGCGGACTCTGCCGTTGCGTGACATCGGCAAATTTGAATTGCTCGAAGGCCTCTCCAGCAGCCGGTTGAATGTGATCGGCACGAACAACGAGCTGCTGGCTGCGGTCCAATTCACCCGCCGCCAGGCGCCGGCCATCGGTAATTTGCAATTCGTCGCTGAACAAGTTCGCAAACGCCTTTTGGAAAACACCGCGCCTGCTGCGCTTGCGGGTGATTTCGAACCGGCGGCGGAATATCAGGAGGCCGTGCTCAAAGCGGTGAAAGAAGCCAAAGCAACTTTAGCCATGCCGAAGATCGGCGTGATGTTGCGCTTGCTCTCGTATTTGAAGCCGCACAAAAAAACGGTAACGGTTGGTTTTTTGCTCGCGGTTTTACTCACCGCGTTGCAGCTGTTGCCGCCGTATCTCACCAAAGTTTTGGTCGATGATATTTTGCGACCGGTGGAAAGCGGCCGCATCGCCGACCCCTGGTTTTGGCTGTGGGTGGTGATCGGTTCGCTTGCCGTAGTTTGGAGTGTCGGCGAATTCATTTCGTTTTTGCGCTTGCGCATCATGGCGCTGACCGGCGAGAAGGTGGCGAAACAACTGCGTGAAGATATTTACAGACACATGCAGAAACTCAGCCTGTCGTTTTTCAGCTCGCGCACCACCGGTTCGCTGATTACGCGCGTGAGCTCGGACACTGACCGGCTGTGGGATTTCATCACTTTCGGCATCATCGAAATGGTGGTGTCGGTGCTGCAAATCATCGGCGTCGCTGCCGCGCTATTTTTGCAGGATTGGTCGCTGGCGATTTTGGTGCTGTTGCCGCTGCCGATCATGACCGCGATGTTCTATTGGCACAGCCAAAAACTGCAAGTGCTCTTTCTGCGTATCTGGCGCAAATGGTCGGCGATGACCGGTGTGCTCTCGGATGTGATTCCGGGCATTCGCGTCGTCAAAGCCTTTGCGCAGGAGCAGCATGAAGTGCGTCGCTTCAGTGAAAAGAACGATGCCTTGGAAGCCGAAGCGGAAATTCTGCACCGGCAGTGGACGCGCTTCTGGCCGACGGTCGTGATGCTCATGCACGTGTGCAGCTTGATCGTGTGGGCCGTCGGCGCGCCGCGCGTGTTGCGTTACGCGCTCACCAACGGCGCCGAAGGCATGCCGCTCGGCGTGTTCATCGCCTTCACCGGCTACATGTGGATGTTCTGGGCGCCGGTGCAGCATCTCGGCATGATGAGCCGCACGATCAATCGCGTCTCGACTTCGGCCTCGCGCGTGTTCGAAGTGCTCGACACCGTGCCGAGCATCGTGAATAAGCCGGACGCGAAAATCGTCGAGCCGTTGCAAGGCCGCGTCACGTTTGAGAACGTCACGTTTACTTACGACGGCGTGCGCAATGTGTTGAAAGGCGTTTCGTTTGAAGTGGAGCCGGGCGAGATGATCGGACTCGTCGGCCCCTCCGGCGGCGGCAAAACGACGCTGGTTAATCTCATTTGTCGTTTTTATGATGTAAAGGATGGCGGCGTGCAAATTGACAATATTGACGTGCGCGATCTTGAGTTGTCGAGTATGCGCCGGCAAATCGGCGTCGTGTTGCAAGAGCCGTATCTCTTTCACGGCACCATTGCCGAGAATATCACGTACGGTTCACATGACGCCACGTTGAAGGATATTATTGCCGCTGCCAGAGCCGCAAATGCGCACGAATTCATTTGCGGTTTTCCGGATAGTTATGAAACCATCGTCGGCGAACGCGGCCAAACGCTTTCCGGCGGCGAGCGCCAGCGCATCAGCATCGCGCGCGCGATTTTGCACAACCCGCGCCTGCTGATTCTCGACGAAGCCACGAGTTCCGTTGATACCGAAACGGAAAAGAAAATTCAAGAAGCGCTGCAGCGTTTAGTGGCGGGCCGCACGACGTTTGCCATCGCGCACCGTCTGTCAACGTTGAGCATCGCCGATCGGCTTTTTGTAATGGAAGATGGAAAGCTCGCCGAGCAAGGCACGCATGAAGAGCTGCTCGCGAAACCGGACGGCGTGTATGCCAAACTGCATCGCACGCAGGCGGAATTGCACGCGTTGATTGCGGTGTGAGACTGGATGCTGGATGCTTGATTGGAAGCGGGTCGATTGTTCGGAGTGGCAATCGGCCCGACTAGTAAGAGTGAAGAGAGATTATTTTTTCGACTTTCGCTTTTTGGATTTGCCGGGTTTTGTAACGATATCCGGTTCGATGGTGACGAAATGATTGGCGTAAGCGATGGTGAGTTTCTGGCCTTGCATCATGCTACTGCCGAGGAGCGCGTCGGCAGATTCCGTCAAAAAAATATCAATATCAAATTCCCGACCTTGCCAGATTGCCGTTCCCTGAAAGGTCAACTCTCTTTTCTTCGAGCCGTCAGCGAGCTCGACGGGAACTTGACCGTTTAGCTCAAGGCCGAGCGGAATCGCCGTTGCAACCGGAAGGCATAAATGCCCGTCAAATCCCGTATCAACAACGGGAGCAACACGAAGGGATGTTCGATTGCCTTTTACCGTCAGTTCGACTCGAGGCTGTCGAAATTTATCTACATAACCGTTGTCTTTCATGAATCACCATGTTTTTTTAAAAGCGGTTTTGTGACCCACACGCATGAAATAAAAAATTTTGTCGGGAAAAACCGACTTGGCTTTCCTGCGGGCATCGACCAAATCTTCGCCCACAAAATACTTGCCGCTGTCAACTTCGATGGCAATCATTTTGCCTTTGTAGTTCGGCTCCAATTTTTTTTTCAGCTTGCGCTCGTAAATCTCTTCCGCTTTTTCGCCAAAGCCTTCGAGATTGGGGGCGACCATGAATTTGTCTTTCATAGCTTCTCCTTATTTGTGTCCAGTTATATTTAACAAAACCTGTTGAAAAAAGCAAGTCCAAAACTTTCCGAGGAAAAATATGACCACGGTTCTAGAAAAAAATTCCTTTGTTGAATCCATTGCCGTGTTGCCCGAAAGTCGCGTTGACAAACCGAATTGGAATTTGTATCGTCGCGCCGATGGCCGTCTGGTGTTGCGCAAAGAAAATGGCAACGGCGAAACCGCGGAAACACCGGTGCAGGTGGCGTGCTGTTTTCCGTGGACGCATCCCGATGAGTTTATCAGCCTGCGCGATGACAAAGGCCGCGAGCAAAAACTCATCGAGAATTTACAACAGCTCGACGCGCCGCTTCGCGCGTTGATCGAAGACGAGCTGGCCGGGCGCAATTTCATGCCGCGCATTACCGGCATTGAAGCGATTAGCGACGAGATTGAATTGTTTCACTGGCAGGTCGTCACCGCGGCCGGGCCGCGCAGCTTTTTAACGCGCCGCACCGATCATCCGCGCCGACTGGCCAACGGCGACGTGCTGATTAAAGATGTGAGCAACGATCTGTATCT
>Ga0247727_10007902_pt1 | contig 20001 bp, 17 predicted proteins | sample WisWelCaveWW1625_FD_202498 | JGI IMG/M metagenome (GOLD analysis project Ga0247727, IMG submission 202498) | Biofilm microbial communities from Wishing Well Cave, Virginia, United States - WW16-25 | ecosystem: Environmental > Aquatic > Deep subsurface > Groundwater > Cave microbial mat | place... | reverse complement strand
CTGGAAGCTCCTGTCGAGGCTGCCGTCCGCTTCCAGGCGGGCGATGTTGCGGCGGGCCGTGCCGTTGACTGTGGCGAAGTTCCCCCCGACGAGCACCTTCCCGTCGGGCTGCAATGCCACGGAACGAATATCGGGAGGATTTCCGGGAAAGACGGTGCCCTCGGCACCGCTCATTCCGTCCTGGAAGCCGGTGTCGAGACTGCCGTCGGAGTTCAGGCGCGCGACGCGGTTGCGTCCCACGCCGTTCACCGTCGTGAACGTCCCCCCGATCAAGACCTTCCCGTCGGGCTGCAGCGCCACCGACAGGACGGTGCCGTTGGCTCCCGCCATTCCGGCCTGGAAGCCGACGTCGAGGCTGCCGTCGGCGTTCAAGCGGGCGATGCCACTCCGCACCACCCCATTGACGGTCGAGAACTCCCCCCCGATCAGCACCTTCCCGTCCTGCTGGATCGCCAGACTCCATACACTCCTGTTCGCGCCGCTCATCCCGTTCAGGAAGCTCGTGTCGAGGCTGCCGTCCGCGTTCAGGCGGGCGACGTAATTGCGGGAGGCGCCACCGACGAACGTAAAGTGACCGCCGATCAATGCCTTTCCATCCAGCTGCAACGCCAGCGTGTTGACACGGGGGCGGAGGACAGCACCACCACCCGACACCTGGGGGTCCTGGAAGCTCACGTCGAGGCTGCCGTCGGAATTGAGTCGCGCTGCGCACACCCGAATCACCCCGTTGACGGACCGCAACCCTCCCCCGATCAGGACCTTGCCGTCGGGCTGGAGCGCGACGGACTCGACCCCCCAGGAGAGGAGCGGGGTCACCAAGGTCAGGAAGCTCGTATCGAGGCTGCCGTCTTCGTTCCGGCGAGCGATGCAGTTCCTACAATTGCCGGTTTCGAGGCCCCCATTGCCTCCCGCCGTCAGCACCTTCCCGTCGGGCTGCAGCGCCATGGAGAGCGTTCCCGCGTTGGCGCCGAGCACGCCGTCGATCAGGCGTCGGTTCGGGGCGCCATCGAACCGCAAGCGAGCCACCCGGGAGAAGTTCGAGCCGTCGATCGTGTCGAAGTCACCGCCGATGAGGATCTGGCCGTCGGACTGCACGAGGATCGACCGCACCTCGTGGTTGGCCCCGCTGTTCAGGAAAGTCAGGTCGAGACTGCCATCGGCGTTCAGGCGCGCCAGGCGGTTGCGGCTCACGCCGTCCACCGTGGTGAAGGCGCCTCCGATCAAGACCTTCCCGTCGGGCTGCAAGGCCACGGAATCGACGTGGTTGTCGGCGCCGCTCATCCCGTCCAGGAAGCTCGTGTCGAGGCTGCCGTCGGCGTTCAGGCGCGCGACGCGGTTGCGTCCCACGCCGTTCACCGTCGTGAACATCCCCCCGATCAGGATCTTCCCGTCGCCCTGCAACGCCACGGAACGGACCCCGGGTGCCCCGCTCATCCCGTCCAGGAAGCTCGTGTCGAGGCTGCCGTCCGCGTTCAGGCGGGCGATGCCCTGGCGGCTCACGCCGTTGACCGTGCCGAAGGAGCCCCCGATCAGCACCTTCCCGTCGGCCTGCACCACCACGGAGTCGACCTCGCCGTCGGCGCCGCTCATCCCGTCCAGGAAGCTCGTGTCCAGGCTGCCGTCCGCGTTCAGGCGGGCGATGGAGCCCCGGCTCACCCCGCCGACCGCGGTGAACGAACCTCCGATCAGCACCTTCGCATCCGGCTGCAGCGCCACCGAAGCCACGAAGGGCGAGGCTCCGGAGACATCGGCGTCCCCGAAGCTCGTGTCGAGGCTGCCGTCCGCGTTCAGGCGCGCGACGCTCTTTCGGGTGACCCCGTTCACGGCGTCGAAGGCGCCTCCGATCAGCACCCTCTGGTCGCCCTGCAGGACCACGGCGCGGCCCCAGCCGGGATCGCCGCTCAGCGTGGCCAGGAAGGTCGTATCGAACAGGCGGGTGATCCGGTTCCTGTCGGTTGTGGAGGCCCCCGCGATCAGCACCCTCCCGTCCGACTGGACCGCGATGGCGTATACCGTCTCGATGATCGACGGCCCGGGGTCGAACGAGGGATCCACGTCGCCGCCTCGCGGGACGGCCCACGCAAGGGACCACGAAGCCAAGAGAAGGCCGAGCAGGAGCGGGATGGAGGAGCGGCCGCTTGTTCGAGCTGTTCGGGCCGAAGGGAAGCGGGACACTAGGAGAGGGAGGCTCCGGAACGCGACGAGAAGCTTCCGGAGTGCTTTCATGATCACCCCCTCGAGACGAGCAAGAGCCGCGACCGCCATTTCCTTATGTACGCCAAGACCACCCGTGTGTCAAAGTCCGGAGGGACCGGGTGTACGTTGCTGCCAGCTACCGCGCCCACGGCCACCATCGTGCGGCCGACGATCGGCGAAATGGCCTCCTTCGTCGACGAGCACCGCGATTGCGACCATCGCGTGGTCTCTGAATGGACGATCCGGAGAGCGCCACGAGGGTCAGCTGCGCGGCGCCTGCCCCCAGCCGCGGTACTGCACGGCCTCCGCGACGTGTCCCTCTCCGACTGTCTCTCTCTCTTCCAGATCCGCCAGCGTCCTCGCCACCCGTCGCACGCGATCGAAGCCGCGTGCGGACAGTCCGAGCCTGCGGCTGGCGCTCTCGAGGAGCCGGAGGCAGCTCGTGGAGAGGCGCGCGAAGCGCGCCAGGTCGCCCGCGCCCATGCGCGCGTTGCACGAGAGTCCATTCTCGGCGAACCGTGCGAGCTGCCTCTCGCGCGCCGCGCACACGCGCTCGCGCACCGAGACCGACGCCTCTCCCGCCCCGCCCCGCGTCATCTCAGCGAGATCGACGGGCGGCACTTCCACCACGAGGTCGAAACGGTCGAGGAGCGGCCCCGAGAGCTTCGCGCGATAGCGATGCACCTCCTGCGGCGTACAACTACACCTCCCCCGCGGATCTCCGAGCCATCCACACGCACACGGATTCATCGACGACACGAGCTGGAACCGGGCGGGAAACGTCGCCGCCGCACGCAGGCGCACGACGGTGATCGCACCTTCCTCGATCGGCTGACGCAGGGCCTCCAGCACCTCCCGGCGGAACTCGGGAAGCTCCTCCAGCGACAGGACGCCGTGGGTCGCCAGGCTGATCTCCCCCGGACGAAGGAGGGCGCCGCCTCCCACCATGGCCGCGACCGTGATTCCGTGGTGCGGCGAGCGGAACGGGCGCCTCGCCACGAGCGATCCCCCGAGCCCGGCCGCGCTCCAGATCTTCGTCACCAGGAGCGCCTCCGCGCGGGTCATCGGCGGCAGGATCCCCGCAAGCCGTCGCGCGAGCATGCTCTTCCCGGACCCCGGTGGACCCGACAGGAGAAGGTGGTGACCGCCCGCGGCCGCGATCTCGAGGGCGCGCCTCGCTCCCGCCTGCCCCCGGACGTCCGCGAGATCCGCGTCGAGAGTCTCCGCCCTCGCGCTCGCGAGGAGGGAAGACGCCGCCGGCCTCACGCGGACGGGAGGGCAGAGCCCGCGGGCCACGGCGACGACGTCCGCGAGGGAAGCGGCGGCGATCACGTCGATTCCTTCGGCGAGCGAAGCCTCCTCTGCATTCGATCCGGGGACGACGATCTGGCGCTTTCCCGACTCCCGCGCGGCGAGAGCGATCGGGAGGGCTCCCCGCACCGGACGCAGCGCGCCGTCGAGCCCCAGCTCGCCCACGAGGACGGTCCCGCCGGAGCGGAAGCCGGGGATCTGGCCGTCGGCCTCGAGGAGCGCCACTGCCATGGGAAGATCGAGGCTCGTCCCGTGCTTGCGGACCTCCGCCGGCGCGAGGTTCACGATGACGCGACGCTGCGGGAGCTTCAGGCCGGCGTGTGGCAGCGCGGCACGGATCCGGTCGATCCCCTCCCGCACCGCGGCATCCGGAAGCCCGACCGTCGAGATCGTGGGGAGTCCCCCGCCCAGGTCCACCTCGACCTCGACGAGGTGGGCGTCGACTCCCACGAGGACGGCGCCCGTGGCGCGTCCGAGCACGTTCTCACTCGAGGGAGGCGGCGAGGGACCGGGCGGAAACCTGGGATCAGTCGGCGCGCACCGTCAGCCGGCGCCCCGGATGAAGCGTGTCCTGCCGGGAGATGTCGTTGAGGGCGCACAACCGCTCGATCGACGTTCGGTAGCGCGCCGCGATCGTCCAGAGGGTCTCTCCGGACCGCACCGTATGAACGAGCGGAGCATCCCCGTTGGACAGGGCCTTCGAAGAAGGGATCTTCGACGCGGAGGACACGGAAGCGATCTCGCCACCGCGGATCTTGAGGGTCTCCCCCACGCGAAGCGTCTTGCCCACGCTGATGCCGCTCGCCGACGCGATGGCCGCCGGGGTCGTTCCGAACCGGCGCGCGATCGTGCTCAGCGTGTCCCCGGAGCGGACGCGGTAGGACGCCGGGGCCGACGACCCGCGCTCTTCGGCCATCCCTTCTCTCGGCGATCCGTGCCCGGGGATCACGAGCGTCCGGCCGGCCTGGATCGTCGTGCGCGAGCCGAGCTTGTTCGCGCGCTGGATCGAGGCCACGCTCACGTGGTAGCGCGCCGCGATCGTGCCGAGCGTCTCCCCCTTGCGAACCGTGTGTCGGCCGGAGGGCACGGTCCGCTGGCCGGGCGGGATCGTCCGGAACGCCTCGGCGGTGACCATGGCCGTCCCGGGAGGGACGCGAAGGACCACCGTGCGCCCCGGCGGAGTCTGCCCGCGCCGGAACTCGGAATTGAGCGCGCGCAGCGATTCCGGATCGAGCCCCGCGCGCCGCGCCAGGATGCGCAGATCCACGGCGCCCGTCACCTCCACGGTCTCGTACTCGATGGGAGCGTCGGGCAGGAACTCGAACCCGTACTTGGACGGGTCCTTGGCGATGAGCGTCGCGGCGAGGATCGCCGGCACGTAATTCTTCGTCTCGTTCCGGATCGTCGCCGTCCGTGCGATCGTCCAGAAATCGGTCGAGCCCGTTCGCCGGATCGCCCGCTCGATCTTCCCCTCGCCGGCGTTGTAGGCGGCGAGCGCGAGATACCAGTCCCCGAAACGCTCGTGGAGGTCCTTCAGATAGGCGGCGGCGGCGCGGGCCGATTTTTCCGGGTTCGATCTCTCGTCGACCCAGGTGTCGTTCCGGAGGCCGTAGCGCTTTCCCGTGCTGGCGATGAACTGGAACATCCCCTTGGCCTTGGCCCGGGAGTAGGCGTTGGGCTTGAACGCGCTCTCCACGTGCGCCAGGTAGGCCAGGTCCCGGGGAAGCCCGGCATCCCCGAAGATCCGGTGGATCATCGGAAGGTACCGGCCGGAGCGGACGAGGCTCGCCTGGAATTTCTCCCGGTGCGGGCCGGAGTAGTAGTCCACCCAGGCGGTGACCTTCTCGTTCACGACCATCGGGATGTCGAAACGGAGCACCTGGGACTCGGCCAGGCTTCTCTCCTTCTCGACCTCGCCCGGGGTCGGGGCCGGAGGGGATACGGCGAGATCGTCGTGGGGCGCGGGAGCTTGATCCTCGTCGCCCTCCCCGGCTTCCTCTTCCGCTTCTTCCTCCGGAGGCTGCTCCTCCCCCGCGTCGAGGTCGTCGTTCCACTGCGGCGCCGCCTCGGCCACCAGGGCAGGCGGGACCGCGCTCTCGACCTCCGGCTCCGCGGCCGCGGGTGCCGCCGATCCGGACGGCTGCTCCGCCGACGGCCTGGGGATCGGCGCATCCACCGGGGAAGTGATCGGGGGCTCGCGCATCGGCGCGCACGAAACCGAAATCGCGATCACGAAAAAGAAGAGGAGAAGGCTGGTCAGGAGCGGGAATCGCGAACTGAGAGGCGTTCCCTGAGCTTCCCGGACTCGCATCATCGAGGCACCTCGTCGGACCCGCGGAACGGCGTGCCAGGGAAGCTCCACGAGAACCGTCGATGCAATATAAGGAAAGCAGGAAAGCGATGTCAACCGTCTCGGGGACATTCCTCTTTTTCCCCGACGTGCTCCTGGCCGGTACGCGGTATTGACAGTGCTCTGGGGTGCCGATACTCTGCCGAGGGTCCTCAAGGGCTCGTTCGGGTCGAGCCCGCCGCCTCCCAGGAGATCTCCATGACGATCGACTCCAAGGAAAAGCTCAGGGCCGTGGACCTTGCCGTCTCCCAGATCGAGAAGCAGTTCGGCAAGGGCTCCATCATGAAGCTCGGCGACCGCGAGCACGTCGACGTGCCGGTCATTCCGACGACCTCCCTCTCGGTGGACTACGCGCTGGGTGTCGGTGGGATCCCCCGCGGCCGCGTCGTCGAGATCTTCGGCCCCGAATCCTCGGGGAAGACGACGCTCGCCCTCCACGTGGTCGCCGAAGCCCAGAGGCAGGGCGGGATCGCGGCGTTCGTGGACGCGGAGCACGCCCTCGATCCCGAGTACTCGCGCAAGCTCGGGGTCGACGTGGACAACCTGATGGTCTCCCAGCCGGACAGCGGAGAGCAGGCGCTCGAGATCACCGAGATCCTGATCCGCTCCGGAGCGGTCGACGTGGTGGTCATCGACTCGGTGGCCGCGCTCGTGCCCAAGGCCGAGCTCGACGGGGAGATGGGCGACGCCCACATGGGGCTGCAGGCCCGTCTCATGTCCCAGGCCCTCCGGAAGCTCGCGGGGATCACCTCCAAGAGCAAGACGTCCCTCATCTTCATCAATCAGATCCGCGAGAAGATCGGGGTGATGTTCGGGAATCCCGAGACGACGACCGGGGGCCGCGCGCTCAAGTTCTACGCCTCGATGCGCCTCGACATCCGCCGGATCGGCGCGATCAAGGACGGGGAGGAGACCACGGGGAACCGGACGAAGCTCCGGGTCGTCAAGAACAAGCTCGCCGCCCCGTTCCGCTCCGCCGAGTTCGACATCCTCTACGGAGAGGGGATCTCGCGCGAGGGGGACCTGCTGGACCTCGGCGTCGCCCACAAGCTCGTCGACAAGTCCGGCTCGTGGTTCTCCTACGGCGATCTCAGGATCGGGCAGGGACGGGAGAACGCGCGGGTGTTCTTGAAGGACAACCCGGAGCTCGCCTTCGAGATCGACCGGAAGCTGCGCGTGACGCTCGGGCTCACGAAACCCGCGCCCGCGCCCGCTCCGGCGGAGCCGACCCCGGCCCCGGCCGCCCCCGAGCGCCCTCGGACCACGGTCGCGGAGGGACACGCCGAGAAGCAGCGACCGCGCGCCAGGGTCTGAGCGGCTTCCGGTTTCGGCGGCCCGCCGGCCGCGTTCCTTGACGGCAACGCGACGCGCGTGACACAATCCCCGGTCGATTTCCGAAGCCGGCTCGGTAGCTCAGTTGGTAGAGCGAGGGACTGAAAATCCCTGCGTCGGCGGTTCAATTCCGTCCCGAGCCACCAACTCCCCCCGCCTCACTTCTTCGACGGCAGGATCAGGGTGAACACCGTCCGCAGCTTCCACTCCGGCCCGCCGTCGGGCTTCGCGAGGAAATAGCCCGCGCCCGCGCCGACGCTGAACGGGAACGGCCCGAAGCGCGTGATCTTGCTCCACGTCACGAGGACCGGGACCGTCCACTCGTCGCCCGAAGCGGCCTCCCAGTTGGCCGACGTCTCGCTGCTCAGCGTCAAGGTGGTGCCGTTCTTCCAGCCGTGCGCGAGAAACGGCTGGACGTACGTCTGGTTGACGTCGGACCGCGGCTGGTTGGTGGCGTCGGCGAACGACCAGAGGTGGTTGCCCAGGGCGCCGTACGTCCAGGGGCCGGCCTGCTTCAGGATCACGAAGGTCGGGCCGACCGACCACTTGCCGCTGCCCAGGCGCGCATCGGAGGTCGTGGGGAGGGAGAGGACCGGCCCGACGCCCCAGATCGCGCGCTTCGACTCCCGCGGAGAGAAGAAAGAAGAGAAGAGGATGTCGGAGAGGCCGGACACCGGATCGCCCCCGGGAGAGAGCACGGGCTGGCCGACGTACGGCATGATCCAGCGCGCGATCAGGTTCCACTTCTCGGTGATCCCGAACGGCACGACCGGCTGGAAGTTCATGATGAAGCGCGGCTCGTCGTTGGGGCCGACGCTCTGATCCCAGTTGAACTGGAGCGGCACGCTCACGAGATCCGCCACCGGATTCGAGAGCTGCTTCGCCAGCGCCTCCGCTTCCGCGGCGCTGCCTCCCGCTTGCGCCCCGAGACGAGTCACGGCGCCGAGTGCCACGGCCAGCGTCAAAAGCGATGTTCTCGTCCTCCTCATCGATCTCCTCCTGGTTCTGCTCGGGCGCGCACGTGCACCTCGGCCGAGGCATCCTATCACCCGAATCGGTTATGATGGCCCCGCTCCATTCGCCGGACCCATGGCGGGTGCGCGGCCGAGGTGCCGCATGATGGTTCCGCTCTTCGTCCTCGCTGTCGCTGTCGTGATGATCCTCCTCGAGACGATCCGTCCCGGACGCCGCTGGCCCCAGGTCGCGGGCTGGTGGACCCGAGCCTTCCTGCTCAACGGCTGCCAGGTGGGCGCCGTCTACCTCGCCGGGTCAGTGTGGAACGGATGGATGGTGGAGCACCGCTTGTGGTCGGCCGATCGGCTCGGTGCCGCGGGAGGGGCCGTGCTCGGCTACCTCGTCATCACCTTCGTGTACTACTGGTGGCATCGCTTCCGCCACGAAGTCCAGTTCCTGTGGCGGTGGGTCCATCAGGTGCATCACAGCCCGCAGCGCATCGAGATCATCACGAGCTTCTACAAGCACCCGATCGAGCTTCTGGTCAACAGCGTCCTCTCCAGCGCCATCCTGTACCTGCTGGTGGGTGTGGGCCCGGAGGCCGCAAGCTCCGCGGTGCTGATCACGGGGCTCGCCGAGCTCTTCTACCACTGGAACGTCCGCACGCCGCACTGGCTCGGCTTTCTCGTGCAGCGACCGGAGAGCCACTGCATCCACCACCAGGAAGGGGTCCACTCGTACAACTACGCCGATCTGCCCGTGTGGGACATGCTCTTCGGCACGTTCCGCAACCCGCCGCGCTGGGACGCGCGTTGCGGTTTCGGGCCCACGAACGAGGGCCGCCTCGCGGAGATGCTGGTGGGCGTCGACGTGAACAGGACGCCGGATTGAGGCTCGCGGCAGCCGCGCTCTTGATCCTCGGCCTGATACAGATCACCGGGGACCTGCTCGGCCTCGCGCCGCTGCGCGGCATCGGGGCCGCCACCGGCGCCTCGCCGGCGCCGAAGGTGTTCTCCGCGGCTCGCGGGCTCGAGACATATTCCACCCGCTTCTCTCTCGAGTGGACGGACGAGTCCGGGCGGGTCGAATCCCTTCTCCTGACGCCCGAGATCTACGGGCGCGTCGCTGGACCCTACAACCGCAGGAACGTGTACGGCGCGGTCCTGGCCTACGGCCCCGTCCTCGTCACCGAGCCGCGCACACGGCCGATGTTCGACTCCGTCGCGCGATACGCTCTCTGCAGCGACGCGCCTCTCCTGCGCGAGCTGGGGCTGGATCCAGCGCGGGTCGCGAGAACCGTGCGTCTTCGGCTCGAACCGCGGCCGGGAAGTGACGCCGCCGACCTGCCGCTCGTCCTCTGGCCTCCATGTTCGTGACGAACGGATGGACCGGCGGCCAGTACAGCGTCTTCCGCGCGCTCTTCGGCCTCTACCTGGCGGTGCACTTCGCGAGCCTGATCCGGTGGGGCACGGAGCTTTTCTCCGACCGAGGAGTTCTGCCTCGCGGCTCGGACAGCCCGCTGCTGCACCTCTTCCCGAACGTGCTCGCCCTCGCCGACGGGCCCGCGGTCGTGGCGACCCTGCTGGCGCTCGGGACGATCGCGGGGCTTCTCCTCGCCGCCGGCCTCTGGGACCGCGCCGCCGCGATCGCGGCTTGGTACGTCCTCGCCTGCCTGTTCGGCCGGAACCCGCTGATCGCGAACCCGGCGCTCCCCTTCGTCGGCTGGATGCTGCTGGCACACGCGTTCCTGCCGGGAGCTCCCTACGGGTCCATCGCCGCTCGCGGGCGTGCCGACCCCGGGGCCGGGTGGCGCATGCCGCAACCGCTCTTCGTCGCGGCCTGGGCCGTCATGGCGATCGGGTACAGCTACAGCGGCGCCCACAAGCTGGCGAGCCCCTCCTGGATCGATGGGACGGCGCTCGCACGCGTTCTGGACAACCCGCTGGCCCGACCCGGAGAGATGCGCGAGCTTCTCCTGTCGGCCCCTCCGGCGCTCCTGAAGCTTGCCACCTGGGGAGCCCTGGGGCTCGAGCTGCTGTTCGCGCCGCTCGCACTGATCCGCCGGGCGAGGCCCTGGATCTGGACGCTCATGGTGGGCATGCACTTTGGGCTGCTTGCGACCATCGACTTCGCCGATCTCACCCTCGGAATGTTCCTGCTGCACGCGTTCACGTTCGATCCCGCGTGGCTCTCCCCGACATCCGCCCCGGGCAAGGACACGGTGTTCTATGACGGACACTGCGGCCTGTGCCACCGTTTCGTCCGTTTCGTGCTCGCCGAGGACCGCGCCGGACATTTCGAGTTCGCACCGCTGAACGGAGAACACTTTCTCTCCTCTGTGCGTCCGGCGGATCGCGCCGGAGCGCCGGACAGCATCGTCGTGCGCACGACGGAAGGTGAGATCCTCGTGCGCTCCGCAGCGGTACGCCGCGTGCTCGCGCGGCTCGGCGGATTGTGGCGCGCGTTCGCGGCAGTGGGCGCGTTCGTTCCCTCGGGCCTTCTGGATCGCCTCTACGACGGCGTGGCTCGTGTGCGCCTGCGTGTCTTCTCCCGACCGCAAGAGACCTGTCCCCTCCTGCCGTCCCATCTGCGGGGGCGGTTCCACCCCTGACGCGCTCGATCCGCCGGTTCCGTCCTTGCCCGGGCTCACGCGACGCGGTACGATCCTCCGAACGGGAGCCACGATTCATGGGACCCGGACTCAAACGCAACCTGGACTATTCGGACCTGCCGGCCGAGCCTTCCGACGGCAAACGCTACGAGCTCGTGCGCGGGGATCTCTTCGTGACCCCCTCGCCGACCACGGTCCATCAGAGGATCTCCAAGAGGTCTTCAATGCGCCGACCGACGTCATCCTGACGAATGAGGACGTCTTCGTGCCGGATCTCCTGGTCGTCTCCGATCCAGCTCACATCTCGAAACGCGGCATCGAGAAGCCGCCGCTCCTCATCGTCGAGATCCTCTCGCCGTCGACGGGCAGGCGGGATCGACGAACGAAGGCGCGGCGCTACGCGGAGCTCGGGGTCGAGCACTACTGGATCGTCGATCCGGATGAGAAGCGGATCGAGTGTTACCGCCTGGACGAGAACGCGTTCCGGCGCGTGATTGACGCGGAGGGCAAGACGACGCTCGCGCACCCCGACTGGGACGGGCTGATCATCGATCTCGCCGCGCTCTGGCGGCAGCTGCCGCCGTCGGAGCCCCGCAGCGCCCTCCAAGCGGCCGGTCCCCTCGACGCCTTCAGTGTCGCCAGGGGTTGACGACCTCGAGACCGGGATAGGCGAAGTCGCGGTCGTTCCGCGTTACGAGCCGCAGCTCGTGGTGAAGCGCCGTGGCCGCGAGCAGGCTGTCGATGGCGGGCGTCCACCCTCGGATTGCGGCGAGCAGTCGGCCCCATCGGTCTGCGACCGAAGCGCTTACGGGTAGGATCCGGCTCTCGAACCAGGCCGGCAGATCTTGCTCGAGCCACAACCGGAGCTGTTCCTTCCGCGGGCCGTCCTCGAGCTTCTCGACGCCCTTCCGGATCTCCCCGAGCGTCAGGACACTCAGATGAAGCGCGCTATCCGGAGTGCTCTTGAGCCACCGCAGGACTCGCCCGCTCGGTTTCTTCCGGACGAGCTCGGAGACCACGTTCGTGTCGAGCAGGTAGCTCACAGCGGGATGTCGCGGGCGGGCGAGCGGTCCCGTTCGAGATCGAGGTCGACGCGCACGAGGGGCGACCGGCGGATGAAATCGAGGAAGCTGGGCTTGCGGCAGCGAAGACGGTCGTAGTCGGCCCGAGAGAGGACCACCGCCGCCGATTTTCCGCGGACCGTGATCTCCTGCGGCCCGCGTTCCTGGGAAGACTTCACCACCTCGCTCAGGCGAGCCTTCGCATCTTGGAGCTGCCAGCGCGTCATCTGTTCCTCCGACTAGTCGGACTAGTCGAGAACATACCGTCTACCGGTGTGTTCCGTCAAGCGAATCCCCCTCATTTCCCCAGGGCCCGATCGCCCTTGACGCAACTCCCCTTCCCCGGGTAAGGTTCCGGTCAGGTGGCAGGTCCGACTCGCCAGCGCTCCATACTCCTCATGCGAAATCCGCGCTCGGGGCGTGCAGGTCGGCCGGGAAGAGGGGGGATGGCGGATCGACCTGACCCGTCCAATGTCGTAGGACTCCTTGCCCAGCTCAAGGGGCAGGGCCCTCCAGGCCAGGAAACGACGGCGCGGATGTTTGCTCTCGTTTACGACGAGCTGCGCCAGATCGCCGGCCGGCTGATCCGTGCGGAGCGGGCCGACGAGACTCTCCGGCCGACGGTCCTCGTTCACGAGGCATTCATCCGACTGGCCGGCACGGACGGCGTCGCGTGGGAGAACCGGGCGCACTTCTTCGGAATCGCGGCGCGCGCCATGCGGCAGATCCTGGTCGAGCATGCCCGCGCGCGGCTTGCCCAGCAGGCGGCGATGGAGGAGGGACCTACGGGACAGACTGCTTCGGGCCCGACCTACCTCCCATCGGCCCCGCCGGCCGGATCGGGTCCTGCTCGGCATCTCCGAGCGATCTCCAGATCCCGTGAAGCGCCACGAGCGTCACCCACGCCACAAGGAACACCCAGGCGGTGAACCCGTCCGGCAACCAGCCTGTCGTCTGCTCCATGGATCCTCCAGATCCTCCGATCATCGAGAGACGGCCGCGTGCGCTCGCTGCATCCGCAGCCTGGCGACCTTCTTTCCCAGCGCCAGGGTGATTGGACCCGGCTCCCCGCGCCCGACGGGACGCCCGTCGAAGCGCACGAGCGGGCGCACCGCGCGCAGGCTCGAGGTCAGAAACGCCTCGTCCGCCGTCTCGAGCCTCTTGAGGCGGATCTTCCCCTCGTGCACGATGAGGCCCTGCGAGCGCGCCGCCTCGAGCACCACCGCTCGCGTGATTCCCGGAAGGATCCCGTCCGCGACTGCGGCGGTGAAGAGCCGGCCCAGGTGGACGACGAAGAGGGTCGAGGTGCACCCCTCGGCCAGATGGCCGCGGCTGTTGAGCCAGATCCCCTCGTCCGCGCCCCTTCTCCGCGCCTCCTCGAGCCCCAGGATGTGGCTCGCGTAGTTCCAGGTCTTGAGCGAGGTGATCGCGTCCGAGGTGTTCTGCCTCCACTTCAGGAGGACCGCGGAGATCGAGCGCCCTTCCTCCTCGGGATCCATGCGGCCTCCGTAGACGACGCACCGGCCGGTCCGGATCGCGGTGATCTTCGCCCACCCGTATCCGCCCGCGACTCCTGCTGCGATGGAGCGGAGGGCGTCGATCATGGTGTCGTCGCTCGGGAGGGGCACGCCGAGGCGCTCGGCTCCGTGGCGGATCCGCGCGACGTGCTCGGAAAGGTCGAGCGGAAGCCCCTCACGGACGGCGACGGTCTCGAAGACGCCGAGCCCCGCCTGCACGCTGGGATCGACGATCGGTACGGTCGCCTCCTCGGCGCGGACCATCCGGCCGTCCATCCACACGAGCCCTTCGGCTTCGAGAGGCTTCACACCGCCTCCTCGGGGGCGAGGCCGAAGACCCCCAGGAGAGCGCGAGCCTTGTCGTTCGACTCCCGCCACTCGGCCTCGGGATCGGAATCGGCCACGACTCCCCCGCCCGCGCCGATCAGGACGCGTCCTCCGGTCATGACCAGGGACCGGATCAGGATGCTCGAATCGATGGAGCCGTCGTCGCCGAACCAGAACAGGGAGCCGGTGTAGAACCCTCTCCGGACTGGCTCGAGGGAGCGCAGGATCTCCATGGCGCGGATCTTGGGCGCCCCCGTGATCGACCCGCCGGGAAACGTCGCGCGGATCAGCTCGCTGGGACTCGTATCGGGATTCAGCCGCCCTTCCACCCGCGCCACCAGGTGATGGACGGCGGCGAACGACCGTAGGGTGCAAAGCTCCGGCACGCCGATCGAGCCCGTGCGGCAGACGCGCCCCAGGTCGTTTCGCTCCAGGTCGACGATCATCGTCAGCTCGGCCCGATCCTTCTCCGAGGCCAGAAGCTCCCGCGTGGCGCGGTCGTCCTCCTCGGCCGTTGAGCCTCGCGGGCGCGTTCCCTTGATCGGCCGGGTCTCGATCCCGCCGTCCGGATGCGCCTTGAGAAAAACCTCGGGAGAAGCCGAGGCCAGGGCGAACGTGTCCGTCTCGACGAACGCCGAGCGCGGCGCGGGGGTTGCCTTCACCAGGGCCCGGTACACATCGAACGGGTCGTGCGTGGTCGTGGCGGAGAAGCGCTGGGTGAGGTTCGCCTGATAGATGTCGCCGAGACGGATGTGGCGCTTCACCTTCTCGACCGCTTCGAGGTAGCGGGACCGGTCGAGGCTGGTTGCGAGGGAGCCGCACGGAGAAAACCGCTGTGGCGGATCGGGGATGTCGGGGATCTCGTCAAGCTTCCGGCGGACCGCATCCCTCCCCGTGCCGGGCGATCCTTCTTCCAAGACCGTGAGGACCGGCCGACCTCCGGGAACGAAGAGGATCGAGGTGTCGACCTCGAGGAGGACGAGGTCCGGAAGGCCGTCGTCGTCGCGGGAGGGGACGGGAGCCCGGTCCAGGAGGTCGTAGCCCGCGAGGGCCGCGATCCCCGTGGCCGGCGAGCCTCCTTGCTTGCGCCGCCGCTTCTCGACGATGCGGTCGAGCGAGACCAGCGCCTCCCGCGATTCTTCCGGGCGGCTGGCACGGTGGGAGAGCCGGACCTTCGGCTCCACGGCGAGAAAGGGCCCCCAGGCTTCCGCGAAGCCGCCGCTCCCGTCGAGAAACAAGCTCGCGTGACCGCGGCGCCGGAAGGCAGCGCAGATCCGGTCGGCGGCTCGCCCGGTCTCGATCTCAGTACCGGCGGATGACCCCAACGACCACTCCCTGGAGCTCGAGCCTCTCCATGGTGCCTGCGCCTTCGTTGTGCCAGAGCCTCACCGTCGCTCCGGAGCCGTCGAGGTCGGCGACGACCGTCTCCCCTTCCGACGCGGCCTTGCGGTCCTCGACGATGACCAGATCCCCATGGCGGATCTGCTCTTCGTTCATGGAATCACCCTGGACCCGGAGCGCGAAGGTTCTTGCCCGACCGGCCACCATGTCGGCCGGAACGAGGACCGTTTCACCCACGGGCGCCGGCTCGAGGGGTCTTCCCGGCCCGAGGGTCCCGACGAGCGGGAGAGCCACGGCGTGCCCCTCTCCCGAGTGGACGATCTCGATCGAGCGGTTCTGGTTCCACACCCGCCGCACGAGACCCTTCTCGACGAGGTGCGTCACGTGCTTGTGCACGGTTGCGACCGACGAGAGCCCCAGAGCCGATCCGATCTCCTCGAGGCTCGGGGAGTACCGGTTCCGGGTGATGAACTCCTGGATCACGTTCAGGACCTCTCGCTGCCGACGGGTCAGCGCCATGGCCAACGCTCCTCCACCTGGGGAGGCTAGGCGAAAGACCGACGAAAATCAAGATGGGCTGGATTCCGGGGGCTCTGCCCCCGGACCCCCGCCCCCGCGGGAGACACAGGCCTGGAGAACGGCCTGCGTCTCCCGCGGGTTCTTATCCTCTAGGTGAGCTTTGCGGCCCGCAGAACCGGAGGGTATAGTTCCGTGCTTTTCCATTTCCCCTGGAGAGCCCCTTGATCCAGAAGAATCTCGGCATCGCGCTCCTGACCCTTCTCGCGCTCGCCGTCCTCTCCCTCTCGGCAGCAGCCGAGCCCGGCGTCCCCTCCTCCGAGACCGATGCGCTGATCAAGCAGGAGAAGCTGCGCGCCGAGGTCGAGGCGATCTTCACCGATCTTTTCCGGCCTCCACATCGGGAGGAGACCGCGGCTCCCCTGTTCACCTGGATCACGGAGCGCCTCCTGGCCCTGGGACCCAGCGTGGCGCCGCTCATGGAAGCCGAGATCGACTCCAAGAACCGGGCCACCCTGAACGTGGCCGCCTACGTCCTCGGTTTCCAGCGCGCCCCGGGCGTCAAGGAAACGCTCGTGAAAGCGGCCGAGGCCGCCGATCGCGAGGGCGGAGACTTCGGTCGCGACCGCAAGGTGTGGCTCGGATACGCCCTGGCGCTGACCGGAGATCCGGACGCCGTCGACCTCCTGGATTCGGGAAAGCTCAACTGCATCCGGAAGGAATTCGTCACCGACATGTCGGTCCTCGAGGTGGCGTCGATCCTGACTGCCCCTTCGAGCACGGCGAAGCTCCTCCAGAAGCTCGAGCGGTACGCGCGAAGCGACGATCCCGAGACGAAGACGCGGCTGTACGTCGTTCTTCACGCCCTCCGGAGGGTCGCGGATCCATCGATCCGGGACCGTGTCCTCCCCTACCTCGAGCACGAGGAGGCGTACGTGAGGGACGGCGCCGCCCGGGCTCTCGCCGCGACCGGGGATCCGTCCGTCGTGGACCCTTTGATCGCAGCACTCGACGACCCCGAGCCGTTCTCCCGCTTCGGCGTCGCTTCCGCCCTCGAGGAGCTCAAGCCGGCGGGAAAGACCAAGGAGATCCTCGCGAGGCTCGAGGTCGAGCGCTATCCGGCCGTGCGCGGCGCCCTCTACCGCACCCTCGCCGCCACGGGAGGAGAATCGGCGATCCCGGCGCTCGCCCGCCAGTGGGGGACCGACGCCATGGACCGCGTGTTCCTCGTGGATGCGGTGGGGGCGATCCGCAGCAAGAAGGGGATCAACCTCCTTCGCAACGCGCTCTCCGACCAGGACGCCCGCGTGGTCCTCCATGCCATGGGCGCGCTCGCCGCGATCGGGGGACCCGGCCCCGCGGACACGCTCCTGGCCCTCCTCAAGGATCCGCGACCGTCCGTGGCAGCGCAGGCGACGCAGCTGCTCGTTGGCCTGAGCGAGAAGCGCGCCGCGGCGAGGATCGGCGATTCTCTCCGGCCGATGCTCGCCACTCCCCTGACGAACGTCGAGGAGCGCGATCCGCTCTTCGCTCGAGGCGACGCGCTCGTGAGCCTCGGGGCGACCGATCTGCTCGACGACGTCCGCGCGTCCGTCGAAATCCAGCCCGATCCGACCGTGGCCGACTACCTCCGCTCGCTCGACAGGCGGATGACGGCCCTCAGCGAGCGCGGGGACGACCCCCAGAAGTGGATCGACGCCCTCTCCTCGGACGACCTGGAGCTGCGTCTCATCGCCCACGCCCGTCTCGCGGAGCTTCGAAGCCCGGCGGCGGTCAAGCCTCTCCTCGAGGCTTTCGGCCGCGTGGACGTGGAGGATGGGATCCGGATCCTTGGGACCCTCGCCGCGATCGCCCCGCCCGATGCGGCGCCGCTTCTCGAGCGCGTGCTCCTGGACCCCGCGTTCGACGCCGAGGAGCGCAAGCCCCTGCGGGGGAACGCCGCCTGGGCCGCGACCCGTCTCGGGGGACCGAGGATGGCGGAGGCCTTGAGGAAGGCCGCGGAGCGCCGCGAGGGGCGGGACGCGCTGGTGCTCGTCTATCTGGCCGTCCTGACCGGGCGGGACGCCGTCCCCGTCCTCGAGTCGCTCCGGGTCCCCCGGATGCGCTGGTTCGACTGGCGGAGGGGCCCCGAGCAGGAGCGGCTCGACTGGATCGTCCGGGAGCTCAAGGCCGGACGCTCGATCGGGAAGCTCGCCGTCTCGCCGGACGACATGGCGCGCCTTTAGCCAAGCGCCAAGCTAGGCGCTGACCGCGACGGGGAGCGGCTCGACGCGCTCAGCGATCTGGAACTCGCCGGCCTCGTAGGCCTGATTGAACGCCTCGACGATCCTCGCGTCGAGGACGATCCCCTGAAGCTCGTTGATGCGCTTCCTCGCCTGCTCCGCGCTCATCGCCTTCTGGTACGGGCGGTTCGTGGTCATGGCGTCGTAGGTGTCGGCCACCGAGATGATCCGTGCCATGAGCGGGATCTCCTCCCCGGAGAGCCCGTCCGGGTAGCCGCCGCCGGCCCAGCGCTCGTGGTGGTTCCTGAGCCCCGGGATCATGTTCCTCATCTGTCGGATCGACGCCATGATCGCCGCGCCGCGCACGGGGTGGGTCTTCATGATCTCCATCTCCTCGGGCGTGAGGATCCCGGGCTTGCGGAGGACCGCGTCGTCCACCGCGATCTTCCCCACGTCGTGGAGGCGCGAGGCGACGTGGATCTCCCAGGTCTCCTCCTCGCTCAACCCCATCCGGCGAGCGATCGTCACCGCGTAGAGATTGACGCGCTCCGAGTGACCCCTGGTGTACGGGTCCTTGGCGTCGATCGCCGCGGTCAATGCGTTGATCGTGCCCAGGAACAGCTCGCGGTTCTCCTCGGCCGCCTGGGTGAGGCGCAGGATGAAGTCCTCGATCTCGGACGCCATGAGGTTGAAGGTGTCGGCGAGCTCACCGATCTCGTTCCCGGAGCGGACGGTGACTCGTGCCTTGAGATTCCCCTTGGCGAACTCCCTAGAGGCGGCCGCCAGCCGCTGGATCGGATTGGAAAGGGTGCCGGCCAGGGCCAGCGCGGCCACGAGGGCGAGCGCGAGCGCCATCAGCGCCCAGTTCCGCGTGGTCTTCACCATGTCCCGCACCGGCGCGAAGATCTTCTCCTTCTCGATCTGCACGAACACGCCCCAGCCGGCGCGCGTGCGCACGTACGATCCCAGGTACTCCCGTGGCGTCCCACCCTCCTCGCCCGCGAACGGCATGGTGACCGGGTATCGGCTGTCTGCCGCGCGGAATCTGAGGACGAGCTCGGATTGCGGGAGCGCCCTTCCCGGAACGATCCTCCTGGGGTCGTTGCTGGCGATGACACGACCCCTGGAGTCCAGGGCGAACACCGTATGCCCGCTCGCGCTGTCCGAAGCCATCGCCTCCCACGGCGACTGGATGTCGACGATCGCGGCGAGGACGCCGCGGAACCGGCCGCTCCAGACGACGGGCGACGAGAAGATCAGCGCCGCCCGGGGCCGTTCTCCCGGGAGGAGGATCGGCTCGGAAACCCACAGCGAGCCGCCGGCGCCCGTGCCGCCGGACGCGAGCGATTCGGCCGCCATCCGGAACCCCTCGGCGAGGTGCGTCCCGACCGACTCGGGATCGACCGACGGGGAGCAGGACGTGCGGCTCTCGCCGCCGAGCCGTGCGAAGTGGACGCACAGCAGGCGCTCGTCGGCCAGGTGTTCCAGGAGCCTCCCGGCCTCCTCGTCGCGCTCCCCTGCGGAACGCCCGAGCTCGGGGGCGAGAGCCTGGGCAATGCCGAGGAACTGGGCGCGCAGACCCTCCACACGCGTGTCCACGTCTCGCGCGATGGACGATGCCAGGAGGAGCTGGAAGACCTGCTGTTCGGTGATGAGCGCTTCCCGGTTGTAGGCGATGAGCTTCCACGCGACGAACGCGAGCGGGGCGAGGCCCACGCCCGTCAGGACGACCAGCAGCGTGAAGAGGATGCTGCCGCGACGCCGGAATGGCGCTCCGACCGCAGGCGCGATGCGGGAGTCTCTGGATTCTTTCACCGAGAAAACTCGCTCCGGGAATTTCCCGCGTGCGAATATGGGTTCTGGATCAGGAGCGAGCCAGCCCGGAGAGCGCACGGAGCACCGCCTCGCGCACGAGGATCGAGCAGGCGCGCTTTCTTTCGGGAACTCCTCCCATGGCCCGGGCCACGTCGTCGTCCGTGAGACGTAACGCTTCCGTAATCGATGCACCGTGCAGCAGCTCCGTCCCCGCCGATCCGGCGGCGATCGCCACGGGACAGCCCAGACATCGGAAGCGGACCTCGCGGATGCGGTCGCCGTCGATCGCGAAGGTCAGACGCAGCCTGTCCCCGTGCAGCGGGGCTCGTGACCTCCGCCTGGGCGTCGGCGTCCGGAACCTCCCCCACGTTGCGCGGGTTCCGGAAATGGTCCAGCAGCTCGTCCGAATACTCCGGATGGTGCATCGCGTGCTGAGGATACCCTCGCT
>Ga0247727_10007901_pt1 | contig 20004 bp, 21 predicted proteins | sample WisWelCaveWW1625_FD_202498 | JGI IMG/M metagenome (GOLD analysis project Ga0247727, IMG submission 202498) | Biofilm microbial communities from Wishing Well Cave, Virginia, United States - WW16-25 | ecosystem: Environmental > Aquatic > Deep subsurface > Groundwater > Cave microbial mat | place... | reverse complement strand
GGGCTGATGCCGCCTTGAATCACATTATCGCCGAGAAACATCACAAAACGCTCGCGGCCCAAAAAGTCGCGCGAGATTTTCACGGCATGCGCCAAACCGAGCGGCTTGTCTTGCTGGATGTACGTGAGGCACACGCCCCAGCGCTTGCCATCGCCGGCCGCCGCTTTGATTTCCGGCGCGGTGTCGCCGACCACGATGCCGATCTCGTCGATGCCGGCGTCGCGAATCGCCTCGATGACGCGAAATAAAACGGGCTTATTCGCCACCGGAATGAGTTGTTTCGCAGACGTATAGGTGAGCGGATAGAGGCGCGTGCCCTTCCCGCCGCTGAGAATGAGACCTCTCATGAATCAATAACCTCAAAAGTAAAAAACTTTCACGCAAAGTCGCACAGACGCAAAGAATACGCCGAGAAAATCTCAACTTGGACGAGCCGGAACCTTAGTGCTTTAGTTCTTTTTTCTCATACGCCGGCGCCGCAAACATACCGGCATCGGCTGCGAACGAACCGATCGCGGTCACTTCCGTCATGCTTTCCAGCAAAACTGAGCGCCCATCATTGCTCGCCGCGTCGTCTTTTTTCATGGCTTTTTGTCCAAGTTTTTTGCCGAAACCGCCGAGCAAGCCGCCGACGGATTTGGGTGCGCTAGACTCTTCCGTTTTTTCAACCGGCGGCGTAGGTTTTGTTGCCGCGGCGCCCTCGGTCATGGTTGCAAACACCGTCTCACTCATCAAAGGCACGCCCTGCAATTTTTTCCCTTCTTGCTCGAGCTTCTTCATCGCTTCCGCCAATTGCGGATTAAATTTGCCCAAGCTTTCCATCATCGCGGCGGAACTGTTCGCGGGAGCAGTGAGGCCCAATTTCTGCGCAAACGCCTGGTGAAACGCGCGAACTTCTTCATAACCCTTGACGGAATTTGCCATCCAGTTTGTCGAGGTCACAATCATACTCAGTTGGCCGGCCTCGCCCGTTTTGGCATCGGTCCCCTCGCCTTTTGCCGTCAAGGTGAGAATCACTTTCTCGGTTTCATAGCCCGCGAGGTTCTTCTTCTCGCCGGTGCGATCGACTTTCACCTCGAACGACCACTTGACTTCCGGTTCGCCTTTTTTCTCGCTCATTTCAGTTTGTGGTTTTCCACCGAGACTGCTGAGGCGCTGGCGAAACTCGGCAAACGTTATTTCAAAATATTCTTTTTTCTTATGATCGACGGTGATCATCACTTCGCGATCGAGATCGATAATCGAAGACGAAGTGACCTTCCCTTCATCGTCCATGCTGTCGGTTCGCGATTTATTGCCCTGAATATACTGCGCGCTCGTCGTGGGTTTGCTGCCGCCCGCCATTTTCATCATCGTGCCCAGCATGCCTTTGAAGGTCATTTTGGTCACGGAGGTCGATTTAAAACCGGGAAGGGGTGCGAAAGCCAGCGCCAAACAACCAGCCAACAAAATAATCGAAATGATACGAGAGGTTTTCATGCCATATTCCTTATGTTTAAGGTTCCTAACTCTGGGTAAGTTACAAAGCAAATCGAAAAAAACTTTTCAATTTGCCGTTGCTTTTTTCTTTTTGCCTTTTGCGCTTTGCCCCTTGTTACTTCTGCCGGACCACGTCGCCCTTTTGAAAATCACGGCCGGAAACCATTTTGCACGTCGAGGCTTTGCCTTTGCCGCCGAAGTTGTTGTTCACCACTTCGATTTCGCCGATCTTGGTTTCTTCGGTGCCGAGTGATTCGCCGGTATCCGGATCAACCATTTCTTCACCGGGGCGATACACCACAAACTTCTCACCGACTTTGACGCCGGTTTCAGAGCCGCCGTTGATAATCACCTGGCCGTCTTTCATCATCACCACTTTCGCCTCCCACGGCGTATCGCCGCCGCTTTGCTCGTCGAGCAGCTTCACGATTTCTTCAATAGCGGCGCGCGTCGCTTTGCCGACCACCGATTCATCGAATTGCGCTTGATTTACAAAATTCAGATCTTTGGTGTCGAGAGCAACGCCCCGCTTAGAATTTTCCTTGCGAACGTTTTCAGCTTTCAAAATTTCGCCGGTTGCAATATTGACAATGCGCACATCAACGCCCACCGTCGCGGATTGTTGAGAAAGCGAGGCGCCAATGCCGACTCTTTTCAACGCGCCGCCGGTGGATTGTTTCTTGTGCCCAAATTCGGTGACGGCGCCGACCACGGCGATTTCCGCGCCGAGCATTTTGCCGGCTTTCGCCGCGCTTTCCGGCGTGACCACGCCGGACTGGCCGAGGGCTTGTTCTTTTAAAACGTTGTCGATTTCTTGCCGCTCGAACACGCGGTAGCGTCCGCTTTTCACCAAGGCCGTCGTCACCATATCCGCCATGCCGTCGCCGACGGGCTGGCCGTTCCACCAATGCCAGCGATGCTCGGTTTTGTCTTCAAAACCAAAAACCACGACGCGTTTCTTGCCGGTTTTGGGTTTCTCTTGCGCCGAAGCTGACGTGGTGACCATGGCGAAGAGAGTTAAAACCAACACAACATAAAATGAATAACGTTTCATAACAACTCCTCTTCCAAATATAATTTTAGAAAAATTTTCCAACGGCTAAATAGCCTACGGCCGCAGGCGGCCAGCGGGTATTGTTTTTAAAATCCGTTGGCCGTCTGCGACCGTAGGTTTTTCATCCGTTGGTCATAAAAAAACTTGCACCTTTGAACTTACAGAGCGTTTTTTGCTTGCCCGAAGAGGTTGTCATTCCGAGCGCCAGCGAGGAATCTGCTGCTAAAAAGATTCCTCGTCGCTTCGCTCCTCGGAATGACATATTCACTCATTCAAAAAACGCTGTAATCATTCATTTTCCGTCGTATCCGCTGCCACCGGCGTCGCAGCCGTATTCAAAATTTTCACCTCGACGCGATTCAGCGTGACGCTCGTCAACTGCACTTTGTACGGCGCCAGATTTTTATTGCCCAATTCTCGCGCCAACTGCTGGGCGCTGCCGACGAGTTTAATGTCAAAATTCGCGTAGCCGCCGGCGGCGCTGCGTTGAAACACGCTTTTAACGCCGCGCATATAATATTTCAAGGTCTCGCCGAATTTTTGCAAATCGTTATAATCGCGATACCCGTGCACGCGCAGATTGACGGTGGCTTGATTATAAAACTTCTTTTGCGCCGCGGCGGCAACTTTCGCCACAAGGCTATCCGCGCACTTCTTGGCGGCTTTCTGAATCGCCAGCGTGCCGCCGGTGACTTCATCGATATGCGGTTGCGCCCCGGTCGTCGTGGCCGCGGCGATAATCTTTGCATCGTCCGCATTGATGATGCGCGCTGAGACCGTGGCTTGGCAGGATTTCATGCCGCCGAGATTGATTCCGGTCGCGACTTTTGCGACGGCTTTGCCGGTGATGATCAACTCGGCATGCTGCGCCGCGGCGATCGCGGCCGCCGATTTGGAATTGCCTTCCAGCGCGCTGAGCACTACATCCCGTTGTTGATTCTCCTTTGATTGATTCGCATCGACCACTTCAAAACCTTTGTTGCGAAAGGCGTCGATGATCGCCGTTTCCGCGGCGGTGAGATCGACCTGAAAATAATTTATGGTGGTATTCGACTCGCCGATGTTTTGCTCGGCGATCATCACCATCACGCGCGGATTTTCCTTTTCCAACAACGCGGCCAGCGCGCCGTCGTCGTGGCGTAATTCCGCCAGATTCACGGTGGCGCGCATTTGGACTTCATACGAATCCATTGGCGCTTTGCCTTCTTTCAGAATCTCATATTTTTTGACATAACCCGCCGACCACGAGAGAATGCGATCCTCGACGAGCTGAAAATTTTCCACCAGTGTTTCGGATTTGATGTAGGTGCCGAGCGCTTGCTGCACGGCTTTGCGCATGCCGTCGTCGATGGCTTGATCGCGCGCCGCGCCGCGATCATTCGCTAAAATCGTGCCCACGCCAACCACAACAATATCCGTTGCCGCCGGCGTCTGCGCGACAAGCGGCGAGGCGGCGCCACAAAATACCGCCAAAAATAAAAATTTGCTGAAATATTTTTTCATCGGCAAAAGCTCGCCTTTTAAGAGTAAATGACAAAAAACAAAAAGCAAACAGCAAAAAGCCGGTCTGAATCTGCTTTTTGCTGTTTGCCGTTTGCGTTTTACTTTTCTAACGAAATTCCATGCGCAACGCATTTTGGAAATCGCGAATCACCAACAACGCATCGGCGCCGGACATATGGCCATCGGCATTGAAGGCGCCGGTCATCTTGTCCGCGGTCATAATGCCGCGATCGACCATCAGCGCCGCCGAGTTATAAGCGAAATGATCGCTGCGCAAATCCGGGAAGCGCGATTGGCCGCCGAAATATTTCGTCGCCAACGTTTTGTCGCTCGTCGCCAAAATCAAAATTTGCTGCATCGTCATCGCATAATTGGCGCGCGTGATCACTTCATCCGGACGGAAGGTGTGATCGGGAAACACGTCCATACCGCCGATTTTGATGATCTCGTTGATCCAATTTTTCGCCCAGTGATTGGCGACATCCGCGGCGTCCGCCATTTTCGCGGCTTGCGGTTGCGCCATTTTCGTCGGATCGTCCGGCGCTTTGAAATCCGTGTTGTACGTCGGCTGTTTCTTCTTCGCAAAAACTTCCACGAGCTTCAACTCCTCCAAAAGCAATACCGCGAGATCGGCGCGATCGATTTCCGCAATCAACGCAATTTCCTTGCCGTGTCGCGTGCCTGGAGCCGCACGCTGAATTTTCTGCACGACCGCATACTGCGCGTCGGCTTTGCCGGCATATTCGCCTTTCATCGCAATCGTCTTGCTATAAGCATTCGCGGCCAAATCAAATTGAAAGGCGTTTTTGTGCGCTTCTCCCAGATAGAAATACGCCTTATCGCTGTTCGGATTCAGCTTTAACGCTTCTTCAAATTGTTTCGCCGCGTCTTTGACCCACTCTTCACCCTTGCGCTGCATCGTCAAAATTCGACCTTTAATGATGCGGCTTTCCACCGATTTGTTGTTTTTGCCCTGCGCTTCATCGACGGCAGACAGAGCTTTTTCATACAAAGCGTTTTGCGCTTTCGCATCTTTGACGCCTTCCGCTTCATAAGCGAGCGCCAAACCCATGCCGGCGAAGGACTCGGCATATTTCGGATCAAGTTTTTGCGCGCGCATAAATTCATTCTTCGCCTCGGCCAAATTGCCGCGCTCCAGCTCGCGCATGCCTTGATTGAAATGATTGTCGGGCGTATCCAGCACCGATTCTTTTTTCAACGTCTTCGAGCCGCAACCCCAACCGGCAACCATCATCAGCACAGCCAGCGCCGCGGCGGCAAAGCGGGAAACTTGTTTTCCCATGTTAATGCTCCTTAATTTAAAATAAAAAGTAAATAAACTTGCTAAGCACGTTACACGTGCCACGTTAAACGCGTAACGCTCTCTTCGGGTTGCTTCTGGCTCAGTCCAAAACAAACATCACGCGGCAGTTATTAAGAAAATTCTGTGTTTGCGCCGCGGCATGCAAGCGCTGCGCATCAGCGTTGGAAATCACGATATCCGAGTGATTCGTGCCGCCGGCTTTCAGGCCTTTGAGGATCAGCGGATTGTTCGTCACGCGTTGATTGCTGCGCGCGGCGTTGACGTCTTTGTCATAGCCGACCATGCCCTGTTTCACCGCGAAGTCGCGGCTAACGTATTTGGAGCCGTACACTTCGTTGCCGTTTTCATCCACAACTTTCGGCGCCATCGCCGGCATCACGCCCAAACTTTTGGCGTCGATGATGAGACCGGTGAAAGCCGCGCCCGTCGTGTTTGCCATGGCTTGACTCGCACCCGCGCCGGGATTGTTCAATTGCACACCGGGCGGAACGGCTTTACCCTGCGGCCACGCTTGACCGCACATCGGGCACACGGCTTGTCCCGACATATATTGGCCGCCGCCAAAAGTTTGCGGCAATAAGGCATCCGAGAGAATGCCGCTCAACGGCACTTCCACATCAACTTCGACGGATTGGTCGGACATATATCGCGTGTCGACAACGGTGAAGCCGCGCAAGAAACCTTCGACTTTGGTTTTGATGATGTCGCTCTCGAGCATGGCATTGTTGACCGTCGTTTCAGAGGTCAGATACAAGCCGCGAACCGTGGACAACAGATTACGCAAGGCATCGGTTTTCGCGACCAAAATCGCGCCGGCCCGTTGCGCTCCCGGCGGCGCATCGGGGCGCGGCGCGCCAATGCCGGTGGCTTTAATTTTCTGCTGCGTCCAATCGACGCTGCCATCGTCGCCGATATTTTGCGTGTACTGGCCAAAAGCGAGGTTGGTTACAAAAATGCCCATGAGCCAGCTCAAACGCGTGATTTGAATGAGTTGCTTTTTCAACATGTCTATCCTCCGTGAGATAAATCGGTGATAATTTCTATTGGCGGCAAAACTGCTGCCAGCGCATGAAAGATTAACTTGATGAAATATATATGAAGAAAAAATCTGCGGATGGAAAAAAGAAGGGAAACTTTTTGCCGGTCGCGAGAGAACGACATCAATGATTTAGGCCGGCATTTGAGCCGAGGCCAAACCGAAGGCGAGGCGTCTTCCAACATAAACTTCTGTTTACCAGCGTCCTGTTTTAGCGCGTCGACGGTGCCTGCCGCATGCTCTTGAATATTTGCTGACACGAATCGCTTAACCAACCAATCCTAAAAATGAGTCTCCGTCTTACCATACGGATAGAGCGAATGACGGGGCTCGAACCCGCGACACCCGGCTTGGGAAGCCGGCGCTCTACCAACTGAGCTACATTCGCATTTGGTTCCGCGCTCCTCCACCCTATCAAAGTTAATCTTCTTTGCCAAAAAGTCAAGGAATTTGTGGGCAGAATTTTTTTAAGGGCGGCCAAGAAACTCACTGCGAGTGCAGCCACAGGCCGCCTTCGCGCAAGCCTTCGGCGAAGGCTTTGACGCGGCCATAATAAAAGAAGCCGTTGCGATCAAACACCACGCCCTCCACATTCATCGCTTTGGCTTTGGCCGCCAAGGCTTTGCCCGCGACGCGCGCCGCGCTGATTTTATCCGGCAGGTTCTTCAATTCCGCCTGCAATTCTTTGCTGTGCGACGAAACCGTGATAATGGTTTTCTTGGTCGCATCATCCACCAACTGGCCGTAGATGTGTTTGAGGCTGCGAAACATGACCAACCGCGGCCGCGGCATGGTGCCGTAGAGTTTTTTTCTGACGAAACGTTTCTTTTTGAACGGCTTTTGATTGTATGGCGTCCTCGTGAACGGCTTCCGGTTGCCGTAGGTGCGCACGGGTTTGTTGAAACGATCAAATGGCATAAAGCCCTCCCGGGTTTTATAAAACGTGAGTATGAGCCCATCGGGGCCCGTTGGGTTATTTATTAATGACTGCAAACTTGCCGGCGGATTTACCGGCATCGTTGCCATAGACATAAAATATATACAAGTGAGCAAAATGTCAAGATTATCTTTCAAAATTCGTAGATTTCATTCAAAGCTTCCGGCGGCGCGGCCTGCCACGCAAAAGCCAGCTCGTCTTTCTTATGAAGGCCGTTAAAAATTTTAATAAGGAGAAGCGGGATTCCTTTAATTGCTGAAATCAATGGGGTGGGGGATTTCGTCTGACAACGCAAAATCGGGGTCTTCAATCGGCGCTTTTGCGGGTATAAAAATAAGAATGTGCGTATGCGTTTAGCCATCTGAACAGAGGGCGAGGCTTTAGCCTCGCCCCGCAGAAGCGCGGCACTCCGAGTTCATTTGACTAAATTCATCCGAAGGTGGCACGCGGTCACCGTTCAACCGTTCAACTCTTGCAAGGAATGCCGATGACCTCACAACCTCACCCGCCTTCGCCGCCATTTCTCCGCGAATGGCTGGTCGCCAATAGCTTAGGCGGATACGCGATGGGCGCGATTGATGGCGCTTGTCGACAAACGCATCACGCTTTACTCGTCATGCCGATTCGCCCGCCGTTGCAGCGCGTGATGTTTGTGCGCCAGCTCGACGAAGCGTTGCTGATCAACGGGCGCTGGGAAAATGTGGCGACCGCGGCGGCGCCGGATTCATCTCCTCGCACGCGCGTCGATTTTCATCTCGATAACGGCATGCCGCATTTCAAAATTTCGTGCGGCAATATCGCCGTGCTCAAAACGTTGTGGATGCCGCAGCAGGGGCAGAGTTTGTGCGTGCGCTACGAAACCATCGGCGGCGACATCACGCGGCTGCGCGTCACGCCGGGCATCAGTTTTCGCGCGCTCGATACCGGCAAAGCGTTATGCGATTCTTATCTGGTGCGCACACAACCGCATGGGGTTCTCGTTTATGCTGATCCGAGTGAAAAGCCATGCGGCATCAGCGCGACGCGCACGAATGCGCTGTATACGGTCAACACGTGGAAAGAGTTGCGCCTGTTTGAGCCGTCCACGGGCGGCTGGCAGAGCGAAGAAGTTTATTTACCGGCGGCGCTGGAGTTTGATCTGCTCCCCGGCAGCCACGTGACCTTGATGCTGCAAATCGAAGATCGCGTGCAAAGCGATCATGCCGCAGCGCCCTCCAACACGGACGCGCTTCATCATGCGGAAATGGAACGGCAACGCATGCAGGCGCAGGAGTTGGCCCAAACGTTTCCCTATCAACCGATGCGACATTTGGCGGCCAGTGCCTCACACTTTGTGATCGAGCGCGCCACCGCGACGACGCAGAATGGCCGCACGATTTTGGCCGGCTACCCGCGTCTTAACGATTGGGGTCGCGACGCCATGATCGCGCTTCCCGGCTTGTTGCTCGCCGCCGGCCGTTTTTCGCGCGCCAAAGAAGTTTTCGCGATGTTCATCAAACATCTCAATCAAGGTTTGATTCCAAATTATTTTTCGAGCCGCCCGGAGCCGGCGAATTATGACAGCAGCGATGCGACGCTGTGGATGTTCGTCGCGCTTTACGAATATTGGCGGGCCGCGCATGATCAAAGTTATATCGAAGAAGTTTATCCTTTGCTCTTGGAAATTCTGCAAGGCTACATCCGCGGCAGCGTGAAAGGCGTGAAGCTCGACCCGGACGACGGCCTGCTCTTTTCTCTGGAACCGCGCGCGTCCATGACGTGGATGAACGCGCAAGTCGGCGATTGGCAAGCCACGGCGCGGCATGGCAAAGCGGTGGAAGTGCAAGCCTTGTGGCACAACGCGCTGCGCATTATGGCCGCGTTTTCCGAAGCGCTGGGCAAAGCCGAAGGCATTAAGCGCTGCGGCGAATTAGCCGAGCATACGGGAAAAAGCTTGCGCCAAAAATTTTGGTGCGAAGAAACGAGCCATCTCTTCGATTGTTTGATCGACACCAGTATCATCAACGCCACCGGCAAGCCGAGTCGCGGCAACAAAATCGTCGTAGGCGATCCGGCGCTGCGCCCGAATCAAATCATCGCCGTGGGTTTGCCTTTCAATGTTTTTGCGCCGGAACAAACACGCGCCGTCGTTGAAGTTGCCGCGCGAAAACTCGTGACGCCGTACGGCCTGCGCACCCTCACCCCAGATCATCCGGCGTATTGCGGCGAATATAGCGGCTCGCTCAAACGCCTCGCTTCCGCCTGCCACAATGGTTGTGTTTATCCGTGGCTGGTGCTTTTCTTTACTCGCGCTTACATGAGTTTGGACGACAATCCTCGCGCGCTCTATGAAATGTTCGAGCCGCTCTTCAGCGACGCGGAGAAACACTGTCCCGGCCATCTCGCCGAAATGTACGACGGCAATGCCCCGCATCATCCGCGCGGCGCCGCCGCTTACGCCGCCAGCACGGGCGCCATTTTGCAAAGCTGGCAGATCATGCAGGGGAAGAGCCGGTAATCCCTCGCCCAAATTTTTTGGCCGTAGGTTGCCGCAGATTAAAATCAGCGTTAATCGGCGTCTTATACTCCAATGGCACTAATTTTTTAAAAAAAGTCGTGACAGAAAAATGTAGGACAGAAAAATATTTACGGCTTATGTTGCCGCACGGTGGGCATTTTTTTGATGATACCCATTCCTCATATTTCTGTCCTTCATTTTTCTGTCATTGCTTTTGAATGGTTTTGTCCAAATCGTTTTGTCCTTCTCAAAAGTTAGCAGCATGGGTCCCATACCCTTCCGCGCCATTTGGGGCCAAAAATTCCTCTTGCATTTTTTACCAAACTTCTTATTTTGCAGAAAAACTAATGGAGTTTTTCGCATGTCTATTTTTGATTCGCATCTGCACTTTTTCTCGCGAGATTTTTTTGTCGCGATGGCGCGGCAGAAAGATCTGTCTGCAAACGTTGAGCAAATTCTCCACGACTTGGCGCAGCGCGCCAAAATCGAATTGCCGCCGGTCGAGGTTCAAGCTCATTTCAATCGCTGGCTAGCTGAGTTAGATCGTTACGGTGTTGAGCGCGCCGTCGCTTTCGCGAGCTTGCCCGAAGAAGCTGCCGCGGTTGCGGAAGCCGTAAAAAATAGCAACGGCCGGCTCGTCGGATTTTGCATGGTGAATCCGCAAGCCGAAGGCGCGGTGCAACGCGTGCACAAATTAGCAAAAGATTTTGGCTACCGCGGCGTTATGCTCTTTCCGGCGCTGCATCATTATCATCTCTTTGATACCTCCCTCCTGCCCTTTTTTGAAGCCGTGACGGAAAACCATCTGCATGTGTTGACGCATTTCGGCATTCTGCAAGTGAAACTCCGCGACGCCCTCGGCCTGCCGCGTATATACGACAGCCGCTTCGCTAATCCGCTCGACTTGCAAGCCGTCGCGAATCGTTTTCCGCAGATTAAATTCATCCTTCCCCATTTTGGCTGCGGCTTCTTCCGCGAAACGCTCATGCTCGGCCTGCAATGCGAAAATGTTTATGTCGATACCTCAAGCTCCAATAATTGGATGATCACGCAACCGTATCCGTTGACCCTCGCCGAAGTTTTTCAGAAAACGCGTACCGTGTTTGGCGTCGAACGCCTTCTCTTCGGCACGGATTCAGGCGTCTTCCCGCGCGGCTGGCGGAAAGATATTTGGGCGGAACAGCAGCAGGCGATGGTTTCTGCGGGATTTTCTGGGGCGGAGATGGGAATGGTTTTGGGAGGGAATGCGGGGCGGGTGTTTGAGAAGTAAATAAGTTATCACACTTGACAGCAACTAAAAGGTTTTGTATCTTTGAATACCAAAATTTTTAAAAGTTAAATTCACCCTTTAAATCCGGGTTGAGCATTATGGGAACACCAGTCGCTACGTTTGAGTACACTCGCCGTTCTAATTCACGAAGCTTGCCGCCGGTGGCCGAGGTCTACCGCGAGCGCATGAAAGCTTTAGTCGCTTCACACCGAAAAGTCAAAGGCCAGGTTTTGCATCTATCGCTCTGGTACAATATCGATGATCGGAAAAACCTTTATCTGCTGGAGATTGTGAACGGCTTTCCCAACGGCGGTGGTGATCCAGAATTATTCACCGTTGAATTTGCCGGCTCGGATAAGTTTCCGATGATCCGGCAAGGCAAACTCTATTTAACTCTCGTCAATCCAGTTGAGGCGATGATGGCATTTAAAGATTCGTGGCGTGGCACGCAAGAAATTCAGTCATCGTTGAAACGCGGCAATTTCATCGTCCTTTTTCAGGACAAGCGTGGTAAACAACTACTCGAACAATTCCGTTAAATTTTCCATTGTGAATAGTTATGAGCAAGAGGTGGGATGAAGGCTCCGCTTATATGAGACAGGCGAGGTCAAATCAAGCGTTGTGCGATTATTTATTTCAACACTTCTGCGCGAAGACCGAGGAACAACGAGCAGAATTTTGGTGTCATGTGGTAGCGCAATGCCAGCAAAGCGTTGAGAAAGCCGTGAAAGCGCTGATTTGTTTTGGCAACCTTGACTTTCCCAAAACGCATCGTGCCGATCAACTGCTCTTTTTACTTTTAAAACGGTCGAGCATCCTTCATTTTAAAACTGAAAATCTCAAAAAGTTGAGCACGCTGTTTGGCGCACCAGAGAAACAAATCGTCAAACAACTTTCCGATCTCGTGCCTCAAAAAGACCCAACCAAACGCAACACCGAATACCCCTTTCGTATCGGAAAGACTTGGATGGCGCCGGCAACTCCCAATGTTTTCACGTTGGCTGAAATTCAATCATTCATGAAGCATAGCAGAAGAATCGTTTTTACCTCCAGCCAAATTGTCAGCGCAGCGCCGTTTTTGCCTTGACGCTTTTCCTCGGTACCGGCCCTGACACCTTCCCGCGCGGCTGGCGGAAAGATATTCTGGAGGAACAAAAGCAGGCGATGATTGCTGTCGGTTTTTCAGAAGCGGAGATGGAGATGGTTTTGGGAGGGAATGCGGGGGAGTTGTTTCGAAGATAAATATCATTTACGCAAGGCAGGCGAGAAGCAAAAGTTACTCCAGAAACAACTCATGGACTATACCAATTCAATGTAAATGACATTCAAATTAAGTGTTCGGCATAGCTGTCATTACATGTAATTGTAATAAGGGAAAAGGAGCTTTGAGCCATGAGTTGAACTCTTATTCTTTACTTGCCTGTGATTGTGATATTAATTATTTTAATGAAGTAACATTTGAATTGAGTCATTTTAATAAAATTGTTCTAAGGCAAAAATGAGTTCACTACCTCTGCGGCTTACCCCAAAAGGCGATTTATGTTCGTAGCTTTTCTCAAAATGGTGATTGGCGCCATTCTCGTCTTTTTTTCCTTTCATCTGACGATGACTACGCTCAGGCACCTTCTAAGAAAGTTTTTGCCGAGACGCAGAATGTTGCACAATATTGTTTCCTTGACAGTCTTTTTCGCTTCTGAACTCATTGGAATTGATCTGTTAATTGACCCTCTCATCCCAGGACAAGCTGTTATTGATATCGATGCGAAAGAATTGGTTAGGAGCAGCCCGACTCCTTATGATTTAAGAGTTGAAATTGCTGTCGCCAATTTTGGAGGCAGCTTGGATCCGGATAAAAATTTTTATGGCAAATTTGACGAGAGAGGAGTTTACACTATTTTGGTCGATTTGGGCTGGCTGCAGAGTTATGTTCGCGTTAAAGTATTCAATCAGATAAAACCTGACAATCCAATAGAGGTAAAATGGGAGCATATTTCGACATGGGCCAGACTTGGTTTTACTGAAACACATATTTATATTTCAAGGTAAAATGTCATTGAGCCGAAACTTATAAAAAAGTGCCAGTTACGCCCCAAAAACGACGACAAAGGCATTGGAGTAAAAAACTCCGCATTGTTGCTGCGCGAATACGAAGGTTTTTTGTTGCAGTCACTGCTAAAAGCCGAGGCCTGCTCACGCTCATTGCGCAGTCAGAAATTTTTAATAGCTTTATTGTCGGTTTATTCATATTAAGCATGGTTCTTTGGCTTATATTTTTCTTTATTGTACCAGCCATTCGTGATCCGCAATGTCCCGAATGGTTAACTACAGCAACACAGTTGATCGCTTTTTTGTTTGCAGTTGTAACATTGAATAGAGATGAAGTTCGTCGACATACATGGAAATTCTTAATTGCGCTAATAATTGGCTTTGGCGCCGGCAAGTTTATTCCTCAATTTATTTTTCCTGTTCAGAGTCTCGAAAAAGACGAAATTAAAGTTTGGTGTGAAGATCAAGGAAACAAACTCATGATTGATATGAGTGCTTTATCTGAATCTAAAAGGAATGATCTCACTCAGGCTTCGATTGCGGTGGAGGATGATCAAACGCATATTATTAGTATTTTCAGACCACTGCAATTAAAAGGCTTGCCGGTTGTTACTCATCTCTTTTCTCCCGAGGAAAAGGTGCTGATAAGTAAATCCGACCTTTTACAACTGCGTTTTGCAAGCCAATTTTCCCAGGAGCCGATTTTAGTAATGAATGTCGAATATCTAACCAAGACTCCCTAAAATTACGAGGAGCTATAATCAGTTCTTCAAAGTGAATTCGTCAAAACAAGGAGGCAAGTATGAAATCGTTGAATGGTTTTAATATTTTGGTCTTTGGGATCACGATTGGAATTCTTTCTGGGACGGGCTGTAACCAAAAAAGCAAACCTCATCCTGAAAGCGAGAAGCCGTCTCAACAACAAATCCAACAACCCGTGTCAACGACTTTTGCTATCACTTATCCGACGAGTAACACGGTTGTGGATCGCGACATTATCACCGTTCGGGGTACCGGTGCGCAGCCGAACACGACTGTTGAGATCGACGTTTTTACCGATCAATGGTACGCGCAGAATGGCGCAGCAGAAATTAGCAGCGACGGTAGTTGGGCTTATAGCCCTTGCTATCTCAAAGGACAAGGTTCTTACAAGCTGCATCACAATATCCGTGCGCGATTAATGCAAAATGGCCAGCAAATGGCGGTCATGACTGTCTATGATATCGCCGTGCCGTGAAATGCGCAATCTATTAAAGAACCGGCAAGCGGGCGAATCAACCAATCGGTGAACGAGCTACTGCAAAAGCTCCTCATACAACGCCGTGCGGTCCGGATCGATGCGAATCAAAATTTTGAAAACCGCGTCGCCGCCGACATCTTTGAAGAGGTCGACGATTTCCTGATAAAAATCGCCTTGCTTTTGAAGCCTTGAGAAGGTTATATTGACCTTGTATGAATATGAAAACTGATAGCTTCTTAACCGTGCTGAAGGCCCTGTACGAGTATGAGGTCGAATATATTCTGATTGGCGGACTGGCCGTTATTCTTCATGGCGTACCACGGCTTACTGAAGATCTGGATATATTTGTTACCAAAGACCCGACAAACCTTGCAAAACTCAAGAAAGCGCTGCGCTCGGTCTTCCATGATGAAAGCATCGAAGAAATGACCAATGACGATTTGGTGGATTATCCCGTCGTGCGTTACGGGACGCCGGAGGATTACTACATCGATATTATGGACCGTGTCGGCGAGGCATTCAACTATGATGATCTGGCATACGAGGTCATCGAAAGTCATGGCTTCCCCATAAAAGTGGCCACCATTGAAACGCTCATCAAGTTGAAACAGGGAACGATTCGCCAGATTGATAAAGCCGATGTTTTCTTATTAACCGAGAAGTTGAAGGAAAAGAAGTAATGCCCTTATATAAATACCGCAGTTTTCAAGAGGCAGAAGCGCATTTGCAAGAGCTTCTCCCCGCCGACCCGTTGGTAAGATTAAAGCGTTTGGAAAAGCTTCTGGTTGAGTTAAAACCTCGTACGCCGATTCAGCGCGGGCTCTTCAAATTTAAAACGATGGAGGAAGCCAATCACCATCGCCGGATAGCGACAGTGAGTTAGCCGTAAGGCTTTGAAAAATACAAATTTTATTCGTATAGCAAAACAAATTTGAGTTTGGAATGAATTTTTGGCAATTAAATCGTAAAGGGCCACTTGAATGACCTCGACCTTACGGCATCTTCTTGATATCCTTATTCGTGAAATCGCGCCGGACCGCATTATTCTGTTTGGCTCACGAGCCAAAGGAGATAACGAAGAACGCAGTGATTATGACATTTGTATCCTCAAGACCGGCGTGGCGCACAGGAGAAACCTGGCTAAACAAATTTACCGTTTACTTTATGACATTGGCGTGCCTGTTGATGTGGTCGTTGAAACGCCAGAGCGGTTCGATCAGTTGAAAGACAATCGTTTTATGATTTATAAAGAGATCGCCAAGCACGGACAGGTGATTTATGAAAACGGACAGGTGATTTATGAAAGATGAAGCGCTCGTGGAGGAATGGCTCAAAAGAGCCCATAGCAATTTGGAAAGAGCTAAAGCCGGTAAGATTTCTGATGAGATTCTATTTGAAGACCTTTGTTTTGATTGTCAACAAGCCGTCGAAAAATCTATCAAGGCTTTCCTTGTCCATCGTAACATAGAATTTGATAAAATTCATTCGATATCCAAACTTTTAAAACAGATTGAAGACGCGGGCATAACAGTTCCAGAGGAGATCAAGGAAACGTCCGAGCTTACGGTTTATGCAGTTGATACAAGATATCCCGGTGATTATGATCCTGTAACCGAGCCTGAATATAGATTGGCGCTGACGATGGCAGAAAAAGTTATCAAATGGGCGGAAGAGAAAATCGCGCAGATTAAAAGGAATGCGAAAAACGAAAACGCTGGATGAAGCTAATAACCATCGCCGGCTGACGGCATCGAGTTAGGCGTTTTGCAACGCTATTGCACAAACTCCTCATACAACTCCGTGCGGTCCGGATCGAGGCGAATCAAAATTTTGAAAACCGTGTCGTCGCCGGCGTCTTTGAAGAGATCGACGATTTCCTGATAGTGGGCGTCGACAAATTGTTTGGCGGCGAGATTGTCTTTGTTCTCTTTTAAAACTTCTTCGAGTTTTTGCACGGCTTGTTTGACGTAATCCCGTTTGGTGGCAAGCTCGTCTTTTTTGGTTAAGGACAGGCCGTAAAAATAATAGTCTTTCAGCTCGCGGAATTTTTTATAGCCGGCAGAAAACGTGGCTTGCAAAGCTTCTTCGCGGCGGTCCCAGCCTTCGAAGAAGCGGCTGAATTTGCCCTGCTGCAACACGGAACGCGCCTTCTCGAAATATGGGGTGCCTTCCAAAGCGCCGTACTTATCCATTTCGTTGGCAATGACCAAATTCACATAAAAATCTACGAGGCCGAGCACGGGCACATATTCGCCGGTGTTTTTCAATTCCTCATTTTCTTGAAACGGAAAGCGCCCGCGTTTGTCGAAATATTGCAGGTCCGGCCCGCTCACGATCATACTGCAGCGGTAACGATCTTCCACCGTGGAAAATTCGTCTTCGAGAAACATCTGCACGCCAATCTCGATGGGATTGAAATAATCGGCTTCAACCCAAGTTTGGCTGTTGATATAATTGGCCACCTTTTCTGCAAACGCCGCCATGCGCTTCTTCTTTTCCGCCGGCAGCTTGTCGAGAATGACGTTGACTTTGGCTTTGATTTTTTTATTCGGGCCGGCAAAAGTTGAGGGGCCCGCGAGCAGTTGCAGGAGCAGAAAACTAATGATCAACACAAACATCAGCCGAAATGAATCGACTCGACGCATAATCAAATCTCCATTCAAAACTCGTAAAATGAGCGAACAGGTTAAAAAAACATTCACGCAAAGCCGCTAAGTCGCAAAGGCAACGCAAAGGGAAATGTCGATTTTAACCTTTGCGTATTCTTTGCGTCTCTGCGGCTTTGCGTGTAGCTTTTGTTTTCTTTAATAATTTTTGAACCGCACTCAATATAGCCAGAGGTCAATATGAAAGTCAAGCAATTTGTTGTTCTGGTAGTTGCTATGAGTGAAACGCTCGCGGTGGCGCAAGAGTTTCCGCTCGGCATTCGCGCGCAGGCGTTGGGCGGCGCGAGTGTGGCGCAAGGCCGTGACGCCGAGGCGATGTTTGACAATCCCGCTACATTAACTCGACTCGCGGGGTCGACGTTCACCGCGTTTTATGCGCATCCGTTTGGCCTCAAAGAATTGCGTTTGAGCAGTTTTAGCGCGAACACGCATTATCGACGGCTTGCCTTCGGCGCGGCGGTAGTAGACTTGGGGCATGCGCTTTATCGTGATCGGCGATATCATCTCGGCCTCGCCAAAAATTTTCTATCCAACCAAAGATTGGCGCTTGGCGTGAGCAGCGCGCTGCGGCATTTGCGCATCTCCGGTTATGGCGATGACGCCGCGCTCCAACTCGATTTCGGCACGCAGTTGCGGCTCAGTGAAGCGCTCGTTTTGGGAACGGCGTTCCATAATATTCTTGAAGCGACGATGGGCGTGCAAAACGAAAAACTGCCGCGCAGTGTTTGCTTCGGATTCGCTTATGCGCCCACTTCAAACCTGACACTGCAAATGGATTTGTACAAGCAAAACAATTTTCCCGAAGAGTGGCGCATCGGCATTGAAACGAATCCCTGGGCGCCTCTCCTGCTGCGTATCGGCACGGCGACAAATCCGGATCGCCTCACGTTCGGCTTCGCCCTGCGTCTGTTAAAAGTGAGCCTGCAATTTGCCGCGTATTCGCACACCGATTTGGGCTGGACCGAGCAGTTTGCGGTGACGCTAAAGTCAAAATAAAATTTCGGCACAGTTAAACGAATGAACGTAAAATGAAAGGAGGTGGAATTAAAAACACGAAAATAGCTTTGTCACCATGCAAATCCGTCTAACAGCCTTCTTCGCAACTTTACTCGCTCCCATCTGGATAGCTTTGAGCCAAACCTACTGGAATCCCGACTCGACCGGTTACAATTATTTGAGCCGCGGCGCGAATTTAAGCCAATGGTTCACTTCTTCAGGCACAACCGTCGAGATCGATACCGCTCCTTTTCTTACGGCCAGTCATTCAATGAAATGGACCATTCCGCCGAATAGCGGCGTGGTCACGCTCGAACTCAATTTGATTGATATCGATCTTTCCGACCGCGTAGTTTATACGCGCTGCCGGCGGAACCTTTATGCGTCGAGAATTGAGACGAGAATCATTTGCACCTCAAAAAACTGGTTTCGTTTGCCGGATCCGGTTGACTACAACGAGAATGGAAATCATCTACCGGTCAATGTTTGGCATCATCGCGGTCAATCGGTCTGGCTTAGCCCGTTTGGCAGTGCGCCAATTTCCGACCTCCGGCACGTCGGCAAAATTCTCTTTCGCGCCGAAAACGCCGCGGTTGAACAAATTTTGTGGATTGCTGAAATCAAATACACGCGGCCGCGCGGGCCAGCCTGCATCATTCATTTCAATCACTATCGTGATACGGCGGACAGTTTATTGACGCCCTGGCTCATTGCGCGCGGTTATCCCGCCAATATCGATTTCACTGCCGAAAGAAGAGAGAATGCGGCTCTATTCGCTCGAGTCTTTTCAGCGGGACGGCTTTCAGGCCCAGTGGTGTTTTTCGATTCCCATGGATCGCGCGACGCCGGCGATTCGCGCAGAGATTGACTCGCTCAAAAGTTTTTACGTGGTTCGTGATCAATGGGCGAGAACGCCAAACGAGCTGCCTATTGACAGCCCGGCGCGGCTGCGTTTTTATCGGATCACCTCGGCATCCGCCAGCCCGAACTTAAACGGACAACCCGAAACATTGGCACAAATGCGGAGCCGTGTTTATAAGGCTTTCTTGCAAAAGGGCTTGCTCATTTTCAACATCGAATCAATCGTTGCGGTACCGGCGCCGGATTATGCGGGGACGGTCGAGCTGAGCCTGTTGAGCGATAATCAGGCGTTGATCGAATACGCCGACTCTTTAGGCTTCACTTTTTTGACTTTCAGAAAGCTCTTCGAACCTGACCCGAATTATCAACCGCAGCTCTCGATCAATCACGATTATCCGCAAATCAAATCCGGCCGCCCGGACACGCTAAGAATCTTACAAAACGATCTGTTTCCAATTCACCGTGATTTGCGCGTCGCCGCCATCACCCAGCCACAGCACGGACAAGCGACCATCGCGGTTGTTGACGATCAAAAAGTTCCGCGCGAAAACGCGCTTTATTCAAACTATCCGAATCCATTTTCCGCGAACGGAACCTTCGGCGATCCGGAAACCACCATCGCTTACTCGGTGGCTGCTCGCTCCACACACGTGATCTTGAGCATCTATAATATGCTTGGGCAAGAAATGATCCGTTTGGTTGATGAAGAAAAATCAGCCGGCGACTATAAATTACTTTGGGATGGAAAAAATACCGCCGGGCAAACGGTTCAGAGCGGCGTCTATTTGTGCAAAATGAGCGCCACTGGATTTACGCAGGTGCACAAAATTTTATTTTTAAAATAAGCGGCGTTAAAATTTCAACAAGAAAATGATGCATTGGAATCCGCGCGTGACAATATCGGCAACGACCCGGCGCCAGACAAAACTCAAAACGACAAAGCTTATGTTCGACGTTTTCATATTTTTTCGTGTAACGTTAGGATTGGAATAAAATACTTTCCCCCCATTCTCCCCATCTCCCGCTCTCCCCATCCCCTCGCCCAATTCCGCAGATCATCCATCAAAACATAAATCGTCGGCAGCACGAGCAGCG
>Ga0247727_10007900_pt1 | contig 20005 bp, 21 predicted proteins | sample WisWelCaveWW1625_FD_202498 | JGI IMG/M metagenome (GOLD analysis project Ga0247727, IMG submission 202498) | Biofilm microbial communities from Wishing Well Cave, Virginia, United States - WW16-25 | ecosystem: Environmental > Aquatic > Deep subsurface > Groundwater > Cave microbial mat | place... | reverse complement strand
CTAGGGCGCGCCACAGCTTTCAATGTATTTCTCGTATGTCCTCAGGAGTCAACGCACAGGCCGGCATCACACCGGCAGTGCCGAGGACCCGATTCAGCGCCTGGGGCAACACAACCACGGACTCACAAAGTCCACGAAGAACCGCGGCCCATGGGAACTGGCCCATCAGGGGGCCTTTGAAACTCGTTCTGCTGCCATGCTGCGGGAGCGTTTCCTGAAGTCCGGCCAGGGGCGCGAAGAGATACCGAGAATTCTCCTGCGTGCGCGCAACAGCGCTGGATATCCGCCCGTGGCGGACGCCTGCGGCGGAAATACGCAGGTCGGCCCACCGAGGCGGGTCCCAGGGCGCGCCAGGCCGTTTACCGGAAGACTCCCGTAGTCCAGTTCGCCTTCGAGAACTAGCGGTCCGTAATCTCCGCATGAAAATAGGTTCCCGGCGTTGCCGAGTTCACTGCGGCAGCGATCTCCGTTAGCTTCCGCTGAATCAGGATCCACCGGTTCTTGGTGAGAATGACGACGGCCAATCTCCGACCTTTCAATGTCTACTGGTGCGGAAGGTTGGTGTCTGTCGTGAGGACCACGTCAAATCCTGCCTCTTCCGCCGCGCGCAAGAGCTCTCCATTCGATAGCGTGCTCCAACCCTGCTCGTGCGCCGTTCGAATGGCATGATCCTGCAACGCATTGCGGATGGCGATTGGAGTCCCTTGGTCGAAAAGGACTCGCATTACCGGGAGAAAGAGGGCGTCTCGAGACTTTGGGCGGTGAATTCCAGAACCGCCTTGACGTGCTCGCGCGTCAGGCCGTCATACAATGCGGCGACCTCGTCTATGGTGAGGCCGTCCTCCAAGTTCTCGAACACCGCGGCCACCGGAATTCGCGTTCCCCGGAAGACCCAGGTGCCGCTCACTTTTCCGGGCACGCTCTCCACTGCTGCACATTTGGACCAATCCAAGGTCATGCTTCCTCCTTCTTCTTCTAATCATATCCGAGAGTGCGCCTTCCGTATACTGGTGGTGTTTTTTGTCGCGTTATGGTCTGTTGGGGAGTTGCGTCCGGGCGGAATAGAGAACCGTGCAGAGAACCGTCCAGAGAACCGTGCAGAGAACCGACTTACGGGCGGTTCTCTAACGAATTGGGAGTTCGCCGCCGATTCCCTCTCAGTGCCTGTGAGCATTTGGGCCGGAAAACCGTAAGGAAAACCGCTTTTAGAGCGGCTTTCCGAAAAATGGCCCCGATTCTCTCGCAGTGCGAACTCCCCATCGGTCACAAGTTCTGGTGTGTTAGTCTTCGATCTTGGGGAGAGACGCATTCAGGGTTATCAGCGGAAAGTGTTTACAATGATCGGAGGAGGAGACTCAGCATGAAGATTTTCCAACTGGTTATGGTAGCGGTGCTTGCCACGCCACCATCGTGCGATTCGGCCCAAGGTCGCACGACATATGACGATGTCGTAGCCGGTATGCGTTGCTCACAAAACGAAACCGGCGATCTCGAGTGCGATTATCGCGTCGGACGATCCCTTCATTTCGCGATTGTCGCGCCTGGCAAGCCCGATGGTTCTCTTTACTTTTACTCCGCCTCGTTCGAAGGAGACTATTTTGCGGTGGTGAGTATCTCTCCTGGTCACGGCTGCGTTGTTGTGCGCCCGGGCAAGAGCGCCAGCAAAGGGCGACAACTAGACCTAGCATTCGTGCCTCCCCGTAGCGGCAAGGTTTATCGCACATGGCAAGACTGTGCCTAGGGAAAGTAGGCATGGAGGAGGCAAGAAATGAGGCTCGTTTGTCTCGGTCTCGTATTGATCCTCGCTGTCACACCTTTGCGCACGGTTGATGACCGCTCAAAAGACCTGGCATTACCCTGCTCCCCGGTGGGCAGCTTGTCCATCCGATCGGACCAGATTTCCGTTCAGGAGTACGGGACGCAGGACTTCGTGCTTGTGCGTGGGAGGTGGAAGGTCGCCAGCGACCCGAACCGGAATTCGTTGCCCGTGGCAAATTCAGTTGAGGTAACTTGCCAGAAAGAGACAGCAACCTGTCGAGAGGTAATCGCCGTTGTTTATTCCAACCTCGATCCGAAGGGCATACGAGTCTCAGGGAACTGGCTGACCGTGTTTTCGATGGATTTCAAGATTATCCGGTGGACGGATACGACTGTGCAGGCCGTGGCAGCACCACGGGCAGCAGATATTGAGATTTTGATTTCTCTTGAGCACAAGGCGGCGGAGAGTACAACGCGTGAGACAGAAGCAAGGGGCGCAAAGGGCGCTTCTGCAGCACCGGAAAAGTGGGTTTTGGAATAGATGCTTTGGAGGCATAGCTCGGCCTTGCAGACAGGAGAAACCAATGAAGAAGCAACCCGGTTGCCGACCAAACTTCATCAGATTGACTGTCGAGTTTTCGGTCGCCTTGGCACCCCTATTCCTGTTCGGCCAGTTAAAGGACAAAGCCGCTTGGGAATCAGTCAAGATCGGTCAGAACCAAAGTGATGTGATTTACCTGTTGGGCGTTCCTGATTATGTCGAACTCGAAATGTCGTATGCGGAGTTCGTGGAATCTGGATCCAAACCACGCTTACCTGACTGTCACACACTCAAGTACCTGCCGGTGCCCAGGCAAGATCAGGCGGCCTTGAACGGGCCCTTTGGAAAGGCATCAGTGGTGGAGGTTCATGTTTGCCAGAACCTGGTCGAATTTGTGCAGTGGGAATACAACAATAGGGGAGTAACAGAGGCAGAAGCTCGGCAAGTCTTTGGCAGAGACTTCCAATTCAAAGTCGCGGGTGTAATCCTGATCGGCGCAAAAAATCTACCCCAGGGTGATGTTTCAGTCCTTGTACCGTCGGTGGCATCGAAGTCCACAACAGTATTCTTGGGAAAGCCTAGATCCTCAAGTCCTTGAGCCGGACAGTTTTGGGAATTCGGCCTCAGTGTTGATTAGCAGGAGAGTTCTGAAATCGTCCCCTAGGGCGCCACTCACTTTGCCTCCCATGATTGCGTTCCGGAGAGCCTCCGGAGTCGCGGGTGTGAAGGGGCAATGTCGGGCGGTTCAAAAATCCGGCAGCAGGCCCAGGCCGGCGGAGAACCGGTTGGCACACGCATAAAGTGCGGTGACCAGGACAGCATCAAAGATTTCCCCATCCTTCCAGCCGCCTGCGCGCACGCGGTCCACGTCAGCTTGTTCCATATCTCCGGGCTGCCGGGTCAGTTTCTCGACCAATTTGAGCAGCAGCAGAAACTTCGGCTCCACGGGCGCGCTCGCGTAGTCCATGGCCAGTTTGCGCTTCGTATCTTTGTCCATCCCCAGTTGCCCGAGGATTTGCATGTGCGCCGCCAGACAGTAGCTGGACACGTTCAGCCCGCTTACCACCAGAGCCACCTGCTCTTTTTGCAGCCGCGACAGCCCGCCCGGACGGTCCGAAAACATCGCGTTCGTATACAGGTTGATCTGATCCTGGAGCAATTGCGGGTCGCGTCCCAGCGCCAGGAAGTAATTGGGCACGAATGTCCAATTCTCCTTCAGGAAGGCGTACATCTTCCTCACTTCGGGTGAGGCTTGCTCGTCACTTACCAGCGGCACCCAGGGCATAGCTTCCCCCTTCGACTGCGGCACTCGTAAGATCTGGCGCTGAACCTCAGTAGATTTTCACTCTGCTGCCGCACTGCGCCGAGGCCGCGTTTCGCGGCCCCCACAGTAGCACAGTAGCGCAAGCTTTCCCGAAGCCTCGGGAGCTTGCGCGGCGTTCCACCCTTGACGCGCCCCGCATCCCCGCGTAGCATCGCCGCCGTTCCTGGCGCACGCTCATAGCTTGCGAGGATTTCCTCTTGATGCCATGCCTGAAAAACTGAAACGTCCCGACTCCGATTGGCGCGCGCGCCTCACTCCCAACCAGTACTACGTCACGCGCCAGAAGGGCACGGAGCCACCCTTTACCGGTGAATATTGCGACGACCACGAGCCCGGCACGTTCGCTTGTGTTTGCTGCGGCCAGCCGCTATTCGCCGCCGAGGCCAAGTTCGACTCCGGCTCCGGCTGGCCAAGTTTTTACGCGCCGATTGCCGACGCCAGCGTCGAAACCGAGCTGGACACCAGCCACGGAATGCGTCGCGAAGAGGTCCTGTGCAGCCGCTGCGACGCCCATCTGGGTCACGTCTTTCCCGACGGCCCCGCCCCCACGGGCCTGCGCTTCTGCATCAACTCTGCCGCCCTTCAGAAAATTGACCCCGAACAAAAGTAGTGGAACTCCGGCCAGGGCGCACTGGGCGTGGCGTGAGAGCGCTGGCTCCGCCGGACTGCAAAGTTGAGAATGCCACTCCCGGCTCTCCGCTGCCGGAACCGACCAATCCCATTCCGGGAATCGCGTTCCATTTCGGCGCACTTCGCTTCCCGCCTGCGCCCCGCCACTGTTCATCAGTCTTCCCATATGCTATGTGTGCAGTCGCTTAGGATGCGAACTTCTGGCCCTCCCGATTGGCCGTTGATTTGCTCTCCGCCCAGCGGCGCGCTTCGACACGATTTTGCCGGCTGCCGCATGGGTTGGAAGGGGCTCCTGCTGTAGCTGGGACAGATCGTGGCCACCTGCCTCTGAGAGGGAAGCTAGGATGGATGACCCCATACTCCGGCACGCCTGAACCGGAGTCTTTGAAGCGCACCTCGGGGGTTCCTGATCCCAAGCAGGAACCCCCAATTCTTTTTCTCGCATTCGCAAAAGGTTCTGAAGTGGATGGTCTGTCCCCGCGTGGATGCAGGACAGGGCAATCTTGAGTTTTAAGGTTCCACGCGCCGCAGGATGGGGATGCGGCCCCGCCTCAAGACATTGGTCACCTGCGTCTCTTTCAACCGCGAGGCGTCGTATTCGAGCGTCAGCCGGTTGTGAGCGGCGTCCACGCGGAATCTCCGCAGTCCGTAGGTGTTGGCAAACTCCCGCAATTGCCGAAGGTCGTTGTGGTTCAGCGCGCCTTGCAGTTCGTAGGTGATTTCCAGCAACGTCATGCCCGCAGAGTATATCCCTGCCTCCGCTCCCTCGCCAGCGCCCGGAACCGGCGCTAACAGATTCACCGCAGAGTCCCGAACCGTCGGGAGCAGGGCGGAAACCACGTACAGGTTGAGTTGAAGTGCAGAGGTGATTTGACCGCGTGTTATGACGCATCGTCTTCTCTGCTCCCGACGGTTCGGGACTTTGCCATGCCCCTGATTCTGGTGTGCTACTATCTTCCGCTTCCATGCAGACAGGGATCATTGGTCTTCCTCACGTCGGCAAGACCACACTCTTCAAAATTCTCACCCGCGCGCACCTGGATGCACAGGCTGCGCGCGCCGCCACGCACGTCGGCGTGGCCAAGGTCCCCGACCCTCGCCTCGAGCAGCTCGCCGCCATCTTCAAGCCCAAGAAAACCACCCACGCATCGATCGAGTACGTGGACGTCGGAGGCATCGTCCACGACAAAGCCAAAGACTCCGCCTTTTTTGTGCAGGTGCGCGAAGCCGACGCCCTGGCGCACGTAGTCCGCGTTTTCGAGGACCCGGCGGTTCCGGCGCCACCCGGCGGCATCAATCCCTCCCGCGACATCGAGAGCGTGGACCTGGACCTGATGCTCAATGACCTGGACCAGCTGGTCCGCCGGATCGAGCGCATCGAGAAAGACCTCAAGAAGAAGCGCGAGCCGGCCCTGGAACACGAACTCGCCCTGCTCTCCCGCTGCCGCGCAGCATTGGAATCTGAACGGCCGCTCCGAGAGCTCGAATTCACTGCCGACGAAATGAAGCTGCTCACCAGCTTCAAATTTCTTTCCCAGCGGCCCATCTTGCACGTCATCAACGTCGGGGAAGAGGAAGCCGCGGAGCTGGATGCCGTGGTCGAAAAACACGGCCTCGCCGCGCGCGCTGCCCGGCCCTCGAGCGGCGTTGTGGCAGTTTGCGGCAAAGTGGAAGCCGAGCTGGCCGAGATCGAGCCCGCCGAAGCTGCGGAGCTGATGTCCGCCTACGGGTTGAAGGAGCCGGGCCTGGACCGCCTCATCCACGCCACCTACAGGCTCCTCGGCCTGATTTCGTTTTTCACCCTGGGCGAACTGGAGTGCCGCGCCTGGACCATTCGCCACGGCTCGACGGCCCTGCGCGCCGCCGGGGCCATCCATTCCGATATGGAGCGCGGCTTTATCAAGGCCGAAGTCGTGCGCTGGGACGATTTGCTCGCGGGCGGCAGCTTCGCTGCCGCCCGGGAACATGGCAAGCTCAAGCTGGAGGGCAAGGAATATGTGGTCGAAGACGGTGATATCGTCCACTTCCGCCACAGCGGCTGAGGGCTTCCACCTGGGACTACGAAGATGAGCGGATTCACTGTTCTATCCTCGCTTCGGGTGAGGAATGATTCGCGTAGGTCATGCAATAACATTTGGTGCTCTGCGTACTCTGCGGTGAATCTTTGATGAATGGATCGTCCCACACTGCCCTGGCCCTGCTGCTCGGCTTCACCGCCGCCGCCGCCAACGTTGCCGGCGGGATGCTCATCGTCCGCCGCGAGTGGTCCCGCACTTACCTGAAATACTTCGTGGCCCTGGGCTCCGGCTTCATGCTCGGAGCGGCATTTCTCGAGATGCTGCCGGAATCGCTGCGCCTGGTCGGGGAATCCGCGCTGCTCCTAGCCCTGGCCGGATATTTTCTGGTGCATTTTTTCGAGCACACCGTGGCCCCGCATTTCCATTTCGGCGAAGAAACGCACGTCGAAGAGATGGCCGCCGGGCCCCACGCGCCCGCCACCGCACTGCTCGGACTGATGATCCACACATTTTTTGACGGCGTGGCCATTGCCTCCGGCTTCATGGTCAGCGAGTGGCTGGGCGGGATTATTTTTCTGGCCGTGTTCCTGCACAAGCTGCCGGAAGGTTTTACGGTGGCTTCGCTGATGCTGGCCAGCGGGCAAAGCAAGCGCGTCGCGCAGATGGCCGCCTGGTCGCTGGCGGGAGCCACGCTGGCCGGCGTCTTGCTAATGAACCTGTTCCGCGCGGAGGTTGGCGCCGCGCTTTCACTGTCCGCCGGGGTAACGATTTACGTTGCGGCCTCCGACCTGATCCCGGAAGTGAACCACGAGCCCGGAATTCGTATGGCCCTGGTTACCTTCCTCGGCCTCGGCCTCATGCTCGCGCTCCACTTCCTATTTCACGCGGCGTAGCCCCGAAGGCTCGGGGTTTCGTGGCAGCGCCCCTACGGTTCGGGGCAGCGCCCCTAAGGTGTGTATTCGCAGGTGGTTTAAAGAATTTTGGGATGCGGCCGGTGTGTATCACCTGGGGTGTACCCCCCCCCCCCCCCCCCCGGGGGGGTGTGTGCTGTAAGCCTTTAATAGTGAATAAGATAGAGGCTTGAGCTACTCCCGGAGTAGCTCCGAGTAGTTCGGAGTAGTTGGTTGGGGCAGTGGCCCGCCAAGAAGCCGGCGGGCATGCGAGTGACCCGCCAAAGGTGCGGCGGGCAGGCCAGTGATGGGTGAAATGCAGAGGGAAGAGGCGAAGTGGTTGGGATGGGGGCAGCGGCATGGCGACGTCACCCGTCAGGCAGGGAAAAGTATAGGCGAAGAGAAAGCGAATGTCAAGCATTATTTTTTGCGTATAACAAAGAGACAAGGAAGGCAAACTGAAGGCCGGGTGATGGAGGGGGACAGGGGATAGGGGGCAGGGGAGAGGGAAGAACTCAGAACGCTGAACTCAGCACACAGCGCGGCCCTTCGTCCCGCACCTGCGGGATCAGGGCAGGCAGAGGGCACAGCCCCGAAGCCCCGAGCCTTCGGGGCGGGGTACAGTCCCGTCCCGAACCTTCGGGATTTCGGGAGCAAAAAAACTGCGCGGGGCGCGAAGAATTCCGGGAATAGTAGTACAGAGCGCAGCGACGGCAATCGGGAATTCAATATTCCGGATTCCAGAGCAACACGGGGCGGGGCAGGGCGAGCGAGCGCCACACGGAGCTCAACCGATGTCCGGGTGGGTCGGCCCCCAAGAGCCGACAAGGGCTACGCCCGTGGCCGCACCTGGCCGTTCGCCCGCATCTATATCCCTGTTCTAATACCCCTAAGTCCCTGTCTCACCTGGTAAAAGTCGAGTTCCCTCGAAAAGCCGAATCCTGCCACCGGAGCTCCCCAGGGTCCGCCCACCTCCAGCTAAATGCAATTGCGTGTACTGAGCTGAAGTGCTTCCTCGCACTATTTGGGGCAAGCAATTCGTTTTCGATACAGCTGGAATAGTTTACGTTGCTGGTCGTTGGTGAACGCAGAATCTAATTTCGCCAACTCCCTGCACATCAGTTTTGCTGGCCAGTACCGCTTGGCCGAGCCAGAAGAGCAGGAAAGGGCGATTTCGATGCTGAGGATATCGGCTGGCAGCTCGTCGCCCAGTCCGAACTCCAGGACGAGAGGCACTGAAGATTCTTCCCACTTGGAAGGTGATTTCTCGACCCGGGCAAGAAGCTCAAGGGCTTCATCCTTCGTCACATACAGAAACTGAGCTGTGATGGCAACAGAAACGCTGGTATGGAATCGCGGGTCGCCTCTCGGAACCGACTGAACGACGATAGGAAGCAGAAAAACATCTGAATTCAAAGGGAAGTAGTAGAAGCGCAGCAAGAGACTATCGTCCTTCGCGCAACGAGCGACTACGCTTGATTTGGACACTTGCATTGGGAATCCCGAAAAACTGCCACAGGCGACTAGCGATATTGCAAATAGCGCTAACCATACGGTCCGGGCCTGAATGCCAAAAATTGTTCGAACCCCTTTCACTGAAACCTCCGATGCGCGACTTGCCCTAGAATTGTCTGCCCTGCCAGATCATGTCGCTGCTTTCAAGCGAGGACTTGCAGCCATGCCTATTGAATAGATTACTGAGCTCTTGGGAGCGCTCAGCAGCGTATATCACGTGGTGGGCGCAGAGCATGAGATTTTTGTTGACCATGCGAACGCCTCGCTCCCGCAATTGACAGCGCCCTGAATCAATCCCGCGTTTCATGCGGAGACAGACTGTCCTTGAGATTGGGAACCAAACGTTTACACCTTCGCGATCAACGCCCATCCAAAAGTACGTTAACCCCTTCAGGTCGTCACGCATCTCAGGGACGACCGGGCTATCAGACATGATGAAAAACTCAGCTCCCTTGCTATGTACGACCTGCCAATCAAGCTCCAGCAATTTGCCAGCGATCATTCGGCCCACGTCCACCATTGCGGCTAGGTTAAGCCCTGGCAATTTAGCAAGAGCCTCGTGCCTTCCACCAAGGATTTCCTGCCGAGCGCCCTCAACATTCTGTAGTGGTTCTATCGGAAGTCCTTCGCTCTGCAGCATCCGCGCAAAGGCCTGTGGGTCGGCGGCAGCTTCCGTAAGATATTCTGAGACTGCTGGTCCAACTCTTTTCTCATGCCAAATCCGTCCGGCAGGAGTCCTCAGGAACATGGTTCCAATGAATTCTGCCAAGCATTCCTTTTGGTCACTGCTCAGAATGACATGTTGGTCATGCAGGTGCGGGAAGGTCGCCGCGACTTTGCCTTCCAGCGCGGCGAACCACTCCTCCACCTCCGTATTACTTGCACCAGACTCATTGAAGGCATAGAAATCGCGTTCGCGAGCCTCCTTGTCCGGTGAGCCACGGCGCACTGGTTTGTCCTTTTCGTAGACCCAGATGACTAATCGGTTCTCCCTCTTCAATATTTCCGGGTCGCAAAATTCGCGAAGATAGAAGCGCGGCAGATAGTGGTGCATCCGAGGTATGCTGCCTTTAAGGCTCACCAGGATCAGGATAGGATTTAGAGCCAGGCGCTGTCTACGTTGAGTTCACCTTTGGCCTCCTGTCCCTGCCACTGCAACTTTTTCCCTGCACAGGGGTTGGATACAATGTGGAGGTTATGGCCAGGTCGGACGTCCAACTGATGCTGGGCGTGAAGGCCGGGGACGACACGTCCTTCGAGGTCCTGCTGTCGCGTTACCGGTCTCCGCTGGTCAATTTCCTGTACCGGATGGTGCGCGACCGCGCCGCTGCGGAAGACCTTTCCCAGGAGGTTTTCCTGCGCGTGTATCGCGCGCGCCGCGAGTACGCGCCCAGCGCCAAGTTCACCACGTGGCTGTTTCGCATCGCCACCAACCTGGCGCTGAATGCCATCCGCGACACGCGCCACAGGCAATTGGAGTCTTCGCTCGACGAGACTCCGGCCCCCGGCGCGGAAGATGCGCCGCCGGCAATGGACGTTGCGGACCGCGCTCCCGGCGCCGTCGAGCGCCTGATGATTGCCGAGCGCGCCGCGCGCATCCGCCGGGCGGTGTACGCGCTGTCGGCAAAGCAGCGCGCCGCGGTGCTGCTGCACAAGTACCAGGATCTGGACTACGACGAAATCGCCCGCATCCTGGACTGTTCGGAAAGCGCGCTGAAGTCGCTGTTGTTCCGGGCCTACGAAACCCTTCGCGCCGAGCTGGCCCCGCTGATCGGGGAAGGGAAGTGAGGAAGTTATGAGCTGCGAAAAACTCGAAACCAAACTGCTGGGCTATGTGGACGGCCGCATCTCCGACGCCGCGCTCTACGAAGTGGAAGCGCATCTGGGCGCCTGCGCCGCCTGCCGCGAACGCGTGGCCGGGTTCCGCGCCGTCCGCGGCTTGCTCGACGAGCTGCCGGGCATCGAGGCGTCGCCCGCGTTTGACGCTGGCCTGCGCCAGCGTTTGGCCGCCGAATCTTCGCGGAATTGGTTCGCGTGGCTGGTTCCGGTGCCCCGCCTGGCCCTGGCACTTTCGTTCCTGCTCATTGCGGCGGTGTGGATTGGCTCCCGCCCGGCATACGCGCCGGGTTCCGAGATGACGCCGGTGGCGCAGAAGACGGAAGAAGAGTTCAGGATGATTCAGGATTTGCCGGTGCTCGAGGATTACGACGTGCTGTCCAACTTCGAAGTCCTTTCGCAATTGCCGCCTGCGCGGCGCAACAAGCAGCGGGACCTGTGATGCAGGGAAGGGAACTCAAACTCGTTCGCTGGCTGGCCCTGGCCGCACTGCTGCTGGCCACGGTCGCGCCTGCGTTTGCCCAGCGCCCCCGCGCCGGACAAACGGCACCGCGTCCCCGCCCGCGCGTTCAGGAACGCATGCGCCCGCGTCCGCGGCCCGCGCCGCCCGCTGATAGGCGGCGCCAGGACCCCGGGCAGACCGACCGCGGGCAACAGACGGACCGCGGCCAGCAGCCCGGCGGTGCGCAGGATTCTGACCGCCGCACTCCCGGAGGTTCCGGCGCGCCGCGCGAACCGGGCGAAGTCCGCGAACGTCCTGGGATTCCCCCCGCGTGGATGGAGCGCCTGCGCCAGGCAACTCCTGAGCAGCAGGAGCGATTCCTTCGCAACAACGAGAGGTTCCGCAGTCTGCTGCCGGAAGAGCAGGAACGCGTACGCGAAAATCTGCGCCGCTGGAACAGCCTCACGCCAAGCCAGCGGCGGGAGATTCAGGACCGCCAGCGCATCTGGAACCGGCTTACTCCCGAGCAGCGCCAGCACGTCCGCAGCAACCTGATGCCGCGCTGGCAGGGGCTGGAGCCGCAGCGGCGGCAGGCGATCCTGCGCCGCCTGGCCGCTTTGCGAGACTTCGACGACGAGCGCCGCGCAGCGCTTGTGAACGACGAGAACTTCCTCCACGGCCTCAATGAGGAGGAACGCCAAATGCTTCGCGAGTTGGCCAAACTGCGCATCGCGCCGCCCACCGAAGGGCCTAATACGCCTCCTCCCGACGACGACCCTCCCCTCGACCTTCCCAATCCGCCCCTATAGCCCGACAACCTTCAGTTGCCCCCTCCGTGTGCATCTGAGGGTTGGTGGAAAACAGACTGACCCGCGACGTATATGGAACAATCGCCGGAGTTTCGCGCATTTCGCTGCCAGTGCCTGGAGGCGTAACCGTTTGGGCACAAAGTACAATCTTCGCCTTGCATTCGCCATCCTAGAAATGGACGCAGCCACGTCGGCAAACCCTAGATGTTGTGGTATTCCGCCAGGCCAGCCACAATAGGCTGAAAGGCCTACCCGGGGCTTGAAAAAAGTGGAGGATTTTGCTTGACAAGGAAAGATTCGCGTCTATGATGTGGGCCAAAGTGGGTGGTAGTAGAAAGAAATAGAAATAAGTGGAGAAAATGGCCCGATTTCAACCCACTCTGGGGCGTGTTCAGAATGTTCCGGGGCAGCGCATCGGCGACCGTGGACGACAAGGGCAGGCTGAAGATTCCCGCCGCCTATCTGGACGAGTTGCGGGAGCTGGGAGCCGAAGTCTTTATCACCAGCGAGAACCCCGAGCGGGTGCGAATTTATCCGATGAAAGTCTGGAACGGGATTGAAGAAAAGCTGAAGGCGGGCTCGATGTCGCATCCCGCCAAGCAAAAGTTTCTGACGTTGACCAGCGCTTACGGGCAAGGGGCGGTGATTGATAAGCAGGGCCGGGTGCTGATTCATCTGCGGCTGCGCGACCGCGCGCAGATGAAGGGCGAAGTGGTGGTGCTGGGCAAGCAGACGTTTCTGGAAGTCTGGAACCAGGCCCGGTTTGACGACCACCTGACGCGCAACGAGCTGACGCCCGAGGACCTGAAAGCGCTTGACGACCTGGGCATTTAGTTGGACGTGGTGCACACCCCGGTACTGCTGGACGAGGTGCTGCGGTGGATGCGGGTTCGGCCTGAGGGGACCTACATAGACGCCACGGTGGGGACTGGGGGCTACGCGCTGGCGCTTGCGCCGCTGCTCTCCACCGGGCGTCTAGTGGGCATCGATCGCGACCCCCGGGCGCTGGAAATTGCGCGGGAAAGGCTCAGAGCGTTTGGAGGGAAGGTGAAGCTGGTGAGGTCAAACTTCTCGATGGTGGACGAGGTGGCCCGGAGCCTGAGTCTGCCTCCGGCCGACGGCGTGCTCGCCGACCTGGGAATTTCAACCTTGCAGCTCGATACGCCGGGGCGCGGCTTCTCCTTTCGCTTCGCCGGGCCGCTGGACATGCGGATGGACCCGGACGAGCTCACCACCGCGGCAGAAATTGTGAACCACTGGCCGGAACAGGATCTGGCCGACCTCATCTATCGCTTCGGCGAAGAGAGGAATTCACGAAGAATCGCCAGGGCCATCTTGCGCGCGCGGCCTATCCGCGACACCGCGCACCTGGCAACGGTTGTGGCTGGGGCCCAAAAGGTAAGGGGAAGGCAGAGACTGCATCCCGCGACAAAAACGTTTCTGGCGCTGCGGATAGCGGTGAATCAAGAGTTGGAGGAACTCGAGCAGTTTCTTGACCGGGCCCCCGCCACACTATCTCCGGAAGGTCGCTGGCTGATGCTCAGCTATCACTCGCTGGAAGACCGGCTGGTGAAGCGGCAGTTCCAGCGGCTGGCACAACAGAAGGTGCTGCGCCTGCTGACCAAGAAGGTTGTGGAGGCGGGGGAAGCAGAACTGCGGGCGAACCCGCGCGCGCGGAGCGCGAAGCTGCGCGTGGCGGAAAAGCTGGCATCGTAAATTGGGGTTTGCGGATTTGCTGGGGTTGGTGCAGGGATCGCGCCGGGGGGCAGCGATGACCGAGTACTACACGCGAAAAAAAATCGACAATTCCCGCCTGGTGCGGCAGATGGCGCCTGAGAGATTGCGGCACTGTTTGCAGGCGCTGGCCCTGGGTGCAGCGCTGGCCGGGGGAGGGATGCTGTGGGCCTGGCAGCACTTCCAGTGCATCCAGCTCGGGTACCAGATTGAAGAACTGAAATCGGAAAAGGCGCAGGCCACGGAACTGAATGTGCAGTTGCGGCTGGAAGCCGCAAGCCTGCGCTCGCCGGAGCGCATTGACGCCATCGCGCGATATCGCCTGGGACTCATGGGGCCGCTGCCGGGACAGGTGGCGCCGGTGCTTTCGGCGGGCGAAGCGGTGCTGGCGACTGTGCGGCCGGTGCGGGACGTAACCCCGTAATGGCCGCCAGGAAGCGCAGGTATGCGCGGGCCGTCCCCGGGCAGCGGGGAGCCCGCGCGTTCGTGTTTTCAGGGGATTGAAATTCAGGGCCGGGGCCGCGCGCCCGGGCCGCATCCGTTGTTCAGGCCGGAGTCCATTGATCAGGCCGGAGTCCATGCCGCAGCGCAGCGCCCGCGTCCGGGTGGCAGTGGTGGGGATACTGGCGTTGCTGTGGATGGGGACCGTGCTGGCCCGCCTTGGTACCCTGCAATTACTCCTCTACCAGGAATACCTGAGCCGCGCGCAGCGGCAGCAGCAGCGCATTGTCGAAGTGAGCCCGAGGCGCGGGGAAATTTACGACCGCAATCTGCGGGCGCTGGCGATGAGTATCACCGTGGACTCCTGCTTCGCCGTGCCGTCGGAGATCAGCGACCCGGGGATGGTGGCGCGGCTGCTGGCCGGGGTGCTTGGGAACACCGCGGAGGAAATCGAGACGCGCCTGAAGGGATCGCGGTCGTTTGTATGGGTGGCTCGCAAACTGGCCCCAGAGACCGCGGAGCGCATTGCGGCGCTGAACCTGCGGGGAATCTACTTCCAGAGAGAGAGCCGGCGGTTTTATCCCAAGCGGGAACTTGCGGCCCACGTGCTGGGCTACGTGGATGTGGACGAGCGCGGGCTGGCGGGCATCGAGCAGGCGCTGGATGGCCAGGTGCGCAGCAAGCCGGGGCGGCTGATGATCCTGGCCGACGCGCGGCGTCGCTGGTATGACCGCGATGAGCAAGCTCCGGAGGCGGGCGCGAGCGCGGTGCTGACGCTGGACGAAAAAATCCAATACATCGCGGAGAAGGAACTGGCCGAGGCCATCCGCGCCACTGGGGCCGAGGCCGGAACCATCGTGGTGCAGGAGCCGGTGAGCGGAGAACTGCTGGCGGTGGCCAACTGGCCCGTGTTCAACCCCAACGCCCCCGGGGAGGTGCCCGCGGAAGCGCGGATGAACCGCAGCATCGCCGCGCTGTACGAGCCGGGCTCGACGTTCAAAGTGGTTACGCTGGCGGCGGCGCTGGAAGAAAACCTGACCAAGCCGAGCGAGTTCATAGACTGCCAGATGGGGGCCATCTTCATTTCCGGGCACCGCATACGGGACCACAAACCCTTCGGGGTGCTGGATGTGGCCCAGGTGATGGCCAAATCGAGCGACGTGGGAGCCATCAAGCTGGGGCTGCGGCTGGGGGCTCCGCGCTTCCACGACTACATCCGGGCCTTCGGATTTGGCCAGGCAACCGGCGTCGGCCTCCCGGGAGAGACGCGCGGGCTGGTGCGGCGTCCTGAGCAGTGGACGCCGGTGTCCGTCGGCTCCATCTCGATGGGGCAGGAGGTCGGGGTGACCTCGCTCCAGATGACGTCGGCATTTTCCGCCGTGGCCAACGGCGGCCTGCTCTACAAGCCGAAAATTGTGCGCGAAGTGCGGCGGCACGGTCAGGCCGCGCCCGCAGCCGCATCCGACCCGCAGCGGGTGATCAGCCCGACGACCGCGGCGACGATGCGACGAATCCTGGAGGGCGTGGTTCTGGAAGGGACCGGCTCGCTGGCACGTCTGGACGGATACTCGGCTGGCGGGAAGACGGGCACGGCCCAGAAGATTGACCCTGCTACCGGGCGCTATTCGCTGACCAAACACATCGCCTCGTTCGTGGGCTTCGCGCCAGTGAATAGCCCGGCCATCACCGTTCTGGTCACGCTGGATTCGCCGGTGGGGGCCTACCATGGCGGAGACGTGGCCGCGCCGGTGTTCAAACGCGTGACCGAGCAGGTGCTGGCCTATCTCGATGTGCCGCACGACGTGCCGGTGACGGCTGCCATGCAACTGGCGGCAGCCAAGCGCAGGGGGCCGGGGCGAGCCCCGGCGGCGGACGTCAGCGACTTCACTCCGATGCCGCACGAAGAGGCGAGCACCCTGCCGGTGTTCCCGGCGGAGCCCGAAAGGCGCGGGGAAAACCCGGGCGGGCCTGCCGCGGCGCCGACCCTGGCACTGGAGCAGAGCGAGGGCATCGAGGTTCCGAGGTTTACGGGAAAGGCAGTTCGGGGGGTAACGGAGGAGTGCCAGCGGTTGGGCTTGAGCCCCGTGCTGATTGGCAGCGGGCTTGCAGTTCAACAGAACCCGGAGGGCGGCACTCGTGTGCGCCGGGGAACGCGCATCACGGTGAGATTCGCCCGCGGGGGCAGCCCAGGGATTTGACCCCCGCAGAGGCGGTATGCCAGCCCCGAAGGGAGAACGAGATTGCGACCGCGGATGAGTGCAGCAGCACGACAGCGAGCCGTGCCGCTGAAACGGAGAAACCACACGACACCGATCACACTGGGACGTCTGCTGGAGGGCATCGCGCCGTCCCGCTTCGACGGCAGCTTTGAAACGCTCATCACTGCGGTGGCCTATGACAGCCGGGAGGCGCAACCTGGCGGGCTGTTCGTGGCTATGCGCGGGGAAAAAACCGACGGCAACCGGTTCATCTTCGACGCCATCGAGCGCGGGGCCGTGGTCATCGCCAGCGAACATCCGCGGCCGAGCTGGCCGCGGGACAACGTTGTCTGCGTGACCGACATTATTCCGCCGCGGGAAGTGCCGCGAGATGTGCAGTGGCTGCACGTGAGTGATGCGCGCAAGACGCTGGCCACGGCTGCGGCAAACTATTACGGCAACCCGGGACGCAGCGTAAAGGTGGCCGGCATCACCGGCACGAATGGGAAGACCACCGCAACCTACCTGCTGGATTCTATCCTTCGCGCCGCGGGTCATTCGACGGGGATGCTGGGCACCATCGCATACCGGACGCCGGCGGGAGAGCGCGCGGCCACCAACACCACTCCGGAATCGCTGGACCTGCAAAAATTCCTGGCCGAAGTGCGCGACGCGGGGGGAACGCACCTGACCATGGAGGTGAGCTCCCACGCGCTGGCCATGGACCGCGTGTGGGCCACGCCGTTTGCGGTGGCCGTGTTCACCAACCTGACGCGCGACCACCTGGACTACCACAAGACCTTTGACGCCTACTTCGCGGCCAAGCGGCGGTTGTTCCAGGGCACCGGATGCGGCTCCCCCTCCGCCGCGGTGGTGAACAACGACGACGAATACGGGCGGCGGCTGGAGCACCTGGCGGCGCGGGTGCTGACTTACGGCCTGGAACGCGGCGCGGCCATCACCGCGGAGCAGTTGGAATTGAGATTCAGCGGGCTGGAATTCACGGCGCGGACGCCGGCAGGCCCGCTGCGCGTGCATTCGCGGCTGGCAGGGCGCATCAACGTGTACAACATCCTGGCGGCAATCGGCGCGGCCGTGGCGCTGGGAGTTCCGCTTCAGGCCATCGAACAGGGCATACGCGCACAGGAGTCGGTGCCCGGCAGGTTCCAGAGCATCGCGGCCGGGCAGCCGTACCTGGTGATTGTGGACTACGCGCACACCGACGACGCTCTTCGCAACCTGATCGAAACGGCGCGGGGCATCAACGCCGCGGGGCGCATCATCACGCTGTTCGGATGCGGAGGAGACCGCGACCGCAGCAAGAGGCCGCTGATGGGGGAAATTGCCGGGCGGATGAGCCAGCACGTCGTGGTGACCAGCGACAACCCGCGCAGCGAAGCGCCGCAGCGGATCATCGAAGACATCCTGGAAGGGCTGAAAAAAACCACCACGCCGTATGAGGTGGAACCCGACCGCGCGCGGGCCATCGGGCTGGCGCTGGACGCAGCGAAAAAGGGAGATATCGTGCTGCTGGCAGGAAAGGGACACGAGACTTACCAGGTGCTCGGAGACAGGACGATTGACTTCGACGACAGGGAAGTGGCCGCGGAGAAGCTGAGGGAGAGGGGATTTCGCGGAAAGTAAAAAGGAAAAAGGGGGAAGAAAAGAGAGCGAAGACGGAGGGACGAAAACCTTGCACAAAGCGCGTGGTTTGTGCGGCGCGCGTGAGTGGAGCGGCGCCCGGGGCTGGTGGAGAAAATCATGCGGTGGACAATGGAACAGGTGGCTGGCGCTCTGGGTCTCGTGCCTCCCGCGGGAGTGCCCGCGATGGCCCGGGTGGCCGGCGTGTCGATTGACTCCCGCACGGTCCGGCCCGGGGAACTGTTCGTGGCCATACACGGACCGCGTCATGACGGACACAGTTTTGTTGCTGCCGCTCTGGTCGCTGGAGCCTCTGCGGCGATGGTGGCGCGAGGCCGGCTGGGCGAGTACGACGCAGCAATCCGGCAAAAGCTCTTCGCCGTGGAGAACACGCTGGGAGCGTTGCAAGGGCTGGCGCAGAGCGTGCGGCGGGGGTGGGGGAAACGCGTGGCCGGGGTCACCGGCTCGACCGGGAAGACCACCACTAAGGAAATACTTGCGGCCGTGGCTGGCGCGGGGCGCCGCGTCGTGCGGTCGGAGGGGAACCTCAATAACGAGTACGGTGTGCCGCTAACGCTGCTGCGGCTGGAGGAGGAAGACGAGGCCGCAGTGGTGGAGCTGGGGATGTCGCACCGCGGAGAAATCGCGCGGTTATGCGAAATCAGCGAGCCGGAGCTGGGAGTGGTGACCAACGTCGCGCCCGTGCACCTGGAATTCTTCGGCTCGGTGGAGGAAATCGCCGAGGCCAAGCGAGAGCTGGTCGAAGGTCTGGCAGGGCCGGAGCCGGTGGCCGTGCTGAACGCGGATGATGAGCGGGTGGCCCGGTTCGGCGAAAAATTCCGCGGGCGGGTGCTGACGTTCGGGTTGAAGAATCAGGCGGCGGCCTATCGCGCGGAAAATGTGGCGCTGAACGGCGCGGAAGGCGCCGAATTCGATTACGTAGCGCCCGGAGAACGCGTGCGGATGAAGCTGGCGCTGCCCGGGCGGCACAACGTGAGCAACGCGCTGGCAGCGCTGGCCGCGGCGAGCGCGTGGGGAGTGCGCGCAGAAGAAGCGCGCGCACCGCTGGCCAGCGTGGCGCCGGCGGCGATGCGCGGGCAGTTCACAAAATTCGCCGCCGGGTTTGCGGTCATCAACGACTGCTACAACTCGAACCCCGTGGCCCTGGCCAGGATGGCGGAATTGCTGGCGGCGACTCCCGCGCGGCGGCGCATCCTGGCGGCGGGGGCGATGCTGGAGCTGGGGGCGAAGTCTGGGGAACTGCACCGCGCGGCCGGGCGGCACGCGGCAGGGCAGAAGCCGGACTTCATTTTCGGGGTGAGCGGCGACGCGAAGGAACTGCTGGCTGGCGCCATCGAAGCCGGGCATCCGGCGGCGAAGACGAGATTCTTCGAAACCTCCGGGGAAGCAGGGGCGGCGCTGGCGGAATTTGTGCGCGAAGGGGACGTGCTGCTGGTGAAAGGGTCGCGCGGCGTGAAGATGGAAAAGATCATCGAAGCGCTGGAAGCGCGGCACGGCACAGCGGCGCAGGCAAACGGAGCGGGGCGCGGCTGAGATGCTCTACTACCTCCTCTACGTGGTGCTCCAGCCGGTGTTCAGCCCGTTCAACGTGTTCCGCTACATCACCGTGCGCACGGCGCTGGCGGGAATCACCGCGCTGTTTCTTTCCCTGCTCCTGGGACCCTGGCTGGTGCGGAAGCTGCGGGAGATGCAGATCGGGCAGTACATCCGCGACGAAGGGCCGCAGGCGCACAAAGCCAAAGCGGGGACGCCGACCATGGGTGGGATCCTGATTGTGGTGGCCATGGCCGTCCCCACGCTGCTGTGGGCCGACCTGCGCAACCCGTTCGTGCTGCTGGCACTGGCGGCGACGCTGGCGTTTGCGGCAATCGGGTTTGCCGACGACTACAACAAGGTGGTGCGAAAACAGAACCTGGGACTGACCGGACACACGAAAATGTTTTTCCAGATCCTGACCAGCTTTGGTGTGGGCATCGCGCTCATCCTGCTGACTGCGGGAGGCTCCTATTCGACGGAACTGATGATGCCGTTCTTCAAAAACTTCCGGCCCGATTTGGTGATCCATCCGTTTCTGGCCACGCCGTGGCTGTGGACTATCGCCTACTTGCCATTCCTGGGATTCCTGGTGCTGGTGATTGTGGGGTCGTCGAACGCCGTCAACCTGACCGACGGGCTGGACGGCCTGGCCAGCGGATGCGTGGTGATTG
>Ga0247727_10007899_pt1 | contig 20009 bp, 18 predicted proteins | sample WisWelCaveWW1625_FD_202498 | JGI IMG/M metagenome (GOLD analysis project Ga0247727, IMG submission 202498) | Biofilm microbial communities from Wishing Well Cave, Virginia, United States - WW16-25 | ecosystem: Environmental > Aquatic > Deep subsurface > Groundwater > Cave microbial mat | place... | reverse complement strand
TGTCCTTCCACACGAACTCGTACAGGCAGTTGTGGAAGTAGAAATACTCGAGGTGCTTGAACCCGGTGCGCGCGGCCGAGAACAGCTCCTCGGCCTGCTTGATGTGCCAGTCCATCGACCCGCCGACGTCGCAGAACATCAGCACCTTGACGGTGTTGCGCCGCTCGGGCCGCATACGGATGTCGAGGTAGCCCTTGTGCGCCGTGCCCTTGACCGTGTTGTCGAGATCGAGCTCGTCCGGCGCGCCCTCGCGTGCGAATTTGCGTAGGCGCCGGAGCGCCACCTTGATGTTGCGCGTGCCGAGCTCGACCTTGTCGTCGAGGTCCTTGTACTCGCGCTTGTCCCACACCTTAATGGCGCGGTTGTTGCGGTTGGTCTTCTGCCCGATGCGCACGCCGGCCGGGTTGTAGCCGTCGGCACCGTAGGGCGAGGTGCCGCCCGTGCCGATCCACTTCTTGCCGCCCTGGTGCCGCCCTTTCTGCTCCTCGAGCCGCTTCCTCAGCTCCTCCATGATCTTGTCCCAGCCACCCAGCGCTTCGATCTTCGCCTTCTCCTCGTCGGTGAGATAGAGCTGGGCAAGCGACCGCAGCCACTCCTCGGGAATCTTTGCTTCGATCGCCTCTCGCATCAGCTCGAGGCCCTTGAAGACATGGCCGAACACCTGGTCGAACTTGTCGAGGTGGCGCTCGTCTTTCACCAAGGACGCACGCGAGAGATAATAGAAATGCTCGACGCTGCCTTCGGCGAGGTCAGCCTGCATCGCCTCCATCAGCGTGAGGTACTCCTTCAAGGTGACGGGTACCTTGGCGGCTTTCAGCTCATGGAAGAAGGTTGTGAACATGACTTGGCTGCTTTGCCTTGTGGTTGGCGGTCGGAGGAAGATAGCGAGGGCCGGAGCGAAGATCACGTTCTGGAATAATGTACACAGCTACTGCCTGATAATGCCGTTGCGCATGGCGACAACCACGGCCTGGACACGCGTGGCAACACCAAACTTGCGTTTGGCGTTCTCCACATGAAAGTTCACCGTCTTGTCGGAGATCTTGAGAAGGCGGCCGATCGCCCAGTCCGATTTGCCGGCTGCAACCCAGCTCAAGATCTCGCTTTCCCGCGCTGTCACTCGCGTGCGCGACCCCGACCAGTCGAACCGACCATCCCACCGCTGCATAATTCTACCCATGCTACGGAACGTAGGAACACAATATGCACGAAATTCCTCAGTAAACGCTAATATGCGTGTGCGGAAGTGCAAATCGCCTCCTCTACGACCGTACAGGCGATGACCACTCCAATGGCCTACAACGCCGGAGTCGGTGGGCTCATCACGGGGGCACCAAGGGCGCCGCTGCGTTCATTCAGCAGCAGACTTACGCGCTATAAGCGGCTTCAAGGCCTCCGCCAGCACGTCGCGAACCCGGGGCGGCTTGGCGGCCAGAAACGGCACCGGCCGGATCACCTCTAGCGCGGTCACGCCGATCCTGGCCGTCAGCGCCCCATTGAAGGCGCCCTCGCCCAACCTGCGCGACAGGCGGCGAAGGATGTCCTGGCCGAGGAATTGTCCGAGCAGATCGTCCGTCATGGCCACGCCGCCGGTGGCGACAATATGGGCAAAGACCAAGCGAGCGAGTCTTAGGATGCCGGCAAATCCAGGCCGCGCGCCGTAGAGCGTGGCAAGCGTGCGCAGCAGCCGGAGGTTCTCGATCAGCACGTAGGTGACGGCGATCAACACCATGGGGCTCAGCGCCGTTACGGTGGCGACGCGTTTGGCCGAGCGAGTAACGATGCGGCGGGCCTCGCTATCGAGCGGAGCCATGATCTCGCGTTCGGCGAGCGCCAGCAGTTCGCCCGGGTCGTGGACGTCCCGCGCGTGATCGCGAAAACGCCTCAAGCTCCAGGATTGATCCCGCCGCCCTGCGTAAAGGTCGGCAAGCCGCTTTGCCGCGTTTCGCTCCTTCGTCTGATCCTTCTCCGCGATCGCCGCGGCAATGTCGGCCCTGATGCGACCGAGGCGGGAAAGGCGGGAGAATCCGATCAGCTCGCGCAAAATAATCATAACGGCCGCGAAGGCCGCGATCACGAGGAGCGCCAGGGTCGCCGATCCAACCCAATCGTCGCGTGCCAGCGCCGCAGAGACAATGCGGGCAAACCAGGCTGCCAATCCCAGACACGCCGCGCCTGCGAGGGCGGCCACAAGCAGTGCGCCCCAGCGCAGCCCGCGCCGGCCCAACTCGACAAGCGTTGGGCGGGCGAGGTCCGGTTGGTTCGCGGCACGCGCCCCATCTGCACCGCCCTCGGCTTGCGCGTCTGGGCTTGCCTCCACTACAAGCGCGGGATCGTCGGCGGCGAACACGCGAGGCTGGCGTGGCTCGGAGGGTGAACTCATGCGAGCTTGTCCCCCAAAAGAAAATCGATGGCACGATCGAGCCTGATGTGGGGCAGAGCCGCCGCCTCGCCCGAGGCCGCATCGAGGACGAGCCGCGGCGGCCGGAAGCGCAGGAAGTGCACCGCGTCGGATCGCGGGGCGACCTTCAGGCGCGCGGGATCGACCGGGAGATCGCCCGGAAACACGGCCGCCTCCGCCTTGCCATCAAACACCTTGCCTCCCAGCCGTTCGCCGGGCAGCGGCACCCCTACGATGCACGGCAACCGCTGCCAGCCCGATCGCGCCTCCGCCTCGCGCGTGGCCCTGACCGCCGCCAGCGCCATCACTTTGACCTCGGCGCCGGCAAACCGGGCGCGCGCAATGGCCTTGTCGGCAAGCGAACGCATGATCGCCTCCAGCCGATCGTGGCTGGAATGGTGCAGATGGTCGGCCTTGGTGACCGCAAACAGCAGGCGATCGATACGGCGGGTAAGGATCCGCGACAGCCACGTATGGGTGCCCGGTTTGAAGCAGGCGAGGACGGCCGCCAGGGTTCGTTCGAGATCGGCCATCGCGTCGGCGCCGGCATTGACGGCGGACAGCGCATCCATCAGCACGATCTGGCGGTCGAGCCGGGCGAAATGGTCGCGGAAGAACGGCTTCACCACGTGCGCCTTGTAGCTCTCGAAGCGGCGGGCGAGCATGCCGCCCAGCGTGCCGCGCGCATAGTTGCCGGCCGTCGGAGGCAGCAATGGGAAGAAGGTGAGAAGCGGCGATCCCGCGAGGTCCCCGGGGAGGAGAAAACGTCCAGGCCCCGGTGCGGCTAGCGCCGGATCAGGGGCTCGCGCCTCCTGCAGATACTGGGTAAAGAGACCGGCGCCTTTCAGCGCAATCTGTTCGTCTGCAGGGGCATTGGCATCGAGCGTCGAGAGAAGCTCCAGCCAGGCCTTGGCGGCGGTGAGGCGATGCCGCGCCTGTGCTTCGTCGATCGCCCGCATCGACCACTGGCCAAAATCGAGGTCGAGCAGCGGCAAATCGAGCAGCCATTCACCCGGGTAGTCGACGATGTCCACGTGCAGCCGTCCCGATGTGAGCGCGCGGCGCAAGCGCTTCGCGGGCGCGTATTCGATGGTGATGCGCAGCTGACTGATGCGCCGCGTGCTGTCGGGCCACCGGGGCGGGTTGCCAGCCAGCTCCGCGAGGTGTTCCTCGTAGGCGAACCGCGGCACGCGGTCGTCGGGCTGCGGCTCGAGGTAGGCACGGCCGATACGGCCGTCGGCCATTGCGGCGAAGAACGGCAACCGGCCGCCGACCACGAGGTTGCGGATCAGCGCCGTGATGAACACGGTCTTGCCGGAGCGCGCGAGCCCTGTCACGCCGAGGCGCACTGTCGGCGTCATCAGGTCGGAAAGGCGCGCGCCCGCCCCCCTCAGCGCCACGGCCGTTGTGTCGGTAACATCGGAAAGCCGCACGCGTCTGCCCTTCTCGCCCCTCCGTTAGTAGGGTCAATATGGGGGCGGCGGCAAGACGTCGGCTCCCCTTGTTAACGAACCGCGCTGATGTTCGGCTGCCAGTGACGGCTTTGCCCCACCCGTGCGAGGGCAAGGGCCTGCCGCAAAACAACAGGCACGAGGAGCCAGGGCTGCGGAAAAAGCGAGGCGCCCTCGTTGCGGCTTGCCTTATGCAGGAGGCAGCACGGTCGTGAGGTCTTGTCGGCGCCTCGACCCCGCGAGGCGCGACGACAACCTACGCCTGGCTCGACGCGATGCTATCCTTCGCCTGGCCGGTCCGCTCGGGCGGCGTCAGAGCCGCAAGCGTCGCTTCGAGCGCGGCCGCGCGGTCCTGCAGGGCCTTGCATCTGGCGGTGACATAGTGGTCCAATGCGTTGGCCGGCACCGCCAACCGTTGCCTCATCTCCGGCTCCTCGGCTCGGTAGTAGAAGCGGTTGATGCCATCGAAAAGCGCGAACTGATAGCCGGCCTGGAACAACAGGCCCTCCCAAACAAACCAAGCCGGCTCACACGAAAGCGGCGTGATCGCCTCAACAAGGATCACGCGCGGCCGGAACGCACGCCACTCAGCGCTCAATATGACGCTGCGCTCAGCGCCCTCGACGTCGATCTTGAGAAAATCCACCTCGCATTGGGCATAGCGGCTTGTTATCTCAGCCAACGGCATGACCTCGACATCGATGCTCTTTTCGGGAAATCCCAAGCCAAGCGCATCGATAGCCGCTCGGTTCAGAGTATCGGAGATGCCCGACAGTCCCGAGCCCTCGAACTCGACAAACTGAGCCTTCTTCTCCTCGCCCGCCCCGACGGCCACCCTCAGGTTGATGTCGCCAGACCGTTCGGCCACCAGCCGTTCGTAGTAGTGAGGCACTGGCTCGATATTTATTCCGCGCCATCCGCTGTCATAGAAATGCTTGGTGACAGAATCTACAACCGGGTCCCACGCACCGACGTCAATGTAGAACCCGCCCGCCTGACCTTCGAACGCACGGTTGAGGACCACATCCTCGCCAGTCTGGGCGTAGGAAATCATAGGTTGGCTGCGGGGGTCATACTTTTTCATGTCATCTAACTCCGTTGTCCGCCGCGCATCCTCACGCACCTAGTCAACGGCACCGAAGCGTGCGTCGCCGACATGGTGTCCTCGGTCGTGCTGGGGTGCAAGCACCCACTTCAGTGAATTGGTGCAACCGTCCACAGACTTTATTTCCACAGACCGTACGGTTCACACCCCAGGCGGAAGTGGACAGTTGATAGGCGCATTGTTACAGACGCTCATCTCGGGTCCGCGATCAAGATGGGTGATCATGACTCTGTGGTTCGATGTTACCGATCTCAAGCACTGGCATCTGGCTCATCTCACGGGCATTCAGCGCACAGTTGCGAATGTGGCCGCTGAGTTGCTCGTCCTCAGGAATGACGTTTGCCTATTTACGTACGACTGGCGCATTGGGGCATTGGAAGAAGTGGATTGCGCCAGTCTGCCGCCAATCGTTCAGCAGCATTTCTACGGCGCCAAACGCACAGCACGCCCGCAGGCCGCAACGAATGGGGCTGCCCCCTTACCAGCGTCATTTGAGCTTTCGGCGCCGGAGGCGTTATTGCCCCCGTCACCGCCGCCGCCATCGCGGGTACCTTTGGACGCGCGATTCCGGTCCGGACTGCGGCGAGGTGCGGTCGCCCTACTGGACCGATGCAAGGACGAAGACGTTAGGGCGGCGTTGGAGCATTTCTTCCGTGGCAGCAAGAGGTTACTCCGTCCTCTGTATCGCCGGGTTACGTACCGCAAGGGTGTTGCAGACGCGATAGCGACGGCAGCCACCGCTCCCTCGGCCGCCCCTCCCCCCGCACCTCGTTCGCCCCCCTTTGTCGCCTCCGGAGCCGACCCTGACCAGCTGCTGTTTCAATCCGGCGACGTGTGTATTTCCTTGTCGGCGACCTGGGGCTTGCCCCACTATGCCGAGGCAATCGCGCATAATAAGCGTGGTGGCACGGTAAAGTGCATCAATCTGATCTATGATCTTATTCCGACATTGTACCCCCAATGGCTGCCATCGGACGCCTCACGGCTCGTTACCATATGGGTCCGGCAGCAAATCGTGAACGCCGATCATTTGTTGACAATTTCGGAATTCCAGAAGAAGGAAATCGAAAAATATATCATCGAGGGAGGGCTGCCTGCCCGGCCAATCGATGCAATCAGGCTTGGCGACAATCCACCCCTGCTCAGCGAATTGGACAAGCGCGCACTCGCGCGGCCACGCTACACCCCCACAAAAGAATTCGTTCTGTGTGTGTCAACCCTCGACGTACGCAAGAACCACCAATGCCTCTATCACGTCTGGCGGCGGCTGGCGCAGGAGCTTGGAGACGACTGTCCGAAACTGCTGCTGATCGGCGTCGTCCATCAATTCGTGAGGGATTTCCTTTATCAGATCCGGCACGATCGCCTCGTCAATCGCCTCATAGTGGATCTCAGCGACATCACGGACGAGGAGCTCGCCTGGTACTATCGGAATTGCCTCTTCACTGTTTATCCCTCGATGTACGAAGGTTGGGGACTTCCGGTTTCAGAAAGTCTAGCGGTCGGCAAGTATTGCATCGCGGGTAACGCGGCATCGCTGCCCGAGGTCGGCGGCGATCTAGTCGATTATTTCGATCCCATCGACTACCCCGCTTGTTACCGGTTGGCACATCGCGCGATCACCGATCCCGACTACGTGCGGCACCGCGAGGAGCAAATTCGCGGCAGCTATAAGCCCACCACTTGGCGCATGACGGCAAAACAGATATCCCGGTTGGTCGATGAGTTGTCGCGATCGCCGACGGCTCCCAATGCACGAAGGACCGCGAATATCGTAGCGCAGCCCGTGGCCTAAACGGAACGCTTCAGGGCGCCCCCAAACTCAACGAGCGTGTGGCGTCGCGCGTCGATGCGGCAGTCTCATCGCTGATCAGTTGGCTGTCGCGACCGCGGGCGAGCGTTGCGATCCGGTTGGTGCATCTACAGGAAATTCGCGATGGTTTCGGATGCCGTCCGTCGCCGGACGTGGCTCACCCGTTGTTGTTCCACTGCCGATCTCGACTCCGACCCGCCGATACGCGGCCGCCAGCCGTTCCTGAAAGGCCTCCCGACTGAACCGGGCTGCCTGGGCGGGGCCGCGGGCCGCGAGCTCAGCGCACAAGTCGCCATCGCTCGCCAAACGCCTTATCTCCTGCGCCATCTCCGCCACGTTCAATGGATCGACCAAGATCGCCGCCTGGCCTGCGACTTCCGGCAGTGAACTCGTCTTCGATGTAAGCACAGGCACGCCAAGCTGCATTGCTTCGAGCACAGGCAGACCGAACCCCTCGCAGATCGACGGAAATACCAAGAACCGCGCGCACTGCAGCAACGCCACCACGTGGCGCCGCGGCAAATAGCCAAGCCGGCGGACCGGCGGCTGCTCGGCGTCGGGCGCGTGGCCGGCGACCTTATCGATAAGAGCCAAATCCTCGTCGTAGAGCCAGCCGAGCGGACCCGCGATCAGCAGGGGCATATTCACCCTGGCGAGGAGGAAGGCCTCAATGAGACGCTTCAGGTTCTTCCTCGGCTCGACCGCACCAAGGTACAGTGCGTACTCGCCGGGCCTGGCCCCGTACACCGTCTCCACCAACCGCTCGGCGTCCTCGCGTGCGAGCCTTGGAAGGCTGGGCACCGGTGTATACGTCACGCTGACGCGATCCTCGGGCACATTGAGGAGCTCGACGATACGCTGTTTCGAGGCTACCGAGTCAGTGACGATGTGATCGGCCTGCCGGGCGATCACCGCATGCAACTGCACCGACCGACCCGCAAAATCGATGACGAAATGCGGAAACTGCAGCGGGATAAGGTCGTGAAGCGTGTAGATATTGGGCATGCCGCGCGCTTTGACCGCAAGTGGGGTTGTCCAGTGCGCGGCCTTGCAAGCGACCGGCACGTCAACCTCGAGCAAGCGATGCTTCAGCGAGAACAGCCGATAGGCGCGCTCGAAAACGCCGTCCGCATTCAAGATCAGGTCGCACTGCGGCAAGGGCGGATCGAAAGCCGATAGATCAACGCCATCCACGGGGACACAGACCGCGCTCGAGCGCGCACCTCGCCCAATCGCCGCCCCCGCAACGAACGCCGCGTCGCCAATCAAACGTCTCCATCGCCCCCGTGGTGGCACATTGCCAAAGACCTGCGCCGCCAAACTCAACGGCAAGTCATGCCGCCGCGGCTGCACACGCTGGCCATAGAGCACGGCGACATGACAGCCAGACTCCTGCAGCGTGGCCGCAAGCGTCCGCGCGTAGGATCCGATTCCGGTTGCCGTCTTGCTCAGGAAATGCGCGCCGTCCATCAAAATTGACGTCACCGTAGCCCCCCTGCGCGAAGCCTAAGACTTGGCAATGATCAAACCTATCGACGTGCAGTCATAAGCCCCCAGTCGTAACCGCAGGTGGGGAGCCTCGTGGTAGGGGGGCAAGTCGACGTACTTGTCGACGAACCCGGTCTGCGGCTCCCATTCGATCGGCTCCACTCGACAGCCGCGGCGCGACAGCCGCTCGACGAGATCCTCGATGTCGCACCGACGGTAGATCGACAGATCCCGACTTTCGATCGTGTCCGAATTCGATGAAAGGTTGAACTCGGTGGTATGCACGGCGACGCCACCAGGTTTGAGGGTCTTGATGGAGTCCTCGACAAAGCGCTTGCCGTGCTCGAGCGATCCCAAATGCTCGAAGGAGCAGGTCGACCAGCAGAAATCGAATTGTGCCGACAAATCCTCGGGAATGGCGTTCATGTCCGCGCAACGGAAGGCGACCCTCTGGCGCAATAGCGCCTCATCGCAAATCCCATCCTTGTTGAGGTGGGAGGAGTCTGTCGCATGCTGTCCTGTCTGCGCCCATCCGGCGCGAACCGCCTCCTCCGCGGCCTGATCGGTTGCGAGCACGTGGCAACCCAACGAAGCGAACAACGCCGGCAAAGGTTCTTGCCCGACGCCAAAACCGAGCCCTCGGGTTCCTGGCACAAGCTTGCCGCGCTCATGCAGCGCCTGCGTGACATAGAACAGCTCCCATTGCTTGCGATGGAAAGACGGTGTCCGGTTGAGAGCGCGCATCCAATAGCGATAGGCGTCGAGCGCAAAATCTCCCTGCCTGCACAGACCTGATTTGAGCGGCAGCGGTTGGGGGGCTGCCTTTGGAACCCCGGGATACCCCATGATGGCTTCGTAGGTGCAGGCGTGCCACGGCAAGATGTTTGTCCCGCGCTTGGTCAACTCGGTTGTGACGAGATCGAGCTTGCTCTCCAAGCGCTCCAGCTTGTTCCCGGCTTGCTCCAAACGCTCCAGCTTGTTTCCGACTTGCTCCAAGCGCTCCAGCTTGCTCTCCACTTGCGCCAAGCGCTCTACCACCAGGGGCAATCCGACAACGCGACGGGAGGCTATCACGGTCGAACGGAGAAGGTTCTCAAATACGGCCATTGCTTGCCTCCTGTTTCATCGACGGCTCGGTGACGCGCCCACGCCGAAGGCGGGTGCAGCTCGTGTGCCCGCCCCCTCGCCGACCAGCCTCCGCACGAAGGTGCCTGCGCTGAGCTCTCCGCTCATCGCTGCGCGCGCCCTCAACCCTATTGTCCTGACGAGATCGCGGTCCCGGCGCAGCCTCTGCAGAAGCGCGGCTGCGTGCTCGATATCGGGCTCAGCCCAGGATGCGCCGCTTCCTGAGTACTTCGCCTCCGGGTCGTCGATCGGCATCAATCGGTAGCCGACCGGGAACGCCGTCTCCTCGCTCATGAACTCCATGTTGCCCGACCAGCCAGTGGCCACCACGGGGTAGCCCGCGAGCATCGCTTCGGCGATCGGCAGGCCGAAACCCTCCGAGCGGTGGAGCGCGGCGTAAACGTCGGGCGTGCCCCACCAGCGGTAAAGTTCCGCCCGCGAGCCTGACCGCCATTCGACCTCCATCGTGTCGCTGGAGCCGATGGCGGCCATGATGGCTGCGCGGTGCTCCGGCTGGCACCCAGTCAGACGCATGCGCAGCCGACAGTCGCGGTCACCGCCGAAAGCAAGCCTGTAGGCCTTGATCAGAGCCAAGGGATTCTTCCGCGCAAAGCTCGAGTCCAGGTTGGCAACCGTGATGACCGTAAATGGCCCTTCCGGGCGCGATGCGCCTCGCGCAAAGGACGACGGTGCAGGCGGGTCGCAGGCGACAGGATATGGTGCAACAATCACGCGCCTGGCCGTCCCGGCGGCCTCGACGGCTTCGCCGACGAAGCGGCTTGGTGCCGCAACCTCGTGCAGGCAGGTAAAGCCCCGCAGCCAATTGCTCGGCAAACAGGCCAGCTCCCACGCCCAGTAGGCCGTGATCCACTTGCGCTCGAGGAAGCGATGCCCCAGCAGCGTCAAGGCGTAGGGCATGAGCGGGCCGTTAACGACGACGATGGCATGGCCGGCACCCCTGTGCCCTCGCCCGTTCGGCAGGCCATGATCCACCACTCCGCCCGGCTCATAGAAGAAATCGCTGAGGTCGATACCCAGCACGCTGTAGCCTTGGCTGCGCAGCGCCGTGGCCGTGAGGCGCGCGGACTGTCCGAGGCCGGTGGCGCTGGACAGAACCCCGACGACGATGCGCGGAACCCGCGGATCCGTCACCACATCGCGCGACACGGCAGAGATCTTGGGCTGCAAAAGTCCGATGGCGCCGTGCACTGCCGATCGGCGAATTTGCACAGGCAGGTGCCGCCAGACCGTGCGCACGTAGGAACGAAGCGCCCGCACAGCGACCCCCTACGCGCTCTGTCGCCTGGCAACCTGCCCACGCCAGTAGGCCAGCACGTCGCCGAGCGTTGCCCTGAAATCGCAGCTGGGGGCCCAGTCCAGCAGGCGCCGCGCCGTGCTCGCATCGCCGACGCTATACGGCGTCTCGCTCGGCTGCATGCGGGCTGGCTCCCTTCGCAGCTTGATAGTTACGGCGCTGAGCGCGAGAAGGTCGTCGAGAATGGAACCGATGCGCCTCGGCACACCGGAGGCGATGTTCAACACCTGCCCCGGAGGCAAAGCCTCGGCTCGCAATACGACAGACACATAGGCCGCCACGACGTCGCTTACGTCCAGGAAGTCGCGCACACCATCCAGATTGCCGACGCTGATGATGGGGGGCTGGAGACCGGCCTCGATGCGCGCGACCTGTGCCGCAAAACCGGGCACCACGAACGCCTCCGTCTGGGTCGGCCCGGTGTGATTGAAGAGGCGCAGCCTGACCACGTTGAGTCCCCGCAGCACCAGCGACCCGAGCGCCAAATCTGCCGCTGCCTTGGTGGCCGCATACTCATTTAGGGGCACCAGCGGTGAAAGCTCGTCGAAAGCTCGTCCGGGCACACAGCCGCCGTAGACAAGGCCCGAACCCGCGAAGATCAGGTGACAACTCGGGAGAGTCCGGAGGATGGCGTGCGCCAAGTTGAGTGTGCCCATCACATTGGTGATCCAGGCGTCGAGCTGGCTGTCCCCTACGCGCAGCGGAGCCGAAATGCCCGCCAGATGTAGGACATGCGTGGGTGCGACCTCGCGGATAGCTTTCGCGACTGCATCGCGATTGGTGATGTCGAGCGGTTCGACCCTTCCCAGTTCCGGATCGCTTTCGCCGCGGCGCGATGTCGGCGTGATGCTGGCCGCGCGCGGCAGCCTCTGGCGCAGCGCCGCCACAAGACGCCGGCCGACAAACCCGGGGGCTCCTGTTACGAGAATGCGCATGGTGCCCCAGCGTTGTGAGGGATCGTCGGCGCCTTTTGCTTCTTGGAGCCGGATCCGGGCACCCGAAGGGGTACCCGTTGCCATCGACCGGAGTTCATGCAGCCATCGCGGAACGCTCGCCTAATTGGGAAAGCCGTCGCAGGTCGGCATCGACCATTTCACAGATCATATCTCGGAAGGAAATCGTCGGCTCCCACCCGAGCTTCGCACGCGCCTTTCGCGCATCACCGAGGAGAACGTCCACCTCGGCCGGGCGGAAAAGGTTTGGATCGATCACGACGCTGGCCTCCATGTCGAGCCCGGCGTGTTCAAACGCGACACAGCACATCTCTCGGACGGAAGCGGTACGGCCGGTTGCGATCACATAGTCGTCCGGCTCCTCCTGCTGCAGCATCAACCACATTGCGCGCACGTAGTCCTTGGCGTGCCCCCAGTCGCGCTTCGCCTCCAGATTGCCGAGCCGCAGCGTCTTGGCCAGCCCGAGCTTGATGCGGGCCACACCGCTGGTCACCTTGCGAGTCACAAACTCGATCCCGCGAAGCGGCGATTCGTGATTGAAAAGGATGCCGCTCGAGGCGTGCAGCTGGAAACTCTCTCGATAGTTCACGGTCATCCAGTGGCCAAAGAGCTTTGCCGCCGCGTACGGGGATCGGGGATAGAACGGCGTCGTTTCCGATTGTCTGGGCTCGCGAATGAGACCGTACATCTCCGAGGAGGAGGCCTGATAGAATCGCGCGTCCGGGCACTCGAGGCGGACGGCTTCCAGCATGTTGGCCGCTCCCAAGCCGGTAACCGCGCCCGTGAACAGCGGCTGTTGCCACGATGACTTGACGAACGACTGCGCCGCCAGATTGTAGACTTCATCCGGTTGCACCGCGCGCAGGACACGGATCAGGCTCGATAAATCCGTTACATCGCCATCGACGAGCCGAACTTTGTCGGCGACGCCGAGCCAACGCAATCTGAAGTCACTAACCTCGGAAGTACTCGACCGCCGAACCAGGCCGAATACCTCGTAGCGGTTCTCCAGCAGGAGTTCCGCAAGATAGGCGCCATCCTGACCGGTTATGCCCGTTATCAGCGCTTTTCTTTCTGCTTGCATTTTCATTATTTTCGCTTCCCGATCAAAGGGAGGATAAAGCGGGCCGCCGCTACTGCCGCGCTTCACCTCGCTGCCAGCACAGTCGTTTCCCCGAATTCCGGCACTGGGACTCTGCCCGTGAGGAAATATGTTCGCAGCACTAGGGGATGACCAAAGCTCCGTAAATTATCTTTCAGTACCATCCACACTATTCACGAGGATTCGTGCTATGGGCCGCATTTATTATTCCATTTTCATATCAAATATCATTCTGCAATATTTTAGTATCTAATATCGGATATCGGCCTGTGTACCTCGTCCCTTTTGTCGCTCGAGGAAGGGAGGCATTGCGATCCCACCGCCGGCATGATGCCGCCGTAGCGGCAGGGAGGCGCTCGGAGCGCTCCTACAGCGGCGACCCGCTTGTCGACGTAGAGATCGATTGTGCCCACGCTGGTCGCGCACCAAAGGCGGCCCGACAGCAAACACGCCTTCCCTGATACCGGGGAGGGGGCCAAGAAGGCCGGACGCGGTCCCCGAAGATCGGAACAATCGCAGAACAGCGTGCCCTCTCGATCCGGCGGCGCAGGTGCTTCCTGCGACGCCGCCGCGGGTTGCGTGCGATTGGGCCTTACGTTAACAGCGAGCGTAACCACCTGCAGCCTCGAGCGCCGCGGTGCGGGAGCCTTCCGATGAACCAGCTGCTGCTGGACTATCTGCCGCTCGTCGTCTTCATGGGCGTCGCCCTGGCGATCGGCCTGGCGCTGATGGTGGCGCCGCTTCTGGTTGCGGTGCGCAATCCGGATCCCGAGAAGGTTTCCGCCTATGAATGCGGGTTCAATGCCTTCGACGACGCCCGGATGAAATTCGACGTGCGCTTCTACCTGGTGTCGATCCTGTTCATCATCTTCGACCTTGAAGTCGCCTTCCTGTTTCCTTGGGCAATTGCTTTCAAGGAGGTCGGCGCTTTCGGCTTCTGGTCGATGATGATTTTCCTGGGCGTGCTTACCGTGGGCTTCATTTACGAGTGGCGCAAGGGCGCGCTTGAGTGGGATTGAAGTTGGGCAGTCGGCAATAGGCAGTAGGCAATCGGGAATGAGCCCGTGACGACCCTTGCACAGCCCAGGTCTGGTCTGATCACACCTGGCGATCGCGGGTTCAGCGAGGTATCGAACAAGCTGGCCGACAAAGGCTTCCTGGTCACCACCACAGACGATCTGATCAACTGGGCCCGCACCGGCTCGCTGATGTGGATGACGTTCGGGCTCGCCTGCTGCGCGGTGGAGATGATGCAGGCCTCCATGCCCCGCTACGACCTCGAGCGCTTTGGCTTTGCCCCGCGCGCGTCGCCCCGCCAGTCGGACGTGATGATCGTCGCCGGCACGCTGACCAACAAGATGGCGCCGGCGCTGCGCAAGGTCTACGACCAGATGCCGGAGCCGCGGTATGTCATCTCCATGGGCAGCTGCGCCAACGGCGGAGGCTACTATCACTACTCCTACGCCGTGGTCCGCGGCTGCGACCGCATCATACCGGTCGACATCTACGTGCCCGGCTGCCCGCCGACGGCCGAAGCCCTCGTCTACGGCGTACTGCTGCTGCAGCGGAAGATCCGCCGCACCGGCACGATCGAAAGATAGCCAATCGGCAGTTGGCAGTAGGCCGATCTCGACTGCCGAATGCCTACTCGACTCTTAGGTGCGTACCGTCCGATGAGCACACCTGTCGAAGAGCTTGCCAAGCACGTCGAGCCCCTGCTGGGAGCAAGAATTGCCGACCGAACTATCGCGCTCGGCGAGCTCACGCTGGTCGTGGCAGCATCCGACATTGTGACGGTGCTGACGGCATTGCGCGACGACCGGCAGTGCCTGTTCGAGGTGCTGATCGACATCTGTGGCGTCGACTACCCGGAGCGGACCAAGCGCTTCGAGGTGGTCTATCATCTGCTTTCTCCCCGCCGCAATCAGCGCATCCGGGTCAAGTGCGAGACCGACGCAGAGACCGCGGTGCCGAGCGTCGTGGAGGTCTTCCCCGCCGCCAACTGGTTCGAGCGGGAGGCCTACGACATGTACGGCATCCTGTTCTCCGGCCATCCCGACTTGCGCCGAATCCTGACCGACTACGGCTTCCAAGGCTTCCCGCTGCGCAAGGACTTCCCGCTCACCGGGTATGTGGAGGTACGTTACGACGATGCCCAGAAGCGGGTTGTGTACGAGCCCGTGAAGCTAACCCAGGAATTTCGCTCCTTCGATTTCATGAGCCCGTGGGAGGGAACCGAGTACGTGCTGCCGGGAGATGAGAAGGCCAAGGGGGGGTAGGCCGATGTCGCTGTCGGATCAGGTTTTGACGTTCGTTTCATTTCTTGGGCTGCAGCTCGCGGCCAGCGTGCCGGTGCTCACTGCGCTGGCAGCTGCGCTTCTTGCGCGCGGATGGCTGACCGCATTCCTTTTCGGCCTGATCGGATTCGTTGTTTCGACAATCCTGCACCCGGCCGTGCTTGGTCTCGTGACGGGCGCACCCGAGTTCGCACTTTTCGGGCTGGTCGGTCTGCAGCGCGGCGGGTTCACCCTGCAGGTGTTGGCGACCGTCACTCAGTTCGTTGTGATCACGCTGCTGATCTACTGGGCTGTTCGGCGGCGCAGGGCGGCGGAGCGAATAGCGAGTAGCGAATAGCGAGTAGGGGGTCGAGAGCGTGGAAAGCCGCGGCGTCCAGAGCTACCGGGATCTGGCTGTCTGGCAGAAGGCTATTGCGCTCTCCGTTGCTTGCTATCGCGTGACTTCGGAATTTCCGAGGGAAGAAATCTACGGAATGACCGCTCAGATACGTCGAGCATCGGTCTCTGTGGCCGCCAATATCGCCGAGGGCCATGGCCGCGAGCACACGAGGACGTTCATTCAGTTCCTCCGCATTGCTCAGGGCTCGCTCAAAGAACTTGAAACCCATTTGATTCTTGCCGAGCAGACTGGTTTGCTCACATCAGAGAAAGCTGAGCCGCTGGCTTTGGCTTGCGATGAAATCGGCCGCATGCTTCGAGCCTTGATCAGGTCCCTGCAAGCCAGGATCGGAGAAGTAGGATGAGACCTCTCCTTCAGGCTTGGTGTCCCTATTCGCTATTCGCTATTCGCTACTCGCTCGGCGGGATGGCGCGCTAGGAACCAACGATGCCAGAAACCGAAACCCGCCAATTCCACCTCAACTTCGGGCCGCAGCACCCGGCGGCGCATGGCGTGCTGCGGCTGGTGCTGGAGCTGGACGGCGAAATCGTCGAGCGCGTAGATCCGCACATCGGCCTCTTGCACCGCGGCACCGAGAAGCTGATCGAGCACAAGACCTATCTGCAGGCGATCGGCTATTTCGACCGGCTCGACTATGTCGCGCCGATGAACCAGGAGCACGCGTTCTGCCTCGCCGTCGAGAAACTGCTCGACCTCGAGGTGCCCAAGCGCGCCCAGCTCATCCGTGTCCTCTATTCCGAGATCGGCCGCTTGCTCTCGCACCTCCTCAACGTCACGACCCAGGCCATGGACGTCGGCGCGCTCACGCCGCCGCTGTGGGGCTTCGAGGAGCGCGAGAAGCTGATGGTGTTCTACGAGCGCGCCTCGGGCAGCCGCATGCACGCCAAGTACTTCCGCTTCGGCGGCGTGCACCAGGACCTGCCGCCGAAGCTGATCGAGGATATCGCCAAGTTCTGCGAGACGCACCCCAAGGTGCTCGACGACATCGAGGGGCTTCTCACCGACAACCGCATCTTCAAGCAGCGCAATGTCGACATCGGCGTCGTCAGCCTGGAAGACTGCTTCAGGTGGGGCTTCTCAGGCGTGATGGTGCGCGGCTCGGGCGCGGCCTGGGACCTGCGCAAGGCCCAGCCCTACGAGTGCTATTCCGAGCTCGAGTTCGACGTGCCCGTGGGCAAGAACGGCGACAATTACGATCGCTACTGCATCCGCGTGGAGGAGATGCGCCAGTCGGTGCGGGTCATGCAGCAATGCTGCCGCAAGCTCATGTCGGCGGAAGGCCAGGGCCCGCACGTGACCGACGACAAGAAGGTGGTGCCACCCAAGCGGGCCGAGATGAAGCGCTCCATGGAGGCGCTGATCCACCACTTCAAGCTCTATACCGAGGGCTTCCATGTGCCCAAGGGCGAGGTATACGCGGCGGTCGAGGCGCCCAAGGGCGAGTTCGGCGTCTACCTGGTCGCCGACGGCACCAATAAGCCCTACCGCTGCAAGATCCGCGCGCCCGGCTTCCCGCACCTGCAGGCCATGGATTTTCTCAACCGCGGCCACATGCTGGCCGACGTCTCCGCCATCCTTGGTTCGATCGACGTCGTATTCGGCGAGATTGACCGCTAGGCGGTTGTCACGCAGAGCCGGCTGATCGGTCCGTGTCTCGGGTGCTCGCGGTGGACTGAACCCTGGTGCCGTCAAAGGGCGGGCGCACGCTGGCGGTCCTCCGCGAGCCAGAAGGCGAGCGGAATCGTCATCAGGGTCAGCAATGCCACAACGGCGATGGCGTTGGGGATGCCGATGAGATCGCCCGCAAGGCCGCTGAAGGGCGGCGCGAGCGCCGCCGATCCGATCGTGACCGTATAGAAGACGCTGAGCGCGTGGGTGCGCCGCTCCGGCGCCACGTACACTGGCACGGAGCCATAGATTACGGTCGTGACGCCGTTGAGGGCGATCCCCACCACCGGCAGCAACACCAGCGCGAGGGAGAGCGGCAGAAACAGGACGGCGAGGATCCCGGCGGCAGTGAGGGCCTGGGCAGCGGCGATGGTGGCCACCGTTCCGATCCATCTGGCGATCCAGGCGCAGGCGAGCTTGCCGGCTGCGCCGCCGAGAAAGACCAGGGTCAGTGCGACGCCGGCGGTGGTGACGGCTGCACCCTTGGCGATCAGCAGAAACGGCAGCAGCACGAAGAACGCGCCGCGCACCACACTATCGGCGATGCCGAGTGCGACGAGGACACGAAATCCCAGACGCGACTGCGTGCTCCGGCCCTCCGTTCCGGGACCGCTGGCGCGCGCCGTCGGCGACGCGCCTCGTTCCGGCATGAGGCGGGGGGTCAGCAGGAATATCGGAATCGCCATGACAATTCCGAGCAGCCCGAGCAGGGCGTACGCCGGCCGCCACGGCATGAACAGGATCAGCGCCGCAGCCAGGGCGGGAAGCAGGACCTTGCCGACATCGCCGGCGAAGTTGTAGGTGCCGAAGGCGGAAAGCGCGCGCGCTCCGGTGAAGGTGCGGGTCACCAGCGCGGAGCCGACGGGATGCTGCGTCGCCGCGCCGAGCCCGCCGAGAAACAGGGCCGCCACCAGCCACCAGAAGCCATCGCCGGCCCCTGCGAGGCAGTAGCACAGGCCGCATAGGGCCGTGCCCACGGCCAGAACGGTGCCTCCGCCGATTCTCTCGGCGACGCGCGAGGCCGGGATTTGCAGGCTCGCCATCGTGCCGGTGTAGACCATGCGCAGCGTGCCGACGGCGGTGTAGCTGAGGCCGAATTCGGCCTGCCAGATCGGCAGCGCCACCCAGATCAGATCCGTGTAGCCGTCGTGCAGCACGTGCCCGCCGCTGGCGACGCCCAGTGCGCGTCGCTCGCGGCGCTTGACGGCCGCCGCGTCGGCGGGCCGGTCGGGATCGATCTGTGTCGCAGTGGCCACGTCAGCTCCAGTCGGGGCCCGTGTGGCGTTGCTCGCTACCCGGGCCTATCGCCGCCAACAACCCAATGGCGGCCCAGACCTAAGCAGAGTTTCCTCGCCGGGCCAACGTTTGGCCAATGGCCCCGGGGTCCGCTTTCGGTGGCTTGTTGCCGGACGGCCATCATGGCACGGTGAAATTTGTGAAGGGTTTCATTTGTGAAGGGTTTCAGATGCCGCCCCCTTGCAGACTCTAAGCAACGGCTTCCTGCACGCGACTGGTATTCGCGTGGCCATCCAGGAAAGATGTTTGCGTGCTCTCAACCCGTTCTTACGCAACGCGCAGCTCGGTCATCATGCCGGTGGCCATGCGGTAGAGATGATGACAGTGCAAGAACCATTCGCCCTTTACTGATCACTCACCGTCTCGCGATTGACGTTGCGTTGTCTCAACCATCGAATGCGCCGCAAATGCAACGCGGCGAGGTTGCCGTCCACCCTCAACTCTTGCTGTACACGATGGTCAACGAACCATCCACGTCGCTTCGAACGAGGCTACCAATGTCGGCGCAATGCGGCAGATTCTGCAGCGCAACTAAGATAAGCCCTTCATCTCCCGCGCAGAACCAGTGCGGGCAAAACGCTGGGACAAGAAGGATGTCGCCACGGACGATCGGTCGGGGAGACGCTTCGCTTCCGCAGCCCGCCTTGCCGGCCCCGTCCTGGACGATATAGAGATGCCAGAAAGAATGGACGTGGGGTGACGTCTGCTCTCCCGGGCGCATGACCTGCACAGCAAGGGACAGCCCCGGCGTCACGGTGCCTGGAGAACCGCCGGGCGTTTCCAGGGCAAGGTTGCCTCGCTCCCCGTGCGGAGCAGTTTGCAATGCCTGACTTATTTTTGCCCAGGGCCAGAACACGGGACCAGCTGGCGGCCGCAAAGATCGCGCAAGATAATCCTCGAACAAGATTACACGACCTTCCTCGGCTTGCTGGCCTTCCGCTTCCGCCATCACGCGCGATGCCGTCATGCTGCAACCCTCGTTGTTGCGTAGATCTGGAAGAGTTGGTCTGTCGCGATCGCCGGTCATTGGGAGCTTGAAGAACAACGCTACACCTTGCAACAGCTGTACTCATTACAGCAAGGTATGATAAGGCATTTCTGTAATCATTTAGTCATATGATGCCGGAACCTGTCGGCCTGCTGCAATACGAGACGAAACTCGGTTGAGACTTCTGCAGTGCGGTCCTCCCGCTGGCGCGGAGTGCGCCCAAGCGAGAAGGCCGGACTTGCGCGTGCTTGTTGGGTGACTCTGCCTCGCCCGCTGCGGTCACTCGTGGCAGCCGCAATCGCCGCGACGTTCTACGCCGCAAGACATCTACCTCATTTTGTTGTTGCTCGGATCGCGGCGGACAAGATCCTGAGTGAGTTGCGCGCCTGTCGATCAGCTACGTTTGAATGGAGCATCACGTCCCGCGAAGGCAGTGGAGGGAGACCCAGTTGCTTCCCGACGTCGATTGCACCGGGGGGTGCCACGCGGCGCCCAAGCGCGGCAACGGCAAGGCCGGCGGAGACAGCGGCTCCGATTGTCGCGATGCCACCGCCAACAAACACTTCCATCCATGGGATCCCAGCCGTCTCCAGGGTGGTGACCGCCA
>Ga0247727_10007898_pt1 | contig 20010 bp, 18 predicted proteins | sample WisWelCaveWW1625_FD_202498 | JGI IMG/M metagenome (GOLD analysis project Ga0247727, IMG submission 202498) | Biofilm microbial communities from Wishing Well Cave, Virginia, United States - WW16-25 | ecosystem: Environmental > Aquatic > Deep subsurface > Groundwater > Cave microbial mat | place... | reverse complement strand
AAGCTGGAGAAAGACTAGCTCTTGACATTGTATTGAAGAACAGAGGAAGACAATTCGCTGAAGATACATTTGTTAAAGTTAGAATCCCTGCACTTGGAATTGAAGAGAAATCCTACTTTGGAGATCTCTCTGCCGTAGACCAATCGAATCCAAACAAAGAAGACGCAGTTGAAAGAAGAATGTTCATAAGCATTCCATCAACAGCTCCTGCTGGCGTTTATGTCGTTGAAGCAGAAGCATACAATGCGGATTCTGTAGCAAAACTAAGCAAGAAAGTTTCTGTTCTAGGTTCTAGTGTAGATACAAATGTTGTATCTCCTATGTCAAGTGAAACATTTGGCGTTGGAGAAACAATGGAGTATTCTTTAACATTAGTTAACTCTGGAAACAAAATTAGAGTTTACGAACTTGTCTTTGAAACACCTAGCGGTTTGAAAATTACCTCAGATGAAAGTCTGGTAGTAGTTCCTGCTGGATCAAGCAAGACTGTTAAGTTAGATGTTAGCGCCTCAAAGGCTGGCAAATATAACTTTGCGGTAGATGTAACTTCTGATGGAGAGCTATTCAAGAGACAAAGCTTTACAGCTAATGTCGAAGGTGGCTTTGGAAACGCTGCTGTTCTATTGACAGTAGTACTTGCGATAATCTTTGTAGTCCTATTAGTTGTTCTAATAGTATTACTTACAAGAAAACCTGAGAAGAACGAAGAATTCGAAGAAAGCTACTACTAAAGTTTAAATTTTTATTTTTTTTATTTTTCTAACTTTTTAGTAGACTCGAATTCAAATTTATTTTAAATATAATACATGAAAATGACTAAAGACAAACTTTATAAAAAATTGGTTAGAGAACAAAAAGAAGCTCGTCAAGAGTTTAGTGAAATGTTAAGAGAATCTCGAAGATTTCTAGCAAAAGCAATAAAATTCCAAGAAACATATGATCTTCAAATACAGAATAGGTTAGAAAGATTAGCACATAATTTAACAAAGCCAAAATCAATTGATCCTAATTCTCCTGAATTTCAAGAATTATTAAATGAAGCTGCAGATAGATACTTGCTTGGAAAAAGAACTTATATGAGAATATGTAATGTTATCCTAAATGAAATTTCGGAGGCAAAATATCCATGCACAAATGGAGATGCTTTGAAATTGTATAATCGTAATCCCTTACAATTGAGACATTTTGGTAAAAAATGTAATGCTTCTTTAGAAGTTTACTTGCAATCAAAAGGACTATTAACTCATAGATAAGTTTATTCTTATACATTATTCTAAAGCAGTTATTTTTATATACATTAATTATTAGACTAAGGCATGGTTCATATTAAAAAAATAGTTATGCACGGCTTTAAGAGTTTTGCAAAACGAACCGAGATTCCATTTGATAAAGGAATTAATGTTATTGTTGGGCCTAATGGAAGCGGAAAAAGCAATGTTTCAGATGCATTATGTTTTGTTCTTGGACGATTAAGCATAAAGTCAATGAGGGCTGCAAAGGCCAAGAACCTTATGTTTATGGGATCTAAAGAGATTAAGCCGGCTAAAGAAGCCTATGTGGAGCTTACTTTTGACAATTCTGAGAGGGCTTTTGCCATAGAAAATGATGAAATAAACTTGAAAAGAATAGTCAGACATAATGGGCAGAGCGTCTATAAGATAAATGGAGATACAAAAACAAGATCTGATGTGATAGAGACTCTTGCACAAGCTGGAATAGATCCTTATGGATTTAATATTATTCTTCAGGGCCAAATCCAAAGCGTTGTCAGAATGCATCCTGAAGACAGAAGAAAGATAATAGAGGAAGTAGCTGGAATTGCAATATATGAGTCCAGGAAAGAAAAATCCCTGAAAGAACTTGACAAAACAGACTCAAGATTGAAAGAAATTGCCACCATATTGAGAGAAAGAACGGCATATTTGCGAAATTTGGAAAACGAACGCGCACAGGCATTGAAGTTCAAAGATCTTGAGACAAGTGTAAAGAGAAGCAAAGCCACTATAATCCATAAAAAAATTGAAGAGAAAAAGAAAGAACTCATGAGCATTTCCAAATCTATTGAAGAAAAGATGAAACAAAAAGATAAGATAAAGGAAAATTGTGCAAAAATACAAATTGAACTTGACAACCTGTCAGAAGGAATAAACCAGATCAATAAACATATCCAGAAAGCTACCGGAGTTGAGCAGGAGACACTTCATACTCAAATAGCCAATCTTAAAGCTGAAATTGAAGGCCTTAAAGTGCGAAAGGAAAATTATGAAAATCGAAAGTTAGAAATTGAAAAGAGAGTAGAAGAAATGACTAAGTCCATGCCTGAACTGGAAAATGAGATAAAATCACTGAGAAAAAAATCTCCTTTAACAGAAAAGAAATCACAGGAGCTGAAAAAGAAAAAAGAAGAACTTTCTTTAATAGAAGCAGAAAGAAAAAATCTTTTTAGCATAAAGAATGAACTGAATTCAATAAAAGAAAGGGTAAAAGACAAGGAAAGGCAGCTGGGAAAAGTAATTGCGGAATCTGAAAGCATTTTGAAACAACTTGAAGAAAATTCTGAAAGACTGCACTATAAAGATGAGGAAGTCTGCCTAGAGGCAATAAAAGAATCGAGGGTTTCTTTATTAAATAATAAAAATAAAATTGAAAGCTTAAGCAAAGCAGAGCTTGATAATGAAAAACTTGCCTCTGTTTTAGAAAGCGAAATAAAAAATGTGTTTAAAATAAAAGAAGACGTTGATAAAATTGATGTCTGTCCATTATGCCAGAGCAAGATTACAGAAAAACACAGGGACCATGTATTTTTAGAGGCCGATGACAAGATAAAAGAAGCGAAAGACAATTTAGAAAATATTTCAAAGGAACTTGAAAAAATAAAGGAGCAGAAGCACTTCGAATTAAGAGAGATTTTAAAAATTGAAGAGAAAATCTCTTCTGCAGGCAATGAATTATCAAAGCATAGAAATATTAAAGATAAAAAAGAGCATCTCAAGAGAGTTGTAAGCGAAGACAAAAGTATAAAGAGCGAGATAAAAATCCTTGAGGACAGAAGAAAGAGTCTTGAGGAAAAGACTTTTGATATAGGAAAAATAGAAGAAAAATACGATTTGAAAATTTTAGAAATAGAGGAAGTTTCTGCCAGAACGGAAGAAAATGTAGATACAACTATTTTATACAAAGAAAGAGAACTTGAAAACGTATCAAACGTTATTAAGAGAAGCAAGAAAGATCTTGAGGATATTGAGCTTGAGATTAATGATCTTTCAAGCACTACTGAAAATAAGACTGACATTTTGGATGAAAAGGAAGAACAGGAAAGGGCTCTGAGCCAGAAATTTAAGAAAATGTTTGAAGACAGAGAGAAATCACAGTCTGAAATACAGAGTAATAATCTTAAATTATCAGAGACGCAGAATGAAGTAAGACAAATTGAAGATCAGATTAATTATCTTAAAATAGGAAATGCTAAACTTGATGCAGAGCGCGAGGCGCTTGATATGGAAATGAGAGACTTTGTGGGAATTGAGCTGCTGCAGGGAAGTATTACTGTTATTGAAGAGAGGCTTGCTAAGGCTCGGGAATCCTTGATACGTATAGGTTCTATTAATTTAAGAGCTCTGGAAGTTTATGACGAAGTTAAGAAGGAATATGATGCTATTCAAGAAAAAGTAAATATTCTTGATAAAGAAAAGCTGGACATTCTTAAGATAATTGAAGAAATTGACAACAAAAAGACAAAAACATTCATGAAGACTTTTAAGGCTATGAATGACTTGTTCTCCCAAAACTTTTCCAAGTTATCAAACAAGGGAACTGCTTTCTTAGACTTTGAAAATAAGGAGAATATATTTGAGGGAGGAGTAAATATATTAGTTAAGCTTGCTAAAGGCAAGTATTTCGATGTTACCTCTTTATCTGGAGGAGAGCAAACTCTTGTTGCGCTCTCACTATTATTCGCAATTCAGGAGTATAAGCCATATCACTTCTATATTTTCGATGAAATTGATGCTGCATTAGACAAAAGAAACTCTGAAAGACTTGCTGGATTGCTGCAGCAGTATATGAAAGCAGGGCAATACATTGTTATAACACATAATGATGCCATAATTACTGAATCCGACGTACTTTATGGTGTAAGCATGCATGAGGGCCTTTCTAAAGTTCTTAGTCTGAAGATAAGCTAGCCTTCTAATAAAAGTCTTTGAGAGCAGACTGATTTTTGGCCGGGAAGAGAGCTTTCCAAGTTGCCCAGGATTTTCTGAATATGCCTGAATTTGCAAGTTTTTTTCCGTTCATTTTTAAAAATTCTTTAGTTACCGGATCTGCTGGATATCCTGAACCAATATCACCATATTCTTTCTTAATCTTTGCAACTTCTTCCTCCCTCATATTTTTTGCTAAAATAGATGCTGCTGAAACTGCAACATAATCTCTGTCTGCCTTGTGTTCGCATCTAATATCTAAGTTTTCCATGTTTTCTAGAAAAGTCATCATTTTATTAGACCACATTCTTTTATTGTTTGAAGGGCAGTCAACAACAATTGAAATCTTTTTATTTTTATTTTTTTTAGTAAAATAATTAATAATTTCTGCGGTCTTCATTGCCTCTAGAGTGTTCAAGTTTGTGCCGGAATTAACTGCTTCATCAATTTCTTTTGGAGAGGCCTTTACAATCTTCTTATCAATTATGTTTTTCTCAATAATTTTTCCTAATTCTAATCTTTGTGCATGAGTAAGCATTTTGGAATCCTTTACGTCGTGTTTCTTAAGAATTTTCTCCTGCTCTGCATCGACAAGCACACCTGCAAGAATCATCGGCCCAATCAGTGGGCCACGGCCTGAATCGTCTATTCCTATTATTAACATATAAAATTAAGATAATTGCCATTTATAATAATAACTGGGAGAGAAAGAATAGCGGAGGCGGGATTTGAACCACGCGACCTCCAGGTTATGGGCCTGGCGAGCACTCCAGGCTGCTCCACTCCGCTATAAATATAAACTGAGTAGATAGCTTTTAAAGGTTGCCATCCATAAACAAAATATGAGAAAGAAAAAAGAGGAAAATATATGGAATATTCCAAATGCGCTCACTATTCTTAGAATAATACTAACATTTGTAGTTGTCTATATGATTTTTACCGGAGAAAATATAACTTATATTGTAACAGTTTTTGCAATAGCGGCATTAACAGATTTTCTTGACGGACAGATTGCAAGAAGATGGCATCTGAAAACAGAGTTTGGAAGAAAAACAGATATGATTGCAGATCGTTTCTTGTGGGCGGGAACTGCGCTGGCCTTCTTAATTTATTCCGGATTTAAAGGACTTTTAATGCCAATTCACGGCGCACAATTGCTAATGATAATGTCAAGAGAAATAATAAGTACGCCATTTGCTTTGGTTGCTTTCTTTTCCGGAAATCCTGTTCCAAATGCAAGAGATATTGCGAAATTTACTACATTAATTCAAGGATTTGCTCTTCCCGCCTTAATGCTTAGCATTTACTATCCTGCTTGGGCTTATTTGTCCCTGCCTTTATCTGTAGTAATATTCATAACAGGATCTATTTCTGCAATGTATTATATTAAAGACATAAAAAAGGGATAACAAAGATTTTTAGTAATCAATGAGAAATAAAAAATGATTCAGGAGATAATAACGGTATTTTGGCTGCTTCTTCCGGCAGCTTTTGCCAATATGGCTCCAGTAATATTCAATAGAATCGAATTTCTAAATTATCCAATTAGTAAAAAAATGTTTGGTGAAAATAAAACCTGGCGAGGATTTTTCTTTGGCATTTTGACCGCAATAATTATTGCTTCTGTTCAAAAGATAGTTTATTTACATACAAATTATTCTGCTGGAATTAACTATAATTTAATTAATACTGTATTACTTGGATCTTTATTAGGATTTGGAGCTCTCTTTGGCGATCTTATTAAGAGCTTTATTAAAAGGAAAATTGGAATAAAACCTGGAAAATCTTTTATTCTCTTTGATCAGATTGATTGGATCTTGGGGGCCTTGGTATTTTCTTCCTTCTATTTTGTATTATCTCCAAAAGCATGGTTTATCGCAGTACTTATTTTTGCACCATTGCATTTGGCATTTAATTATATAGGTTATTTGCTTAATCTAAAGAGAAATAAGTTTTAGTTTTAATGCTCAAGATTCTGGAAGAATCTTGACATAACAAAGCTTATAAGTCATTTTTATTCTTTCTTTAATAAGCCCGGATGGCCCAGCGGTTACGGCGCAAGGTTGCTAACCTTGTTTCTCGCAAGAGATTCCCAGGTTCAAATCCTGGTCCGGGCGTTTTTACCAAAATACAAACTTTTAAATGCTCATAAATATGTTAATTGTAATAGGAGAAATATACAAATGAAAGGTAAAATAAAATTTTTCAATGAATTGAAAGGATTTGGATTTATAATTGGCGATGACGGAAAACAATATTTTGTTCATAGCACAGGACTAAATTCTGGAGTTACTGTTAAGGAAGGCGATTCAGTTGAATTCGAGATAGAGCAAGGGGACAAAGGTCCTAAAGCTGTTAAAGTTTCTAAGGCTTAAATATCAATACTGTGTAGCCCGCGGACATATGTCCCTAGGTCGCACACTAAATATCAATACCTAGTTTTTTAAATTCAGATTTCATAATCAATTTATGAAAGTGAAAAAATGCCTCGACTGCAAGACTGAATTTGAAGTTAATCCTCATGCAAGATTTGAAAGAAAATACTGCTTAAAATGCAGTAAGAAGAGGAAAAAGATGTGGGATAATCAGTGGAAAGTTAAGTTTGAAGACCTTCCAGATGATTAATTTTATAAAGCAAGTTCAATACAATTTAATATGGCAGCAACACCACCCGGCGCAAAGAAAAGAAAACTAGACTATAATGTAGATCAGGCAGTATTTGATGACTTTATGAAAGCATGCAGCAGAAAGGGCTATGCACCCCAAGTAATTATTGAGCAGGCAATGAAAAAGTTCACTCAAACCGGCCAGATTTAATTCTCTTTTTATCAACTAATTAGCTTTAAAACACCCGATTCTTAGGATTTACTATGAGCTTTCAAACAAACAAACTGGAGAGTAATACTCACAATAAGCACAAGGTTTCGTTTTCAGAGCAGGCGCTGGATGTTATAAGAATATCAGATATTGTCCTGGAAACACTGGATGCTAGATATATTGAGAAATCTAGAATTCCTGAAATGGAAAGTCATGTGACTGAGCAAGGCAAGATATTGATTCATGTAATAACTAAGACTGACTTAGTGCCTAGAGATAAATTGCCAAATGTTGAGGGACTGTTTCATCCGATATTTATTTCTGCAAAGACAAAACAGGGAGTCAGCAGTCTGCGAGAAAGAATTTATATTCTTGCAAAAAAATTTAAGGGACATGTAAATGTCCATGTTGGAGTGATTGGATATCCAAATACTGGAAAAAGTGCTCTTATCAGCCTGCTTGCAAGACGTGCTGCAGCCCCAAAATCTGCCCATTCTGGATTTACTAAGGGAATTAATAAGATAAGATTTGCAAAAGGCATCTTAATTCTTGATATGCCTGGAATTATTCCTAGCAATGAGAATTTATTCGGATCAGATGTAAGCAAACATGCATTGTTAGGAGTTCATACTCCGGAAACAGTAAAAAACCCCAATCTAATTGTTGCTAAAATAATGAAACTAAATCCTGGAAAATTAGAGGGATATTATCATGTTCCTGTTACAGAAGACTGTGAAATCCTATTGGAAGAACTTGGAAGGCTCTGGAAATTAATAAAACAAAAAGGCGTAGTGGATAGTGATAGAGTTGCCAGAAGGATTTTGAAGGACTGGCATGCCGGAAAGATGAAATAGATTTTTAAATTCCTATTAACTACAGTTATTATTATGAAAAAAGAAACAAAAAAAGGGACAAAATCAAAAACCGAAATCGCAGTTTTAGCGGCAGGATGCTTTTGGGGAGTGCAATATGTATTTGATAAAATGCCTGGCATTGTCAAGACAGAAGTGGGTTATGCGGGGGGAAAGATGGAAGATCCATCGTATGAAGATGTTTCTACATCTACAACTGGACATGCTGAAGCAGTTAGAGTTGAATTCGATCCCAAAAAAATAAGCTATGAAAAAATTCTTGAGGTTTTCTTTAAATGCCATGATCCAACTACTATGAATAGACAAGGCCCTGACTTTGGCCCCCAATATAGATCAATTATTTTTTACCTTAACGAAGATCAGAAAAAAAAGGCTGAGAAAGCAAAAAAGGACTATGAAAAGGTTCTTGGACTAAAAGTTGTAACTGAGATTGTTAAAGCGGGAAAGTTTTACCTCGCTGAAGAATACCATCAGAAATATTATGATAAGAAGGGCTCAAAGCCTTACTGCCATATTGTCCCAAAGATAGATTTTAAATAATAATAAACTATATAGTTCTATGAAAAAAGAAATGATTGTATTAGGAATTAATGGAAGTCCTAATAAAAATGGACTATGTGTTAATCTTTTAAAACAATCATTGAAAGAAGCGAAAAACCATGGGGCTAAGATAAAAATTATTCATTTAATAGATGTGCTTAAAGAACCATATCATAGCAACTACAATAAAAAAGTTGAGAACGATTTCAAAGAACTCTATAAAGAAATATTAAACGCTGATGGATTTATTTTGGCAACTCCAGTTTATTGGATGAATATGAGCTCACTAATAAAAAATTTCCTTGAAAAATTGACTATATTTGAACTAGAAAACTTTAAGCTTGAGGGCAAAGTTGCAGGCTTTATTGCGGTATGTGAAGAAGATGGCGGCTGGAAAACTGTACTAGATATGGCCGGCCCTTTAAGTCATATGGGTGTACTATTTCCACCATATTCTATGGTATTTTATAATAAAAGATTTGCTAAAAAAAGTGACAATGCTTGGATGACAAAAGATACTAAATTAATGGCAAAAAACTTAGTTGAGTTAATAAAAATGACACATTCATATAAACCAAATTGGGACTATAAAAAATGAAGAAAAAACCAAATTTGCTTTTGCTAGGGGCCTCGGGTAATGTCTCAAATGCATTTCTGCATTATTTGCCCCACCATAGAGATTTATTTAACAACTTAATCTTGCTTGATAAAAGAAATAATGTCTTATCGGATCCGTACATAAATCACAAAGCCCTAAATTATAAATTTATTAAGAAAAAGATAAATTTACCAGAAGAAGAAAATAAATTTATCTCTTTTCTAAAAAAAAATAAAATTGATATAGTGTTAGACTTAACAGATGCTGATTCAATACCCTTGATTGAAACGGTAAACAAGGCAGGAATAAATTATATAAATACTGCACTTAATGATGATAAAAAATCAGATTTTGAGCTTATGAATGAAGTATATCCAAAAAAGAAATTGATAAACAAAGCTGCACATATTTTGTGCTCTGGAATGAATCCAGGAGTAGTTAATATGTGGGTCGGCCATGGAATAGAAAAATACGGTGTTCCTAAAGAAATAATTCATTTTGAGTATGATACATCTAAGGTCTCAAAGAGAGAAGTCAATGTTGTGACCTGGTCTCTTCATGAATTCCTAGTTGAAGTAGTAAGAGATCCTGCTGGAATATCTATTGGAAGGTACAATGCAAAACAAATGTTTCCAGACGCTTTAAAGAATAGAGAAGACATGACTCCAATACTAAAGCCAATAATGAAATTAAGCAAATATCCTAAAGGATATCTTGTTCTTCACGAAGAAAGTCTTTCTATTTCTAAAAAATATAACATACCCTCAAGATTTATCTATGCAATAAATCCTTACACAATGAAAAAATTAGCAGAAATATACAAAAAGAAGAAAAATGTTTTAAAAAGGGACCTAATTCTAGGAGACAATCTTCATCACATACTTGATGGAGCAGATAGTATTGGTGTCGTACTGGATTATAAAGATAAAAAGGTTTATTATTTTAATAGTATGCCAAATCTTAATGTAATAGGAACAAATGGAACAAATCTACAGGTAATAGTCGGTGTTTATTCTGCTTTGTTCACAATTTTGTTTAATAAATTAAAACCTGGAACATATTTTGTAGAAGATTTATATGACACATATTATAAAAATTACATGTTTGATAATCTTAGAACTGAACAATTTGTGTTTTCAAAGGCAAATGGAAAACTAAAATTAAAATCGTACATTCCAGAAGTCAAAGTAAAATATAAGAATAAACTAGAACATTTTTACATTTAGACAAAATGCTGATTGAAATAATTCTATTGATTCTGGCAATTCCTATTGGATACTTAATAGCCTGGCTTGCTAACGACGAGCTAGTTGCTGGAAGAAAATGGTTTATTGCTATAATTTGCCTGTTTTCTGCTATTGGCTTGTTCTATTTGTTCAGCGGAACCTATTATATTGCTCTAGCTTGTTTGTTTATTGTCATTATATCATCTGTTTCTTTAATAAAAAGCAAGGATTCAAAATTTACAAAGAAAAGGATTTAGAAAGTTTTACCATTTAGAAATTAATCTAAATCTTTATAAATATTTAAGAGGTATTATTGTATGGACAATATAGTTATCCCTGCGTCTATGACACTTGAAAATTGCAAACTTAATAGAAAGTATAAATGGAAATCAGATCTAAATAAAATAAGTACTTATAATGTACAATCCAAGAGAGCAATAATAAGATTTACTTGCAAAAATTTTGCCTATAGATTAAGTAAATTAGATAAACAGAAAAGAAGAGTCTCCTTAGTGTTTACAGGTAAGAATTCCTTATTGATAAAAAGAGATAAAAATGGAAGCGTATCCCTTCAAGGACACACTGGAAAACATCCGGTTATTCAAGTATGTGGAAATAGGGCTCTGACAGAAGATTTAAAGAAAGAATTTACTAATAAAACTAGAACAATCCCTCTAGAAATTGTCTTTAATTTAAATGAGTGGAAAGATTTGAATATATCTCCCGAAGATTTTATTATTGAAGTTGAAAAACATTCTAAATCGCTAATGAGAAAAGCGATAGATTCAGGTTTTAACATAGAAAGAGTATCAAGAGGAAGAATGTACGACTTGCAACTTATAACACCGAATAAAAAAGAAATTATTATTGCTATCTCTTCGCATGTAGCAAAAAATGAAAATAGAAGTAAGGAAAAGAGAATACAAAAAATACTTATGGATATAAGCAAGATGATGGTATATGTTTATGGAAAAAAAGAAGTAATACCTGTTATTATAACTGAATCTATAGAATCTGAAAAATCTTGGTCTTATACCACTAAAAAATATCTTGATTTTTATAGAGATAAATTTAGATTCAGATATTTGACCACAGACTTTAAAAAAGGATGGGAAGATAATGTAATAAAGGAGTTGTTAAAAATTTAAAATGTACAATCCGCAAGAAATAGAGAAAGAAATACTTGAATTTTGGAAAGAGAAAAAGATATTTAACAAACTTAGAGATAAAATTAAAGGCAAAAAGAAATTTAGCTTTATAGATGGACCTATAACTGCGAACAATCCGATGGGAGTTCATCATGCTTGGGGTAGAACTTATAAAGATCTTTTTCAAAGATTCAAGGCAATGCAGGGCTTCGATCAAAGATTTCAAAATGGATTTGACTGTCAAGGCTTATGGGTTGAGAGAGAGGAAGAAAAGGATCTCGGACTAAAAGACAAGGCAGATATAGAAAAATTTGGAGTTCTTAATTTTGTTCTTGCTTGTAAAAAAAGAGTAGAAAAATTCTCAAAAATACAACAAGAGCAGTCAATTAGACTGGGGCAATGGATGGATTGGGATAATAACTATTACACCATGACCGATAATAATAATGTACATAATTGGTTCTTGCTTAAAACATATTTTGATAAGGGATGGCTTTACAAAGGTAAAGATGCAGTTCCTTGGTGTCCTCGTTGCGGAACTGCTAGTTCAAAGCAAGATATTGTAACAGAAGGTTACAAAGAAGTCACACATACTGCATTATTTATGCAATTCCCACTAAAAGACAATCCAGATGAATATTTCTTAATATTTACCACAACACCTTGGACGGTTTTAGCAAATGTTGCAATTGCAGTTAATCCAAATTTAGACTATGTTAAAGTTGATAACGGGGGAGTTAAGTACTGGCTTGCAGAATCTAGATTGCAAGAACTAGAAGGCAAATATAAAATTCTTGAGAAGAAAAAAGGGAAAAAATTAGAGGGTATTGAGTATGTCATGCCATATTATGATTTGGAAGTCCAGGCAAAAGCACCCCATAAAGTTGTTCTTTGGGATTTAGCTTCGGGCGAAGAAGGTACGGGGATAGTTCATATTGCTCCAGGATGTGGTGCGGAAGACTTTGCTCTAGGGAAAAAATTAGGTCTGCCCGCAATCTCTCCTCTTAACGATGCAGGAAAATATAAAGAAGGATATGGAGAATTTAGCCTAAAAAGTTACTCTGAAGTTAATAAGCAAGTTCTAGCAGACCTGGAACAAAGAAGATTTGTTTACAAAACAGTTCCTTACAAACATAGATATCCTCATTGCTGGCGATGTGGACACGAACTAGTTTTCAGATTAGTTGATGAATGGTACGTCAAGTGCAAAGAAATTAGGAATCTGCTGATAAAAGAGAACAAAAAAATAAAATGGTTTCCTGAATACGGAAAAATAAGACAAGAAGAATGGTTCAAAAATATGAGCGATTGGCTTATATCTAGAGAAAGATTTTGGGGTCTGCCTTTGCCAATTTGGGAGTGTGAATGTGGGGAAATTGAGGTATTTGGTAACTTAGATGATCTAAAGAAAAGAGCAATAGATAAGAAAAAAGTTGATTCTCTGCCGGAGTTACATAGGCCATGGATAGATGAAATAAAAATTAAATGCAAAAAATGCAAAAAGGAAGTTTCTCGAATACATGATGTTGGAGATGCATGGCTGGATGCAGGAATTGTTCCATTTTCCACTCTTAATTACTTAACTGATAAAGAATATTGGAAAAATTGGTTCCCGGCTGATTTTATCTCTGAAAATATGCCTGGACAAAGTAGGGGATGGTTTAATGCATTGTTCTGGGCAAGCGTAGCTTTGACAGGAAAAGCACCATTCAAATCACTCTTAGGATATGAATCCATGAAAGATGAAAAAGGAGAGGAGATGCATAAAAGCAGGGGCAATGCAATTTGGTTTAATGATGCTGTAGAAAAGATGGGCGCAGACCCAATGAGACTTTTATATTCCTCTCATGATCCTGCGCTAGAGTTAAGGTTTGGATTTAACGTAGTAAAAGAACCTCGGAGTGATCTAACAATTTTTTACAATATTCAAAACCTTATTAAAAAATCCGACAAGGTTCTAAAACTTGAAATAGAAGATAAATGGATCTTAAGCAGATTAAATTCTTTAATAAGAAGAGTTACGGAGGAATTAGACAATTTACATCCGCATTCGGCAACAAAAGCATTAAGAGAATTCTGGTTAAATGATTTAAGCAGAAGATACATACAGATAGTCAGAGACAGATTATCTATAGATGATAAAGCAGCTAATTCTACTTTAAAAGAGGTTTACGTAGAAATTTTAAAGCTTCTCGCGCCGATGTGTCCTTTTATAACCGAAAAAATCTGGCAGGAACTTAAATTAAAAGAAAAAGGGCTAGTAAATGAAGAAAGTATTCACTTATCAAACTGGCCAAAGGCTGAAAAAAATAATATTGATGAAAAACTTGAAAAAGAATTTGATAAAACCTTGAAGATAATAGAAATGGGCCTGGCCGAGAGAGACAAGGCAAAAATAGGCCTTAGATGGCCTCTTGCAAAGGCAACGGTTTATTCGGATGACAAACTAAACAAAGAACTTGGAGAGATAATTGCCAGACAGCTGAACGTAAAGAAAGTTGAGTTTAAGAAAGGCAAAAAGGATGACATAAAAGTCGAACTTGACACTAAAATGACTCCTGCCCTTGAAGCTGAAGGATATTCTAGAGAATTCGCAAGGAAAGTGCAGGCCGAAAGAAAGAATGCCGGCCTGATGAAAGGAGATTTAATTGAATTAAAGGTACATACAGACAAAAAAATCAAAGAAATGCTGATGCAGAATATTCACTTCTTATTGGAGAGAACAAATTCAAGCAAAATTGACTTTGTCGACGATAAAAAGAAAAATAAATGGATTGATTTTTTAATCAGGGAAAATAAAATTGGTATTTCATTTTCGTAATTTAAAAGGAGTTCTAACTCAAAAAGGTTTAAATAGTAGGAATATTTAAAAAGTTTAAGAGGTGTCAATCTAAATGATTATTAAGGAAGAATTTTTAAGTAGAATAAGAAAAATATTTGACCTAAATCTTTATGAAGCTAAGGTATGGACTGCGCTTCTATCCAGGGGCGTGTCTACAGCAGGTGAATTGAGCAGTATTTCTGATGTTCCAAGATCAAGAACATATGACATTCTAGAATCTCTTGAAAAGAAAGGATTTATTGTAATGAAGATTGGAAAACCTATCAAATTTGTTGCTTTAAAGCCAGAAGAAGTTGTTGAAAGAGTTAAAAGGAATTTGGTTGTAATAGCACAGGAAAAGAGCAAGAGACTAGAAAAATTGAGAAATGACGAAGTTCTAGATGAACTGACTTCTTTACATACTAATGGAGTAAAATATATTGAACCAAGCGATCTGTCTGGAAGTTTAAGAGGACGGCAAAACATGTACAATCATCTTGATATGTTAATTAGATCAGCTAATAAAAAAGTTACTATCGTAACAACAGCTGACGGATTAAATAGAAAATTTGAAGCGCTGCTGCCTGCTTTTGAAAAAGCAAAAAAGAGAGGAATTAGTGTAAAAATTGCAGCACCAATTGACAGCAGCAATATGAAAGTTGCAAAGGATCTTTCTAAGTATGCAGAAGTGAGAAGCACTGGAAATTTACAGGCCAGATTCAATATTATAGATTCCGAACAAGTTATGTTTATGCTTCTTGATGACAAATCAGTGCATCCTAACTATGATATAGCTGTCTGGATAACTACTCAATTCTTTGCTCAGGCTCTAGAGCAAATGTTTGAACTTAGCTGGAATGACTTTACTCCCTTGAGTAAAGTCAAGCTGAAGTAACCAGACTAATTATTTAAAAATAGACTTTTTCTATTAATCTTATGTTTATAGATGTTCACTGCCATATTGACTTTTACAAAGATAAAGAAATAAAAGAAATTGTAGAAAGAGCCAGAAAAAATAGGGTTGGAATAATTGTTAATAATGGTATTAATCCTGAAACAAACAGGAGAACTCTCGAGCTGGCTGAAGAATATAATGAGATTAAGGCTGCACTTGGAATATATCCAATTGATGCTTTGAAAATGAGCGATTCTGAAATTGATTCAGAAATTGATTTTATCAGGGAAAATAAAAATGACGTTGCAGCAATAGGTGAAGTCGGAATTGATCTAAAAGAATCTCAAGATCTAGAAAAACAAAAGGAAAATTTTCAGAAATTTATTGACCTTTCTATAGAGCTGAACAAGCCGATAATAGTTCATTCTCGCAAAGCGGAACTTGAGTGCATTGAAATGCTTGAAAAGGCAGGAGCGAAAAAGGTAATTATGCATGTATTTTCTGGTAAATTTGCTCTATTGAAGAGAATTGAGGAAAACGGCTGGTATGTTACAGTTCCTACAAATTCAAAATATAGCGAGCAATTCCAGATTATAGCTGAAAAAATTAAAATAAAAAATCTGCTGTGTGAAACAGATTCCCCATTTATGCATCCTGAAAAAGAAAGAAACAATGAGCCTAAAAACATAATTGAAAGCTACAGAAAAATAGCTCAATTAAAGGATCTTGATATGAAGGATGTTGAGAAAGAGATTGAAAGTAATTATAAGAATCTCTTTGGGAAAGGTTTATAAACGACTTTTGGGTTTATACATTTTTATGGAGCTTTTAAGATTAAATCCATTTGTTTTACGTATAACTGACCCGCTTAGTACTTTACATGAAAGGCGCGAAAGTATAGTTAATGACTTTGAAGAAGACATAGTTTCTCCAGTTTATGTTTTCCCAGACATTGATAATTATTTTACCATCCAAGGGAGCGAGGAAAGCTATCTGATATTTAATGGAAATAAAAGAACTGTAATTGCAAGAGAGCTTTGCAGACCAATTATGGCTAATGTTATTTTAAGCACTGAAGATTTATTTACCGCAAATGAAAAAAAGAGCGCATCTAAATTTACCGCAAATGAAAGAGAGAAAGGACTTAAAAGACAAATGCCTCCTCATGTAAAATTTGATTATCAGTCTGTTAGAGATCATTTATTAAAAAGAGCAAATGAATTTGCACGTATAAATCAGCAGTATACTCCTTGTGTGATATCAGAAGGATTGAAAAGAGTACAATCTCAGATTAGAGCATATAATAAGTAATAGCTTAAAGCTTAAATATATCAATTAAGTTTTATAATTATGAAAAATAAGGGGTTAATTTTGATCTTTGTTTTGGCACTTATTATCATAATAAGCGCAGTATATTATCAATATAAACCTGACAATAATTATGAAATTAATAAAACTGAATCTAACTTATGCCAGATGGACAGCGACTGCGTTCCTGCGGGTGTCTGCCATTCAACATCATGCACTGTAAAAGCAAATGCACCAAACACAACAGGAATATTCTGCACTGCTGTATGCGAGCCTGGAACACTTGACTGCGGACAGGGAGAGTGCAAGTGTATAAATAATAAATGCAAGGCAATCTTCAAATGAGAAAATACATTCTAGTCTTATTATCTTTAGTAATAATTTGTTTAATAGTTTTGATGATGCCATTAACTACATTTACTGGCTTAACAATTGCTGAAGAAACAACACAATCAAATTCAAAGATTGATAAATCTGTTCAAAACAAATTACTGGAGGAAAATAAAGTAAGGGTATTTGTCAAGTTCAGCAATGAGCCAGGCATTAGAACAGTTACTAATACAAATTCTGTAAAGGAAAGCAAAGATAAAACAATAGATAAAATTGGAAAAGAAAAAATAAGGCATAATTTTGAGGATTATTTTTCTGCTGAACTGACAGAAAGTGAAATAAATCAGTTAGCCGATGAGCCTGCTGTTTCAGAGATTAAAATAGTGGAAACTAAAAATATTTTACTTCAGGATTCTGTAAATATAGTTAATTCTTCTAACACTTGGCCTAGGAAACTTTCTGGATTTAACCTAACTGGATTAGGACAGAGCGTTTGTGTAATTGATACCGGAGTTAATTATAGTCATCCTGATCTTGGAGGATGCTATGGAAATAACGTCGTTTCTTCCAATTGTAAAGTATGGGGAGGATGGGATTATTGTGCTGATGATGCTGCCTGCACAACGCAAGACAATGATCCAATTGATGTAAATGGACACGGAACCCACGTTTCTGGAATTGTTGCCGCAAACGGCACGATTAATGGAGTTGCTCCTGAGGCAAGACTGATTGTAATAAAAGCAGCTAATGCTTCTGGAACATTTTCTGATGACGACTTAATTGCGGCAATAAGCTGGTGTGTAGGAAATTCAACCACTTATAATATTTCTGTAATAAGTATGAGTTTAGGAGGAAGTCTGAACACTGGATTTTGCAACACCGACAGTTTGGCCTCTTCTATAAATAATGCAGTTGCCAGAAATATAAGCGTAGTTGTAGCAACTGGAAATTCTGCTTCATCAAGCCAGATTGCTGCTCCTTCTTGTGTAGAAAATTCAACTCGTGTGAGTTCAACAACAAAAGCAGATGCTATTTCTAGTTTTTCAAATAGAAATAATCTTACTCTTCTAATGGCTCCAGGCACTTCTATAAATGCAACATGTATTTCTTCACAGTCCAGCGGCACTGGCTATTGTACAAAAGAAGGAACTTCGATGGCTACTCCACATGTTTCCGGAGCAATTGCAATTATCAATGAATACTTAAAATTAACAAACCAGACAAGAACAACTAGGCAGATAGAAGTTTTATTAAACAATACTGGCAAAAAAATTACCGATTCATCAACAGGATTGAATTATTCCAGAATAAATATAAATTCTGCGCTGAATGAGTTATCATTTAATTACGTCAGCTTAATTTCGCCTAATAACACGCTTATAACTAATTTAAATCAAACATTTTCATGCAACGCATCATCCAGCTTAAATTTGACAAATGTTACTTTTTATCTTTATAACTCAACAAGCCTGGAAAACAATACCTTAACTAATACAATCAGCGGTCTAGTAAATAGCACAACATTCAGTTATAATTTTACACATAACGATAATTACACCTGGAATTGCCTGTTTGTAAACAATTTGTCTTACAGCAGATTTGCAAACTCTAACTTTTCTTTAATTTATGATGCCACAAAGCCAACGATTAACTTTACCAGCCCAACAGAAACGTCTAGCGCGATTATTAACAGAACAAATATATTAATTAATGTGACAGCCAACGACACTAATTTAGCTAATATTACAATTAGATTGTTTAATTCAACTAGCCTTGTAAATTCAAGCAATAGTTCTACGTCGCCGCTCTTTGTTAATATTACTAATCTGCCTGAGGGAGTTTACTTCTTCAATGCTAGTGCGTTTGATTTGGCTGGAAACGTAAATCACACAGAGACAAGAAACGTAACAATTGACACAAATTATCCGGCAATTCAATTTGTTTCTCCAACTGAATCTTCAGGAGTATTTAGAAGCAGAAATTATATTGAAGTTAATGTAACAGCAAGCGACGTAACTTTAACAAATATAACAATTAGATTGTTTAATTTATCTGGACAAATATCAACTAATACTTCAATTACAAGTCCATTTTATATTAATTACTCTAGTCTACCAAACGGAATTTACTTTTATAACGCCACAGTAAATGACTCTCTTGGAAACATTAATAATACAGCGACAAGGAATATTACACTTGATACTGTAAATCCACAGGTTAACATAACTGCGCCTGTTTCAACGATATTTACAGTAGATAATTATGCAATTGATATCAGATTAAATGAATCAGGAAACTGCAATTATAGTGTTGACAACGGAGTTACAAATAATACTTTAACAGCAAATAGCAGTAATACCGGCTTTACCGGAACAAAAAGCGGTGTTGCAAATGGAAATTATACATTAAATGCATATTGCAGTGATCTTGCCGGAAATAGAAATAATACCATGAATGTCAGCTTTAACGTCAGCGTAACCGCTTCCTCGTCATCTTCATCTTCATCAGGCGGCGGGGGAGGAGCTGGAGCGGCAACAACGACAACAGCTCAAACTTATCAAGCAACAGAGACACAAGTTGAAACAGGATATACAAAAGAGCTGAAAAAAGATGATAAGTTAAAGTTTGAAACAAGAAATGTTGAAAGCGGAAACTTGGATCTTCATACAGTAACTATAAGCTCAATAGGATCAAACTCTGTTAATTTGATAATAACCAGCGATCCTATCAATCTAACTTTAGTGATAGGCGAGTCTAGAAAGCTTAATCTTTCTTCTGCAAATTATTATGATTTGTTTGTTAAATTAGAAAATATTATCAGCAGTAAAGCTAATATTACTATCAAGAGTATAAAAGAAGAAATACCTAAACCTGTAAACCAAACAGCAGAAAAACTAGAAGGAGAAGCCTGTATAAACTGCGGCGAAACTGAAACTAAAAAAGAAAAGAAGAATAATTACTTGTATTACATAATAGCTGCTGTTATTTTGGGTGCTGCTATTTCATTATTAATAAGACGATACATGGCTCCGCATCATAAAGCAAAAATAAGGCATGTCGTACATCATCCTGTAAAACACCGACATCACAATATTGCTTTAGAATAATATATCTAGAAAATGAATGCGGGGAGTAGGATTCGAACCTACGAAGGCACTAAGCACACAGGATTTCTTAAATCCTGAACTTAATCTTTCTAGCGAAAGACTGACATCTTAAGTCCTGCCCTTTTGACCACTCAGGAATCCCCGCA
>Ga0247727_10007897_pt1 | contig 20012 bp, 17 predicted proteins | sample WisWelCaveWW1625_FD_202498 | JGI IMG/M metagenome (GOLD analysis project Ga0247727, IMG submission 202498) | Biofilm microbial communities from Wishing Well Cave, Virginia, United States - WW16-25 | ecosystem: Environmental > Aquatic > Deep subsurface > Groundwater > Cave microbial mat | place... | reverse complement strand
CCTCCGACAACCTTGCATTGGTCGCCGTCTTTTAGTTTTTGTGATGCGTTGGAATTCATAGGCTTTGTTTTGAGGATTTGTGGTTTCGAGTTGGCTTTTGTAGTCTTTCAGCCGTCATTAGCCAACCTTTTGTTGATACAAATGTTTCTGACATTCGATAAACAGGGAACTGATGTTCGCTGCATCACCCAAAATTTTCTTTGCATCTTCCAATGATTGATATTTATTCGTAAGCAAATTCTGGTTTTATTGAAGCTTTGGAAAGGTGCTCTCGGCGTCAATCACAAGGCTGCCGTTCCAGTTAAACAAGATACGAATTTCTCTAAATGCCGAAAACTCACAAACGGATTACTTAATTTAACATCTGAGGTTGTCAAGGTCTATTAGACCTTGAAGGTGTTTGGTGTTAAGTTTTTGGAAGCGCAGTTAATTATTCATCGTTTCATTTGCTTCCCAATCCTAGTGAATACCTCCTTCTCGTTGAAAAAGTCATATTAATTATCTCATCTTATGCACGTTATAAACTATTTCCACCTTCCACCCAACATTTTCCCTACCACGGGCATCATACTTCCAGAACGCAGCCAAAATCGCCTTGGCAAACACAAAGGCGCGAATGGTTAAGCGAACAATTACGATATCCAAATAATAATGAAAGTATGAAAACGAAAATTGCTCACCTTACCCTCCTTGCCGGTTTGTTCATCACAGCCTGCCAAAAGGAAAAAGAAACAGACGACACCGAAGCCGTTGAAGACGTGATGACGTCAACCCGTGGATCGGAAGAAACGCAAATCGAAGAATTGTATGTCGGAACGGACTGCAGCTACGACTGGCCAACCACGATCGGAACTTGCGCAACCGTTACGGAATCGTCGGTAGATTTCCCGAAAACAGTTACCATCGATTTCGGAAGCACAGGTTGCGAAGACATCCACGGCCGCATTAAAAAAGGCCAGATTGTCATCGAAGTCACCGACGACATACGCAACGACGGAGCAGTGCGCACCATCACCTTTGTCGATTTCTGGATCAACGACGTGAACATCGAAGGCAGCAGAACAGCCACTAATATTGGTCTGAGTACCGGCGGAAACATCCTGATTTCCGTCAGCGGTGATTTCGAAGCCACCAAAGGCGACTACACCCGCACACATTCATTCGACCGTCAGCGCGAATGGATCCTCGGTTCGGAAAGCTGCGAGTGGAGCGATGACGAATTCCTGATCACCGGAAGCGGAACTACCGTAAACAAAAACGGAAAAACGATCACACACACAATCATAGATGCGCTGCACATCGCACCGGGAACCTGCGAACACATTTTGTCTGGAACGGTCGAAATCAAACGCGGAACACGCGGCGGAACGATCGACTGGGGAACCGGAGACTGCGACCACACGGCCACACTGACCACCTTCAAAGGCAAAGTGTACACCATCGACCTGGACGAGCATAAAATTATTCATTGATTTTCCTGTTTTGAGTTTACTAAGCCCGCCCTGACGATCCTGTCAGGGCGGGTTTTTGCTTTTATGGCAAAGTCCTGAAGATGTCTGTGCAAAAACTATGTGCTCTATGTGTCTATGTGGTTCATATTTTTTTTAACCACATAGGAACGGAGAAAGCTGAGACATTTCGCTACCTGGGCCAAACGTGAGGCTGGACCAAATTTTCAGTTACCTTTAACTTAGGATGAAAAAACTACTCATCAAAAACATCAAAGGGCTTGCTGTAGCCCCCGAAGGGCAAACGGGTCCCATTCGTGGCGAACAAACCAAACGAATCGACCTCATCGAAAACGCTTTTCTTGCGGTCGAAAACGGTAAAATCGCGGATTTTGGTCCGATGCGTGAAATGGGCGGAGTAAACGACTGGAGTGATCTCGAGGTCATCGACGCGACCGGAAAATTCGTCCTGCCCGCTTTTTGCGATTCGCACACCCATCTTGTGTTTGCCGCTTCACGGGAATCGGAATTTGTCGACCGGATCAATGGCCTGACGTATGAAGAAATAGGAAAAAAGGGAGGAGGCATATTGAATTCCGCCCGAAAACTGGCCTCGATGCCGGAAGAAGAACTTTTCAACTCTGCGATGAAGAGGCTGAGCGAAATCCGGTCCTGGGGCACAGGCGCCGTGGAAATCAAAAGCGGGTATGGACTCAGCGTTGAATCGGAATTGAAAATGCTTCGTGTCATCCGGAGACTGAATGAAGAATCCGATCTCACGATCAAAGCGACGTTTCTCGGCGCGCACGCATTTCCGGCGGAATTCAAGGAAAACCGCGAGGGCTACGTAAAATGCGTCGTCGACGAAATGATTCCAGCCGTCGCTGCGGAAAGGCTGGCCGATTTCATCGACGTATTCTGCGAGCGAAATTATTTTACAAACGAACAGCTCGATGCGATTCTCACCGCCGGCGTTAAAGCGGGACTGCGACCAAAAATTCACGTGAACCAGTTTTCCGTGATGGGCGGTGTTCAGACGGGTATCAAACACAGGGCGGTTTCAGTCGATCACCTCGAAGAGATGTCGGAAGCAGATTTTGTCTCACTCGAAAAATCGGATACCATTGCGACTGCGCTTCCCGGATGTTCATTTTTTCTGGGAATTCCATACTCACCAGTCCGGAAAATGCTTGAACGGAATATCGCCGTTGCACTGGCCACCGATTTCAATCCGGGCTCGGCTCCGAATGGAAATATGCAGTTCATCCTTTCGCTGGCCTGCACTCAAATGAAATTGACGCCGTCCGAGGCAATCAACGCTGCAACGATCAACGGTGCTTTTGCGATGGAACTCGGAGCGGAACTCGGCTCCATAGCCCTTGGTAAAAAGGCGAATCTCATCCTCACCAAAGAAATTCCGTCGTTGGATTATTTGCCTTACGCATTTGCAGCGAATTGTGTCGAACGGGTAATTATCCACAAATGACCAAGGAGATCGCTACGCTCGACCCTTCATTCTGCCGGGCACAATTTTCGGCTCTCAAACGCGATTTTATTTTTATGGACAACGCCGGAGGTTCGCAGGTACCGGACACTGTCATCCATCGCGTGACTGACTATTACCGGACATCAAATGTTCAGCTCGGAGCGTCGTATTCGGTCTCGCGTCTCGCTCAGGACCGCGTTTCGGAAACGGTCAAACGCCTTTCAACATTTGTCGGAGCAAGCGATCCGGCCGAGATCGTCATCGGATCATCGGCGACGTCACTCCTGCGAATTCTGAGTCTCTGCATTGCACGAACGTGGAAAACCGGAGACGAAGTCATCATCACAAACAGCGAACACGAGGCCAATGCATCCTGCTGGACCGACCTCGTACCAAGAGGAATTCGTGTCAAGATATGGAATGTTGATCCGCATTCATTTTCCTTATCGCTTGAAACCTTGAGAAATTTGCTTTCGGAAAAAACGAGACTCGTCTCAGTAGCCCACGCGAGTAATCTTCTCGGCACGATTAATCCTGTCCGCCAGATTGCGGATGTGGTACATTCGGCCGGAGCCCTTATCTGTGTTGACGGTGTAGCCTATGCGCCGCACCGAAAAGTCGACGTCCGTGAACTGGATGCCGACTTTTATGTGCTGAGCTGTTACAAGGTCTTCGGTCCTCACATTGGCTTGTTGTACGGAAAAGGGGAACTGCTTCTGGCGATTCCTGGAATCAATCACAATTTTATCGGACACGATGAAATCCCTTACAAGTTTCAGCCGGGAAATCTCAATTTCGAACTCACCTACGGAATGGGCGGTTCACTCGATTACCTTGAAGCTGTGGCGCGACATCACCATTGCCCATCCCAATCATCGTCGGAGGTTTTTGACTTTGCATTCGACCTCATCGCACAACAGGAGGAACTTTTATCGACGCAATTGATCGCCTGGCTGAAGCAGCGCAGCGACCTTCGGATCATTGGACTTGCAACCGGAGACCGGAGGCAAAGGGTTTCAACCATTTCCTTCGTCTCGGAAAAAAAATCGAGCAAGGAAATTGTTTCTGCGGTCGATCCATTCAATATTGGAATCCGCTTCGGCGATTTCTACGCCAAAAAACTCGTTACCGGTCTCGAATTGGAAAAGCACGACGGCGTTGTGCGGGTCTCGATGCTACATTACAACACTACAGAAGAGGTGAAAGCGCTTGTTTCAGCATTGGAGGAGGTTCTCGCCAGTTAGGGCTTTTAACCGCAAAGTTCGCAGAGGGAAAGGGCAAAGAACGCAAAGGGAAATGACTGTTTATTTTCACCGTTGGTCCAAAAAATAAGTCTTCAAGTTTTCAATTCCGTCTTAGCGCACTTTGCGATCCCGATGGCTATCGGGACTTTGCGCGCTCTGCGGTTAAATTTTCGAGAAAGAGAAACCACGCTGATAATCTCCGTTAAAATCTAAATCATAAATCTCCAGAGTCCGTGAACACTTTGACCGGCTTTGGTCTATTGTATTTGGCAGACATCCGTTGGTGTGCATTATTTGTTTTTACCTCCGGCATTTCCGGAATTTCCCTTGGTCTTGTCCTTTTTGCCGCTGGCACTTGCCTTGAGAGCATGAAATTCGGGCGACCCAGGTTTTATGCCCAACTCCTGTGCAATTTTCCCCCAGCCGTCGGCTTTATGCGTCCGATACGCGGTGAGTACATCGTCGATCGGTTTGGATGTCGCTTGCGCAATCTGAAGAGCAAAATAGACTTCGGCAGGTTCCATCCCAATAACGATCATACCTTCGATTTTGGCTCCGTCGACTGAAAATTCGACGGACAGATCCGCATTGAATCTAGTGGGATCAATCTTCGCGGACACATTGATGCTGTTGAGATCTGCATCGAGTTCTGGACTTCCGGTATTGAACGAAAACTGTGCAGTGGCAGAGGCAGCCAGTAGTAAGGAGGATAGGGTTATCGAGCGGATCATAGGGTTTGGTTTGATCGTGTGGGTCAAGGTAGGAATAAATTCTCGGATTATAAATTTTTTCTCTTATGCTATTCCGATCCAATGTGGTTGGTCTTCAGTCGAAAGGATAGAGCGGTGTTTCCCTTCGCGCCTCGGTGGAGCGATTAAATCTGAAATCACAAGTCTCCAACGCCCTTGAACACTTTTACAGGCTTCGGTTTTTTGTATTTGACAGATATCAGCAAAGAAAATCCGATGTGGTGCTGATAGGCGTAACCGGCCGGAGCATTGACATTGAGAAAACCGATGTCGCAACGTAATTCCATCCCAACTTGGTAATTTTTCAAACCGATTTCGCTTCCTATTCCCGATGTCAATCCGACATCCGAAGAAAACTTGTTGAAACCCTTTTCGTTGTAATCACCGCCCGCTGCACTTTCCTGATAAATGACCGATTGTTTGGATGCTGTCTGAAACGCTACAAATCCGCCGAACGAAAAATAAACACCTGATTTTTTTCGCGCATTGATTTTGAAAAGGACCGGCAGTGACATATACGAACATTTGGTCTCTGTGAATCGTTCCGAAAGAAAATTGCCGAGCACGTCGTTCACTGAATCCGTGAGCGTGTAGCCTTTCGAAGAAATCTGTATGTCGTATTCCATTGCCCAGATTTTGGACAAATCGAGTTGAAAACTCAGCCCTACGGTCGGTCGCCAGACAAAATCCCCGACAGGAAAATTTCCACTTGTCCACATATTGCACATAGCCGGTCCGACAAAAAAACCGGTTTTCATTCCCAGCCACTCGTTGTAAATCCGGTTTCCGGAGGAATCTTTATAATGGACTGTGTTTTCTCTGGCGAGCAAGCCCGAAGAAGTGAAGAGGAGGGAAGCAAGGAGAAAACTTCGCATCGTGCAAAGATTCAGTTTTTTCTCCATACCTGAATGGCAAGCAGAATCCACGCGACGATCATCATCGCTCCGCCAAAAGGCACAACGCGGGCGAAAAAGGTGAAAGACGGTACCTGCGTTTTGAAGCAATACAGGTAGAGTCCGCCAGAGAACAAAACAATACCTGCCGTCAGCAGTAAAGCGAACCATCGAAGGTTAAAGGAAAATGTATTGGCCGCAAGTCCGACGACGAGCAAACCCATTCCGCCATACATTTGGTATTCCGAGGCCGTATGCCAGTTTTCGGCAAGGGCTTCGGACAGGACCTTTTCAAGGGCGTGAGCGGCCACGGCTCCCGAAATGATGGCCAGCGCAATGAGGATACACGCCAGGAAAACCAAGCCCTTGTTCATAGCCGTTTTTGCGTCGCTTTTTTGCCGGTGAAAGCCATCAGCAAGCGTGCATTTTCTTTGGCTGCTTTCGAAACCTTTTCGCCCGAAATCATCTGAGCAATCTGATTCACCCGGCCTTTTTCATCCAGCTCGGCAACCGTTGTGGTGGTTTTGCCCTGTGCTGATTGTTTTGAAACGTGGAGTTGATGATCACCTTGACCAGCAACCTGAGCGAGATGTGTTACGGCGATGACCTGCATCTTTTTTCCCATTGACGAAAATTCAGCGGCTATTTTTGACGCCACTTCTCCTGATACACCGGTGTCTATTTCGTCAAAAATCATCGTCGGCAATTTTTTTGAACCCGACAATACACTAATCAGGCTCAACATCAGACGCGACAGTTCGCCTCCGGACGCAATTTTTTTCAACGGTGAAAAAGAACCCCCGGCATTGGTCCGGAACATAAACTGAACGTCGTCCACTCCGTACAAGCCGGGCTGTGGAATTTGGTTGAATTCAATTTTCAGCCGGGCATCGGGCATCGCGAGAGCGACGAGTTTCGCAGCGGTTTTTTTCGCGAGCGAGTCGGAACAGGCCTTCCGTTTCGCCGATAATTCACTGGCGGCGTGTCGGACTTCAGCACCGAGTTTTTCCACTGCGGCACTCAGCTCCAACAAATCCTGTTCCACCGATTGAATTTCACCGAGTCGTTTGATAAGACTTTCTCTCAGTTCAAGGAGCTGGTTAACGCCATTCAGGTGGTGTTTGTACAGCAGGGAATTCACAAATTCCATTCGGTCCTGAATCAACTGTATTTCGGCCGGAGAAAGATCCGTTTCGTCTGTGGCGTTTGAAATCTCGCGGTAGATGTCTTGCATTTCAATGGACACCGTCTGAATCCGCGATTCGATTTCGCTGTATTTTTTGTCGAAGGTCTTCAGCTGCGAGAAAATCGCAGTGAGTCGTTCGATGGCACCGATCAAGCCTGCCTGTTCATTTTCCAATAGTCCGCTTGCGGTATTGAGAGCGGAACTGATTTTGGTGGCGTGTTCAATCCGGTTGAATTTTCCTTCGATGTTTTCGTCGAGGAACCCGTCCAATTGTGCTTTGTCAAGTTCTTGCAGGAGGAACCGGATATAGTCCTCTTCTTTGCGCGCCAGGCTTTCTTTTTCGCTGAGCTCGCGCAATTGATTTGTTTTTGCGTTGAATTCGCGGTACACGGTCTGGTAGTTCCGAACCTCCGACTCGATTCCGGCGAAATAATCAATTTGTTCCAGTTGAAAACGACTGTCCAGAATTTGCAGCGTTTCGTGTTGTGAATGGACGTTGATGAGTTTTGAACCGAGTTTCGCCAGGACCGAAACCTGCACCGGAGAATCATTGATGAAACACCGCGATTTACCGGATTGGCTGAATTCCCTGCGCACCGTGCAAACGTTATCGAATTCAAGGTCGTTGGTCTCGAAAAACGCTTCCAGGCGGAGTGCGGTGAGATCAAATTCTGCCTCGAGAAAACACTTTTTTTCATTTTGACGGATTACCGACGTGTCGGCACGTTCTCCAAGCAAAAGATTGATGGCCTTAAGCAGAATTGACTTACCGGCGCCGGTTTCGCCCGTAATGACGGTAAAACCGGGCCTCAGATCGAGCGATACATTTTCGATGAGGGCATAATTCGATATGTCAAGACGGGTGATCAATGGAAATCCTTAAAGCGCACGAAGGTACTCTTGTGACGGGTTCTAATTTAGGATTTCCTGATATTTTGACGAGTTCGCCGGATCCAATCTTTTCAACAAACTCACAACATTGTTTTTCTCCTTTATTTCGGCCTGCGAAAACATATCGATCAACTCTTGCGATTTCGCGGTGCAGAACATCTGAAGATTGAGTGATCCGGGTCTGGAGCGCTGAATTTTATCCAGCAGGTTAAGTGCCTCCAGAACAATGGTTCTTCCGCCCTCCAGATTGTCATACATTACATCCATCCCCGTCCTGTGGTATTTGTAATAGCAATCGCGGAGGGGAGAAAATACCGATTGAAGGACATTGTCTATTAACCAGTAACGGTTGCGCTTTCCCTTGTCCTCAGCAATCCACCCCGGATCGCCGGAGCTCTTGGCGTTATTGGCCAGTTGTTGCGCATTTCTAAAATATGGATCGCCTCCTTTGGGTGAGAAACTGTCGTAATCGTATCCGATAATCAGATACGCATAGAAACTGAGAATTGCTGTGAGATTGTCCCGAAATTGATAATTCTCGATGGGTAGAAGCGCGGTAGCCCGCAAATAATTTACCGTAAAATCTTTGTCGACGTAGTTCAGGAGAAGGGTGTTATATCCTGTATTATACACCGGTCGGCTGGACTGGACCTGTATTTTTCCGATAAAGGTGGTGTTGCTTTTAATTTCTCCAATTGTGATGAGTATGCTGCAGTTGATTCGTTCTTCAATTTCAAAAACGTCCTTGGTCCAACGGGTGTTGTTCATATACTCGTAGATAGAGACCTCGAGTTCGTCAAAAATTTCGCGCACGACTGGTGTCATCTGCAACTTCGGCTCATTCATCACGATTACCTGGCAATTGAGTTCCTGTGCCAGAGAGCTAGCCCTCAACGCCAACAGAACCAGAACGCAGAAGAGTCTTTTCATTGGAATTCCATTTCAATCTGGTCGAGGATATCCGCGGCCACTTTGCTTTTTTCCTGTAACTCAAAATTAGTCAAATTATTGCCCGGTCGGAGAATGGAAATGCGGTTTGTGTCCATCCCAAAACCGGCTCCTTTGTCTTCCAATGAATTGACAACAATCATATCGAGGTGTTTCTGCACGAGTTTTTTGCCTGCATTTTCGATGGCATTTTCTGACTCCAGTGCGAATCCGACTAATAACTGACCGGTTTTTTTGGTCTCGCCGGCCCACTGCAATATGTCTGGGTTTTTGACGAGATCCAGGGTGATTTCATCGGTCGATTTTTTTATCTTTTTTGCTGCGACCGAAACCGGTTTATAGTCCGCTACCGCCGCGCTGAATATTCCGATATCGGCCCCTGGCCATTGCTTAGACACGGCGTCAAACATTTCCTGCGCCGAAGTGATCTTCTGCACTTCAATGAAAGGGTGCGCAACAGAAACAGTGGTTGGTCCGGTTATAAGTGTTACCCGTGCGCCCCGATTTGCCGCAGCTAACGCAAGTTCCACACCCGTCTTGCCACTTGAATGATTGCCGATGAACCGCACCGGATCGATGGCTTCATAGGTCGGGCCTCCGGTGACCAGAATACGTTTTCCTTTTAGTGGCGATATTTTATTGAAATGCGCGTCGATCAGCGTTGCAATGACTGCGGGCTCCTCCATCCGGCCTTTGCCTTCGAGACCGCTGGCCAGTTCACCGCGTCCTGGTTCCAGTACCCTGACACCGGACTTGAGCAACAGTTCAATGTTTTTTGTTGTGGCGGGATGAGCGAACATATCAAGATCCATCGCCGGAGCAACCCAAACCGGACACTTGGCGCTGAGGTACGTTGCGATCAGCAGATTATCGCTTTGTCCGGCGGCGATCTTTGAAAGGGAACTTGCCGAAAGGGGCGCGATGACGAACAAGTCCGCCCAGGAACCAAGGGCAACGTGGTTCTCCCATTCGCCGTGTTCCGAATCCTTCACAAATTCAATGGCCACCGGTTTTTTAGAAAGCGTAGACAAGGTCAAGGGGCTTATGAAATCACAGGCAGAACGGGTCATCAGTACGCGGACTTCGGCGCCAAGCTGAATGAGCAAACGCACGAGGAATGCCGACTTATACGCTGCAATGCTTCCAGTAACTCCAACGAGTATTTTTTTTCCCGATAACATCTGGGAAAATTAAGAAATCAGGCCTCGACTTCGGTGACTCCTTCTTCGGCCTCTTGCTCTTGCACTTCGCGGATGTAAATTTCATCTTCCAGATATTCCTGGATAGCGACAGCAACTGGTTTAGGAAGTGCTTCGTAGTATTTCGAAATTTCGATTTGCTCGCGGTTTTCGAATATTTCCTCCAGATTGTCTGTGTGTGAGGCAAATTCCCCGAGTTTTTTGGTCAGTTCGTCCTTCATTTCAGCCCCGATTTGATTTGCTCTCATCGAGATGATATTCAACGATTTATAGATATTTCCAGACTTGTCAGCGAGATGTTCGATATCGCGGGTTATTGTAGATCTTTCAGCGTTTGCGTTTTTGTAGGCCATTTTGTTTGTTTTCTAAAACTGTTCAGTTCCAACTAATTCCAAGGATTTTTCAACCCTTTTCTTCAGACTTTCAACCTCTTCCAGTCGTTTGGACTCAGGAAATTCGGCTACAAATCTACGATAACTTTTCAGAGTATTGTCAAGCCGTTCCTTTTTTTTGGCCGGTATACTGTTCATCGCCAGCTCAAAATTGCTTTTTACGAGGTAGTACAGAATGTCCTCTTTGTGTGAGGTTTCAGGGAACTTTTCGAGTGTTGCTTCAAAGGCGACCCCCGCAGCTTTATAGTGTTGGGTCTGATAGTACATCATTGCATACTCAAACTGTTTCAGTTCAAGTTTTGTCCTCAGATCGTCCATTATTTTGTTGCACGAGTCAACGCGCGAACTGTTGGGATAGATGTCGATGAATATCTGAATTTCGTCCAATGCATTCAGCGTTTCCGTTTGGTCGAGACTGTACATCGGTGAGTTCCGAACCGAACACATTGCGCAGAGAAACAGGGCCTCTTCGCAGTGTTTGCTGGTAGGATACTGCCGAACGAATTTCTTGAAATAATAACCTGAGAGGTAGTAGTCACCGAGCTCGTAATTGGCCATACAGTAGGTGAAGTACAGGTTTTCACCGCGTGGATCTATTTTGTAAAAGGGGATTATTTCTTCCAATATGGTGACCGCTTTGATGTAGTCCTTTTTCTCGTAGTACATCAAGGCCGCCTCGCACTTTTTTTCGTTGTCACTGCTCTTCATAATCTTGTTGTACTCCGTGCAGGCCGTGAGCAAAACCAGTGCGAAAACCGAGATGACCAGAAATTTCAACATTGTAATTCAAACAAATAACGCGTAAAGATACTCCTGTATTTGTTAAATAAAGCCAAATTCCGGTGCTTTTGGGTCTGGTATATGTGATTAAACTGCACCTTGAAGGTCTTAAAGACCTTCAAGGTGCAGTTTAGGCACCCTGGAAAGGGTCAGTTGACGTTCAGTAGATGTGAATAAAATTTGCCTCCAACCTTGTCAATTCCGCCTTTTCAGACTATTTTTGCGGTTCGAAACCGTTCTGGCAAGGAACCAAAAAAGCATTTATGTCGGCAGATATTTTTGAAAAAATCAAAGCACATCGCGGACCAATCGGTCAGTATTCAAAAGGTGTTCACGGATATTTTACGTTCCCGAAACTGGAAGGTGAAATCAGTAACCGGATGACTTTTCGGGGCAAAGAATGCCTCGTCTGGAGCCTTAACAATTACCTGGGCCTTGCCAATGATCCGGAAGTGAGAAAAGCTGACGCTGAGGCTGCTGCCAAATATGGCCTGGCCTACCCAATGGGTTCACGGATGATGACAGGTCAAACGAGCGAACACGAGGCGTTTGAATCGGAAGTTGCTGATTTTTTGGGCAAGGAAGATGCGTATCTCGTGAACTACGGTTATCAGGCAATGGTATCCGCCATCGATTGTCTTGTAGACCGCAAGGATGTGATCGTATATGACAGTGAATCGCACGCGTGTATTATCGACGGAGTTCGTTTGCACGCCGGAAAGCGCTTTGTTTTCCAGCACAACGATATGAAGAGCTTCGAAAAGCAGATGGAACGTGCAACCACGCTGACAGGTCAAACCGGCGGTGGAATTCTGGTTCTTACAGAAGGCGTTTTCGGAATGGCGGGCGATCAGGGTTTGTTAAAAGAAATTGTTGAATTCCGCAAATCAGGAAAATTCAACTTCCGTTTGTTCGTTGACGATGCGCACGGCTTTGGTGCAATGGGCAAAACGGGTGCAGGAACCGGTGAGGCTCAGGGCGTGCAGAACGATATCGATCTTTATTTCGGAACATTTGCCAAATCGATGGCCTCTATCGGCGCATTTATCGCCAGCACCGAGGACATTTGCGATTATCTCCGCTACAATATGCGGTCTCAGATTTTTGCAAAATCGCTTCCGATGCCAATAGTTATTGGTGCCCGAAAGCGTCTTCAGTTGCTTCGTGAACACAATGCAAAATACCAGGGAAAACTTTGGGAAATCACCCGTGCCCTTCAAACCGGTCTTCGCGAAGCTGGATTTAATATCGGTCGCACGAATTCCCCGGTCACTCCGGTTTTCTTCAACGGAACGGTGCCTGAAGCATCCAATGTTACATTCGACCTGCGCGAAAACTACGGCATTTTTTGTTCGATGGTTTTATACCCGGTTGTTCCGAAGGATATCATTATGCTCCGTCTGATCCCAACCGCGGTCCATACACTGGAAGACGTAAGGTATACCATCGAGACCTTCAAAAAAGTTCAGGAAAAACTGAAGGCCGGCAAATATTCATCGGAAGAATACGCTGCAGTGGTCGTCGAGCGCGATATGCAGGCGAAGTAATTAAGTGAGAAACCGACCCTCTTAGCCCTTTTTCGTAATTGCTGTTTTGCCGAACTCAATCAATTGTGCAGCGTCTTTCATTCCCATCGTCGTATGAATAATGACTTCCTCGTTGTCGACAAAGTACAAGGTCGGATACGCAATCACCGAGAACTTGGCACTTAGTCGCGGTCCGTTCCCGTCCTTTTCCATATCCATTTTGAAGTTGATGAAGTTCTCGTTGAAATATTCTCCGACGGCTTTGTCCTTGAAAGAGGTTGCAGCCATCATTTTGCACGGTCCGCACCAGGCCGCATAGGCGTCAAGAAAAATCATCTTCTTTTCGTCCTCCGCCTTTTTCAGAGCCTCTTCCCAACTTCCGTGAAAAAATTGGATGCCATCCTCAACAGGTTGCTCAACAGGGATGATTTTCTCTGGATTGCTTTCGGATGCACTCGAAAGGCATCCAACTGCAATGGAAAGTATACAAAGTGCCGAAATTGTTTTCATTGTGACGATTTTCTTTCAGGTACAACGCATTTGCCTACATTCGTTGCATTCTATGAACAAAGGTATTGAATTTTGCTCGGATGTCAGCGAAGAATTTCGTCGCGAAGTAGACGATTTTGTAACCGAATGGGAGTCCCAAAACGATTTCATTGAGGTGCAAACGTCTGGATCCACAGGCCTTCCGAAAACGATCCGGGTGCCCAAGCACAATGCGCAAATTTCGGCAAAGAAAACTGCGGACTTCTTCGGATTAGGTCCACAAAGTTCTTTGCTTTTGTGTTTGTCTGCGAAACACATCGCAGGGAAAATGATGATCGTCCGCGCGATGGAGTGTGGCGGCAAATTGATCGTGACAAGTCCAACAGCCAACCCGATGCTGAACACAGAAGGAAAGCGCTTTGACTTTGCCGCCTTTGTTCCCTATCAGGTTTCGGCTATCCTCAGCGCTGAAAAATCTTCCGCCGAATACCAACGTATCGGAAGCGTTATCATTGGAGGCGCAACGTTGTCACTGGAGACGGAAAAAAAACTGCCTGATTTTTCCAACCGGCAGTATGCCACGTTCGGAATGACCGAGACGGTTTCACACTTCGCCCTCCGCAATCTTGGTGCGAAAGAAGAACAGTACACGTGTCTGCCTGGTTTTGAAATAGAGGTGGATTTGCACGGGCGACTCATCTTGAGCAAACATCCCTTTTCAGAGGAACCCTTTGTTTCGAACGACATCGTCGAGGTGCTGGATCAACAGCGCTTCAAGTGGCTCGGCCGTTGTGACAACGTGATCAATTCGGGGGCGGTTAAGATTCATCCCGAATCCATTGAACGGCTGATTGAGCCCTTGATGAACGGGGTAAGATTTTACGTTTCGTCCATACCGCATCCCGATTTTGGTCAGACCGCGCTGTTGGTTGTCGAAGGCGAATCGCTTGTTGGATGGAGAGAGCTGCGGCGCAAAATGACCGAGATTCTACCCGCGTTTCATTGCCCCAGAGGATATCGTACGATCCCGAAATTCGATGAGACAGAAACGGGGAAAGTCATCCGGCAAAAATTTTGAAACGGCTTCGGGTAATTCAGGCGTTCCGCAACGTAAGTCTGCGGTGATAGAGCAACAACACCAAGTCGTAACTAAAGTGACCGGTTATTGCGTGCCAGATCGATAGTTCGAGGGCAGACCATCCAAGAAAAGCGATGAACGCCGTGAGACAGATCGAAAAGATATTGAGTTTCCAGTCCTTGAAACTGAAATAACCGTGAATGGCCACGAAAAGGAATGCAGTGATCCAGATGCCGATGAGCGGTTGAATCGCGCCGCGAAAAAAAATCTCTTCACCAATTCCGGCGCAGGCCGAAAGAAAAAAGGCCTGGATTCGCGTGATGCGGAATCCTTTGAGCAAATCGCGGTAGCGCGCCAGTGTTTCGCGGAAAAGTTTCAATTCGGTGAGCCATATCACCGCGAGTCCGAAGAAGATTCCTGCGGAAAGAAATGAGGGCAAATAAATCAAATCGGCGCTTTTGATCAAGAAGAGGTCCTGAAAATTTCCATCCGAAAGCCACACAACGAACCAGGCGAGAAGCGGAAATACGATCAAGGTAGCAAGTCCAAGGACCCAGGTGGATGTAAAAACACTTCTCATCTGTGCTGAAAGCTAGCACAAAGTCCTGAATTGCCAAAATTGCAATTAAATCTGGTGCGCCAAAACAGAAAGGATACTCAGCTAATGTACAATATCACGTCCTTTGGGGTTTAAAAAAAATCTGAACCACATAGATATATAGTCAGCAGCATAGAAATTTACTCAAAGTACCCGGATTCATTTATCAGGATTTCCACCAGTTTTCCACGTTCGTAAATCGCGTGATACGTGGTGTCACCCTCTTTGGAATAGTTAATCTTTAGTCCGGTCTGGAGGTTCATTTCAAATGTTTGCTCCGTTTTGACTTGACCATTCTCATAGAAGGTGCGCATTTGTCCGTCCACTTTCCCATCTACAAAGTGTTTTTCGACCCGGTGTTGACCGTTAGGATATATCGAAAAACAATCGCCGTTAAAACCTCTGGTGCGGTCCTTAAAATAGAAGTGGTTATACCCTTCGTCGAGCGCTAGTTCGTTGCAGTCGCAAATGGTAGGTTCTTCTTCGGGATCGTTGTCGGTTGAAGCGGGTGGAGTTTTTTCATCTCCCGCGCAAGCCGTCAGTAAAAAAAGAAGCAGAGCACGTGGGGCATCACCTAATTTCATACAATATAATGGGATGTGTGGAATCAAATGTACAGATTCGCCTAAAACTTGCGAAAGATGGGAAATAACGTATATTTGTACCCACAAAATTGCGGGGTGGAGCAGTGGTAGCTCGTCGGGCTCATAACCCGAAGGTCGTAGGTTCGAGTCCTGCCCCCGCTACTAAAAAAGCAAATGCCACTCATTTTGAGTGGCATTTTCAATTTAAAAGGGCAGGACGAGAAGTTTACCCCGATGGATATTTTCAAGGAAGCGCAAGCGACGTAGAAAATACCTATCGGGGAGTCCTGCCCCCGCTACTGGTAAAAGTCATCCTGTTAGGGTGGCTTTTTTTTTGCTCAAAACCCAGCAAAAATGGAATGTTCGGAAAAACTTGGAGGTTCGAACTTTCTTGAAATTAGTTCGAACTATCTCCTCCTGGGGTCGTGGAAGGGCTATTTTTTATTCCACAAAAGCGTTGATGAAGTTCTTTGAGACAACCTGAGTTGATTCCATCCCAGTTCACAAATAATATTTTTCAATCAAAAATTCTGCAATTTTCTTTTTAATCATGGTCGAAGTTCCTGTAACGGAGATCTAATCGTAAGAAAGAATAGAAAACAAAAGAAGTCACAAGTTCAGAATCCTAAATGTCTCTGACAATGAGGCGGATTTAAAATTGACAAAATAAAGTCCTTTATCCACCGGCAGTTGAATAAGTATTGGGTTTTGAGATGCAATAACAGTTGAAGTAACAACCCTTCCAGCCGAATTCATTATTGTGACAATTGAATTTCCGTTCTGACAGGAATCTGGAACGAGGATATTTAACTGGCCATCAACCGTCGGATTCGGATATACGTTAATTTCTGTTCGTTTGTCACCTGCGCTCGTACCGATAAAATCGACAATAAAACAGTCACTCGTGTCGGAACAATCATCGCCTGTCCAAACAACACTATACGAACCATTCATCGTTGGAGTGAATGTTTGGTTCGTTTGGCCAACAATAATTTCACCTGTCGAACAATCTATCCATTGATAAGAAATTCCATCGGACGCAACGAGGTCAGGGCCAACTTGAATAATAGCTGCCGTTGGATCAAAAATGAACAAATCAAGATTTACGCTACTGTCACATTCGTCCACGGCCGACTCGAAAATATGCGTATACGTTCCGCTTTCAGTGTATTCTATTCCATTAAAAACGTACAGCTCGCACGTTGAAACATTTAAGCTGGATTCAAATATCGGGATGGCTGAGACAAAGGTATTGAAGACCCAATTAGTACTGACCGGTGGATTATAATCAAAGAATATGTCAACTTTATTTTCAACCGTTGTTTCCTCAAATAGTAAGGTTAATGGATCGATCTGAAAAACCACGTATCCATGACTTTCGGCTTCATTGGTTGCGCTGTCAGCCAACCAAATATCATCGAATCTGAATTTTACCACGTTGCCGGAATGAAGTTCAACCACAAGATTTTCGTGACTCTGTGCGAGTACTTTTATCGAGTTAATGTCGAGAAAAGGCGAAATAGAATCGACCACAATTATGTTAATTGCTTCGGCAGTTCCGGTATTTTGAAATTTAACACAGTATTCCAGCTCTTTGTCCATTTCAACCAAATGATCAACGCATTCGCCTGCCGGGATAACTGATTTTGTATTTGGATCAAGTGAATTCTGAACTTCATCACAGTACTCTGTTTGGTTATTCGTCGTATCAAAATCACCAGTGACTGGCGAGATGCCAAGATCAAAACATAGAATTTCTCCTGAATGCGCTGAAGTGTCGGTCTTCACAATCAGGTGGACCAGAAAATGTGTCGAATCAAAAGTCAACGAGCTAGTACTCCAAAAGAGAGAATCTCCTGAAATAGAAGTAGGCGATGGGCTCGAATATTGCAATGTCACCTGTGAATCCAACACCAGCAACAGATTACCAGTTGAGTTGTCGCAACCGTCATTAAAAGCGTCGATCCAGATATGACTTGTTACGCCTGGTCTAAAAGTTGAATTGATCATTCCAGCCTCCAAATCAAACAATGAATAACTGTCAGGCTCAAATATACATACAGAAGAAGAATTTGAACAACCAGTTGAATCGACAGCAGTGAGCGTATAAACACCAGCAGTGTCCGCGATAATTGCTGAGTCAAGAATCGAAGGAATTGTATTCCACGAATAATCCACCTCTCCACTTGCATTTAGCATTTGTCCAACTGCAAAACCTGTTCCCGTAAGGCACGAGATAGCGTGGGTACTATCAATAATCACATATTTCGAAGCGCATGTGGTATCAGTCAGTTTGAGGATAAATAGATCAGTTGAACCGGTGGGTATCAAGTTGAAGACATCCGTACTGTCAATATCAAAATCAGTAATTCCAGCAAATCTTCCACTAATTACAACGTCGCCTGAGTTTCCAACCAGCAAGTCGTGTCCGGCATCATGTTCCGTTGAGCCAAAAGACAATCCCCAAAGAACATTTCCGGCAGAATCGTTTTTCACAACAAATATATCCTGCCAACCAAAACCACCTGTTTCAACTGCAGGTAAATAAGGAGGATTGGGATCAAGATCAATATTTGAATTAAACCTCCCAAGAAGATAGGAATTGTCTGCTGCATCAGTGTTTAGTTCATATATTACTTCTGCCCCAGTAGCATAATATTGATTCAATTTTATTCCTTCAAAGTTTTCATCCATTTTAAACCAATGCCCGCCTGCCGTGTTGTAGGCCAATGAAGGCCAATCGAGATATATTGAGCCATTTGAAGAACCTGTTGTATAAACACTGCCGTCCAACCCAACATGAACACCAGACGGTGAGGGGATAGTAATAAAATCCGTGCCAATTACGTCTGCACCCATAAACTCACCGGTTGACGACAATTTCTGGATAAAAGCATCGTACCAGGAAAAAGTAGTTGACAACGTAAAAACCCCGGGACCAGGATCTGCGTCACTATTGATAAAGTAAGATCCGATAAGAAAAATGTCATCACTAGCATTAAAATCGAATCCGACATAATTAGAAAAAGGTGAACTAAGTTGAGCAGCCCATAATACTTCTCCCGCGGTGTTACATTTTAATACTAGCCCATTTCCATTTGTGCCACAGTAATACGAAGAATCACCAGTAGCAAATCCTACTTTTATTGAATCCTTGAAATTGATTGTCAGGCAGAGATAATCGTCTTTGGCCTTAACCAAATTAACATCAACAACACTACCTGAAGTAAAGGTCTTAGCCCAATCAAAATTTCCAGAATTGTCAATTTTGACAATAAATGCATCTGAACCACCAACATTACTAACTTCAAAAACTCCAGAACCCGGGTCCAAATCTGTAGTTCCTTCAAATTCCCCGGCAACAAACATTTCTTGGCTGGGTCCAAATGATATGGATTTTATTTCGACGTTGGATGTTCCGGAAAATACCCTCACCCATTCGGTTTCACCTGTACTATTTAATTTCAAAATGAACCCAGCTTTGTTTCCAGGAGAGGAATAGCTCATAACTCCCGCTCCAAGGTCAAAGTCGATGCTGCCATCGAAATTACCGCTGAGATAATAATTTCCATACTCATCATTAAGCATTTCCGTGAATTCTTCAAAGCCTGATCCGCCCAGTTGTTTCGCCCACTCAAATTCCGGTTGTTGCGCCAACCCGGAGGAAAGATTGACAAGGGTAAATAATATAAATAAGATGATTTGTTTCATCTGGTTTGCGAAAGTACCCGATTTGTTCAAATTTAACAGCCCGTTAAATTGTGTAATAAATGGTCTTACAGTTTGATAACGGAATAAAAGTCTCAAAGGTTTGAATCTGCGGACATAAGTCACGTTGGAAATGCTTTGCTGATAACTGTTCTTGCAAATGAAGCGAAATATTGAAGCTGTGCAGGAATGCTGGGCAAGAACGCCTACTAGTTTCTGAGAATGACAAAGGATAGCATTTCATTTCGGATGCGAAAGGAATTTTTTCCGTATTAAACATTGAATATCAAATAAATGTCCACGATTATTGGCTGTCAGCTTCATTTCCGATCGTCTAACTCCGCGTTCAGAATTTTCACAATATCCTCTATCAAAAAGTTCGAAATTTCCCCGCTTGGGGTTACAGAGAAAACCCAGACGTTTCAGTCTGGGTTTTATTCGTTTTGACTTCGCACAAATAAATCTGGTGAAATCAAAACGCAAAAAGATAAGTGAACGCAGTGAACGGCCTTCTTTGTTCAGTTCCCAATTCAGGTCCGGCGAATGAGCTTTTTGCGAATGAGTCAGTCCTGTTCCCGACAAAGCAAAATAATTGTCGTCAACCTCCGTTTATTGAATCCAACCAAGTGCTCATTAATCCCGAACGATGGAATCCCCTTATAAGATAAGCACAATCAATGTTTCAGCCCTCATACTTGGAATCATTCTCATCCTACTGGCAACAGATCAGAAGTTCATACCATTCCTGCTGGTGGGTTGGTCGGCCGTCTCGGTGGTCGTAATACTTCTGAGCAAATCCAAATTCCGTTTTAA
>Ga0247727_10007896_pt1 | contig 20013 bp, 18 predicted proteins | sample WisWelCaveWW1625_FD_202498 | JGI IMG/M metagenome (GOLD analysis project Ga0247727, IMG submission 202498) | Biofilm microbial communities from Wishing Well Cave, Virginia, United States - WW16-25 | ecosystem: Environmental > Aquatic > Deep subsurface > Groundwater > Cave microbial mat | place... | reverse complement strand
AAAGACACTTGTTCAGAGCCCGATCGGGCGGCAAAAAAGCCCGCATCCGACGCCGATCGCGTCCTTGGAACCCAATTCATCGTGGTCGCGCGCATTCGTGGCTACTTCTTCAGACCTTCCCTAGTTGCCCGCCACGATCGCCATCACCGCCATGCGCACGGCGATGCCGAAGGTGACCTGCGGCAGGATCACCGAGTGCGGTCCGTCGGCGACCGAGGAATCGATCTCGACGCCGCGGTTCATCGGCCCAGGGTGCATCACGATCGCATCGGGCTTCGCCAGCGCGAGCTTGTCGGCGGTGAGCCCGTAGTTCTTGAAGAACTCCTGGGCGGAGGGCAGCAGCGGCCCGTTCATGCGCTCGTTCTGCAGCCGCAGCATCACCACCACGTCGCAGCCCTTGAGCCCCGCGCGCATGTCCTGGAACACGCGCACCCCGAGCGCTTCGACGCCTGTCGGGATCAGCGTCTGCGGCCCGATCACGCGCACCTCGGGCGCGCCGAGCGTGGTGAGGCCGTGGATCAGCGAGCGCGCGACGCGCGAATGCAGCACGTCGCCGACGATCGCCACCGTGAGCCGCGCAAAGTCCTTCTTGTAGTGGCGGATGGTGTACAGGTCCAGCAGCCCCTGAGTGGGATGCGCGTGCCGGCCATCGCCCGCGTTGATCACGTGCTCGTGCGGCTTGACGTTGCGCGCAATCAGGTAGGGCGCGCCCGAGGACGCATGCCGGACCACGAACACGTCGGCCTGCATCGCCGACAGGTTCGCCACCGTGTCGAGCAGCGATTCGCCCTTCGACTGCGAGCTCACCGCGATATTGAGGTTAATCACGTCGGCCGAAAGTCGCTTGGCGGCGATCTCGAAGGTCGTGCGCGTGCGGGTCGACGCTTCGAAGAACAGGTTGAACACGCTCTTGCCGCGCAGCAGCGGCACCTTTTTTACCTCGCGCTCGGTGACCTCGGCAAACGGCTGGGCGGTATCCAGGATCTGCGTGAGGATCTCCCGCGGCAAGCCCTCGATCGACAGCAGATGCTGCAGCTCGCCGTTGGCGTTGAGCTGCGGGTTAGCCGGCATCTTCGAGTTCCAGGGAAAGCCTGCCGTTGGCGGCACGCTTCAGGCGCAGGCGTTGGCCCGCGGGTACCTCGACCCGCGCGCCGCAGTACGCAGCCTCGATCGGCAGCTGCCGACCGCCGCGGTCGGCGAGCACCACCAGCGCGATGCTTTTCGGCCTGCCGTAGTCGAACAGCTCGTTCATCGCCGCACGCACCGTGCGCCCGGTGTAGAGCACGTCGTCCACCAGCAACAGCTCCCGCCCTTCGACTTCGAACGGGATCCGCGTACGCTTGGGATCGTGCTTCAGGCCCTGCTTGGCGTAGTCGTCGCGGTAAAAGGCGATGTCCATCAGCCCGAGCGGCTCCTTCAGCCCGAGCAGGGGATGCAGGCGCTCGGCCACCCAGGCGCCTCCGGTATGCAGGCCGATCATCGCTGTCGCCGGAGTGATGTGTCCCTGTAGCGCCGCGGCGAGCGCGGGCAGCAGGGCTTCGGCGTCAGGAAGCTTGCCGGGCATTGAAATATTGTTCCAGCAGCAGCTGCGCGGCCTGCGAATCGAGCGCCTTGCCGCGCGCCAGTTTCACTGCCTTGCGCCCGCCATAGGCTGCGCGCACGCGGCTTTCCGCCTCCGCCGAGCTGTAGCGCTCGTCCACCAGCTCCACCGGCAGGCGGAAGCGGCCGTTCAGCTGGCGGGCGAAGCGCTCGGCACGGCGCGTCATCTCGTGCGGCGCGCCGTCCTCGCCCAGCGGGCGCCCGACCACCAGCAGCGTCGGCTGCCACTCCTTCACCAGGCCCTCGATCGCAGTGAGGCGTCCGGGCTGCGTGAGCGCGGCCAGCGCCGGCAACGGGTGCGCGCTGCCCAGCTCCGCCTCGCCCACCGCGACGCCAATACGCTGCAAACCGAAGTCAAAGGCGAGGACGGTGCGGGCCGCCTGGTCAGGCATGTCCCGCCTGGTCGGCGAGGCGCGCGTAATCGAGGCCCAGCAGATGCATCGCCGCGGGCAGCCGCTCGTCGGCCGGCAGATCGAAAATAATCGCGTCCCTCGCCTCGACCGTAAGCCAGGCGTTCTGCTTGAGCTCGTGCTCGATCTGGCCCGCCGACCAGCCGGCGTAGCCGAGCGTCACCAGCATCTTCGCGGGCCCCTCGCCGCGGCCGACCGCCTCGAGAATGTCCTTGGAGGTGGTGAGGCCGATGGCGTCGCTTTTTGCTGCGGTCACCTTGAGCGTGGCCTGCCAGTCGCCGGCAGGCAGGTGCAGGACAAAGCCTCGGTCGGTCTGCACCGGGCCGCCGAAGTAAATCGGCAGGTCGGCGTAGGCGGGGTCCTTCAGGCTGAGCGACAGGCGCTCGAACAGCGCCTGCAGGGTCATGTCGATGGGGCGGTTGACGACGATGCCGAGCGCGCCCTGGTCGTTGTGCTCGCAGACGTACGTCAGCGTCCTCGAAAAGTACGGATCAGCCATGTTGGGCATGGCGATCAGGAAATGATTAGTCAGATTGATCGAGGACACGCTTGACGATATTTTACCGCAGGACCATCGGTCGTGCGCTCGGTCGCCGGTATACTCTGGCCCCCTCGGCTCCCCCTTTTACCCTCGGCACCAGCATGCGCATCCTCGGCATCATCGGGTACGGTTTCATGGCGCTGGTGCTGGCGGGCGGCTGGTCGTTCATCTACTGGCAATCGTCTGCCGTGGATCTAGCCGCGGTGGATGCGGCGCGTATCGCGCTCGCCGAACTGCGCGCCGTCGATGCGGGCTGGAACCAGCACTTGGTGAACGCGCGCTTGCACTCCCGCGGTGCAGCCCCGGGCGCCGCGCCCGCCAGCCGGCATCGAACGACGTATGCCAGGCTGGAAGTGCGGGCGCTGGGCCTGGGCGATCCGCGCGTAGGCGCCGAACTGGTCCAGCTCAAGCGTGCAATCGAGGACAAGGCGGCCCTGGTTGCGCGCCACGCCGCCGCCCGCGCCGATGCCGAGCGCGCCGATCCGACCGATGAAGCGAAGCGCGCCGAATTGCGCGCGCTTGCCGACGCGCTGTTCGACCAGGCTTGGTTCGCCTCGACCGGGCCGCGCCTCGATACGCTCGCGCGCGCCGTCGACCGCGCCTTCGACGACGCGCTCGTGCAAACGGAGCTCTACCGGATCGGTTTGCTGTATTACTCCGGGTTCCTGCTCGCGGTGCTCGCCTTCCTCGCCTGGAACCTCGAGGAGCGACGGCGCCAGATCGACCGCATCAACCGCCAGCTGCTCGAGGCCAACGAAACGCTGGAAGCGCGCGTCACCGAGCGCACGCGCGAACTCTCCGCTGCGCTCGCAAAACTAAAGGAATCGGAGGCGATGCTGATCCAGAGCGAAAAGATGGCCTCGCTCGGCCAGATGGTCGCCGGCATCGCGCACGAGGTGAACACGCCGCTCGCCTACGTGAAATCGAGCCTCGAAGCGGTGCGCAAGAGCGTGCCTGGCGCCGCGCGCCTCGCCACCGAAACCGAGCAGCTGCTCGCGCTGCTGTCGGCCGAGAACGCCGACGAGTCCGCGCTCAGCGCGCAATTCTCGAAGGTGCGCGCGCTGGTAGAGGAAATGCGCTCGAAGACCGCCCTCGCCGAACTGGAGCAGCTGCTCAAGGACGGCCTGTTCGGGATCGGCCAGATCTCGGAGGTGATCTCGAACCTGAAGAACTTCAGCCGCCTGGACCGCAGCATGGTCGCCGAATACGACCTGCACGAGGGCATAGAAAGCGTGCTCCGCATCGGCTACGCGCAGCTGCAGAAGCGGATCGTACGCAAGGAATTCGGCAAGATCCTGCGCGTCTCCTGCTCTCCGTCGCAGATCAACCAGGTGATCCTGAATCTGCTGTCCAATGCCGCGCAGGCGACCGCCGACGGCGAGGGCACCATCACCGTGCGCACCGCCATGCGTGATGCCGCGCACGTCGCGGTGGAGGTGGCCGACAACGGCCACGGCATCCCGGCCGAGGTGCTGCCGAAGATCTTCGACCCGTTCTTCACCACCAAGGCGGTCGGCAAGGGCACCGGCCTGGGCCTCGCGATCTGCTACAAGATCGTGGAAAACCACGGCGGCAGACTGGAAGTGCAATCCAGGCCGGGCGCGGGCACGCGCTTCATCCTGGTGTTGCCCATCACCCCGCCCGCGGCGCTCGCCGCCTGACAGCGCCATCATGTGCCTCATGTGATCAACACGACGCCCGACCGGATCGGCAGGTACGAGATCTCGGGGCAGCTGGGCCGGGGCGGGATGGCCGTCGTCTACCGCGGCCTCGATCCGGTGATCAGGCGCCCGACCGCGCTCAAGGTCATCCGCAAGGCCGACCTCGACGCCGCAGAGGCCGCGCAGATCCTGGAACGCTTCAAGCGCGAGGCGCAAGCCGCCGGCAGCCTGCAGCACCCGAACGTGGTGGCGATCTACGAGTACGGCGAAGATGACGCCCACGCCTGGATCGCGATGGAGTTGGTCGAAGGCAAGTCGCTGCGCGATCACCTGCTGGAGGGCTGGCGGCCGGACCTCTCGAAGCTGCCCGCGCTGCTCGAGCAGCTGCTCGAAGCGCTGGACTACTCCCACGGCCGCGGCGTGGTACACCGCGACGTCAAGCCGAGCAACGTGCTGGTGAGCGACATGGGCGTGGCCAAGATGAGCGACTTCGGCATCGCGCGCATCGAGCGCTCGCATCTCACGCAGGCAGGCGAAGTCCTCGGCACGCCCTTCTACATGGCGCCGGAGCAATACGAGGGGCAGGAAATCGACGAACGCACCGACATTTATTCGGCCGGCGTGATCGCCTACGAAGTGCTGTGCGGCCGCCGGCCGTACGACGGCCAGGGCGGCAACCTGATGCGGCAGATCCTGCAGGAGCCGCCCCCGCCCGCCTCCACCTACGAGTCGCGCCTGCCGGTGACGATCGATATGGTGCTCGGCCGGGCGTTGGCAAAAAAACCGGACCAGCGCTATCGAGGGGCGCGCGAATTCCTTGACGCCCTGAAAAACGCATTTCCAGGAACAGACCAGCCCAGGTCAGGATTGGCAGGGAATGTCGGCGCCTTGCGCAAGGCGCTCAGCGCCGCAATGCCGCCGGCCCCGGCGCCCGCAAAACCCGCGCTGCGACGGCCCGCGGTGCTGTTTGTGGACGACGAAGAGCGCGTAACCAATGCGCTCAGCCACTTGTTCCGCGACAGCTACCAGGTCGAGACCGCAAATGGCGGCGCGCAGGCGCTGGAGAAGCTGAGGGCGCAGCGCTTCCACGCGCTGGTGAGCGACCAGCGCATGCCCGAGATGCCAGGCGTGGAGCTGCTGCGGCAGGCGAAAGGCATCGCGCCGGGCACGCTGCGCCTGCTCCTAACCGGCTACTCGGACCTTGCCGCCATCGTCGGCTCGGTGAATGACAGCGAAGTTTTCCGCTTCGTCTCCAAGCCCTGGCAGGAGGAGGACCTGCGCGCGACCGTCGCCGAAGCGGTGGAAGTCGCGATCGCGCTCGAAGCGGCCGCCGCGGCGCCCGCGCCCGCCCTGCCGCCGGACGCCGCGGTGCTGGTGCTGGGCGAAGCGGCGCTCGCGCGCGCGGCGCGCGAACTGGCGAAGAACGCCTACAAGGTGTTCGACGCGGCGGGCGTGGACGCCGCGCTGGAAGTGCTGGCGGCGGAGGAAATCGCCGCCCTGGTATGCGACCTGGACGGCGGCGGGCAGGATCCAGCCGCGCTGCTCCGGATCCTGAAGAAACAGTCGCCGCAAACGCAGCTGATCGCGATCTCTGCGGCCTCGGATTCCGAGCTGATCATCAGCCTGATCAACGAAGCGCGCATCTACCGCTTCCTGAAGAAACCGGTGAATTTCTCGCTGCTGCAGGCGGCGCTCGCCGCCGCGCTCGGCCGCTACGCGCGCATGGCGAAGTCGCCCGCGCTGCTGCGCTCGGAATCGGCGAGGAAAGCCAAGGAAGGCGCCGCCGAGCAGTCGATCCTCGGGCGCCTGCGGTCGCTCGGCGGCCGCTTCGCCAGCGCGCTCCGGCGCTGAGGCGCCGGCCTCCAAGAAGCTAGCTCAGCGGTTCAGACTTCGACCATTTCGAAGTCGTCCTTGCGCGCGCCGCACTCGGGGCAGGTCCAGTTCATCGGCACGTCTTCCCAGCGCGTGCCCGGCGCGATGCCTTCATCGGGAAGTCCCGCTGCTTCGTCGTAAACCCATCCGCAGATGAGGCACATCCATGTCTTGTATTGAACTAGCTGCTCGGTCATTAGTGGAGGGACAGTAAAATTGCACCGGATATTAACGCATGTCGCCGTCCCCACCGATCGTGCTCGCCTTTGCCGCTTCCGACCCGACCGGCGGCGCTGGCCTGCAGGCGGACCTGCTCACCATCGCGAGCCTCGGCTGCCATCCACTGTCGGTGCTGACTGCGATTACCGCGCAGGACACGCGCGGCGTCGATGGCCTGCTCGCGCTCGAGCCGGCGTGGATCACGCGCCAGGCGCGCGTCCTGCTCGAGGACATGCCGGTCGCGGCATTCAAGCTCGGCGTGCTCGGCTCGGCGCGCAACGCGGAAGCGGTCGCGGCGATTCTCGCCGAGCATCCGCGCACGCCGGTGGTGCTCGATCCTGTGCTTGCGTCCGGCCGCGGCGACTCGCTTGCGGATGACGGAACCTTGCAGGTGCTGCGCTCGTCGATTCTGGCGCGCACGACGGTGCTGACGCCGAACAGCCTCGAAGCGCGCCGGCTGGCGCTCGCCGCGCCGGATGCGGACCTGCCCGGATGCGCGCGTGCGTTGATGGAACTTGGCTGCAAGTACGTTCTCATCACCGGCACGCACGAACCCTGCGCGCAGGTCATCAACAGGCTCTACGATGGCCGCGGCATGCTGCGCGAAGATCCGTGGCCGCGCCTGCCGGGGGAGTACCACGGTTCGGGCTGCACGCTCGCCACCGCGCTCGCTGCAATGCTCGCCAGGGGACTGGCCGTGCCGGCAGCGGTTCAGTCGGCGCAGGCGTACACGTGGAAAACACTCGAGGCCGGATTCCAGCCCGGGCGCGGCCAGCAGCTGCCCGACCGCTTCTTTGAATCCAGATGAAACTGCGCGGCCTGTACGCCATCACGCCGGAGCTCGCGGACGGCGATGAGCTGCTGCGGCGCGTCGCGCAGGCGCTGACAGGAGGCATCGCGGCCCTGCAGTACCGGCATAAGAGCGGCCCTGCCCTGCAGCAAGCGCAAGCCCTCGCGGCAATGTGCCGCCGCAGCGGCGTGCCGTTCATTGTCAATGATGACATCGAAATCGCGCTCGCGTCTGGCGCCGACGGAGTTCATCTAGGACGAAACGACGGTGACCTGGCTGTGGCCCGCTTGAAGCTGCGCGGAAAACTGCTCGGTGTTTCCTGCTACGACTCGATCGCCGCCGCGCGCGCGGCGGTGGCTGCGGGCGCGGACTATGTCGCCTTTGGCAGCGTGTTCCCGTCTTCGACCAAACCTGCGGCGGTGCGGGCACCGCACTCGCTGTTCGGCGCAGCGCGGGCGCTCGGCGTGCCCCTGGTCGCCATCGGCGGCGTCACGCTGGAAAACGCATCGCGCCTTCTGCAGGCCGGCGCCGACGGTGTCGCCGTGATCTCGGATCTGTTCGACGCGCCCGACATCGCCGGACGCGCGCGCGCATACGGTAAGCTGTTCGCGCATGACCACGCGCAATGAATCCCTCTTCGCGCGCGCGCGGGAGCGCATGCCCGCGGGCGTGAACTCGCCGGTGCGCGCCTTCGGCGCAGTCGGCGGCACGCCGCCTTTCTTCGAGCGCGCCTCGGGCGCTTATCTGTGGGACGCCGACGGCAAGCGCTACATCGATTACGTCGGCTCCTGGGGGCCGATGGTGCTCGGCCACACGCACCCCGCAGTGGTGGAAGCGGTGCAGGCGGCGGCTTCGAAAGCGCTTTCGTTCGGCGCACCAACCGAGGTCGAAATCGAGCTCGCCGAGGCGATCTGCCGCCTGTATCCCACGATCGAAATGGTCCGTCTCGTGTCCTCGGGCACCGAGGCCACCATGACCGCGATCCGCCTCGCGCGCGGCCACACCGGCCGCAGCCTGATCGTGAAGTTCGAGGGCTGCTACCACGGCCACGCCGACAGCCTGCTGGTGAAGGCGGGCTCGGGCGCGCTCACCTTCGGCAACCCGAGCTCCGCCGGCGTGCCGCCGGAGACGGCGGCGCATACCCTGGTGCTCGACTACAACGACGTTACCCAGGTTGAAAATCTATTCATGGAAAAAGGCAAGCAGATTGCATGCGTGATCGTTGAGCCCGTGGCCGGCAACATGAACCTTGTCCTTCCCAGGCCCGGCTTCCTCGAAACCCTGCGAAAGAGCTGCAGCCAGCACGGCGCGGTGCTGATTTTCGACGAGGTGATGACCGGTTTCCGCGTCGCCCTGGGCGGCGCGCAGGCGCGCTACGGCATGCGGCCCGATTTGACGACGCTCGGCAAGGTGATCGGCGGCGGCCTGCCGGTTGGCGCGGTCGGCGGCAAGCGCGAGATCATGCAGAAAATCGCGCCGCTTGGTCCCGTCTATCAGGCCGGCACGCTTTCGGGCAATCCCGTCGCGGTAGCCGCAGGACTGGCGACCTTGATGCTTGTGGATACAACGGGGTTCCAGGAAAAAAATTCCGGCGTTACGGAAGAATTGATACGAGGTCTGAATACCGAGGCGAAAAAAGCTAAAGTCGTCTTCTCGGCGCAATCCATCGGCAGCATGTTCGGTTTGTACTTCCGCTCCTCGCCGCCGCAAAGCTTCGCCGAAGTCATGCAATGCGACAAGGACCGCTTCAACAAATTCTTCCACGGGATGCTCGAGCGTGGCGTGTACCTGGCGCCTTCCGCGTATGAGGCAGGTTTCGTTTCTGCTGCGCATGGCGCGGTGGAAATCGAAGCCACGCTTGCCGCCGCCCGCGCCGCTTTTCGCGTCCTGTAGAAGGCGTTTCGCGCCCTATAGAAGGAACAGCGTCGCGAGGCCGAGGAAGATGAAAAAGCCGCCCGAGTCGGTGCAGGCGGTGATCAGTACCGAAGAACCGACCGCGGGATCCTGACCGAAGCGCGCGCGCAGGTAGGGAATCGCCACGCCCATCCCGGCGGCGAGCATCAGCGTCAGCAGCATTGCCAGCGCCATCACGCCGCCGAGCGCGACATTGCCGTAGAGCAGGTACGCCGCGGCGCCAAGCAAGCTGCCCCAGACGACGCCGTTCAGGATCGCCACGCCCAGCTCCTTGCCGATCAGCTTGGTCCAGTAGCTGGACTGGATCTGGCCCAGCGCCAGCGCGCGCACGATCATGGTGATGGTCTGGTTGCCCGAGTTGCCGCCGATGCCGGCGACGATCGGCATCAGCGCGGCGAGCGCCACCAGCTTCTCGATCGAGCCTTCGAAAACGCCGATCACGCGCGAGGCGATGAATGCCGTCACCAGGTTCACCGCCAGCCAAGCCCAGCGATTCCTGAAGCTGTTCCACACGGGCGCGAACACGTCCTCTTCCTTCGACAGGCCGGCTTCGGCAAGCTGGCTCTCGGCGCTTTTCTCGCGGATGTGATCGACCACCGCGTCGACCGTGACGCGGCCCACCAGGCTGCCGGTGATGAGGTCGACCACTGGCGCAGACACCAGGTCGTAGCGCTCGAAGGCCTGCGCCGCGTCCTCGGCGCGGTCCTCCGGCCGCAGCTTGACGCTCTCGGGAACCATCACGTCGCCGACTGCGCGCTCGAGATCCGAGACGATCAGCCGCGCCAGCGGCAGCGTGCCGCGCAGCTTGCCGCCACGATCGACCACGAACAGCTGGTCGGTATGCGCCGGCAGCTCATCGAGCGCGCGCAGGTAGCGTGTCGCCGCCTCCAGCGTCACGTCCTCGCGCACCGTGACCTGGTCGAATTCCATCAGCGCGCCGACCGTGCCATCTTCGTAGGACAGTGCCGCGCGCAGCAGCACGCGTTCTTCCTGCGGCAGCGCTCGGATCACGTCCTGCACCACCTCTTCGGGCAGGTCCGGCGCGAGGTCGGCGATCTCGTCAGCGTCGAGGCTTTCGGCGGCCGCGACCAGTTCCTTCGAATCCATGGTCGCGATGAGCGACTCGCGCACCGCATCGGAAAGTTCGAGCAGGATTTCGCCCTCGCGCTCGGCCTTGACCAGGTCCCAGACCACCAGCCGCTCCTCGAGCGGCAGCGCCTCCAGGATGTAGGCGACATCGGCGGGGTGCAGTCCGTCGAGCTCGCCGCGCAGCGCGGCGGGCTCGCGCCCCTGCGCCAGGCGCTCCTGCACCATGCGAAGGTTCCGCTGCAGGTCTTCGACTTCGAGGCGCGTCGGCAATTCGGTCATGTGCTCGGAACGGGGAACCTAGGTTGCCCCGTTACCCCTCCTAGGGAATCTGCGCGGCGGGCATGCGCGCGAGTATGGTCTCGATGCGGCCCGCGACATAGGGCGTGATGCGCCCGGGCGCGTAGCGCCGCGGGCTGGGCAGGATGGCCGCGAGGAAAGCGGACTGCGACGCGCTGAGCGATGCGGCGTTGACGCCGAAATGGTAGCGTGCCGCGGCTTCGGCGCCGAACACGCCTTCGCTCCATTCGGCGAAATTGAGATAGAGCTCCAGAATGCGCCGCTTGCTGAGCGTCGATTCGAGCATCCAGGTGATCGCCGCCTCCTGGCCCTTCCTCACCCAGGAGCGCTCCCCCGAGAGGAACAGGTTCTTCGCCAGCTGCTGGCTGATGGTCGAAGCCCCGGCGACCACTCTGCCCTTCTTCTCGTTCTTCTCGATCGCCTTGGAGATCGCCTCCCAGTCGAAACCCTCATGGCCGACGAATTTTGCGTCCTCCGCGGCCACCACCGCGCGCTTCAATTGCGGCGAGATGCGCTCGTAGGGCGCCCATTGCTGCGCGAGCTTCGCCTTCGGGTCCTTCTCGCGCAGCCGCTCGAGGCGCGCCTCCATGAAAGCGCTCGCCGCGGGCTGGTCGCTGCGCCACCACAGCACGTGGGCGTAGTACCAGGCCTGCACCGCGAACGCGGCGATCACCAGGATGCCAAGGCTGTAGCAAAAAAATTTCCAGGCGAGGCGCGTAGTGCGCAGCATGCGGCGCGCCACGGCCGAACTCAGCCGCCGCGCAGCGCCGCGAGCGCCGGCGCCGTATCCGGACGCAGCCCGCGCCAGAGCAGGAACGACTCGGCGGCCTGCTCGACCAGCATGCCGCTGCCGTCGCAGGCATGGGCGCCGGCGGCGCGCGCCATGGCGAGAAACGGTGTTTCGCGGCCGTAGACCAATTCGTAACCGAGCGCCGCCGGCGCAAAAGCTTTCCGCGCGAGCGGCGGCGCTTCGCCGGCCAGGCCCGCCGAAGTGGCGTTGATCAGCACGTCGAACTGCTCGCCGCGAAACTCGCTGTAGCCGCCGCCCGCGCTGGCACCGTAGCGCTCGGCCAGTGCGCGCGCCTTCTCCGCCGTGCGGTTGGCGACGACCAGGCGCCGGGGGCGCGCCTCGATCAGCGGCGCGAGCACGCCCTGCGCCGCGCCGCCCGCGCCCATCAGTAGCACGCGCTTGCCGGCGATCGCGCGCCCCAAGTTGATCGTGAGATCGCGCAAAAGGCCCACGCCGTCAGTGTTGTCGCCACGCGCTTTGCCGTTCTCGAAGACCAGAGTGTTCACCACTCCCACCGCGCGCGCTCTTTGCGTTACTGCATTTTGGCAGTACAGGTAAGCCTGTTCCTTGAAGGGCAAGCTGACGTTGGCGCCGCGCCCGCCGGCGGCGCGGAATTCATCGACCGTGCGCGCGAAGCCGGCGAGCGGTGCTTCGATGCGCAGGTACTCGAGGTCCTGCCGCGTCTGGCGCGCGAATTCGGCGTGGATCCAGGGCGACTTCGAATGCGCGACCGGGTTCCCGATCACCGCATACCGGTCGGTCATTCAGTCCAGACCTTGTCGCCCTGCGCGAAGAACCAGGTACGGGTGATGACCAGCAGGTCCGTGTCCTTGCGGATCGCGGCCGGAAACACCGCGAACGGCGCCGCCAATTGCACGATGCGGAAGGCCGCCTGGTCGAGCACCTTCAAGCCCGAGGAACGGTCCAGGTCGATCGCCTCCACCGTGCCGTCGGGCCGGATCGTCACGGTCAGCCGCAGCAGGCCGTAGAGCTTGCCGCGCGCCTCGGCCGGGTAGTTGAGCGTGCCCACGCGCTCGATCTTGGCGCGCCAATCCTCTTCGTACTGCGCAAAGCGGTATTCGCGCGTGTTGGCGCCGATGAAGCGCTTGCGCGGCCGCTCCTGGTAGGCCTGGGTCTGGCGCGCGATCTGCGCCTGCAGGTTGAGCATCGCAAGCGAACGGTCCGCCATGTCGCGACCGGTCATCTGCGGCGTGGGCTCCGTCACCGGATTCTTGCCCTGGCCCTCGGCCGCCACGGCGGCGCGCGCTTCGCGCGCCTGCGCGAGCAGGCGCTGCTGCTGCGCCTCGAGCTCGCGCTGACGCCGCTGCGTTTCCGCCAGGTCGCGGCCCGGATCCCTCGGATTGGTCACCGGCAGCGGGCTGCTCGCGCGGCGCTTGTCGTCGGTATTGCCGCCGCCATCGAGGCTCGCCTGCGCCAGCGCCTTGGCACGCTCGGGTTTGTCGCGCGTCTTCGCGTTCACCAGCACCACTTCAAGGGGCTGGCTGGCCGATTTCCAGCGCAAGGCTTCGGGAAAGCGGAAGTGAATCGACAGCAGGATCGCATGCAGCAGGATGGACGCTCCCACCGATACCGCCAGCACCCGCGACTGGCGGTCAAGTCCGCCCCAGTACGCGCGCGGGTCCAGCAGCATGCTCTCGGTGTTGGTCTGCAATTTCACCCGCATCTCACCTTTTTGGGCGAAGTTCTCCAGTCATTTTAGGCCCTTAGCGCGGCTTCTGCTCGCGCGCCTCTTGTTCCGACGCAGCCTGCTCGAGGGTGGCTCGCCAGACGCAGGCCACGCTGCGCTCGATCAGGTCGGGTGGCTCGAGCGCGAGTCGCACCCGGCTGCCCGGCGTGAGCTCCGGCAGCGAGGGCACGCGCACGACCAGCGGCAGCTGGTCGATGCGCACCTGGTTCTCGCGCAGCACCGTGCCCTCGGCCTCGAGCAATGGTTCGTTGCCGGCCTGGCGCTCCTGCTCAAGCCAGCGCAGGCACCAGTAGTGCTCCATCGCGCGTTGGTGCTCGTCGTAGCGAGCGGCGGTGATTTCGAAGGCGCGCAGCGCGGACAGCAGCGCCTCCGAGTTGCGCGCGAACGGCGCGCGCTGGCCGCGCTGGGCGGCAACGAGCTGCCACTGGTTGACGAGGTCGACGTAGCGGCGCAAGGGCGAAGTGAACCAGCCGTAGGTCGCGACCCCCAGGCCCTCGTGCAACTCGGGATGCACGCTCATGCGCACCTTGCCCGCGGCCTGCACCCGGTAGATCGCGGCGAAGTCGCGTTCGGCGAGCACCTCGCCCCAGGTGGTGTTGGCGAGGATCATCAGCTCGGCCACCAGTTTGTCGAGCGGCGCGCCGCGCTTGCGGGCCTCGATCGCCACCCTGCCCTGCTCTACGCGGAACACGAAGTCCGGCTGCGCGGCATTCACGCTCGGCTTGCCGCGGCCGGCCTCGAGCGCAAGCGCGAGCTGCCACAGCGTGTGCAATTCCTCCTCGAACGGGAGTCCGAGCGCGCCGTCCCTGCGCCCGCCTTCGAACGCAGCATTCAGCGCATCGTGCTCGGCATGGCGCAGGTTGGCGGCGACTTTTATCCGCTCCAGGCGCGTATGCCGGCCGCGCAGCGCGAAGTCCTTCGCTGCCACGTTCAGGTAGAGCGACAGCGCGGCCCGCTCGCTGCCCTCGTCCAGCGACAGCGGCGCGATCGCGTCCCCGGGCAGCATGGTGAACTTGCGGCCCGGCATGTAGGCGGTCGACAGCCGCTCGCGCGCGATGGCGTCCAGCGCCGAGCCTGGCGCGAAGGCGAGGCCGGGCGCGGCGATGTGAATGCCGATGCGCAGCTCGTCCGCCGACACGCGCACCACCGAGAACGCGTCATCGATCTCGGTGGTGCCGAGCTCATCGAGGCTGAAGGCGGCGACCTCCGCCAACGGCAGATCTGCCGGCGGCAGCACGGCTTCGTGCGCCGGATACGCCAGTCCTTTCGGAAAGAACTCGTGCACGAAGCGCCCGAGGTGGTACTCGTGGCTGTCGCCCAGCAGTCCGCAGCGCTCGAACAGGCGCGCCGCCGAGAGGCCCGTTTGCGCGCAAGCCTTCAGCATCGCCTGGGTCTCGGGTTTGGCGCGCTCGGGCGCATAGAGCAGCTCCTCGCGCAGGCGCGCAACCTCGGGCGGGCATTCGAAGCGCGCGAGCTGCCCCGCCCAGCCTTCGATGCTCTCCTGCAGGCGCTTCCTTTTCTCGACGCCCGCCAGCGCAAGCCTGAGCGTCTCCTCGGGCGCGGCCTGATAGCGCCCCCGCCCGCGACGGTAGAAATACATCGGCGCCGAGTGCAGCTTGAGCAGCACGCCCGCATGCTCTGCCGGCGCCGGCTCGCGGCCGACGTAGTCGCGCGCCAGGTCCTGGAAAGCGAACTCGGTGCCCTTGCGGCACTGCCAGAGAAAATCGGTATCCAGACCCTCGGCGAACCTGCGCGCCGCGGCGAGCAGTTCGGCGCCCGAGGGCCGCTCGAAGCTGAGCAGCACGTTGGCGGCCTTGATCTTGGAGCGCCGGCCGTGCGGGCTCTCGACCTGGAAGGAGGCCGGGCTCTGCGACAGCACCGCGCCGACCTTGAACTCGCCTTCTTCCTCGTAAAGTACGTGCATCGCGCGCTCTGTTGAGAGGCGCGATTATAGGTGCCTCAGATGTGTTCCTTGAGAGTCCTTCCCCACGAAACAGCAAGATCCCGCAGACATTCCGTGTGTCCACCCCGTTGGGCATGCACGAAGAAGGCTTCGTCGGCGAGCGCCGCGGCAAATTGGTTGCGCTCGACCGACCGTTCCTCCGTGAGCCGTCGCACCTTCGGCGAGAATGTCGAGAGGATCAGCATCCGGCCGTGATCCACGGCAAGCCGCCACTCGGTCGCCGGCCGCATGCGGGAAAAACTGCGTCCTACGCAGACGATCACGGGCAAACGTCTGCGCAGCGCGATGGCCAGGCACTCCTGCTCGATTGGGGAATGGAAGCCGCCGACCAGGGCTGTTCCGGACTCCGGCAGCGCTCGCACCCAATCGAACGCCAGCAGCATTCGATCGGGAGGGCATTGGCGGGAGCTGAACACCGCGATCTTGTGCAGGCCCAGCAAGCGGGTCTGCCCTACCGCGGCGACTTGGATCGTACCTTCGCTGCCAATCCGTTCAATTGCGGCCTGGACCTCAGGCAACCCCGCGGCATCGACAGGTACCCAAGCCGAAGGGCTTGGCGCCTGAATTTGAGACATTACCCTCATTATTACCCTCTTTCAGGGTCATTACCCCTTCTTCCTCCAGAGGGCGCCAGGGCCCCTGCCCAGGCATTCGATCTTCCTGCGGTCCCTCTCCTGCTTCAGAACGCGCCGGACCATGTCCCGGCTGACGCCCGGGCAGGCCTGCTCGAGCTGGGTCAGCGTGAAATCGCCCGGGAACCGCCTGATCGCCTCCAGCACCACCTCCGTCTTGCCACCGCGCGGCGCCTTGACCTCGCCCACCCGTGCTTCAAACTCCCGATACGCAGTCTTCAGAACGTAGAGCACGTAATTGACATATGGCCAGGGGTCGTGCCGCCCCTCGTGCCAGCGCTGCGACGAGGCTTCGAGCGTTTCGTAGTACCGCTCCTTGTTCTGCTCGATCACGCGCTCCAGGCTGATATACCGCCCGACTTCGAAACCGAGGTGATAGCACTGGAGCAGGAGCAGCAGCCTCGACGCCCGTCCGTTCCCATCCCGGTACGGGTGCACACACAGAAAATCGAGATTGAACGCCGCCGCCGCGAGCAGCGTCGGATAGCGTCGCTCTTCCAGCGCCGTGTCCCAGGCCTTCATCAGCGCGCGCATCGCCGCAGGCGTCTCCTTCGAGCCCACCGGATGGAAACGCACGCGCTCATTGCCGTCGGTCGAGCGCTCGACAATATCACCGTCACGCTCCTTGTACTTCCCCGCGTCCCAGACCTCGCCGCGCGCGAGCCGATGCAGCTGCGTGACCGTCGCTTCGTTTACCGCGAGCTCCGCCCCGCGCTCGTGCACCAGCGCCAGCGCGTCGCGGTACCCCTTCACCTCCTCCTCGCTGCGGTCGCGGTACTCCGCTCCACCCAGAATCAGCGGCCGCGCTCGCTTCGGATCGATCTCCACCCCCTCGATCCGGTTGCTCGACACCGCGCTCTCGATCAGCGCATGCTCGCGCAGCGCCTTCAGCCGCTGCGGCATCTGGCGCGTGTACAGCACCTGCTTCCCGCGCGCCTCTCCCAAGTCCGCCAAGTACCACGCCGTACCTGCCGGAATCTCCAGCCCGTCGCGACTAAGGAGGCGAAAGGTGTTCAATCTTCCTCCGCCACGGCCTCCTGGCCCATGCGGTACTTAATGTCGTAGTTGGCCACGACATCTAGTTCGGAATCATCGAAACCAAAAAACTCCGCAAATTTCGCCTCAATCGCGTCGATCACGTCTTTCGCCTGCGATGCATTCAGTTCCTCATACTCGATCTTGTGCCCCTGCTTTGTATTTATGATCTTTCGCGTCGCAGTTTCATGCAGGGCTTTCGTAAGCTTCTTCTCTAAGCGCCGCCACGACTCCGACTGCAAATCCTGGTCGACCGGGAAACTCCGCACCAATGCATCATTGATATGCTCACAATCAGAAAAACACGAGTAATACCAATAGAACAAAGAGGAATTTAAAAGGCAGGAAGCAAACGCCGCACCCTCTGCTTCCCGAAAGAATACTGTCCGGCCATGCGGAGGATCCATGCGCTCACCATTTCGCAAGAAACGCGGGACCTCGCTGAGTGCTTTTGCCCAATAGCGACATGCCTCTTGGTAGTACAGCAAATGGTCAGAAACTTTCACCGTAAGTTCGTTGACCGTCTTTTCGAATTTGGCAACCTTCCCGTAGATGTTCTCGTCGCTCGCCATCCCAAACTTTGCAACACGGTGTCCATGAAGTCGAACCGAGTGCCCATAGAACATCAATCGATTCATTACTGAAGATCGCTCTTCTGAATAAAAGCGATTGACTCTGGTCGAATAGAGATCATGGCGCGATCCACAAAGCGACAAGATGATCGCGACTGGCATTTCTACGCCTTCGAAAACCGATTCCGGACGCCTCGGAAACGGCGCTACCCAAGTCCTCCCTTTAGATACGATTAGATTTTGAAGGCCTTCAACCTTCTCTGAGGAAAGACTCGTCAATTGAACAATCAATCCAATCGGAGAGGTTTTATGCGCAAGATTGAAGCTACGTTCAAATACAAACGCGTATAAATTCTTCGCGTCCAGAGTTTTATAGCTTTGATCGAGTAACTTGTAGTTCACACTTTCACTTGGGTACACGACGTACGGCGGATTTCCCACTATGACGTCGAAACCGCCAGCCTTCATGATTCCGTAGAAGTCTACAAACCAGTGAAAAGGCTTGTGTGAAATAAGCCAACGCGCGTACGCAGCCTTCTTCCTGGGATCTACGCCGTACTCACCTGCGAGGTACCCATTCAACTCATCTTCGAGAGCCTTCAGGCGGTCGCGTAGAGCCTTCTTCTGCGCGTGGCTGACGCGCTCGCCGTGCTTGACCTGGGCTTCGCGAAATCGGAGGAAGAGCCGATCGACGTCCCGCGCTTTCTCCTCGATGGTCCCGAGCGCGTCGGCGAAGAGGTTCATGCCTTTTGCGCTGCCCTCGCCTTTCACCGCCCGGCGCGCTTCATCGAGGGTGGCGAAGCCCACCAGGGTGTTGCCGGCGCGCAGGTTGAAGTCGATGTCGGGCAGGGGCTCAAGGTGTTCGATGCGGTCTACCTGCGAGACCAGCTTAAGGAACAGACGCAGCTTCGCGATCTCGACCGCCTCGGGCATGATGTCCACGCCGAATAGGTTGTTGAGGATGATGGTTTTGTAGACGTAGTACTTGCGGTTCGGATGCCGTTTTACTTCGGCCAGCACGTCGCGGAAGAAGGCGCTGTTGGTGCCGGCCTTGATGCCGCCCTTGGCCTCTGCCTCGGCGACGAACGCTTCCATCCGCTCAAGGCAGGCTTCGTAGAGTTCTTCCAGGACGTTCAGTGCGGCAAAGAGGAAGGCGCCCGACCCGCAGGTGGGGTCGAGCACAGTGACGCCGTGCTCGAAGTCCTGGTTGGAGCGCTCCGGGATGCGGCCGACGATGGCGTGCCACAGCGCGCGCAGCAGCTCGGGGCCCTCGGAGGTTTCGATGACATCGCGCATGAACTGGCGGATGTCGAGGTTGAGGGTGATGAGATCGCCGACTTCGCGCACTTCCCCCCGCGCGAGCCGCTCGCGCAGCGCGAGGCACCGGTCGCGGCGCTCTACGTACTCGCGCCAGGTTTCCGTGGGGAGCGTCAGCGGGCTTCCGGCGCCGTCCTTGAGATCCGCCGCCCCGAGGTTGTAACGCTTCTCGAACATCCGAGCCTTGGGGTCCCGCATGCCCTTCCGGACGAAGTCAGGTAACGCGTCCTCCTTCGCGTCCACGCCGCGCCGCACGGGTTCGTAGATGTACCGATCGGGGTTGGCAACCAGCAGACGCCACACTGAACCCTCGCCCTCAAAGGCGATGCGGCATTTCGTTTTCGTGCGTTCCAGCAGGAACGGCAGCAGCGTGTTCTTGGCGATGTACTCGGTGATGTCTTCCTTCGTGTAGTACGCCCCCATGTCCTTCTGGTTGACGTATTTCTCGAAGATGTAACCGAGCACGTCCGGATTGATCTCGCGGTCGTTGCGCAGCGGCCTGTCGTCCAGGTGCCAGCTGTAGGAGTCGAAGAACTCGAAAATCTGCTCGAACGCCTCGTCGGGGATGCGGATGTCCGGGTAGCCGGTCTCGATTTCGTGCACGTCGAACAGCCCGCCGTTCAGGTACGGAATCCTGCCGAGCAACGCATCCAGATCCCTTGCGCGTTCTTCGGGGTGCTTGCCTAGGCCCTCGTGAAAGAGGCGCACCAGGAAGTGCCGGTAGAAGGTGTGGAAGCGGCCGCGGCCGCTTTCGCTCTGCACGCGTCGTAAACGGCTAGGGAGGTAATCCTGGTCCCCGTCCAGAAAGCCCTTCTTCTGGATGAAGTAGACGAACATGAGTCGGTTGAGCATCAGCGAGGCGTACCACTCGCGGTCCGCCTTCGCGGCGATACCCTCGATGAACGAGAGGAACTTGCGGTGCTCTTCGCTGAAGCGTTCGTAGAACCGTTTGGTGACCTTGTCGACGTCCAACCCGCGCGCAACGCGCGCGGTGACGGTCATCAGCGAAAGCTCGTCGGTCTCTTCCTCCAGTTCAAAGCCGATGCTCTGGAGCCGCTGCACCAGCGGTTCATTCGACTGCCCCTTGCGCCACGGATGCTCGCGGCACGCCAGGGGCCGGCCGTGCTCCCGCTTCACCCACTGCCAGACCTGGGTATCACGCGCATTGTCGGCCCAGACAACGATGTGCTCGCGGTAGAGTTTGGCGACCTCGCGCTCGACGCGCAGGCGAGTCGAGCGGTCGGGGAGCGGCTCGCCTTGCGACGCCGAGTAGGCAAGCACAGCCATGCCCCGCTTTTGCGCAACGCCCTTCAGCGCGAAGCCGCGGCCGAGCGCCTGGACTTGCGTCGACAGATTGAAGCGGTCCCAGCCCAGCTCGTTGAACAGGCGCGAAAACTCGAAGGCGTCGAGCGCCGAGCGGAGTCTGGCCGGATCAGCCGGCATCGTGGGTAAACAGGCCGAGCGAGCAGATGATCCTCGGCTCGCGCGCTTCCGCCTCCTCCTGGACCTGCGCCAACCGGGTGTCATCACGCAGCGCTATCACGAGCCGAGCCAGCTCCTCATCGGAGATTCCCGCGCGAAGTTGCCGGTTGAGCGTATCGGTC
>Ga0247727_10007895_pt1 | contig 20014 bp, 15 predicted proteins | sample WisWelCaveWW1625_FD_202498 | JGI IMG/M metagenome (GOLD analysis project Ga0247727, IMG submission 202498) | Biofilm microbial communities from Wishing Well Cave, Virginia, United States - WW16-25 | ecosystem: Environmental > Aquatic > Deep subsurface > Groundwater > Cave microbial mat | place... | reverse complement strand
GGATGCGCCTGCTGACGGAAACGGTGACCTCGCCCACGCTCGCGGCGCAAATCCAGTCCGTGCTGCGCGAATTTCCGGAAGCCCGCTGGCATCAATTCGAGGCTGCCGGACGGCACACGGTCCGCGCCGGCGCGATGCTGGCCTTCGGCGAAAATGTTGAGACACGCTACAGCTTCAGCAAGGCCGATGTCGTGCTCAGCCTGGACTCGGACTTCCTCTGCGAGGGCGCCGGGCATCTGCGTTATGCGCGAGAATTCACGCAGCGGCGAAGGATTGACGGCGTCCCGGCAAAGATGAACCGGCTGTACGTGCTGGAGAGCGGCGTGACCAGCACGGGAGCGGTGGCCGACCACCGCCTGGCGGTGAAATCGCGCGAGGTCGAGGCGTTTGGGAGGGCCATCGCCCAACGTCTGGGAGTGAACGCGCCGATGTCCGCGCCTCCGGCGGCCGTGGCGAGGAACGCGAAATGGATCGAAGGCGTGGCGCGCGATCTCCAGTCCCATCGCGGGGCCTCGGTGGTGGTTGCGGGAGAAACGCAGTCCCCGGCGGTGCACGCGATCGCGCACGCGATGAACAGCGCGCTGGGCAATGGGGGCGCGACGGTGCACTACACGGAGAGCGTGGAGGCGCGGCCGGAAGACCAGATCGATTCGCTGAGGAAGTTGGTTGCGGAGATGAACGCGGGCGCTGTCGAGCTGCTGCTCATTGCCGGCGGCAATCCGGTATACGGCGCGCCGGTGGACCTGGGCTTCGCCGCAGCGCTCCACAAGGTCCGCCTGCGCGCGCACCTGGGCCTGTATGAGGACGAATCCTCGGCGGAATGTCACTGGCACGTCCCGGAAGCGCACTACCTCGAGGCCTGGGGCGACATCCGCGCATTCGACGGGACGGTGACCATCCAGCAGCCGCTGATTGCGGCGCTCTATGGCGGGAAGTCGGCGTACGAATTCCTGGGCGCGCTGGGCGCCGACCCCACCATAAGCGGCTTCAAGATCATTCGTGAGTACTGGCAGGGGAAGCTGCCGGGCGCGAATTTCGAGAAGGCCTGGCGGCGCGCGGTCCATGACGGCATGGTGGCCGGGACGCAGGCAGCGGCGAAGAAGACGTCGCTCCAGCCCCTGCCCCCCGCCGACGCCGCCAACCCGGACACCCTGGGCACGGAGATTGTGTTCCGGACGGACAGCAACGTGTATGACGGGCAGTTTGCCAACAACGGCTGGCTACAGGAACTGCCCCGCCCTGTGACCAAGCTGGTGTGGGACAACGCCGCGCTGATCAACCCCGCGCTGGCCCAACGATTGCGCCTGCAAAACGAAGACGAAATTGAGCTCCAGTACGAGGGTCGCACCCTGCGCGCGCCGGCGCTGCTGCTGCCGGGGCACGCGGACGACTCGGTCACGCTGCACCTGGGCTACGGACGAGCACGCGGAGGGCGCGTGGCCATCCAGGCCGGTGTGAATGCTTACCGGCTGCGTGTCTCCAGTGCGCCGTGGTTCTGCGCGGGGTTGAAGATCGCCAAGACCGGGAGGCACTTCGCGCTTGCGGTCACGCAGCACCATCATTCGATGGAAGCGCCGCAAGGGAGGCTGGACCAGATTGTGCGTGAAGGCGACCTGGTCGAGTACAACCGCGACCCCAAGTTCGCCAAACACAAGGCCCACGATCCCGACCCGGGGCTGACGCTCTATCCCCCGCATCCCTATCCGGACAACGCGTGGGGGATGGCCATAGACCTGAATGCGTGTATCGGGTGTAACGCTTGTGTGGTGGCCTGCCAGGCGGAAAACAATATCCCTGTGGTGGGCAAGCAGGAGGTGGCCCGGGGCCGCGAAATGCACTGGATCCGAGTGGACCGCTATTTCCGCGGCGGGATTGAGGACCCGGATGTCTCCTTCCAGCCGCTGACCTGTATGCATTGCGAAAACGCCCCGTGCGAGGTGGTCTGTCCGGTGGCTGCCACGGTGCACAGCGACGAAGGCCTCAACGACATGATTTACAACCGATGCGTGGGCACGCGTTACTGCTCGAATAACTGCCCCTACAAGGTGCGGCGCTTCAACTTTTTCCAGTACGCCGACGTGGAGACCCCCAGCCTCAAGCTGCTCCGCAACCCGGATGTCACCGTGCGAACGCGCGGCGTGATGGAGAAGTGCACGTACTGCGTGCAGCGCATCAACGCGGCGCGCATCGAAGCGGCCAAAGAAGGCCGCCCGATCCAGGACGGGGAAATCGTCACTGCCTGCCAGGCGGTGTGCCCTGCGGAGGCCATCGTTTTTGGCAACATCAACGACAAGACCAGCCGCGTGGCGAAGTGGAAGGCCGATCCGCGCAACTACACGCTGCTGACGGAACTGAATACGCAGCCGCGGACCAGTTACCTGGCGCGGGTGCGGAATCCGAATTCCGCAATTGAGGATCGGAAGGCACAAACGAAAACGAATTCGCACGGATAAGAAAAAGGTCAAAGAACGACACAAAGGGCGCAGAGTCACAGAGGGTACAGAGCAGAGGGGAATGAGGACTGAAGACTGAAAACTGAAGACTGAGTCCAGTGAGCACAGAACCGCACAATCTGAGCGGGCCAGTGAGGGATACGCAACCGACGCCGGAAAAGCCGCCGGTGATCGCGCCAGGGCACACGTTTGCCTCGGTGACCGACCAGATCAGCGCGATCACGCTGGGCGGGAAGATGCCCAGGAGCTGGTGGGTCGGCTTCACGGTGTCGTTCCTCCTGCTGAACCTTTTGCTGTTCACCATTGCGGCTCTGGTGACGGTGGGCGTAGGGCTATGGGGCGTGAACGTCCCCGTGGGCTGGGGCTTCGACATCATCAATTTCGTATGGTGGATCGGGATCGGTCACGCCGGCACGCTGATTTCCGCCATCCTGCTGCTGCTGCGGCAACAATGGCGCACCTCGATCAACCGCTTCGCCGAAGCGATGACCTTGTTCGCAGTGGCCTCGGCGCTGCTGTACCCCACGTTCCACACCGGCCGGCCGTGGTTCGTCTACTGGCTGCTGCCCTACCCGAACACGATGGACCTGTGGCCAAACTTTCGCAGTCCTCTGCTGTGGGACGTATTCGCCGTTACCACGTATGGAACCGTTTCCTTGCTCTTCTGGTATGTGGGGCTGATCCCGGACCTGGCCACGCTGCGCGACCGCGCCACCAGCATCTGGAACCGGACCGTTTTCGGTTTTTTGGCGATGGGTTGGCGCGGCTCAGCGGTGCACTGGTACCGCTATGAGACCGCCTATCTGCTGCTGGCAGGACTGGCCGCGCCCCTGGTGGTAAGCGTGCACACGGTGGTCAGCTTCGACTTCGCCACCGGACTTCTCCCCGGCTGGCACGCCACGATTTTTCCGCCGTATTTCGTCGCCGGCGCGATCTTCTCCGGTTTCGCGATGGTGATGACCCTGGCTATCCCGCTGCGCAAGATGTATGGCCTCGAGGATTTCATCACCCTCCGGCACCTGGACAATATGTCCAAGGTGATGCTGGCCACCGGGCTGATTGTGGGCTACGGCTACATGATGGAAGCGTTCATGGGCTGGTACAGCGCCAGCCAGTTCGAGCAGTACATGATCGTGAACCGGATGACCGGGCCGTACGCCGCCATGTACTGGGCGCTGATCGCCTGCAACATCATCACGCCGCAGTTTCTGTGGTCGCGGCGGGTGCGCCGCAACGTGCCCCTGCTGTTCCTGATTTCCATCGTGGTGAACATCGGGATGTGGCTGGAGCGCTACGTCATCGTGGTGACCAGCCTGCACCGCGACTTCCTGCCATCGTCGTGGGGGATGTACAGCGGGACGGTTTACGACTGGACGATGTACCTGGGCTCCATCGGGCTGTTCCTGACGATGCTGTTCCTGTTTATCCGGTTCCTGCCGGTGATTTCGATTTTCGAGATGCGCGCACTGGTGAAGGAGACGGAGGATGAGGACGAGTGACGAGTGATGGGGGAAGGGCAGAAAGCAGAAATTAGAAATCAGAACTGAGAATGCGAAACCAAGATTCAAGAGTCAAGAACCAAGGACCAAGAGAGAAGCAGGAAGAAGAAATAGAAGAGGAAACACTGAAAACTGAGCACTGATTACTGATCATCGAGAAGCAGATGGCATTGGGACGAACAGAGAAGCCGGCAATCTACGGAATCCTGGCGGAGTTTGACACGCCGGAAAGCCTGCTCGAGGCGGCGGAGAAGACCTACGCGGCGGGTTACCGCAAGATCGACGCGTTCACGCCGTTCCCGGTCCACGGCTTGGCGGAGGCCGTCGGCTTCCACAAGACCCGGCTGCCGCTGATTGTGCTGCTGGGCGGGCTAGCGGGGGCGGCGGGCGGGATGCTGATGCAGTACTACGCGTCGGCAGTGAGCTATCCGCTTAACGTCGGCGGGAAGCCGTTCAATTCCTGGCCGGCGTTCGTGCCCGTGGCTTTTGAGACGACGATCCTGCTGGCCGCGTTTGCGGCGGTCTTCGGGATGCTGGCGCTCAACGGGCTGCCGCAGCCCTACCACCCGCTGTTTAACGTGCAGCGGTTTGCCCTGGCCTCGCGCAACCGCTTTTTCCTGTGTATCGAGGCCGTGGATCCCAAATTCGATCGCGGCGGCACACGGACATTCCTCGAGAGTCTCGAAGCGCATGATGTGGTGGAGGTGGAACACTGAGAGGGCAGTGACGAGTGATGAGTGATGAGCAAGACCAAGACAGGGAATCAGGAATCGTTTAACGCTAAGGCTCAGAGAACACAGGGCCGCGCTGAGAAGAATGTTTAACCAGAGCACATCGGCAGCCGGGACCGCAGTGCTGGCGCTAACCGCGCTGCTGGCGGGGTGCCAGCAGGATATGGCCAACCAGCCGAGGTACAAGCCGCTGGCCGCGAGCGATTTCTTCGCTGACGGGCGCGCCTCGCGGCCGCTGGTGGCCGGAACGGTCCCGCGGGGTTACCTGCGCGATGACGATCATCTGTACACCGGCAAGATGAACGGGCAATTGGTGGATCGCTTCCCCTACCCGGTGACGGCGAAGATGATGGAGCGGGGGCGCGAGCGCTTCAACATCTACTGCACGCCGTGTCATGGGGAGCTGGGCACCGGAAGAGGGATGGTGGTGCGGCGCGGGTACCGGCAACCGCCGTCGCTGCACGTGGAGCGGATGCAGTCCGCACCGGTGGGCCACTTCTTCGACGTGATGACCAACGGCATCGGGGCGATGCAGGACTACGCGGCCCAGGTGAGCGTGGAAGATCGCTGGGCCATCGTGGCGTACATCCGCGCGCTGCAACTCAGCCAACATGCCACCATCGAAGACGTGTCCACAGCAGAGCGGCAGAAACTACTGGAGAAGAAGCCGTGAGTTTTCCGGAGACCATTCGCGCCGACGTCGAGCGCCTGCAAAAGCAGGCGCTGCTGGCCGGCGCAGCCGCACTGGCCGTGAGCCTGCTGGGCGCGCTGGCGTCGCCGGAGAATTTCTTCCGCGCCTACCTGGTGGGCTTCTTGTTCTGGGCCGGCCTGGCGCTGGGCTGTTTTGCCCTGCTGATGCTCCACCATCTGACTGGCGGCGGCTGGGGCTTCGTCATCCGGCGCCTGCTCGAGGCCGGCACGCGCACCTTCCCGGTCCTTCTGGCGCTCTTCCTGCCCATTGCTGCAGCGGTGTGGATGGATTCGCGCGCCCCGGCGGCGGCTGCCGGCGAGCATCCCCACGTGTACCTTTACGAATGGGCCCACGGGGACGTCGTCGCGAGGGACAAGATTCTCACAGCGAAGGAGCCGTACCTGAACATCAATTTTTTCCTGCTGCGTTCCGCCGCCTATTTCCTCATCTGGATGGGCATCGCCTGGAAGCTCAACCAGCTCTCGGCGGAGCAGGACCGCACAGCAGACCAAGCCATCCCGCGCCGCCTGCAAACCATCAGCGGGCCCGGGCTGATTCTCTACGGCCTGACGGTGACGTTTGCCTCTGTGGACTGGGCGATGTCGATCGAGCCGCACTGGTTTTCCACGGTGTATGGCCTGATGTTCATCATCGGGCAGGCCCTCACCACGCTTTCGTTCGCGGTCATCGTGCTGATGCGCTTGCGCCAGCACGCGCCGATGGCCGGCGTGGTGAAGAGTTCCCATTTCCACGATCTCGGCAACATGATGTTGGCGTTTGTCATGTTGTGGGCGTACATCGCCTTCTCGCAATTCCTGATCATATGGTCGGGCAATCTGCCCGAGGAAAACGTGTGGTATCTGCGGCGAATGGGTCCCGGCTGGGGGTTGTTTGCGGCCCTGCTGTTCGCGTTTCACTTTGCGCTGCCCTTCCTGCTGCTTCTTTCGCGGCGCACCAAGCAGAGCGCGCGGACGCTGGCGCGGGTGGGCCTGTGGATGCTGGTGGTGCGGCTGTGCGACCTGTTGTGGCTGATCACGCCGGCGTTTGACCACATGGGTGCGTACTGGCTGTACGTGGCGGCCCCGATCGGGATCGGGGGAATCTGGCTGTGGGGTTACCTGGCCGAGCTGCAAAAGCAGCCGCTGCTGCCCCTCGGCGATACGCAGATGAACGAGGCATTGGCACATGCAACCGAACACTGAACACGGGCCGGGTCACCGGCATGAACAGAGCGACGTCGGGGTACAGTCGCTGGCGATGTTTGCCGTCGGACTGGTTTCACTGATGGCCCTGGCAGTGCTGGCGATGTGGGGCATGTACCGCGGTCTGTCCGCCTACACGAAGGCGATCGACGTGCCGATGTCGCCGCTGCGTGCAGAGCTGCCCGCCGATCCGCCGGAGCCGCGGCTGCAAGTGGCGCCCATCCGCGACCTCCAGGCGGTGCGCGTGGACGAGCGCCAGCAGCTTTCCAGCTATGGCTGGGTGGAGCCCGCTGCAGGAGTGGTGCACATCCCCATTGAACGGGCGATGCAGCTGACTCTGCAACGCGGGCTTCCGGCGCGGTCGCAAAGCGGCGCGGGGGCCGCCAGCGAGAAATCAAAGCGATGAAGGCGGGGCACACAATCCGGTGGCGGGCAGCGCTGGCCGCAATGGCCATGCTGTGCGCGCAGCGTCCGCTGGCCGGGCAGAGCACACCGGCGGACGTGGTGAAACAGGTCGGGTTCGACCAGCGGCTGGACCAGGCGCTGCCGCTGGATGCCGAATTTCGCGACGAATCCGGACAGAGCGTGCGGCTGGGTCAGTATTTCGGCCAGCGGCCGGTGGTGCTGGCGCTGGTGTACTACGACTGCCCGATGCTGTGCACGCTGGTCCTGAACGGGCTGACCCGCGCCCTGCGCGCGATGAACTTTTCCGCGGGGGAGGAGTTCGAAATCATCACCGTCAGCTTCGACGTTCGGGAAGGGCCGGCCCTGGCAGCAGAAAAAAAGAGGCTCTACCTGGAACATTACGGCCGCGCCGCAGCCGCACGTGGCTGGCACTTTCTGACCGGAAGCGAAGAGTCCGTTCGCGCGCTGACCGCAGCCGCAGGCTTCCGCTACATCTGGGATGCGGAAACATCACAGTTCGCGCACGCCAGCGGCCTGCTGGTGGTCACGCCGGGAGGGAAGATCTCGAAATACTTCTATGGGGTTGAATATGCTCCGCGGGATTTGCGGCTGGGCTTGGTGGAGGCCTCGGCGGGGAAAATCGGGACGGTCACAGACAAGATGCTGCTGTACTGCTACCACTACGATCCGGCGACTGGAAAATACGGCCTGGTGATCATCAACGTCATCCGCATCGCCGGGACGGGGACAGCCATCGCCCTGGCGCTGTTCATTGCGGGGATGCTCCGGAGAGAGCGGCGCGAGCGCAAAGCGGAGCTACCGCTGGGGGCGGTGCGAACGTGATGGCGCTGATCCTGCAATCGAGGGGGCCGCAACTGCCGCTCTTTCCGCAGCAGGCCTCCACGTTTGCGGAGCAGGTGGACTACCTCTACTTCTTCCTGCTGGCCGTGAGCGTGGTGCTCAGCGTGGGAATATTCTCCACCGTGTTCTACTTCGCCTTGCGCTACCGGCGCAGGAGTGAGGATGAGATCCCCAAGCCCATCCCGGAGAGCAAGGCGCTGGAGGCCGTGTGGAGCGCGGCGCCCTTGGCCATCACGATGGTGATGTTCGTCTGGGGCACGGCGCTGTTCTTCCGGATGAAGACGCCCCCGCCCAATTCCATTCAGATCAACGTGGTGGCCAAACAGTGGATGTGGAAAATACAGCACCCCACTGGCCGCCGGGAGATCAACGAGCTGCACGTGCCCCTGGGCCAGCCGGTCAAGCTGCGGATGATCTCCGAGGACGTGATCCACAGCTTTTACATCCCGGCGTTCCGCGTCAAGCAGGACGTCCTGCCCGGACCCTACTATTCATCGCTGTGGTTCGAAGCCAGCAAAACCGGCGAGTACCACCTGTTCTGCACCGAGTATTGCGGCACCAAACACTCCGGGATGATCGGAAGAGTCGTGGTGATGGAGCCGGCGGCGTTCGAGCAGTGGCTGGCCGGCGTCCCCGTGGGGGAGACGATGGAAGAGGCCGGAGAGCGGCTGTTCGTGCAGCACAACTGCAACACCTGTCACAACCCCGGCTCCGGCGCGCGCGGGCCGCTGCTGGACGGGCTGTTCGGCACCCAGGTGGCTCTGACCGGTGGCGGCGCGGCGGTAATGGACGAGTCCTACATCCGCGAGTCCATCTTGATGCCTGCTGCTAAAGTGGTGGCCGGCTACCGGCCGGTGATGCCCACGTTTCAGGGCCAGATCAACGAAGAAGGAATCCTGCAACTGATAGCGTACGTGAAATCGCTCCGGCAGAGGCCGGCGGAAACGGCAAGACCCGGGTCACAGAAGTAAGGAACCGAGATGGCCAGCGAATCCATAACCGAACAGGCGCTGCCGAAGCAGCACTACCTGAACGCAGACTATGGGATCTGGTCGTGGCTGCTGACCACCGACCACAAGCGCATCGCCCTGCTGTATCTGATGACGGTCACCGTGTTTTTCCTGCTGGGCGGCGCGTTTGCGGTGATGGTGCGGCTGGAGCTGCTGACTCCCGCTGGCGATCTGGTGCAGGCGGAAACGTACAACAAGATGTTCACCATGCACGGGGTGATGATGATCTTCTTCTTCCTGATCCCGGCCATCCCCGCCGTGCTCGGCAATTTTCTAATCCCCATTATGGTGGGCGCGCGGGACCTGGCTTTCCCGCGCATCAACCTGCTGAGCTGGTACGTATTCATCGTCGGCGGACTGTTCGCCTTCGGCGCCATGCTGGCCGGGGGCGTGGACACCGGCTGGACCTTCTACACCCCTTACAGCTCGACCTACGCCAACACCTACGTCATCGCAACCGCGCTCGGCGCGTTTTTCACCGGCTTCTCTTCCATCCTCACCGGCCTGAACTTCATCGTCACCATCCACAAGATGCGCGCCCCGGGCCTGACCTGGTTCCGGCTGCCGCTGTTTGTCTGGGCGCACTATGCAACCAGCGTGATCCAGATTCTGGGGACGCCGGTCATCGCCATCACCATCATCCTGCTGGCTGTCGAACGGCTGTTCCGCATCGGCATCTTTGACCCTGCGCTGGGCGGCGATCCCATCCTGTTCCAGCACCTGTTCTGGTTTTACTCCCACCCGGCCGTGTACATCATGATTTTGCCCAGCATGGGTGTAATCAGCGAACTGATTACCTGCTTCGCCCGCAAAAAGATATTCGGCTATCACTTCATCGCGTTTTCGAGTGTAGCCATCGCCCTGCTCGGATTCCTGGTGTGGGGCCACCATATGTTCGTCAGCGGGCAGTCCGTCTTCGCCGGGATGATTTTCTCCGTGTTGAGCATGCTGGTGGCCATCCCCTCAGCGGTGAAGGTGTTCAATTGGACGGCCACGCTCTACAAAGGCTCGATTTCCTACCAGGCGCCGATGCTGTATGCCATGGGTTTCATCGGGCTGTTCACCATCGGCGGGCTGACCGGGCTGTTCCTGGCCACGCTGGCCACGGACGTGCACCTGCACGACACCTACTTTGTGGTCGCTCATTTCCACTACATCATGGTCGGCGGCACGATCATGGGTTACCTGGGCGGCCTTCACTTCTGGTGGCCGAAGATTTCGGGCCGCCTCTATCCGGACACGTGGGCACGTTTTTCCGCGCTGGTGATCTTCGTAGGTTTCAACCTGACCTTTTTTCCCCAGTTTGTCCTCGGCTACCTGGGGATGCCGCGGCGTTATCACGCCTACCCCGAAGAATTCCAGGTCCTCAACGTAATGTCTTCCGCCGGCGCTTCGATTCTCGGCATCGGCTATCTCATCCCGCTGGTGTACCTGATGTGGTCCCTGCGCTACGGAACTCCGGCCGGGCCGAACCCGTGGGGCGCAAAGGGGCTGGAGTGGCAGACGACTTCGCCGCCGCCGACGTTTAATTTTGACGAAACACCGGAAGTGACCGAGGAGGCCTACGAGTACCAGAAAGACTACGAGAAACGATACGGGAAGGAGCAGGGAGTTGGCTGAGGCCGCCGCAATCGTAGCCCATCAGTTCGACGACCCCGAACAGCAGCGCGATTCGGTCAGCCTGGGGATGTGGCTGTTCCTCATCCAGGAAATTATGTTTTTCGGCGGGCTGTTCCTGGGCTACACCGTGTACCGCTACAAGTTTCCCGAGGCATTCCGCATCGGGAGCAACCAGCTCGACCTGCTCCTGGGCGGCGTGAACACGGTGGTGCTTATCGTCAGCAGCCTGACCATGGCGCTGGCCGTGCACGCGGCGCAGCTCGGGAAGAAAAAAGCGATTGTGTGGTGGCTGATCGCGACGATCGTCCTGGGGAGCGTCTTTCTGGGCATCAAGGGCGTCGAATATGGGCACAAATTCGACCATCACCTTTTTCCCGGCCCGCACTTTGTGTTTGAAGGCCCGCACGCCCGCCAGGTGCAGCTCTTCTTTTCGTTTTACTTTGTCATGACCGGGATGCACGCGCTGCATATGGTCATCGGCATCGGCATTCTGGCCGTGCTGGTGTGGATGGCGGCAATCGGCCGTTTCCACTCGGCCTACTACGCCCCGGTCGAGATGACCGGCCTGTACTGGCACTTCGTGGATATCGTGTGGATTTTCCTTTTCCCGCTTCTCTACTTGCTGGGGCTGGACCGATGAGCGATCACGCCACGCATCGCCCCACCGACGCTTCCGGCCACCACGTTGTTCCGGTGAGCCTCTACCTGGCCATATTCGGCGGCCTGATGGCGCTCACCGCGGTCACCATCGGCGCCGCGAAAATTGACCTCGGCCCTCTCAACGTGGTCGTGGCGTTGCTCATCGCCGGGCTCAAAGCCACTTTGGTCATTCTATACTTCATGCACGTCCGCTACAGCAAACCGCAAGTATGGATTTTCGTGGGCGCGGGTTTCCTGTGGCTGGCCATCCTTCTCACCCTGACCATCTCCGATTATTTGAGCCGAGGGTGGTAGAGGCGGTGACCAGTGATGAGTGACGAGGGATGGACTCCCCGTGAAGATGGTTCCCCCGAGTTCTCCAGCGGCATCTCCAACGTGCATGAAGTCCAGGTGAGGAAGATGCCCGGCTGATCCCGAAGAATCGGGACGGGCGCTACTTAGCAGGAAGCGCGTCGAGCAAGCGGCGCAGGCGGTGGCGCCCGTCAAAGTCCATTCTCGCAATCTCGAAGCTGACTTCATCGCGCCGCGCTTCGCGCAGCAGCACCTGGGCGCGGATGGGGCGAATCCCGGATCGGAGTTCGATGGTGGCTTCGCTGCCGGGGGAAAGTTTGCCGTCGGTGGTTGCCAGACCGCCACCGAGATTCAAGACCTGGATGCCCAAGTTCGAACGGCTACGCGGGCTGCTGGCCACTGCCGACAGCGAGTCCCGCAACTGGACGCGTGGATAGCGGCGCGCGCGGGCCCAGTCTGCCGAAGAGGCTGCGTCCAGAGGGCCGGAGCTGAAGTCCTCGGTGCTGAGCCCGGAAGACGGCAGGAAGTTCTTTCCCCAGTCGGGGTCAATGCGCGTCAATGCCTGGGCGGCCACCACGCGCAGTTCTCGCGGATGGGTCCACATCCAGCGCCCGCGGCCCTCGGCCAACTCGCGCAGTAGCGGGATGGCGCGGGTTTCACGCATCCGGCCCAGCGCCTCAACGGTCTTAATGCGCAGGTACGGCGAAGCGAACTCTGGTCGTTCGCCCGCAGCCAGGCTCAGCAGATGGGAGGCCGTGGCCGGGTCGCCGCACAAGCCTACCTCGTCCACGGCCTCCGGCAGGACCATCGGGTCCAGCAGCCCGAACCAGTTGACCAGCATTTGACCGCGGCCGCCGGCCCCGCCGAGGGCCAATTGCCGGATGAGCGAATCGTGGTGGGCCTGATGCCACTGGCGAAGGCGTTCCGGAAGTTCGCGTTCCACGAGCGCAGCGTCCAGCCGGCTGAGCAGTCCGACCGTGGCCACCGCTGCCGGCTCCGATCCGCTTCGCAAAGTCTGCCGGAGGTGTTGCAGGCAGTCCTCGCCGCTTTCCCGCGCCAGAGCGATGACTCGCTCACACTCATCCCGGCGGGCGCAACGGTTGAAGCGCTGGGCCAGCTCGACAGCAGCAGCGGCCGGGACGCGCTGCAATACGCCAGCCAAGCCGGAGCCGCTCGCCGGGGTGCGGAGGTATTCGTCCAGGAAATCATGGATGCGGCTTTCGACGCCGATGCGGGGTCGCAGTCGTTCGGCCAGTGCCGGCTGGTCCAACTGCACACTGGCGAGCTTGGCCAGCACCTGCTGCACCGAGGGATAGTCCCGGCGTGACGCCGCCTCCTGGCTCAGGCGCAGCAGCGCGGTGGCCAGCGGGTTCTGAATGTCCGCTTCGGTTTCTGCGCCGAGCTGTTCACCGACGTGATAGATCGCGAAATCGAGGAACCGCGAGCCGCGCGCGGCATAGAACCGCGCCAGCTCGGCCAGCCCTGCGGCCGCGCTGCGCCGTCCGGCCGGCTCCGGCGAGTGCACCGCAGAAGCGTAGCTGAACAGGACCGCCCCGGCCGATTCCACGTCCGAGCGGTCGAGCATCTGTTCGACGCAGGCCAAAAGCTGGCGCGGAGGAACACACCAGGCCTGCGGCGAGAGAAGGAGGTGACGGAGCTGGCCTTCCGGCAGCGCCGACCAGAAGTGGCGGTGCAGTATTTCGCCATGCGGCTCCGGGCGCGGCCCCGAACCGGCCGGCGCCGCCGGGGCGGCCATGGGGAGGCTCATTTGCAGGGCCTCGATATCCGCGGCCATGAAGTCCAGAGAAGCCAGGACCTGCGGCGCAGCGGGAACTGCGTTCTGCGCGGTGCGATGCGTCAGGCTGAGCGCCACGCCCTCCGCCAATTGCACAAAGAGGTGCGGCTCAGAGGAAATCGCAGAGGCACGGCACAGCTCTGTAAGCGCATCGCGCAAACAAGCGTGCGCCGCCCGCGGCACGTCGGACAGCAGTTTTTTCAGGGCAAGCGGGTCTGCCACTCCTCCGCTGGCCGTGAACTCACCCAACTGCCGGAGGGTGGCCATCAGAGCAAGCCATTCGGTCGCGCCGGCGACGGGCTCCGGAACGCCAGCGTCATGTGTTGCACCAAGCTCAGCGACTGAAACAAGTTCCAAGAGTCTACGCGGATCTTGCAGCCAATCATTGGCTGGCGGACCGGCCGCGGCCGAAAGTGGCGCGGCAACAGTGCCAGTCGCGCGCGGAATCCCCGCAACCGCAACCACCGGCGCAATATTGACGCGGATGTGTGCGGTGGCCGGGTGTCCGAGCGCGTTGCGAAGAGATACAGCCAATTCCCCGGGACGATTTGCCGCCAGCGTCAGCGCGCGCACCATCAGGAGCATGTCGTCCTTGCGAGTGCGGCGACCGAATTGGAGACTGGCCAAGCGGCCCGCAGCGAGAATCTCCACGAAACCGCGATCCGAAGGTGCGGTGTCGATGGCCGTGCCATCCACCAGCAGGCGCCCTCCGGCAACTCCGAGCAGGAGGCCACCTTCGCCGCCGCTCGTCAGTGCAGCGCTGAGGGCATGCCAGGCGGCCTCAAGCAACCCTGCGCATCGCTCGTTCTCCAAACCATAGAGACGGGAGGATTTGAGCACTAGATTCAGACTGCGCACAAACTCCCGCGCGGCTGCCTGGCGGTTCTGTGCGCTGCTGGACGACTGTGCCATGTTCGATTCCGATTGTACCCAATGAGAAGGGTGTACTAGGCGGAATGGCAGCACAAGGGTACGAAAGTACTAGGAGAGCGAAAGAGGCATTGCCTTCTGACGTGCGGAATTCTGTTGCACGGGCCTGGGGCATGCACGACCCAAATGCTGCGGGAGAAGGAGACCGGGTACAATCTGTTGGCGCCCGGATCAGATTCGCTTCTATGACTCGAAAGATCGCAGTAGGAAGGCGAAGCAGCGTGAGGATCAGCAGACGGCAGCAGATTCGGAATGCCGGCGCCGCCGCGTTGCTGGCTGTCCTGGCGGAGCTGTCGGCGTGTGTTGGCGTGGAGACGCCTGCTGCCAAGCCGGATGTCGCCCGCCCGGAGACAACAATTCTGGCCGTGGGGGATGTCCTGCTGGGGCGGCGGCTGGGTCTCATGATGGAAAAAACCGGGGACTACACGCTCGGCTTCGCTCGCATCGCGCCGGATCTGGCCGCCGCGGACATTACCTTTGGGAACCTGGAGGGGCCGTTCTGCGAGCAGGGGCCGTATCCCGGCGAGGGAATGAAGTTCCGCGTGCGTCCGCGGGCCATTGAGGGACTAAAAGCGGCGGGAATCGATGTGATGAGCGTGGCCAACAACCACATCGCCGACGGCGGGGAAGCGTGTGTGCGGTTTACGCTGGATCATCTGCGCGAGGCGGGCATCGCAGCGGCGGGAGCCGGGAGGAACTACGAAGATGCGCACCGGGCCGAAGTGATCGAACGCAACGGAGTTCGGTTCGCATTTCTGGCCTATACCTACGCGGGATGGAATGATGAGCCCGAAGAAGCGACCGAGGCCATCGAGATCGAGAAAAAGGCGGGGAAGAGTCTGATGCAGCGGGACGGAGTCCACACCAGGGCGCGGAAAAGCTCAGGATTCGTGGTGGCGGGGCGGAAGCCGGAGAACGTCCGGAGGGATGTGGAAGCGGCGCGGGCGCAGGCGGACGTGGTCATCGTGTCGCTGCACGACGGGACGGAATACACGCAGCGGGTGGCGCCGGAGACGGAAGCGTTCGCGCGGGCGGCCATCGAGGCGGGGGCCGTGGCCGTGCTCGGGCATCATCCGCACGTGCCGCAGCGCGTCGAGGCGTACAAGGGGGGATGGATTTTTTATTCGCTGGGGAATTTCGTGTTCCAGCAGAACACGCCGGCGGCGACGAAGACGGCGTTGATGGCGCGGCTCACATTTGCGGGGAAGGAGCTGGCGCGGGTCGAGGCGGTGCCGGTGGTCATCGAGTGGTACTCGCAGCCGCGGGTGGCTGACGACGCAGAAGGCGCGAGGATTTTGAAGTCGGTGGGGATTGCGAGCAGAGTGCTGTGGGAGAGGAGGTGAGGAAAAACCGGGACGTCATTGTGATGCTGAAACTCGCCCCTACGGGGACCACGGTCCACTCGGCGCGCAGGCACCCGTCCCGAAGTCCCGAAAGTTCGGGACGGGAGCCTGTGGTACTGGCGCGCGAAGCTGGCTGCGCAGGGCCGGGCGTAGGTGCGAGGCCTGTTTGGCGGTTAATCTGTTCGTTCAGCGGGCACCCTTCAAATCCTCGCGGGTGAATTTGTGGCGGCACTGCTTGCAGTGATAGCGTCCGTCGGGGCCGAGTCTGTCCACGACCTGTACATAACCGCACTTCGAGCAGGTACGTTTGCGGCCCAAAACAGCGGCAATTGCCGCCATATAGAGTGGGTTCATTCCTGCGCCGCCTCGCATTTAGCATAGCACGTCGGTGTGAATGGTATCGTTGCACTACTTGCGCCAGTAGAAGTAGGCGGGGAGGCCGAGGGCGACCAGGACTAGGCCGGCGCCGGATTCTTTCGGGCTTTCCAGCAACGTGTTGACCACCAGCAGCAGCGAACCCAGCACAAAAAACAGCGGAACCCAGGGGTAGCCCCAGGCGCGGTACGGGCGCGGGAAATCCGGCTTGCGCCAGCGGAGAATAAAAATGCTGACGCCGCCGGCGACGCCGAATAGCAGCGATGCGAACGTGACGTAGGTGAAAAGCTGCTCGTAGGTGCCGCTCAGGGTGAGCAGCACGGCCCAGGCGGTGGTGAGGGCAATGGCTACGTGCGGAGTGCGGTAGCGGGGATGCACGTTCGCTGCGGCGGGGATGAAAACGCGGTCCACGGCCATGGCGTAACAGGCGCGAGACATGGAAATGGCGCCGGCGGCGCAGCAGCCGAAGGTGGAGAGGCACACGGTGGCGGCCACGACGAACGCTCCGCGGTCACCGACCAGTGCGGTAACGGCGCGCTCAGCCACGCGGACCACGCCACTCATCTCGTCAATCGAGAGGGAGTAGAGATAAGCGAGATTGACGGAAACGTAGAGGCCCATCAGCGCCAGAATGCCCAGGACCATGGCCCGGGGGACGTTGCGCACGGGGTCTTTGATTTCGCCGGAAGCGAAGGCCACGTAATACCAGGCTTCGTAAGTCCACATCACCGCGACCATGGCCACGCCAAAACCCACGGCGACGCGGGGCACTTCCGGCAGGACAGGGGTGTAGGATGGCGTGACGCGCGAGGCGGCCAGCGTCAGTACCGGCAAAATGGCCAGGGCCGCCGCGGCGGTGAACGTGCACAGGGACTGGACAAAACTCCCCGTGGCGACGCCGCGGAAGTTGATCAGGCCGATGGCCACAATGACCAAACAGGCGACAACCTGGCCGGCGGAAATCTGGAGCACGCCCCAGGGGAGGGGAATGCTGACCAGAATGTTGGTGGTCGCCAGGGCGGGGAAGAAGTAACTGAAATATTCCGCGAAGCCCACGGCTACGGCAGCTTGCGCGCCGGAAAGAATCACCAGGAAACACGCCCACCCGTAGAGAAAACCGAATAGCGGCCCGTAGGCTTCGCTCAAAAAGACGTACAATCCGCCGGAACGCGGGTACATGGCGCCGAGCTCGGCGAGCGTCAAGCCGCCGGCGATGCAAAGAATTCCGCCCAGAATCCACGCCAGCAGCAGCAGCGAAGCCGAAGGAATGTGCTGGGCCATTACGCCGGTGGTGAGGAAAATGCCGGAGCCCAGGACGCTGCCAATCACCAGCATCACCGCGCGGCCCAGGCCCAGGGCACGGACCAGGCCGGCGTCGGGATCGCGGTTGAGGGGTGGAAAGACGGTGGCCAAGAGTTACCGGCGAACTGTAATGGGAAGAGGGGAGGGAATCAAGGCAGAAATCAGAAACTAGAAACAAGAAAACAGAAAGTTGAATTCAAAAACCCAGGGACCAGGGGCTAGGGACGAGTGGCGAGGGGAAAGAAAGTTGAACTGAGAAATTAGAAATCAGACTGAACGAGCGGAGGCGGCAGCGGGGAGGGCAATGACGCGAGAAAATTGAAGCGAATAGATGTTCAGGGCATCAAAGGGTGGAGTAGATTGAGGTGTGAGGTGCTGCGCTTTGGCGAAAATGACTCCGAAGAATACGGGGATGGCGATTGATGCAACAGCGAGCAAAGACCGAGGAAGAGGCGTGACCTTAACAAAGGAAGAAATCCGGCTGGAGGAAGCGCGAGACCGCAAGGCGCATTGGAAGCGCTGGGGGCCGTACCTGAGCGAGAGGCAGTGGGGCACGGTGCGCGAGGACTACAGCGCGGGCGGCACGGCCTGGGACTTTTTTCCGCATGACCACGCGCGCTCGCGGGCCTACCGCTGGGGCGAGGATGGTCTGGGAGGCATCAGCGACCGGCACGGGAAAATCTGCTTCGCGCTGGCGCTGTGGAACGGGCGCGACCCCATCCTGAAAGAACGGCTGTTCGGGCTGACCGGCAGCGAGGGCAACCACGGCGAAGACGCGAAGGAATACTATTTCTACCTCGATTCTACCCCGACGCATTCCTATATGAAGTTCCTGTACAAGTACCCGCAAGCGGAGTTTCCCTACGGACAGCTGGTGGAGGAAAACCGCCGGCGGGGCAGGCATCAGGGCGAATTCGAGCTGCTGGATACGGGCGCGTTCGCCGACAACCGCTACTTCGATGTGTTCGTCGAATACGCCAAGGCCACGCCGGAAGAGATCCTGATCAAAATCACGGCGCACAACCGCGGGCCCGAGAAGGCGCGGCTCAACCTGCTGCCCACGCTGTGGTTCCGCAACACGTGGTCGTGGGGCAACGGGGCGAAACGCCCGAAGTTGGTGAACGGACGATGCTTGAAGGGCCATCCGGTAGTCGAAGCGCAGGAGGAATACTACGGACTGCGCTGGCTGGTTTGCGAAGGCGAGCCGGAGCTGCTGTTCACCGAAAACGAGACCAACAACCAGCGGCTGTTCGGCGCGCCCAATGCCTCGCCGTACGTAAAGGATGGGATTGACAACTACGTGGTGCACGGACTGAAAGGCGCCGTGAATCCGCAGCGGAAGGGGACCAAGGCGTCTGCGAACTACGGGATGGAAATCGGGCCGGGCGGCAGCGCGACCATCCGGCTGCGGCTGACCGACCGGATGCCGTCGAAGAAGAATCCCGCCGATCCGTTCGGGACCGAATTTGAAAACACGTTCGCGCAACGCACGCAGGAGGCGGACGAGTTCTACGCGCTGCGCGCGCCAACAACGTGCTCGGGCGACGTTGTGAACGTGCAGCGGCAGGCGCTCGCGGGGATGCTGTGGTCGAAGCAGTTCTACTATTTTGACGTCCGCGCGTGGCTGGAAGGCGACCCGGCCGGGCCAAAGCCGCCGGCGGAACGCATGCGCGGGCGCAACCGAGAGTGGACGCACCTTTACAACGCGGACGTCATCTCCATGCCCGACAAGTGGGAGTATCCGTGGTACGCGGCGTGGGACCTGGCCTTCCACTGCATCCCGCTGGCGATGGTGGACCCCGATTTCGCCAAAGAGCAGCTCATCCTGATGCTGCGCGAATGGTATATGCACCCCAGCGGGCAATTGCCGGCCTATGAATGGGCGTTCGGCGATGTGAACCCGCCGGTGCACGCGTGGGCGGCGTGGCGGGTGTACAAAATCGAAAAACGCATCCGCGGGAAGGCCGACCGCTGCTTTCTGGAAAGAGTGTTCCAAAAACTGCTGCTGAATTTTACCTGGTGGGTGAATCGCAAAGACCACGACGGCAACAACGTCTTTCAGGGCGGTTTCCTGGGGCTGGATAACATCGGGGTGTTCGACCGCTCCGCGCCTCTGCCCACCGGCGGGCATATGGAGCAGGCCGACGGGACCAGCTGGATGGGGATGTACTGCCTGAACATGCTGGCCATCGCGCTGGAGCTAGCCCAGGGAAATTCCGCGTATGAAGACGTGGCCAGTAAATTCTTCGAGCACTTCGTGCACATCGCGCACGCCATGAACGATATGGGCGGGGAGGGCATCGAGCTGTGGAACGAAGTAGATGGGTTCTACTACGACGCGCTGCACCTGCCCGACGGGCGGCACTGGCCGCTGAAGGTGCGCTCCATGGTGGGGCTGATCCCGCTGTTTGCCGTGCAGACGCTGGAGCCAAACGTGGTGGACGCGCTGCCCGGATTCAAGCGGAGGATGCAGTGGTTCATTGACAACCGCGAAGACTTGCGGGAACACATCGAGCAGGTGAAGACGCCCGCGGGGACGCGGCGGCTGCTCTCGATCGTGCCGCGGGCACGCTTGCCGCGCGTGCTGAAGGTGATGCTGGACGAGCAGGAATTCTTCTCGCCCTACGGCATCCGGGCTATTTCCCAGCGCCACCGGCAATTCCCATTTGTGTTGCGCTGGAACGGCACCGAACACCGGGTGGATTACGAGCCGGGAGAATCCTCCACCGGGCTGTTTGGAGGAAATTCAAATTGGCGCGGACCCATCTGGTTCCCGGTGAACTTCATCCTGCTGGAATCGCTGCAGAAATTCCACCACTTCTACGGCGACCAGATGCAGGTGGAGT
>Ga0247727_10007894_pt1 | contig 20015 bp, 11 predicted proteins | sample WisWelCaveWW1625_FD_202498 | JGI IMG/M metagenome (GOLD analysis project Ga0247727, IMG submission 202498) | Biofilm microbial communities from Wishing Well Cave, Virginia, United States - WW16-25 | ecosystem: Environmental > Aquatic > Deep subsurface > Groundwater > Cave microbial mat | place... | reverse complement strand
CACACGCTTCTCGGCGACCAGTCCACTGTATTTGTCCGCCCGCTGAGTGATTCGCAGAATTCCCGTTGTCGGCGCCGTCGAGAAGAGCAGGGCCTCGCAAGTCAGCGGCTCGCCAGCGTTCGCGCGCGGCGGCAGGATCAAGTCATCGATGATCGTTTCCTTGACATGTCGATATAGAATGGGGATCACGTCGAATCCGATGCCGACTTGTGCAGCCGCGCGCGCACTCGCAAGCGCATCGCCCCGATTCTGATTCCCGTCGCTCACGATGACGATCCGCTTTGCCGAATCTTCGGTGAAGCTTCTCGCTGCCCGATTGATCGCGCCGGCCAGGTCCGTGTGCCGCGAATCGACTGCATTTTCAGGTGATGCTGCCAGTCGCATTGGCTTGTCCGTCGGCAGATACTCAATCATGGCGTCCCGGCCGAATATCACTGCCCCAACGCGATCGCCCGTTTGGCGCTGGGTGCGAATGGCACTGTCGAGGAAGTCGATCGCTTGCTCACGCAATGCGAGTGGCACGCTGGCGGAATGGTCCAGAACGAAGATCACCGTGAGCACTTTGCTGTGGGCAAGGATTCGCACGCCGGCGGCCGACAGCAAAAGTACCAGCGCAGCCGACGTCAGGCTAACTTGGGCGATGCCGCGCCCGCGACGGTCCAAATCCGCCGACCAGCGGCGAACTATTACGAGTGCGAGGGGTACTAGAATCAGGAGTAAGAGAAGCCAAGGTCGCGTGAAACCAAATGCGTGAAGGAGTTGGACGGAAGGCGGTTTGGGCGAATCAGCCTCGTTATCCCAAAACCTTTCATTCAGCCGATCCCAAGGGCCGGACCAACTCGAAAGGTAGGAGACGCCGGCAAACGAAAGCAATATCGCGAGAATCAGCAAACAGGCCCGCGAGGCCCGCCATTTGTCCGATTCCAATCCGATTGATTCGTCCTTGGTTCCATAAGAAGCCAGCAGGAAATTCAGCACCTTGATCATTGGGAGCCAGCGCCAGGCATCCGTTGCTTGACCGACTCGCACGTTGTTCTGGAGTCGATCCAGCTCAAGCCGCCACTGCTTGATCAGAACCTCGAGACGCGACATGGCCCCGCCTTCCTGAGGCGCGGTTGATTCTTCAAGACTCGACTGCCACCGGAACTCGCTGAATCAAGTTGCGGCCCGACTTGGCAAACGGCCGCGGCATCGGCTGGGCAAGTCCGTTGGCGTCAATTGTTCGGCAACTCAGATGATACTTACCCGGCGCCACGCCGTCTAGCGACTTGACCCAGTGTGCCATCGCACAGCGCATGGGCCATTGTCTCGGTTGACCGGTGGCCGGGTCAAACTGCAGTGCGGCCTCCGGCAGTTTACCGTCAGGCAGGTCGCTGCCCCAACGCTGCGGCGGCGGCAGAATACGAGCATCTTGCCAGGGTGCGTTTGTAAAGTACTCGTCGTCCGCCGGCCACTCGATGTCCTGCGGCTGAAGCCAGACTTGCACCTTGCTGAGTCCCGAGACTCCCACCTGCGCCATCCCGGTTGCGACAATCGGCTCGCCCACGTGGACCTTCTTTGGCGGCGTGATGAACCGCGCGAACGTCTTCATCGGACTTTCGATGTCATTGTTGCCGGCCGCGTAAGTGTCATTGGACTGGTGATTGTTTGTGAGCACGACGCGCTGGAGCCATTTGACCGATTTGAATCCATAGGCCTCGGGCACGAGCATCCGCACCGGCCCACCACGTTTGCCCGAAAGCAATTGGCCGTTGAGTTTGTAGCACAGCATCATTGGCAGTTCGCCCGGCGGGTCTTCCAGTACGCGGCCGATCGCCAGCGAACTCTGAAAGAGTTGCTTCGGATCATCGTTGTGGTAGCCGTAATAATACAGTCGGCGAATGTTCTCCACTGGCCGAGTGAGCCAGATCACATCGCGAAGCGGAACGCCTTCCCAAAAACCCACGCCCAACGGTTCGCCGATATTGTTGCACGTCATCACCTTGATGTACCGTGCCGCGTGCTTCCCGGCCAATTTCATCAAGCCATCCCAACCGATCGCGGTGCCCAACTCTTTCGACAGCGGATTCTCGATTTTCGAATTCGATTCCGGATCGGTCACGACTTCCAGCCGCCACGTTTCTCGTTCCAACCCGACCTCGCGACGCTTTTCTTCAGGCAGCGTGTATGGCAACGGGTTGCCGCGCTCCACGGTGCCGAAGTTCTCGATTGGCGTCAGGTACTCAAGCCTGGCGATCGCCCGATCCAGCGCATCCGTGTTGGGTCCATCGCTCGCCCAGGCAGGATTTGCCGCATACAACCCGGCGGCCGAGGCACATCCGAGTCGAAGGATTTGGCGGCGAGTAAGATCGTTGGAGTTAGTAGACATCGCATCAATTCTACGCCCAGCACTGGGAAACAGCCAGGAAATCCATTTTCCAGTTTTTTTGCTTGCTTCTATCGAAAGTCGAGGCTAGAAGTGTCTGAATTCCGTCAATGTCGAGGCTTCCGGTGTCCGGTAGCATTTTGGTTTTCAATCCCAGTTCGCCAAACCACGGAGAGACAAAAATGAGTATTGTAAGCCGTCGAGTTTTCTTGAGCGGTGCATCTGCGACGTTGGCCATTCCGGCTGCGGGCCTAGGGAAGACATCACCATCACTCGCAGCGGAAACGCCATCAAAGGTCACTACCTCGAACGTCAGTGTAAAACTTAAGAGTGGCAGGATCATCGGCCCTGGCATGTCGGTACCGGACGAAAAGGTGATTTACGTGGAGGACAAAGGTAAGGTGGTGTTCGAACCTCCGTTTCGCATAAAGCATTCCGGCAAGACCAAATTACACTTCCCCAAAATGAAAGGGGGAAACACATTTATCAAGGCTTCGTTCGAAATCGAGGAAGCCAAGAAAAAAACCATAGACTTCATGGAATATGACCTCACTCGCTTAGTGCTACAGGTTACGATAAAAGCTGAGTACTCTGCCAAACTCGACGAATCCAATCCGACCCCTGCAATGCAACCGATGGAACCATGCTGTCTCTGGTGCGATAATGTGTTGTATTGCAGTTCAGAGTTCTTCTGCATAGCGTGCGAAGGGATGTTTATCTGTTGCCAAGATACAATGCCGTAGCGATCACACGGAATTACTAATTCGCTGCGCCACACAGCACGCGAAAACCAAGCGCTTTGTAGTCGCGCGACGTGGGGTCGAATTCCCAGGTGAGTGGGCTGGCAGAACAGCAGGTGTCCAGGTTTTGCTCATAATAACCACCCAAGATTGGCCAACGCATAGTAGGCACTAGCTCAGCAGGGGCGTCAGGTGACTCTTTGGGGTATTCTCGCCAGTCCCACGAGTACTCTCCGACGTTCCCGTGCATGTCGAACAACCCCCAATCGTTTGGAAGCAAGCTGCCAACGGACGCGGTTTGCTGTCGGCCAAACACCGCGTAGCTCGATGGATTCAATGGGTTTTCGTCACCAAACGAGAACTTTGTGATCGTCCCCGCACGGCAACCGGTATCCCACTCTGTTCTAGTGGATAGCCGGTAACTGTTTCTTTCGGGGTGCCAGCGCCAGACTTCAACTTCCTTCCCTTTCCGTTCGCCGCCACGTGGGCCGTCGCCAAACATTTGAGTTTGCAGCCTAACCCTCTTTTCGGTCCGTTCGTAACACGGCTGCAAGCCGTGCTTCTCGCTTAGCCAATTGCAGAACAACATCGCATCGTGACAACTGATCTTTTGAACGGGATGTTTACCGGATGGGCTGATTGCCTGGTTCGGTCCGATCCGGTATTGAGGCTTCTTGCTGACAGGGTAATTGGGGTCGTTAAGGAACTTTCGGAAGAGGTCTGTTGAAACCTCCTGGTCAGACATAAAGAGCGGATGGGCTGTCATTAGAGGCTGAGTTGTTGCATCGCTGTTCGTCGACCCGACTGCCTCAGATGTCGGCCGTGGGATTTCGACCATGGTCATGCCTTGGTGATTGACGAACCAGCGGCGGTTGTCCACAGGTCGATCGGATGGCTCGATAGCCGGCAACGTGTCGTCCCACTGTGCGAGCGCCCAGCCGGCTGCGCTGTGTGTGCCGCCATTGGGAGCGGTGCGATAGAGGTCGCGGAGTACGAACGCCAAAACGGCTCGCTCGTCTGAGTCTAAGACGTCCGGTTTGATCTTTCCCAATGCCGCACAGAGACCGGACTGAAACGAGGCATCTCTGTTTTCGCGGAGCAAATCGGGTAATAAGGCAAGGCTGCCAAAGCAACTTGGAAAGACATGGATGAAGGTCGTACGCAGAGTTGGGTCTGGCCCGAATTTCAAAACAGTCATGGCGGCTTGGGGCTCGCCGATATTCAAAAGGGCCGTCGCGTACCGAACTCTGATCGCGGCGTCGGTTTCGGTGTTGAAAAAATCGAGTAACCTGGTGGACGCCGCCTGCCTGCTCGGTGCCAGGGCACGAAAGAGGTTCCGACATTCGGCGGGCGAAGCGGTAGCAATGCCTGCGATGAGAAAATTGTGGTCCGGCTTATCGAGAGCGGCCAGAGCGCATGCCGCACGCAGCCGCTCCGTGCTGTCGCGGTCCTGGTTCACGAAGTGCCGCTGCAAAACTGGAATCGCCCTCTGCCGGAACGGCTCCAACCCTACTATCGCGGCCTGCACTCCATCGGGTGAAGCGCGAAGTAAGGCACTGACAAGTCCGTCCACTCGTCCCAGGTTCGCCGTAACTTGAATGATGAACGCGAGCAACAACACGACAATGATCAATGCACCGCCTCGCAGGCTGTAGAATCGCATCGCCTTGCGCATGAGAGCCCGTTGATCTGATTTGCGCCGGCGACGCGGAACACCCATCGAGATTGTCAGGTACTCGATGATAGTTGGCAGAAATCGGCTCTTCGGCCAGCGACTCATCTGAGCCGTTCGCTCCTCTAGGCACAACTCCGCTCGCCCACGCCAGGTCTTGCGTCGCTCTAACGTCAACCACTGCCGGAGCGGCGGCACCAGGAAGTCATGCGTAAGTTGGTAGAAGGAGGGTCGAGGGTCCAGGGTCGAGGGTTGAGGGCCCGATGCCTGAGAGACTTCGCCTCCCACTTTCTGGCCCTCGACTCTCGACTCTTGACCCTCAACCTCCTGTTCCGTCGGCGTGATCAGGTGCAGCAAGTTGTCGAGAATACGGAGTAACCGGTCGAGCTGCGGTGATGTGTCGGAAAGGCCACAGGCGGCTGCCAAATCCTGGCGCGATCGTAATTGGCCGCGAATTTCGGTGCCCGTCTCAGGCAAGAGCGCGTGCAAAACGGCGCGTGCAGAATTCTCCAGCGCGCGAAATTCCGGTACAGCCGCTCGACCGGTGAACGATTCTTCCAGGAACCGGACCGCCACGCCCTCGGTACCGCCCACGTCGATCAGCGACTCAAGCGTCCAAGGCCGCTCACGCATCAATTCGGCGAACAAACTGAGCCGCACACAAATAACTCGCCCTGCCTCACTCAGTTCATGCACAGCTTGATCCAGAAATTTCTGCTGTTCCCCAGTCAGGTCTGTCGAGTTGGCCGGCAATTGGTCGAAGGCCTGGCCGAATTGCAGCAGCACAAGCCGAGCGTGCCGCAGGTCGAACAGGTCGGCGGGCCGCGTGTTTCGCTCCGGCTCCAGGTGAATTTCGAGGCACTGAAACAGCCCTGAGACAGCCATCCAGAAATCGTCGCGAACCAGGAGCAGAACCTGGACGTGCTCGCCGTCCACTTGCCGCAGCGCGGCGACGAGTTCACTGGCTTCCATTTCGTGCGAGTGCTCGTGCAGCCATTGTTCGAACTGATCCACCACGATCAGCACCTTCTGGCCGCCGCGCAGAATTTTGCCGCGCCGCAACGCGACCATCATGTCGCGCAAACTCCTGCACTCCGCCAACTCCGGACATTCTTTCCTCAACAACTTGACCAGACGTGCCTCGGTGTCCTCCCGCGTGGCTTCGAGATAAACTTTCCGTACGGAGTCGATGAGTCGAGGCAACAATCCGGCTCGAACCAGCGAACTTTTGCCACAGCCCGACGGACCGTAAATCAGGCCGACGGCGAATGTCGTGTCCGGATCATTAGATTCAATCCGCGACTTCCAAAACCGGATCGAGTCGGGCAACCCCTCTCGATTGCGCGGGCCCGGCAGCAACTGAAGGAAAAAATCGCTGTCCTCCGGGTCAAACGGGCGCAGACCCTTGGGAACAACCGGCAGAAGCAATCGGCTGTCCGACACACGCCCCGACGGAGGCGGCTCGACTCGCGTACTCGCCGGCGTGATGTTCAAATCGCCGGCACCGGGCAGTGATGCCGCCGCCGCGCGCAAATCATAGGCCAGGTCACTGGCGGTCGTGTATCGCTCACTCGTGCGTCGCGCCATCGCTTTCAGACAGATCCGCTCCAACTCGCGCGGTATCGCATGCTTGATCTGTCGCGGTGGCCGTGGGTCGCGGTTCAGAATCTCATCGAACATCACGTCGCGCGACTTGCCTTCGAACGGGCGACGGCCGCAGAGCATTTCATAGAGCATGACGCCCAGACTATAGATGTCGGTGCGGCCATCGATGCGGTGCCCCTCGCCTCGCACTTGCTCCGGCGACATGTACGGCTCAGTTCCCGATTGGCGACCGCGCTCCGCCACCAACTCTTCTTCCCGAACGGCCAGCCCGAAATCCGTTACGTGGGCCCGTCCCTCTCGATCGAGCAATATGTTGCTCGGCTTTATGTCGCGATGGTACACACCCTCGGCGTGTGCATAGTCGAGAGCGTCGGCGCTCTCGGCGACGATTCGTGCTACATCGGCGAATGCCAACGAACCACGTCGCATGAATTCGGCGACGCTCATACCTTCGATGAATTCATATACCAGATAGCATTGGCCATCGGCCTGCCCAAAATCAAAGATGGTCACAATGCCAGCGTGTTTGAGTTTTGAGACGTGCCGTGCCTCGGATAGAAACGCCGCCACCGACTGGTCCGAGTCGAGTTGATCGTCGCGCGGCACCTTGATAGCTACCGGGCGGTCCATCTGCTCGTCGTGTCCCAAAAACACGGTGCCGAATCCGCCGCGGCCGAGCCGGCGGATTACGCGAAACCTTCCGATCCGGTCGGCGAGCGCCCCCGAGGCCGCTTCGGGCTCGGGCTCGCGGACCGTCTCTTCGTGGGCAGCAATATTTGGGGCCGGTGGCGCGTCGAGATTGACCGTGTCAGGTAATCCATCGTCCGCCTTGCCCCACCCGGTTGCCTGGTTGCCCGGCTCAGTGGAATACTGCGAATCATCTCGCGAGGTGCCAGGCCCCGAACTTGAATTTGGTGGCATATCAGAACCCATGTGCACCGGTGATGGGCAATTGCGAAGGCTACGCTTCTTTCATCCGCACCTGTGAGTCTATCCCCGCACACCATCAATCTCAACGGTTCGAGTGCCATCGCGACGATTTGTCGCCTCATGCGGCCGCACCAGTGGATGAATGATCATGCGTGAGCACGGCAACGTGCGTCAGACCTACGCGCCAGTTCATGCGCTCGGCGAAAAATGCTTCAAGCCTCCACAAGAGATTCAGTGCCGGTGCTGCCAGCCGGGGAACTGGCCGGCCCACGTCGCTGCCATTCGGGTTGCCGCCCGCTAACCGGTCGCCGAGCCAACGTGCGACTACAAGCGGACCAGCGAGCAGTACGTTATAGCGCGAGGAGTGCAGGAGCCTCAGGCCGGCTTGACAAAATGCCGCCCGGAGCGAGCCGGCATCGTAGCGTCGAACGTGGTGCAGAAATCGATCGTGACTCGAGTAGGCCCACGAATACGCCGGTGTGGTCAGGATGATTCGGCCGCAGGGCGATAACACCCGCCGCATCTCAGCCAGTGCCTCAACGTCGGTCTCGATGTGTTCGATCACGTCCGTCGAGATCACGAGATCAAAAGTCGAATTTGCGAACGGCAGCCGGCACAGGTCGGCGACCGAGACACGCTGGATTTCTCGCTGCATGCAGATTCGGACCGCCGCTTCGTCCAGTTCGACGCCGAATCCATGACCCAACTCGGCATAACTGGCCAGATTCACGCCCGTCCCGCAGCCGGCATCCAGCACGCGCGGGCTTGGCAAGTGCGCGGCGAATCGCCGCACCAGGCCATGAACCAACCGCCGCCGATTCACGAACCACGGGTGCGACTCTTCCACTCGCGCCATGCTCAAATACTCTTGCGGGTCCATATCAGCGGTTGTAGGTCGTCCAGGGATAAAGTGCCAGCGGGCGCAACATCGTGCTCAAGGCGTCACCGCGTTGCTCAATCCGTTTCCACGGGTCCTGTACACCGAGCGACGCATAAAGCACTCCAAGCAAAACCAGAACTCCAAAAGCAATGCCCCAGTAAGGGCTGTGCAGGCGTGCCAGCAGTGCGGCGGCGAAAAACCAAACCAGCGGCACCAGCGGCAAGAGGTGGCGAGTGCCGAACGACATGCCGCCAAAATCAGTTCGCCGCACAAACGCGGTGTAATAAATCACCAACGAAACCACCACTGCACCGGTCACGCAAGCCAATGAACGCAGCTCTCTGTTGCGGCCCACGAGCGCGGCCACGATGCCGGCGAGACCGACGATCAAAGCCGGCGTCACCGTAATCCAACCCTGCGGACCAAACACAAATTCCAGGGCCCACTGCCAGCGCGGAACAGTTTCATGCCAGCGCCCGCGCTCGGTTAGCCAGTAGGAGCCCGGATATTCAAATAATTCCGGTCGTGACTCCACGGGCATGGGCGATCCGCTGGATTGCCATTGAAGCAATCCGTGCAACAACACGGGACCGACTGCGGCCAAGAGAAAGGAGACCATCGTCTGCCCACGACTTCGCGTCGCCACCCAGAGCATGATGCCCACGAACGCCGCACCGCCGGCGGGAATGTCGATCACCGCCGCCAAGGACACCATCAGTCCGGCCGCGACGCTTATCTTCCAGCCCAACCGATCCCGACACGCAGCCAAGTACACCAACGCCGTCGCACAACTGATGAGTCCCATCGCCACGCTGTGATTGTTAAAAGTAACCGCATAGCTTCCGACGAGCGTTCCGATTCCGAGCAATATCGTCAGTATGTCGGCCAGCCACGGTCGCAGGTTTACCGTGTCGAGCATTCGGCGAATCGCAAACAATGCGGCGGCCGAACTCGACGCGATCAGAGTCACCACGAGGGTCCAATTGACCCAAACGAACGACCAGGGTGAATTACTCATGCGCAAACCGCACCACGCAAGCGGCGAATAAACAACGGCCCCCAGTGCGCTCAACACAGGAGGTTTATCGGAAAACTTTTGCCCGCGGACCATAATCAGATCGGGAGTGCCGCTCGAGGCCAAAAGCGATGAACCGTCGAGTGCAAAGGTACCCCGTTCGACAATGGACTCGATCGTCAAATACCGCGACCAGACATTGCCGCTGTGTCGCGGAACGAACGCGGCAAGCGAGACCATCAGCCAATAGCTCATTGCAATTAGCCACGCGCGAACGGGCCGTGTGACAAAGGCTTCCTGACTTCCAACAGCATCGCCAGCACGAGCTTTGGAGTTGCTGGCCACCGAAGTCTTTGGCAATTCTTGATCCACAAATGATCCCACAAGTCACAGAATGATCGCCCCTCGCCGTGAGGCTATTGTAACATGGAGTCTGAATTCAGCCCGATGTCGCGAAGAGTTCCAGCGAGCGAGAGCATGATGGTAGATCGTGAGCAAGCATCTGGCCAGCCGGCAAAGCTACGAGCGCGATGGGTCGATTATGTTGCATTGGTCGCGGCGATGGGCAGTGTCGTGGCCCTGCGCTGGCACACGATCGACGAACCGCTCGACTGCGATGAAGCTGCATACGGCTACGTGGCCCATCGATTGATCGAGGGCGATCGGCTCTACGTGGACGTGTTTGAGAACAAGCCGCCACTGGCCTACGCACCCTACGCCGCGGCGATCTGGTTCGGAGGTCTGACGGAACGTGCAATTCGCATTTTGCCCATCCCGTTTGTGTTGGTCACAGTTTGCTTCGTGTGGCGACTGGCTCTGGAGCAGTCTGGGTCTGTTGCCGCTGCCGCCGCCGCGGGATTGTACGCGATCACATCCTCCGATCCCTTTCTGTTTGGCAACGGAGCAAACCTGGAAGTTTACATGAACGCACTGCTCGCATGGTCGCTCCACAGCATGTCGCGTGCGATCGGGCCCAACGGCTTTCGATGGTGCCTTCAGGCGGGTATTGCGGCCGGATGCACCGCTGCAATCAAGCAAGTCGCTGGACTCTATGTAGCAATTTATGCCGTCTGGATATGGCAAATTCTGCGACGCGGCAATTTCGGTATTGCTCAGCGGCTTCACCTTCTGGCTGGCCTCGTGGGCGGCTGGCTCATTCCGTGGTTCGTGTGCATGGCGTTCGTTGCACAACAGGGCGTGACTAAGGAGTTTTTTCATTCGGTTTTCCGCTATGCACCGACGTTGGCAAAAGAGGCGGCGGCCGGCGTGCGACGCGATTTCGGCGACAAAGAAATTGCAAGAATGGTGGCCGCACACCCGATGCTGGCGGATGCCATTCGACAGTTTCCATCGCTGTTGTCGGCGGTCTGGTTTGTTCGCGGCAACCCGGACGCGACAGCATGGTGGGGCAAAGGCATCTGGCCGCTGCTGGCATTTGCTGGGGCAGTTTCTACCTATTTTCTGGTTCGGCCATTGCGACGAACCCGCGTTTTCAATTTGGTGCTCTGGTTTATTCTTGTCTCGGCCGTGGCGATCTTCTGGCCCGGCTTGTTCTGGCAGCATTACTACATGCTCTCCTTGCCCGGCATCGTTCTTATGGCGGCGCTGGGGATTGGAGGGCTCGCATCGGCCGTGGACTTGTCAAGTCTCCGCGCGACGGAATCCTGGCCCCGAGCGACTCCCACGGTAGCGGGACTCTCGGCAAGTGCTGCGGTCGCGGTATGCCTGCTTTGGATCCAATATCAAAATTATGTTTTGCTCACCCCCGACGCGATCACCACTCGTCACAAGGGCGGTGCTCAATGGGTCGCGTTACGCGACCTCGGCACGAAACTGCGGCAACTAGCGCAGCCCGATGACCGGCTCTTCAACTGGGGCTGGCAGAGTCCGCTGCACGTCTACAGCCGGATGGATTCCGTGACGCCGTATTTTTTCACCGATCCGCTGTTGCAGAACTATGACGTTCGGGATCACCCGCTCGTCACGCCGCGCAAAAAGCGAATCCTTGCCGATCTCCAACAATGGCCACCGGCTGTTGTCTTCGTCGGGCAGCGACCGTTTCCTGAACTGGAGCAATTCCTGTCGCGCGAGTACATTCCTACCGTGCCGCCCGCGACGCAGGAGGCGAGCGGGGGACGAGGGCTTTACGTTCGTCGTGACGTCGCGACGCGAGCCAACACACTGCAGCATTCATCCGCAGATTCGCCATAAGTTGGAGAACCGACACGATGGGCCTGGTGCAATTGCCCGAATCCCGAGGCATGCGAGCCTTGTGCTGGACCTACGTCGCCGCTTGGACGGCACTCCTGCTCGTACCGTTGCCGCGGAAAATGCCGAGCCTCAGCGACCAGGTCCCGCGTGGGCTGGAATTCCTTCGCGACCACGCCGACAAAGTCGTTCACTCGACAGGCTACTGCCTCTTGGGTTTGCTTGTACTCTGGTCCTACGGTGGTCGATTCCACACCCACCGGGCACGCTGGTTGACACTGTTGGGTACAGCACACGGACTCTTGACAGAATTCGGCCAGTGGTTCACGCCCCGGCGAGAGGCTGACGTGCGAGATTGGATTGCGGATTCGATCGGGCTAATCATCGCCTATGCGATTGTCGCACGGCTGCGGCGCAAACGATCTTTCGGCCAAGGCATTGAATCATCTGACGCCTAACTCCAAGCGCGATTCAGACCGGCTGCCGGGACTTCTTCTTGCTTCGATTGTCGAGTCTGATTCGAACAAACTGTCCAAACCAGGAAAGCACGACTCGATGATCGAGCCCCGCCGCCATTTTCAGTGGTTGATCGGTAGGTTGGTTAGGAAACCGGCCGGCGCTCAGGTGGCGACGTGATGCTTGGCCCTTTCGTCGGCCATAGCCCGTTCCTCATGCGTTGCACGTGGGTGTCCTGAATCTTGAGCGACCGTCGAGATGGCAGAATACCGCCGCAACCATCCCCACAAAAAAAACCCACCCACAAAAATCGCGATGCTGATGTTTTGTGAAATCGTCAGTCCGTCGGCCCAAAGCGGCTCGTCGTCGCGCAGGAATTCAATCGCAAAACGAGTGACTGAATAGCCGACCATGAGCAAGGCCATGACCTCGCCGTGACGACGGCGGCGTGGAAAATAGGCCAGGATCAACCCCGCCAGCAGCCAGCCGGCGATGGCCAAATAAATTTGAGTTGGATGGACCGGCAGGCTTCGGGCCGCCTGGTCATTGATCCAGCCGGAATGTACGTGGGCTTGCCACGGCAAACTGTTGGCCGGGAAACTCACCGCCCAAGGTAGCTCGGTCTGTTTGCCCCAGCAGCAACCGTTTAGCAAGCAACCGATGCGTCCGACCCCAATGCCGATCGCTACGGCGGGCGCCGCCACATCAAGCACGCGCAGGGCCGGCAACTGATAGCGCCGCGTGTAGTAAATGAAAACCAGAGTCGCGGCAACCACGCCACCATAGAACACGATGCCCCCTTGCCAAATCTTGAAAAAATCAAGCAGCCCATTGAATTGATCCGGGTTTCGCACCATGAAGAGTAGCCGGGCACCGACGATCCCGCTGATGAAGAGCCAAAGCGACAGATCCATGATTCGCTCACCGTCCAGCCCCTCGCGACGACACAACCGCTGGGCCAACCACGTGGCAGCGAAGAACCCAATGCAGAGCATCAAACCAAACCCAAAAATCGGCAGGTGCTTGTCGGTGAACGGAATCGGGATTTCGAGCAGTGTCTGTCGCATGTTCGTAGTTCAGCCGGTCAGTTTTTCATCGGGACATCAATCGGTAAGTTATCAATGAGTCGTGTTTTGCCTACGCGAGCGGCGACGACGGCCAGCAGGGAACCGGAAATCTCACGGACAGGCTCGAAGGTGACGTGGTCAACCAGTTCCGAATAGTCGAGCACCACACCCGGCGCGGATTCTAGCACCGACCGCATTTTGTGTCGAACCGACTTGGCGTCGCGCTCGCCGGATTCAATCAACTCCTTGGCCTTGAACAGCGAGCGCGAAAGGGCCAGCGCGCTTTGCCGCTCGTCGGGGCTCAGGTATGCGTTGCGCGAGCTGAGGGCCAGCCCGTCCGGCTCGCGAACCGTTGGGCAAACTCGAATTTTCACCGGCATGGCGAGGTCGCGAACCATATGGCGGATGACCTGGGCTTGCTGCGCGTCTTTCTGACCGAAATATGCAATGTCCGGGGCCACGATGTTAAACAGCTTGAGCACCACGGTCGCCACGCCGCGAAAATGGCCCGGCCGAAATGTACCCTCCATGCGATCGCTCAACCCATCGACCGCCACGAAACTCGCAAAGCCCGCCGGATAAACCACCGACACGTCCGGGGCGAACACCAAATCCACACTTTCCTGCCGGCACAGCCGACTATCTTCATCAAACGGGCGCGGGTACCGTGCCAGGTCCTCGTGAGGGCCGAATTGCGCCGGGTTGACGAAAATGGACACGACCACGCACTCCGTCTCGATCCTCGCCCGACGAATCAAACTCAAATGACCCTCGTGCAACGCACCCATCGTCGGCACCAGGCCAACACGCTTGCCGTTTGCACGAACCGTGAGCACTGCGCGGCGAACGTCTTCCACCGTCTTGGCAATCTCCATCGGCCAAATCATCGCGGGTTCCTGTTGGATTATTTCCTCAGAGGGAGCGAACTCGTCTGCCCACCGAACTCCACCTTAGCCGGCAATAGCCTGAGCAACGAGCACTAACTCGGCCGTCAGGGCATCGATTGAGCTTGCGCTGGGTCGGTAAATCGGCGGTGCCGTAGCACCGGTCAAGATTCGCTGGTAGGCTGATTGAAGTTGTGTGAGGAACTGCTCGTTTACGGAATTCTCAAACTCCCGCCCGCGCGACCGAACGCGGTTTAGCAGTTTGCCGGGCGGGGCATCAAGCCAAACTACCAGCGACGGGTCGATCACGCGAGCTGCCCCGGCTGCCACGTCTGCACTGTGCTTTTCGCGCGGCGAGGCATCCAACAAAACCTCGGCATAGGCGAGCGATTGTGCGAACCAGAAATCCGACACCATCCAAGCCGGCAATGTTCCCAACCATCGATTGCGGTCGAGCAGATCGCAGCGGCTGGCGAGGAAAAAACTCTGCACCGGGTCTGCTTCCGATCGCTCGCCGTCGAACAGCCGACCCAGCCGGACCGAGTCGAATTGCTCTTCCACCAGTTCGGCTCCAAGCTGCGCGGCCAGCGATCGCGCCAGCGTCGTCTTGCCAACGCCCATCGGGCCGGTGATCGCGATGTAGTGCGGAAATCGATTGAGCCGCTGCCAACGCTCGGCAATTGTCCAGCCGGCCGGGTGTCGGGCGTCGGGGGCGATTTCGGAGAGAGGTTCGAGCACGAACCGGCGAAAGTGCATGCGCGGATGTGGGATGATCAGGTCCGGCTCGGCAAGCTGTTGTTCGCCCCAGAGCAGAATGTCCAAATCGATCGGCCGCGGCTCCCACGGCTCTCGTCGAGTGCGGCCGAGTCGCCCTTCGATTTCGTGCAGCCGATCCATCAGCGAGCGAGGAGTCAGACTCGTTTCAATTGCAGCCGCCGCATTCAGAAACGCTGGCTGCCCCGCCGGGCCACCGACCGGGGTCGTCTCGACGAATCGGCTCACCTGCCGCACCTGAGTGACTGGCAAACGGCCGATCAACTCCACCGCCGCGACTAAGTTCACGGGGCGGTTCCCCAGGTTGGCACCTAAACCAATGTGAATTGTGGCCATTTTGGAGTGCGGTGGCTTGACACCGCTTTGGATCGATCGCCACGAACATGCCAGGCAAACCAATGCAGTGTCAAGCCACCGCACAACAAAGTTCGCCTGTTTGCGGTCTGATTACAACTTTAGTTTGGCAATTCGCCCAATCGCCTCCTTGATCCGCGGCGTTTCAACGGTCAATGCCATGCGAATGTACTCATCGGCCGTGGATCCGAACCCGATTCCGGGCGTCGTCACGATGTCCGCTTCGTCGAGCAGCTTCGTACACAACTCGGACGATTTGTATCCAGCCGGACAGGGGATCCAAACGTAAAACGTCGCCGGGGGCGTTGGCACTTTCCAGCCGATCGATCGTAGGCCGCTCACCAGCGTGTCGCGTCGGTCACGGTACAGTTCACGAATTGGCCGAGACAGTTCATCGTACTGTTCGAGCGCCGTGATGCCGGCGAATTGGATGGCGGTGAAAATGCCGCTGTCGCAATTTGCCTTCACCTGGCCGAGCGCGGCGACGATCGGGGCCCCACCGACCGCGAACCCTAGTCGCCAGCCGGTCATGTTGAACGTCTTGGAAAAACTGTGCAGCTCGATGGCCACGTCCTTGGCCCCCGGAATCTGCAGGATGCTCAGCGGCGGCTCCTCGTAGTACATCTCGGCGTAGGCCGCGTCCTGGGCGATCACGAAACCGTGCTCATGCGCCAGCCGGACGACCTTTTCGAAAAACGCCCGCGACGCCACGGCGGCCGTCGGATTGTTCGGGTAGTTCAGAAACATCAGCCTCGCCCGCCGCCACACTTCCGCCGGGATCGCGTCGAGGTCCGGCAGAAAACCGTTTTCGGCCACCAGCGGCATCATGTGCGTCTCGGCGCCGGAGAACCAACTGAAGGTGCGATACACCGGATAGCACGGGTCTGGCACCAGCGAAACATCGCCGGGGTTCAACACCCCCAGCGGCAAATGGGCGATTCCCTCCTTCGACCCGATCAGCCCAATCACTTCGCTGTCCGGATTCAGCTCGACGCCGAATCGCTTGCGAAGCCACGCGGCCACGGCTCGGCGAAACTCCGGCGCCCCCTGATCGAGCGCGTACTGATGAAACGGTCCGTGCTCGACGTGCTTTTGCAAACTGCGAATGATCGGCGTCGGGGTGGGCCGGTCGGGATCGCCTACACCGAGATTGATAATGTCGCGCCCGGCCGCGATCGCCGCCTTCTTCTTCTTGTCGATCTCGGCAAAAAGATACGGCGGCAATTTTTGCAATCGTTCCGACATTGCAAACGGTCGTGCAGGCATGGGGTTGTGGTTTTTTTGGGTGGCATGCCGTCGGCTTTGCGTCGGCATGCAATTCAGGGATTTCCAGGCATGCCCACCCAAAGCAGCGAGCATGCTTCTCGTCCGCGCAGATTTTGTAGCGACAAGCGGCCCGCTTGTCGATGGGTTGCGGCAGGGCGGCTGGGTGGTTATTTACAACCTCGGCAATCAGGCGAGACGCAGGGTCGGGGTCTCTGTCACGCGGCGTCGCGCTTTGACGAAGGGGGAATTGAAATTTTGTAGGAACTGGCGGGCGGGCGATGACTGCCTGCGCTACTTGGCAATTGTGATTCCAATTTGGCCCGACTAGACTGAGGCGCTGGTTCTGTTTGGAAAAGTTACCGTTTTTCGGCATCGTCCAAACGCATGACATCGGACGCACGCGGACCACATGATCTGAACAAACCTGCTCCGCACACGGAGCCGGACCAGACGACTGTCGAGTGGAGCGGTGCGCATGCACCTGATCAGCCGGCGAAGAAGATTTCGATAACGGCGAATATCGACACAGAAGCCGTGGTGGGACCAGGCGACGCTGGAGGTGACGGAGCCCGGACGGCGGGAGTTGCGGCGAACCAGACGAAAATCGGTCGCTATCGTCTGATTCGAATCTTGGGCCAAGGCGGATTTGGGACGGTTTACCTGGCCCACGACGATTTGGTCGACCGGCCAGTGGCGATCAAAGTGCCGCGTGCCGATCGATTGGATTCGCAACGATCGGTCGATCGGTTTCTGGCAGAGGCCCGTCATGTGTCGTGGTTGAAGCACCCCAGCATCGTGACCTTGTTTGACTGCGGCCAGGCCGACGGCAACTGTTACCTGGTCTACGAGTTCATCGAGGGGCTCAGCCTGGGCGAGCGAATCATGCAAGGGCCGATTTCGCACGGGGAGTCGGCGACGCTGATCGCTGAAATTGCTGAGGCCTTGCATTACGCCCACGGCGAAAATATTTTTCACCGCGACATCAAGCCCGGAAATATCCTGCTCGACAAGCATGGCCGACCGCACGTGACCGATTTCGGACTCGCGGTGCGCGAAGAGGAATTGGCCGGCGAGCGAGGCCGACGGTCGGGAACATGTCCTTACATTTCGCCCGAGCAGGTGCGTGGCGAAGGGCATCGCATCGATGGCCGCACCGACATTTACAGTCTGGGCGCGACGCTCTATGAACTGCTTTGCAATCGCCCGCCGTTCGACCGCCATTCCGGCGACGTGCTGGAGCAGATCATCCATCGCGACCCGCGGCCACCGCGGCAGATCGACGACTCCATACCGCGAGAGCTGGAACGCATTTGTCTCAAGGCGCTCGCCAAGCAGCTTGGCGATCGTTATCTGACCGCGAAGGACATGGCGGAAGATCTGCGAGCCGTGGCGTCGCCGATCAAGTTCAAACGGGCCGAGGTCGAGGTCCCTCGAACGCAAGAACCGGAGCGGACACCGCGCGTTGTGCCCAAAGGATTGCGGTCGTTCGGCCCGGAGGACAGCGAGTTCTTTCTGGAACTCTTGCCGGGTCCACGCAACCGCGACGGCCTGCCCGAATCGATTCGGTTCTGGAAAAACCGCATCGAGAGTAGAGACCCTGAAGTGTTTTTTTCTGTGGGGTTGATGTACGGGCCGTCCGGCTGCGGCAAGAGTTCGCTAGTCAAGGCCGGCCTGTTGCCACGAATGGACGCGAGTGTGACGCCAATCTATGTCGAAGCCACGCGCGAAGACACAGAAACGCGGCTGACCAAGGGCCTCCGCCGCGCATGTGCCGGCCTCAGCTCGACCGAATCACTGTCTGCCATGATTTACGGCTTGCGTTCGAGCCGGGCGATGCCGGGTGGCAGCAAGGTGCTCATCGTAATCGATCAGTTTGAGCAATGGCTGCACGTACACAGCGAAGACATGGAAAAGACCGAACTCATCGCCGCCCTGCGCCAGGCCGACGGCGAACACGTTCAGGTCATCCTGCTCGTTCGCGACGATTTTTGGCTCGGTGTCTCGCGACTCTTCAGTCATTTGGAAATCCATTTGAACCCCGAACGCAACACGCGATTGGTCGATCTGTTCGACCTTCACCATGCTCAACACGTGCTCTTGTTGCTCGGCCAAGCCTACGATCGGCTTCCCGCCAGCAGCGGCATGACGGCCGTTCAGAATTCGTTTCTCGATCAAGCCAGCCAGGAACTGAGCCAAGACGGCCGCGTCATTCCCGTGCGACTTGCACTGTTCGCCGAACTCATGAAGGAGCGGCCGTGGTCGCAAGAGTCGCTCGTACAAGTGGGCGGGACCGAGGGCGTCGGCGTCCGGTTCCTTGAAGAAACGTTCACCGCGCGCACCGCAGTGCCGGACCACCGTACCCTGGAAAAGCCAGTTCGCGCCTTGCTCCAGGCGCTCCTGCCCGAAGGAGGCACGGACATCAAAGGTCACATGCGGTCGCGGGCCGAATTGGCCGCAGCCTGCCGACTTGGCGAAAACTCGCCAAGCTTTAACCGACTCATCGAAATCCTCGACCGCGAATTGCACCTGATCACGCCGACGGAACAGGAGGTTGAGGGTCAAGAGTCGAGAGTCGAGGGCCAGAAAGTGGGAGGCGAAGTCTCTCAGGCCTCGGGCCCTCAACCCTCGACCCTGGACCCTCGACCCTCCTTCTACCAACTTACGCATGACTACCTGGTCCCGCCGCTGCGGCACTGGCTAACACTCGCGCGCCGCAAGACATGGCGTGGCCGCGCGGAGTTGGTGCTGGAAGAGCGAGCGGCGCAAATGAGCCAATGGCCGGAAAGCCGCTACTTGCCGTCGCTGGCTGAATTCCTGTCTATCGCTATCGGCGTCCCGCGCAATCGGCGAAAGTCCGATCAACAAGCCCTGATCACCGAGGCAACTCGTCACCATAGTGTTCGCGTCGGCAGCGTCGTTGCCCTATTGGTTTTAGCCGCTCTTGTTGGACTTTGGTACGCCGCCTCGATCACTGAGGATCGGGTTGATTCGCAGGTGGATGCCCTGCTGCACCAGTCGCCGGATCGGGTCGAAACGACGATCGTGCAACTCGAGCAAACACCCAAGCTCGCAGTACGAATCCTTCGGCAACGATTCATGGAATCAGATGCGGGATCGCCCGAGCAACTTCACGCGGCGTTCGCCTTGGCCAGGTTAAACGGCCTCGAAGCCAACCACTTTGAGTGCCTCCTGACCAGCATTGGTTCACTGTCGGCCAGCGAGTGCAAGAATCTCGTGGCTGCTCTGCAGCCGCACGAGGTCAGGGTGCGAGAACGACTTCTGGGTCGCGCGATCGATACAAGCCGTCCGAGCAATGACTGTGCGCGCGAGGCGGTTGTGCTCTTGCACCTCGGCGAACCGGAAGCTGCCCGAAAACTGCTGCAGGGGGCACCTGACCCTGCGCATCGAACCCAGTTCATTCATAACTTTGCGTCCTGGCACGCGGATCTTTCGAACCTGCCTGGGCTGCTGCGTCAGATTGAAGACGGAGATTATCGTTCAGGCATTTGTACCGCGCTGGGGATGATGAATATTGATTCGCTCGGAACATTGGAGCGCGATGAAGTTGTTGACGTACTGATGGAAATCTATCGAGACGGGCCTGACGGGGGTTCTCACACTGCCGCGGGCTTTGCGCTGGTTCGCTGGGGTTTGACTCCAACAAGTATGCATGAAACTGTCGCTAGCAATTCAAATCAAACCTGGTACGTGACCAAGCACGGGCTGACGATGATCGAGATTCCACCCGGCAAGTTCGTGATGCAAAACCCAACCGAAAATACACCGGGGCCTTCCATAG
>Ga0247727_10007893_pt1 | contig 20015 bp, 15 predicted proteins | sample WisWelCaveWW1625_FD_202498 | JGI IMG/M metagenome (GOLD analysis project Ga0247727, IMG submission 202498) | Biofilm microbial communities from Wishing Well Cave, Virginia, United States - WW16-25 | ecosystem: Environmental > Aquatic > Deep subsurface > Groundwater > Cave microbial mat | place... | reverse complement strand
ACCCGACGGTTCCGTCGCCGTACGCTTCGACATGGGGGCCTCCTTTGTGATTCACTCCGACTGTATCGGAGCGGGGGCCCTCCCTACAAAACTAACGAAGCCGCGGACATCCTCCTGGCCGAGGCGAAGAAGTCGAACAAGCTGGCGCTCCTGGTCTTCTGGAACGCCGGCGTGAAGAACTGGAAGCAGTTCGAGGCCGATACGCTGTCCGACGCCAACACGAAGCAGCAGCTCGGGAAGTTCATCTGCTGCAAGATCGACCCCGAGGGGACCGACGACGAGAACAAGCTCTGGCAGGAGCACAAGTCGTGCTCGATCCCGACGACGTTCGTCTACGACCCTGAAGGAAAGATGCTCACGACCGTGACCGCGCTGAACACGAAGATCTACTGGCAGGCGCTGGCGGAGGCGACCCCCGCCTACTTCGAGAAGATCCTCCCGGCGCGCCAGGCGCTGGCGAAGGATCCAAACCAGCCGGAGAAGCTGGCGATGCTGGGCGACGCCTACGCCAAGCTGAACGTCCCCGCCGAATCGAAGAGCGCCTACGACAAGGCGGCCGAGACCGCCGTCGCCAAGGGCGACAAGGCGGGCGCGATCCGGATCCTCGTCCAGCAGCTCGACCAGTACTACGAGCTCGGGAAGATGTGGTACGCGTCCACCCGCACGTGCGCCGGCAAGCTCATCGAGCTCGACGGCTCGAACAGCACGAAGAAGTGCCATCTCGCCGCGTTCGTCCTGTGCATGGCCGACTACTCCGAGGCGAAGTGGCAGGAGGCCATCGCCGGCCTCAGGGCCGCCACCGTGAAATACCCGGACAACGACCTTCTCGACAAGATGTACCTGTCACTCGGAGCGGCGCACGGATACGCGAAAGAGTACGACAAGGCTCGGGAAGCCTACGAGACCGTGATGAAGAAGTTCGTGGGGTCGGACTCCGCGAAGCTCGCCGAGATCCAGCTCGGGAAGCTGCCGAAATAGGGGCGCCGGGGTACGGCCGTGCACCGTGGACCGTGCACCTGCTACACTCACGTCATGGACCGCGAACCCCTCTCCGGGGCTGAGCGCCGCAAGTACCTCCGTTTCGCGCCGCCGCTCAAGGCGGAGCTGGAGGTGCCGCGCAAGAACCTCCTCGGCGCGGTCGGCTTCAAACGCGGCGTCCCGGTCCGGGTCATGGACCTCTGCGAGGGCGGCGCGGGCGTTTTCGCCCCCGAGCCCATCGACAAGGGCACCTTCGTGCGGCTTCACGTCCGCTTCGAGGAGATGAACGACGAGCTGGAGCTGACCGGCCAGGTGGTGAGGCTCATTCCGCCCCCACCGGTCGCGAAGGACTGGATCATCGGCGTCGAGTTCAGCGAGATCTCCAAGGCGTCGCAGAAGAAGATCGCCGCGTGGCGCGACTACGTCACCTCCACGATGGTGCGCAAGAAGTCCGATGACCGGCGCAGGGAGCTGGGGCTTGACGGCTCTGAGTCGCCCGACGGAATCCGGTAGGAGGGTGTTGTGAAAATCCTCGCGCTCTCGATCCTGCTGTTCGCCGGCCTGCCCTTCGAAGCGCCACCCGAAGGCGCGAAGAACCGGGTCCAGGAGGGCGCCCTCCCGGCCGCCTGGAGCGACCAGCTCGCCCCCGCCGGCTCGATCGATCCCGACGACCGCGAGCGCGCCCGCCTCACCCTCGAGAAGCTCGCCGGCGGGCAGAAGGACGGCCTGCGCAAGCTCGCCAAGGAAGGCGACGAGAAGGCCGCCATCATCGCCGGACTCCTCGGCGAAAAAGAGGTCCGGCTGAAGCTGATCGGCCTCCTCAAGTCCGAGGACGTGATGATCCGCCGTGCCGCGGCCGAAGCGATGAGCTGGTGCGGCGGCGACTCCGGACTCGTGGACCTCGGCTCGAAGCTCGACGACGCCGACCTTCCGACGGCGATGGCCGCGGCCCGCGCGCTCGCGCGGTTCAAGTCGAAGGCCGGCATCGCCCTCCTCCAGAAGGCGCTGGACGGCGCCTCGAAGAACGAGCGCAAGGCGCTCATCGCCGCGCACGGGCTCGAACTCGCCGACCCCGGCTGCATGACGACGATGATCAAGACCCGGCTCGCCACGCCGTCGCTGGTCGACGTCGTCTTTGCCGTCTCCACCAACGCGCCGTCGGTCATCGAGCAGGTGAAGCGCGCCATCGACAAGACGTTCAAGCGCGACGAGAGCCTGAAGAAGGTCCTGGAGACCGACGACCTGGCGCCGCTGACGCGCGACGCCCTGGGCACGTTCTGCGTCCGCGCGGCGATCCTGAATCCCGCCGATCTTCTCGGCTACTTGAAGCTGCCGGCCGGGAAGGCGACGCCGTGGGCCCTCGATCGCATCCCGACGATGCGCGGCATGCGCAAGTCGTACGTCGCCTGCGAGATCGTCAAGATCATCGAGGGCGTCGCCGCCGTGAAGTCGCCGTCCGACGCCGACGTGAAGCACGTCGAGGCGCTCGAGGCGATCCTCCAGAAGTTCTGCGGATCGAAAGTGCCGCAGGGGGAACTGGCCGATCGCGCAAAGGAGTACCGCGAGTGGTACGGCCGCGTGTGGACCAACCTGGTCGACGCCGACGTCTACGGCGCGATCGACGACGGCGTCGCGTGGCTGAAGCGCCGTCAGAACAAGGACGGCTCGTGGAACTGGTGCGCGTGCGGCTTCGAGGCGTACGCCAACATCCCCCACTACGTCGGCCAGACGTCGCTGTGCGGCTACACGCTGCTCAAGATGGACGTGGCGCACGACGATCCCGCCATCACGAAGGCCGTGACGTACATCCTCGACATCGAGATCGCCAAGACGACCGACGATCCGACCTATTCACTCTCGATCGAGATCATGTTCCTGGCGGAGCTGGTCCGCGCGGCGAAGGGGAAGAAGCAGGAGAAGGGCACGAAGGTCGGGCTCGACCCCGCGCTCCAGGGCCGGCTGCTCAAGCGCATCCAGGAGTGCGTCGACTGGCTCATCGACGCGCGCGTGATGTTTGAAAAGGGCGGCTACGAATCGGCGGCATGGACCTACAACAATCCGAAGGGAGTCTCGTACCCGAAGGGGACCAGCCCGCCGCACGATCACTCCAACGCGCAGTTTGCCGTGCTCGGCCTGATCGCGGGACAGAACGTCGGCGCGAAGGTGCCGCTCAAGGTCTGGCAGAGCGTCTTCTCGCACTGGAAGGGGACGCAGTACGAGGAGGGCGGCTGGTACTACACGCCGCCCGCCGAGGGCACGGCGAAGAACGCGCTGGTCGGCTCGACGAGCATGACGGGCGCCGGCCTCTCGAGCGTGCTGATCAGCCACGCGGCGCTCAAGGCCATCACGACCGAGAAAGTCGCGCAAACCGAGGAAGCGGCGAAGCGGGCCATCGCCAAGTGGACGAAGACCTACCCGATCGCCGCGCCGGCGAAATACGGCGGCTCCGGCCACGTCTTCAGCATCTACTACGACTACTACTCGGTCGAGCGGTCGATGATGCTCGCCGGGCTCCTCAAGATCGGAGACCGTGACTGGTACCACGACGGCGCGCTCTACATTCTCTTCAACCAGATGTACGACGGCGCGTGGATCGACACGAGCGACACCTGCCTGGCGCTCCTCTTCCTGAAGAAGGCGTACATTCCCGTCGCCTCCGGCGGCTCCGGCACCGGAGATAAATGAGCAATCCGAACGCGGACGCGCTCCTCGTCCAGGGCATCCTGCGCCGCGGGCTCATCTCGCTCCAGGGGCTGGAGGAGATGGGCGCGCCGACCGACCGGCCGCTGATGGACCTCCTGGTCGAACGCGGCATCGCCGACCTCGCGACGCTCCAGAAAGTGCTCGCGGAGGAGACCGCGACCGCCGGGGCCGAGCAGCTGCCGCCCGAGGTGCTCGCCGCGATGTCGACGCCCGACGCCCGGCTCGGCCGCTACGTCCGCGTCGAGATCATCGGCCAGGGCGGCACGAGCGTCGTCTGGAAGGCGTGGGACCTCGAGACGCACCGCATGGTCGCCCTCAAGCTCCTCGCGCCGCCGGGCGAGGCGCCCTCTCGCTACGCGCTGCGCGAGGCGAAAGTCGCGATGGAGCTCCAGCACCCGAACATCGTGCCGATCTTCGAGGTCGGCGCCGCCACCGACGGGTATGCCCGGGAGGTGCAGTATCTCGCGATGGCGTGGATCGACGGGGTCACGCTCGACCGCCAGGTCTTCCCCATCGACGACGCGCTGCGCTTCATTCGCGACATCTCGCTGGCCGTGCAGGCGGCGCACAGCCGCGGCATCATCCACCGCGACATCAAGCCGGGGAACATCATCATCGACCGCGGCGGCCGCTGCTTCATCATGGACTTCGGGCTGGCGAAGCCGGTCGAGGGGATGCTCGACACGGCGACGCGGACCGGCCTCGTCGTCGGCACGCCGTCGTACATGGCGCCCGAGCAGGCGCTGGGCCTCAACCAGGAGCTGACGCCGCAGAGCGACGTCTACGGGCTGGGCGCGACGCTCTACGGGCTCGTCACGGGCCGCGCGCCGTACGACGGCGACAATCCCGTGGAGACCTGCCTCAAGGTCGTGCGGGAGGCGGTCATGCCGCCACGGCAGGTGATCCCCGGGATCCCCGAGGACGTCGAGCGGATCGTGCTGCGCGCGATGGCGAAGGACCGCAACCGGCGCTACCGGACGGCGCAGGCGCTGGCGGACGAGATCGACCGCTACCTGGGACGCCGGCCGATCCTCGGCGAGGACGAGCTGATGTTCGAGCAGGCCCTGGCGGTGCTGCGCGACGGGCGGTTCGAGGAGTCGATCCAGATCTTCAAGGACTTGAAGCGGCTTGGCCGCGCGCGGGACGGCGGAACGCTGCGCGCGGCGAAGGACAAGCTCCTCATCGAGATCGGCGCGGCGGCCGGGCGGCATCGAGGCACGCTCCATCTTGCGCTGGCGGTCATCGACTACATGGAGACGAAGTCGGCCGCCGACGCGTGCGCGAAGGCGCGGGCCGACTTCGAGGCGGCCCTGAAGCAGGACGCGGAGGACGCGGAGTCGACGCTCGGGCTCGGGATCGCGCTGACGCTCCAGGCGCGGTTCGACGAGTCGGCGGCGGAGGCGCTGCTCGACGAGGCGATCGAGCGGCTCGGGCCGGCGACCAAGGCGCCGCACCTGAGGGCATCGGCGATGCACAATCGCGGCATCGCGAAGTTCTACAAGGCGCGGCGCACGTCGGGGGACCGCAAGAAGACGCTGCTGCACGGCGCGATCAGCGACTTCGCGATCGCGGTCGGAGCCGATCCGGCCTTCGCCTACGCGCTCAAGGACCTCGGGGTCGCGAAGCTCTCGATGGCAAACACCGACGCGGGGCGGAACATCAAGGCGGCGCCCATCTCGGAGGCGGTGCAGCACTTTACGCGTGCCCTCGAGATCAAGCCCGACCTCGAGAGCGCCCTCCACGAGCGCGGGCGGGGCTACTACGCGCTCGGGAGGTACGCCGAGGCGGCCGACGACTGGCGCGCCTGTTCGCTTCTCTCGCCGACGCGGGCGAAAAACGTCGCCGCGCTCATCGCGGAGGCGGAAGCGAAGCTGAAGAAACAAATCGACACGTAGTCGAGTTGGTTTGACAGCGTCGCGCACCGGGCTATACTTCCTCCAGCAACAGCCGGGGGAAACATGAAGGTCACGGTTCCAATCAAGAACGTCCTGCCCAATCCGTTCCAGGCGCGCAAGAAGATGGACAAGGAGAGCGTCCGTGCGCTGGCCGAGGAGATCCGTGAGAACGGGCTCTGGCCCGGCGCGCTCCGCGGCCGCATGACGGGCGACCGGGTCGAGCTCGTCTACGGCCACCGTCGGCTCGCTGCCGTCAAGGCGCTCGGATGGAAGGAAGTCGAAGTCGACGTCGAAGAGCTCACCGACGAGGAGATGCAGGCGCAGAACCTCGCGGAGAACCTCCAGCGCGAGGGGCTCACCGACATCGAGAAGGCCGAAGGCATCCACATGATGGTGCAGCGGCTGACGAAGGCGGGCTCGAAGGAGCCGGAGGCCCTGGGGAAGGTTGCGAAGGTGCTCGGGCTGTCGCAGGGCTGGATCAAGGACCTGCTCTCGCTGCTCGATCTCGAGAAGGGCGTGCAGAAGGCGATCCGCGACAAGGACATCGCGGGCCGCACGGCGCTTGAGGCGCACCGCCTCGGCGGCAAGGAGATGGTCGAGACGGCGATCAACAAGAAGCTGCCGGTGCACAAGATCAGCGCGATCGCGCAGAAGATCCGCCGCATCCCCGACGAGGGTGTGCGCGAGAGGGTCCGCCAGGACGTGATCAAGGGCAGGGTCACCGGCCCCGAGCAGGTGCAGGAGAAGGCGAAGCAGCTCCTGAAGGGGCGGAAGATCACGGCGCCGACCGACCTGGACCGGACGCTCGGCGAGTGGGCGAAGCGGCTGCGCGGATGGAACCAGGAGCTCGACGAACTGATGCTCTACAAGAAGTTCCTGGTTGAGAGTCGCGCCGACCACGTCCGGGCCGAGACCGCCAAGCTCATCACGCGCCTGGAGCGGCTCTCGTAAGGACGTCGGCGATCGCCTTCGACGCTTCGCGCGGCTGCGTCTGCAGGAGCTGATGCGGACCGTCGATGGCGACGGCCTCGACGGCGCGAATCTCGCGCATCTCCTTGAGCATCCGTGGGCCAACGAGTCGATCCCGCTTTGCCCGAACATAGAGCACGGGCACCGCGACTTTCCCGAAGTCACGCCGTGCATCAGCCGTTCCGATCGCCTTCAGGCGTGCCGCCCAGACCGCCGGCTTCACCGCGGCAACCGCCGCCTGCAGCAGGCGAACGACCTCGTCAGGCGTGTCGGGATCGATCACCGCGCGCCGCATCAGGAATTCCCGCGGCTGGGCCTTGAAGAGCGATGGACGCACGAGCGGCTCAAGCCACCGTGGCACCGCCGACCACGGATTCGTGAGGAACGTGCCGACGAGAATCAACGCCCGGAGCGAGGGCGGGCGTCGCGCCGCGATGCGCACGGCGAGCGGACCGGAGAACGACTCGCCCAGGAGCGCGAACGGTCCGGACGGCAGCGGGACGTGTGCCTCCAGCGCCGCGTAGCCAAGCGGCTGATCCGTGGGATACGAGATGGGGACCGGGTCGATCCAGGCCGGCAGTTCCCGCAGCAGCGGAGCCCAAAGATGATCGGTGCCATTCATCCCGGGCAGGAGAACCAGCTTCACGCTTTCAGTCTACGCTCACGCATCCGCAGATCGCGTAGCGCCGCATGAGCGCGCCGGCACGCCCGCATCTCGCGCGGCGGGATCGACGTCGCATCGCCTGCGATGCGGAAGGCGAGTGCCTCGTCGCCGGCACGGAGCGCGCAGTCGACCGCATGGAGCGGATCGTGCCGCACGCGCGCGACGCGGACCCGTTTCGCATCGCCCGGCTCGAGTTTGAGTGCACTGTCGCCAAGGACGCGGCCGCCGAGCTCGATCGAGAGGAGCGTCGCCGGGTTGTAGAACGCGCCCACGGCGACCGGCTCCTTGAACGTGACGCGATGGAGGTTGTTCGTGCAAAGCGCCTTCGCGCGGTTGAGCACGAGGCGCGGCAGGTGGTCGCTCAGGTACGCGAGGAACGCATCAGGCGCCGCGCCGATCCGCGGCCGCCACCAGCAGGCCCGTTCGGCGCACTTGTAGCGCTTGTGGACGCCGCGACGCCGGCCTTCCGCGAGATACGAGTCAATCGTCGCATCACCGCCGGAGTAGTCCGCGCCCACGTCGAGCAGACGGAGACGGCCCTCGATTTCGCGGGCCGTCACCACCGCGCCGCGCAGCCAGTTCGGCGACGCGACCACGGGAAGCGACGGCAGCCCGTCGCCGACCAGGAAGTAGTCCTTGTCTCCGGTCACGATCCCGATGTTCACGTCGGCCACCTCGTTCAGCGGCACGAGCCGGTCGAGCGCGCGGCGGGCGAGGTCGCGGCATTCGCGCGGCACGCGGTTCCACGCCAGCGATTCCTCCCCTGCCTCATCGCCATCGAAGTAGGCGGGCGTGAGTTCGTCGGGCGTCTCGACCTCGCGGATGCGGAAGGTCCTCTGGTCGGGCCCTGCTTCGCACCCCGGGGTGGCGCTTCGCAGGGCAGGCCCGCACAGCAGAACCGCGACCTTCTCGAGCGCGCCCTCGAACAGGAAGCTGCGGACGCAGACGAGGTCGACGCGCGGGAACTTCGCCCGGAGATGGGCGATCAACGGGTGCGCGTAGTCCACGAAGAGCGTCTCGCGCGGGATGACCATCGCGAGCCGGCCGCCGGGACGGACGAGGCTCGCCGCGGCGACGAGGAACGGGCCCCAGGTGCTCGCGCCGGCGCCGAAATGGACCCCCAGCCTCGCCGCGATCTCCCGCGCGCGGTGCTGGCGGTTCGCCTGGGTGAAATGAACGTACGGCGGATTGCCGATGACGGCGTCGAACGACCCGCCGAGATGATCGAAAAAATCGCCCTGCGTGGCGCCCGCGGACCTGGCACTGGCCGCATCGAGATCGTAGCCGCGGACCGAGGCTCCCATCGATCGCGCCGCCTGCAGGAAGACGCCGTCGCCGCAGGAGGGATCGAGCGCGGAATCGCCCCGGCGGACCGCCCAACGGCAGAGCGCCTTCGCGACCTTCGCGGGCGTAAAGTAAGCGCCGCGTGCATGAACAGAGAGCACGCAACGTTCATCGGCATTTCCGAACCTCGAAGTTGAGGGTCGGTTGGAGTTTCAGCCCCTTTCATCGAGACCTGCGCATGAGCACCTTCAAGGTCGAAGTCATCCGCATCGGCGCGATTGAAAGGCACCCCAACGCCGACACGCTCTCAACGACAAAGGTCTGGGACTACCCCGTCATCATCAAGACGGGCGAGTTCAAGTCCGGCGATCTGGCCGCGTATGTTCCCGTCGACGGCGTCGTCCCCTCCTTTGCGCCTGGGGGCGGCGCTTCGGAGGGCAGGCCGTCGACCGATCGTTTCGCCTTCCTTGGCGAGCACCGGCGCATCAAGGCCCGCCGGCTCCGCGGCATCTTCTCCATGGGCCTGCTCATCCAGGCCGACGCCGGCTGGACGGAAGGCCAGGACGTGTCGGCGACGCTCGGCATCGTGAAGTACGAGCAGCCCGAGGCGATGGTCACCGGCGGCGACAACGAGCCCTGCCCGTTCACGTTCCCGACCTATACCGACATCGAGGGCTACCGGCGATTCCCAAACGTCCTGCGCGACGGCGAAGAGGTCGTCATCACGGAGAAGATCCACGGCGCGAACGGCCGCTGGGCGTTCCACGAGGGACGCCTTTGGGCCGGTTCGCACCACAGCATCAAGAGGAACGCCCCGGGCGTGATCTGGTGGCGCGTCGCCTCGGCGGCCGACCTCGAGGCCCGGCTCCAGCGCCGCCCCGGCGTCGCGCTCTTCGGCGAGGTCTACGGCGACGTGCAGGATCTCAAGTACGGCACGAAGAAGGGCGAGCTCCGGCTCGTTCTTTTCGACGCGCTCGAACTCTCGTCGCTCAGGTACCTCGGATGGGACCGCACGGTCGAAATCGCGGAGAGCCTCGAGCTGCCGATGGTGCCCATGCTCCACCGGGGCGCGTGGTCGGCGCCGCTTCTCGCGCTCGCGTCGGGACGGAGCACGATCGCCGACAACATCCGTGAGGGCATCGTGATCCGCCCCGTGGCGGAGCGGTTCGATGAGTCGGTCGGCCGCGCGATCGTGAAGTTCATCGGCGAGGAGTACCTGTTGCGGAAGGGCGGCACGGAATTCCACTAGCCGGAGGATGTACGAGGTACGATGTTCGATGTTCGATGTCATGTACGGTGTCGAACCCGCAACCGCACGGCCGGTTTGAGAGAGCGTAGTGCTGGTCTTTCACTCGCGTCACATCGAACATCACATCGAACGTCGTACATCGAACATCGAACATCTCTGTTGAACATGTCATCCAGAACCATCGTGATCGGCGACCTCCACGGCTGCCATGACGAAGCCGTCGAGCTCCTCGACCGTCTCGCGGTGACGTCGTCCGACCGCGTCATCTTCGCGGGCGACCTTGTCGATCGCGGCCCGAGGCGGCGCGAGTGCGTCGAGCTCGCGATGACGCACGAGTGCATCCTCGGCAACCACGAGGAGAAGCACCTCCAGCAGCGGCGAAAGCCGGTCGACCAGCTGATCCCGGATCACGCCGCGACGCGGCGCGTACTGGACGACTCCCACTTTGCCTACCTCTCGAAGCTGCCGCTGTCGATCCGTCTTCCGGAAGCGAACGCCGTCGTGGTCCACGCCGGAGTGCTGCCGGGCATTCCGATCGAGAAGCAGCTTCCGCACACGCTGCTCCACGCCCAGTGTGTGCAGCCGCCGCAGACGAAGTCGTTCTGGCCGTCGAAGGCCCCGGCGGGCTGGACCTTCTGGACGAACCACTGGAACGGGCCTGAGCGCGTCATTTTCGGCCACTCGGTGCTCGACAAGCCGCTCGTAAGCGAATGGGCGGTGGGCATCGATACCGGCTGCGTCCATGGGCGCGAGCTGACCGCGGTGGTCCTGCCGGAGTGGAAGCTCGTCTCCGTGCCGGCGCGGAAGAACCACTGGGGCCCCAAGGGGAGCGGGATCGCGTCGTATCCCGTGATGAACGGCGTGAACTGCTTCAGCTAGCGCAACGCGCGAAGCCGGCTGGCTTCGCGCGGGGCGTTACCCTGAGAGTCCGTGAAGCAATCGATTCCGGGGGGAGGATCAGCGTTGAACAGATGCGATCTCCTCGGTTCGAAGTTCGCAGGCCCCCCGGAGAATTACTCGTCTGTGTTGGGACTCATCTTCGAGATGAGTAGCAGCACGTTATAGGTCAGTGCCGCCAGGAGTGCGACAGAACGCGCCCTCGCGAGGCCGCGTACCGGAATCTGATCCAAGCCTCGCCAGGTGCGAAGGTCGGCATTCACCGTCTCGGCGACGGCGGCGCGCTGTTTGTAGATCTCCTTGGATTTCGGTTCGGCCATCCGCAGGCGCCAAGCCGCAACGCTTGCTGAGTCGTGGGGCTTGGGTTGATACGGATCCACACCCTCCTTCTTCGCGGGTCTTGGAGGAGCGAAGAGCGAGACGCCTCGTCGAGCGCTGTCCTCGATTGTCTCTTTGTTTCCGTAAGCGCCATCCGCGAGTACCTCGCAAGGCAGTGTTCCTGTTCGTTTCTGCATCTCGTCCAACGATGGCGGCAGTTGTCGATCATCCCCGCCTGAATTCGAAACTCGAACGGCGACGATGGCCCGGCCTGTGACCGCTGTCGTGATTTGCACGTTGTACGCAGGTCTGAATCCGCCGTCAGCCATCCTCATCACTCTCGCCTCGGGATCCGTCGTGGAGACGCGCACTTCGGCGGGGTTGGAGTGGTTGCCTTTGCTCCTCAGCTTGCTGGCTCGCGCCTCGGGCAACTGCTTCAGCGCCTCTTGAATGCGTTCCTCGCGTTCCTCGGCCGCACGCTTTATAGCGGCTTCATGACGGGAGCGGCCTTCGCTGTCGTGAGCATCCTGGGTGACCTTTCGAATGTGGTCGCCGGCTTCCCGAAGGCATCGCTTCAGGCTCTTCTCGCGGCGAAACGACGCCGCGCCCGCGCTTGCCCTCACCTTCATCCCATCGTGCGCCACCCGCGTCAGTTCGACCAAGCCGTTGTGCAGCATGACGCCAAGGATCTGGCTCATCAGATCGTCCAACGCCTCCTGGTGGGCGACCCGGAAATCGGAAAGCGTGTGGTAGTTCACGTGCACTCCGCCGCAAATCCATCGATAGGCGTTGTGCGCTTCGCAGAGCCGCTCCAACTCACGTGCGCTTCCCACGCCCTCGCTGATCCCGTAGAGCCACAGCGTCAGCAGGATCTTGGGGTCGATCGCGGGCCGACCCGCGTTGTCCCCGCGCGCGCGGATCGCCTCCTCGAGCTTGGAGAGATCCAATGACTCGACCATGCGCCAAATCGACCGCGCTTGGTGATCGGCCTCGAGTATCCCATCGAGATCCACGGGCAGCAGGCGCACTTGATGGCGGTCGGCTCGCATCAGGCGAGCTTCGCCCTGTGGTTCGCGCCGTTTCTTGGGTGCCTTCGCATCGTCAGACGCGTCGCCGAACAGGTCTTTCGTCCCCATCGCTCTCCTCCGCGTTGTTCATCCCAGTGAACAACGGAGGGGCTGTGCAGCACTTTAAAATCAGCGAGCCAAGCGGGAATTCTTCTCAGGCTCTGAGCGAGGCCTCCGCCGCCTGGTGGCGGCGCCGAGTCGAAGGGTTACGTGACGTTCGCGCGGATCCACGTCACGCGCCGCGCATTGTCGTCATCGGTCATCTCGGCGAACTCGCGGTCGAGGCTGCCGAACTCGCCGTTGGCCGCGATCGCGCGCTCGAGTAGCGCCGCCCGCGGCGAGCCAATCGCGCGGTAGCCCTCCAGCGCGTCGGCAGCGAACGGCGCGAACAGGCTGAAGAACTGCGCGAAGCCGCCGTTGTGCACCTCGACGTCGACGAGCCACATCGCGTAGATCCCGCGCAGCACGGCGGGCAACGTCGACACGATCTCGCGCGAGCGCGCGACGTCTCCGCGAATCTCGAAGTCTACGACGTAATCGACCAGGGCCTGCACGAGCTTGTCGTCGGGAATCGACGCGATCACGGCCGCATCGATCGACCGGTACTTCTTCCTCGCGGCGAACTCGCGGATCGTTTTCGGCAGCGTCAGCGTCTTTATCTCGAGCTTCTGCAGCAGTGCCTCGGTCTTCTCCCGCAGGGACCAGTCCACGGGCGCAAGGTCGAGCGCCGTGCGGATGTCGCGGACGGCGCCCTCCAGGTCGAGCTTCTGCGCCAGCACCGCTCCGCGCTCCATCCACGCCAGCCATTCCGAGGGATCGGATTGGATCGCCGCCGAAAAGTCGTCGATGGCCCCTTCGAGGTCCCCCGCCTGGAGCCGCTGCTGCCCGCGCTCGACGTGGGCCTCCTCCCGCTCGTTCATTGCGTGGCGAAGTGCTGGGGATTCTGGCGGATGTACTTCGATGCCAGCGCCGACGCGTCCTCCTTCGGATCGACGATGTCCTTGTCGGCGGCCTCGAGCTCCGCAGGATCGCCCTTCGACTTCCACTCCTTCGCCGCGACGGCCAGCCCCTCCGGCGTCCAGCCCTCCGTCAGGCCCGTCAGCGCGGCGAGCGCCTTGCCCACGATGGAGCGGTGCTTGTGGGCGCCGCTGAACTTGTACGCCTCCATGGCGTCGATGGCGAGGATGCCTCCGTGGCTCGTGAGGAACATGTCGAAGCCGAGGCGCGCGGCCTGCGAGCGCGTGTACCACGCGGCGTAGACCTTCACGACCGACCACGGCAGGCTCGTGACGATCTCGGTCTGGCGGTTCATCTGCCCGCGGATGTTGTAGTCCATGACCCAGTCGACGACGGCCTGCTCCAGCCACTTGTCCGGGATCCCGGCGATCACGTCGACCGTGAGCGCGCGGTACTTCTTCCGCTCGGCGAATTCGCGCTGCGCGGCCGGCATGACGGCGAGCTCCGGCTCGAGGCGCTCCAGCGTCGCGGCGGCCGACGACCGTCCGCTCCAGTCCGGGGGCGCGGCTTTCATCGCCTCCTGGAGATCCTGGATCGCGCCGCCGAGATCGGACTTGCGCGCCCTCGCGTAGCCGCGGCACGACCATCCGAGAGGATCCGTCGGCGACTTCGCGATCGCGTCGGAGAAGTCGTCGATGGCGCACTCGATGTCGCCCGCCCGCAGGCGGGTCTGGCCGCGTTCGATCAGATCCTCGAAGTCCATCATGCGCTCACCGGAACGAAGTCAAACTTCGTCACGTCAACCAGCCCGCGGTCCGTGAGCCGAAGCTCCGGAATCACGGGCAACGCAAGGAACGCCAGCGTCATGAACGGGTCGTGCAGCGGCGAACCGAGTTCGCGCGCGGCGCTGCGGACGCGCTCCGCGGCGGGCGCCACCAGCTCCAGCGGCTGGTCGCTCACGAGGCCCGCAATCGGCAGCGAGAGCGACGCGATCACCTTCCCGCCCGCCACCGCCACCTGCCCGCCGCCGATGCGCGCGATCTCCGCCACCGCCGCGCGCATATCGTCGTCGTTCGTTCCGCAGACGCCGATGTTGTGCGAGTCGTGGGCGATCGTCGACGCGATCGCGCCCCGCTTGAGGCCCAACCCCTTCGTGAAGCCGACGCCGAGCCCGCCTTTGCCGCTGTGGCGGTCGATCACGGCCATCTTGAGAATGTCGGGCGCATCGACGGGCGTGATGAGGTTCCGCGTGATGATCTCGTTCGGGACGATCTCGATGGCATGGACACGGCCGGTGGTGGGCGCCTTGAACTCCGGGCGGAAGCCCGCCGGCAGCTTGATGCTCTCGCGCGTCGGCGGCGCGACTTCCGGCACCGGCACCACGACCCTGCCGTCGCGCGCGACCTCGCGGCCGCCGTGGAACACGCGCATCGCGCGGAATTCCTTCAAGTCCTCGAAGAGCACGATGTCGGCCCGCTTGCCCGGGACAAGCTCGCCGCGGTCCCAGAGCCCGTAGTGGCGCGCCGGCGTCTGCGTCACCGACCGAAGCGCGATGAGCGGATCAACGCCCAACGTCACCGCCTTGCGCAGGAGGTGGTCGAGGTGTCCCTCCTGCCAGATGTCGATCGGGTGGCGGTCGTCGCAGCACATGGAGACTTCGAGCACGTCCGCACGCTTCACGAGCGGAAGGAGCGTCTTCAGGTTCTTCGCGACCGTCCCCTCGCGCGCCATGATCATCATGCCGCGGCGGAGCTTTTCGGTCGCCTCCTCGAGCTGAACCGACTCGTGCTCGCTGTTCGGTCCGGCGCAGATGTAGGCGCACAGCGCCGGCCCCGACAAGCCCGGAGCGTGGCCGTCGATCGGACGGCGCCCCGCGGCGTCGATCTTCGCGAGGTACTTCGGATCGCCGTTGACGACGCCGGGGAAGTTCATGACCTCGGCAAGGCCGAGCACGTGCGGGCGGCCGAAGAGCGGCTCGATGTCGGCGGCCTCCAGGATCGCGCCCGCCGTCTCGAGGTTCGTCGCGGGGACGCACGAGGGGAGCATCACGAGAAGGTCGAGCGGCAGCCCGTCGGCCGCGCGCAGGATGTACTCGATCCCCGGGACCCCGAGCACGTTCGCGATCTCGTGAGGATCGCAGACGACCGCCGATGTGCCCTTCGGGACGACCGCCCGGGCGAACTGCGCCGGCGAGAGCATCGAACTCTCGATGTGGATGTGGCTGTCGATGAGTCCAGGGGCGGCGAACGCGCCCTTGGCGTCGATTTCCGCGCGCCCGGAGTACCTCCCCAATCCTGCGATCCGTCCACCGAAGAGCGCGATATCGACGTTTTCTAGTTCGAGGGTGCGCACGTTGACCACGCGCGCGTTCTTGATGACGACGTCGGCGGGAGCGTCGCCTCGGGCCACTTTGAGGAGGTCGGACAGCATGCCCTCATGCTATCTTGCCTCCCCTGCCTTGGGGAGCAACTGATGATCCGTGGGCTCGCGCTGGTTCTTGTCGCGGCGCTGGCGGTTCAGGAGCGGGGCCAGGAGCCGCCGAAGCCGCCCGCCAACCCGAAGCTTCCCCCGATCCCGCCGCCGTCGGGCGACGGCTGGACGCAGTTCGGCCACGACGCGAAGCGCACCAGCCTGTCGCAGGACAATCTCGACCTGCCGCTGATCCCGGCCTGGACCTACCGGCTCGACCAGGGCGAGCAGCTGACCTGCGTCGTCGCGGCGGCGGGCTACCTGCATCTCTCGTGCACGACCAACGGCGGCCGGGGCGGCGCGCGCAACCCGGCCATCCTCTCGCTCAACGCGCTCACCGGTGAGTACCGCGGCCTCTTCAGTCCGGATCACGACCAGTCGCGCGGCACGTGGCTCTCCGTCTTCGACGACTACAACGTCGTCTACCACGACGACGCGCTCGGCACGTTCGACTGCCGCACCTACATCGACCGCCGCTGGATCAACGTCGGCCGCTCGGGCTCGACGGCGGTGGATCCGACCACCAAGACGGTGGTCACGATCAACGAGTACGCCGGCGACGGCGAGCCGCCGCTGACCGAGGCGACGGCCTTCGACGGCAGGTCGCGCTGGAAGAACAACGTCTGGCCCGTGAAGAGGGACAAGGGTCGGACCGTAACGCACGACGTCAACGTCTCGGGCTCGACGGCGGTCACGGCGGTCCGCTACACCGGCGCCGGCGTCCCGCCGCCGAAGGACGGCGTCTACGCGTTCGATGTGGTCAAGGGTACGAAGCTCTGGCTCGTGGAAGGCAAGTTCCGCAACCTGTGCAGCGACGCCAAGCACACGTACGCGCTCGACGACGACGGTGTGCTCCATGCACTCGATCTGAAGGACGGCAAGGAAGCGTGGACGGCGACGCTCGGCCCGGTCGCCGGCTCGCCCGGTCTCTACAAGGACAAGATCATCGCGCTCCTCGACACCAACTCGCTCGTCGCGCTCAACGCCGAGGACGGCAAGATCGCATGGCGGGCGCGGACGCAGGGCGCGGGCGTCGCCAAGAACGCGCGCACGGCGCTCGTGCTCTCAGCGCAGGGCCGCGCCCTCATCTGCACGACGACCGGACTCGCCATCCACGACCTCGAGAAGGGTGCGAAGGTTGGCGAGTGGAAGGAAGACGAGGGGCAGCAGAGGGCGCGGCTCCAGGAGCCGCTCTTCAACCCGATCGTCGCGCACGGCATGGTCTTCGTCTGCGCGCGCGACCGCGTGATCGCGCTCTGGACCGGCACGCGCCTCAAGGAGCAGGCCGCGAACCTCCAGAAGCACGCCGACATGCTGCGGCGGGCCGGCAAGACGGGCGACGCCGTCCGCTTCCTCCGCGCCATCGACGCGGCCGACGGCCTCAAGGAAGGCGCCAGGAAGATGGCGCAGGACGAGCTCGCCGAGCTCGAGAAGCAGGGCGAGAAGGAGTTCGCCGAGGCGGGGCGCATGCGAGGCAAGGGGCTGCTCGCCCTCGCGCAGCGGATGTTCGCCCTGATCGCCCGCGAGTACGTCGGCTTCGACCTGGCGAAGAAGGCCCTGGAGGACAGCGACGCGCTCACGCTCAAACTGGGCGACTCGCTGGTGGCGTCGGAGGCGCTCTTCAAGGAGGCGCAGTGGCTGGAGGATCAGAAGAAGCCGAAGGAGGCGCTCCAGCTCTACCAGGAAGTCGCCGGGCGGACCATGTCCGAGTGAACCAGGCAGACACGCTGATCGTGCACGCCGCGGAACTCGCGACGATGGCCGGTCCGGATCAACCGCGACGCGGCCGCGCCATGGCCGATGCGGCCGTCATCAAGGACGGCGCCGTCGCCATCAAGGACGGACGCGTCGCCGCCGTCGGCCCGACGGACGACGTTGCACGCACGTGGACCGCGACGGAGACCATCGACGCCAGGGGCCGTCTCGTCACCCCCGGACTCGTCGATGCGCACACGCACCTGATCTTCGCCGGCACGCGCGAGGACGAGTTCGAGAAGCGGCTCCAGGGCGTGCCGTACATGGAAATCGCCAGGGCAGGCGGCGGCATTCTCTCGACCGTCGACAAGGTCCGCCGCGCGACGCAGGACGAGCTCGTCGCGCTCGCCGCTCCGCGCCTCGCCTCGATGCTCGCGCACGGCACGACGACCGCGGACATCAAAAGCGGCTACGGCCTCTCGACCGCTGACGAAGTCAAATCGCTGAAGGCCATTTCCGCGCTCCAGGGACACGTCAGGCTCGTGCCCACGTTTCTGGGGGCCCACGAGGTGCCGCGCGAGTTCGCCGGGCGGCGCCCCGAGTACGTCGATCTCGTCGTCAACGAGATGATCCCCGCCGTGAAGGGCCTGGCGCGATTCTGCGACGTCTTCTGCGAGCAGGGGGTCTTCACGCCGGCCGAGGCGCGGCTCATCCTGACGGGGGCGCGCGGCGCGGGAATGGGCATCAAGCTCCACGCCGACGAGTTCGCGCCCTCCGGGGCGGCGGAGCTGGCGGGCGAGCTCCAGGCCGTCAGCGCCGATCACCTGATGGCGGTGAGCGACGCCGGCATCAAGGCGCTCGCGGCGTCGGCCACCATCGCGGTGATGCTGCCAGGCACAAGCTTCTTCCTCGGCGGGGCGCGCTATGCCCCGGCGCGGAAGCTGATCGCGGAAGGCATCCCCCTCGCTCTCGGGACCGACTGCAATCCGGGCTCCTGCATGACGTGGAACCTCCAGATCGTGATGACGATCGCGTGCACGCAGCTCCGGCTGACGCCCGCCGAGGCGCTCTGCGCCGCGACCGTGAACTCCGCCCACGCCGTCGGCGAACCCGACGCGGGCGTCCTGGCTGTCGGCAAGCGGGGCGACGTCGTGATCTGGGAGGCTCCCAATCTGCGCTCGCTCCCCTACTGCTTCGGCGTGAACCAGGCCTGGCGGGTGATCACCTCCGCCTGACCACTTGCCGGTGCCCCCTGTATAATTGCCTCCATCCGGTGTCTATCCTTGAGGGTCGAACGGGAGGACCTATGAACCGCATTCTTGCCTTGGCCGCCGTTTCGCTCTTCGCGATCACCGCGGTCGGGTTCCGGCAGGACAAGGGCGGCAAGGGCAACCAGGCCGGCGGCGGCGTCAAGGAAGGCGGCAACACCGCGCCGCTCAAGGACGCGCCCAAGCTCGTCCACACGTCGGAAGATCCGATGAAGTGCAAGGCCTGCGTCGGCCCCCTGACGAAGGCCCTCGCCTACCTCGACAAGAACGGCCCCAGCGCCGACGGATACCGCCACATCCTGATGGGCTACCTGTGGCTCGCGATGGGCAACGAGCAGGAGCTCAAGCGGTCGATCAACGCGGCCTCCGGCGGCTTCTACAAGCAGAAGTCGTTCAACGAGAACTGGGCGACGTGCATGGCGGCGCTCTTCCTCGCCGAGTGCTACCGCCGCAACCCCAGCGACAAGCTGCGCAACTCGCTCGTCGACATCCTCAAGGTCGCCGAAGAGCGCATGGAAAAGACCGGCGGCTGGTGCCACCACCTCGGCTACGCTGCCGAGAGCGGCTACAACAAGATCGGCGGCGGCACCGACCTCGGCATCCTGACGGCCGAAATGTACGGCGCGATGTTGATCTGCAAGGCGAACGGCATCGACGTCCCGCCCGAGTTCCTCAAGAAGGTCGAGGAGAACCTCGAGAAGGCGTCGGACGGCCAGGGCGTCTGCTACGCCACGGACAACAAGTTCGGCGACGTCGCGATGAGCCGCGGTTCGTTCGCGTACATGGGCATCCACGCGTCAGGCATCACGACGTCGAAGCTCGCGAAGACGGTTCCGCAGGGGCTGAAGGCGCGGTTCAAGGACATCCACGTCGGCCACGCCTATCCCCCGCTGCACTACATTGCCAGCCCGATCGTCCTGCACGAACTCGGACCCGAGTACTACAACCCGTTCGCGCTCTACTGGATCGACAAGCTGATCGCGATCCAGAAGGAGGACGGCTCCATCGAGCTGCCGCACTCCGAGGGCAAGGAGCTCCAGAAGGAAGACAAGTTCATCGGCTCGACGGCGGCGTTCGCGCTGATCCTCGTCCTCCAGCAGCCGGGCGTCTTCGAGCGGAACGTCCCCAAGGGCCGCAAACCGGTGGGCCCCGGCTACGTCGGCGCGCGCATCGAGCGGCTAGGCTTCGGCGTCTCGGTCCTTTCGACGGTCGACAAGGGCCCCGGCGCGAAGGCCGGCCTCCAGGCCAACGACGTCATCACCGAGATCGACGGCAAGCAGTTCAAGGATTTCGAAGAGCTGAAAAAGGCCGTCGAAGACGCGCGCGCCGGCACGATGGTGAAGCTCACCGTCATGCGCGCCGGCGACAAGAAGACGATCCAGGTCACCCTGGGCGCCAAGCCCAAGCGCGGCGACGACGAGCCGACGCCGACGGAGGAAGTGGACGGCGAGGAGTTCTAGGGGAGTAGCGGGTAACTAGTTGCTGTTGAACAAGTGTACCCGGCCCAACGCGCCGGGGCACGGCGGCTCGCGGCCCGGTGCTGCAAGGGCCGTCCGGGGCCTGTCTGGAGGCCTCTGGTGGCGAAATCGTCAAGCGCGCCGG
>Ga0247727_10007892_pt1 | contig 20017 bp, 16 predicted proteins | sample WisWelCaveWW1625_FD_202498 | JGI IMG/M metagenome (GOLD analysis project Ga0247727, IMG submission 202498) | Biofilm microbial communities from Wishing Well Cave, Virginia, United States - WW16-25 | ecosystem: Environmental > Aquatic > Deep subsurface > Groundwater > Cave microbial mat | place... | reverse complement strand
TGCCCACGGGCCGTAAACTCCCGGCGCTGGCCGCCGAGAGATTGAGTTGGAATTGATTCCCCCACGGCCACTTGAAATTCTCCGGCCCGCTGGCGGCGAACTCCCATTCGGCTTCGGACGGCAGTCGCTTGCCCACCGACTCACAATACGTCTTTGCCTGATTCCAATTAACGAGCACCACCGGCAGATCGTCGGCGGCGTTGGGCGAGCCGGAACGTGTGCAAGTGCCAGCCGCCACGCATTCACGATAGGCGGCGTTGGTCACTTCGGTTTGATCCATGTAGAACGCGTCGAGCAGAACCGGATGCTCCGGCTTTTCGTCACCGCGTCCATCGGATGATCCCATCTGGAAGAATCCAGCGGGGATGAGGATCATGCCCTCCGGCACCGGCGGGACGACAACGGCGGGTTCGGGTGTGGCGGTCGCTGGCGGCGGTTGAGTCTGCGTCGCGGCAAGTGTCGGTTTCACCGTTGCCGTCGGTTGCTCGGCCACGGTCGGTTCCACTGTGGGCTGAATGACAATCCCTGTTCCTCCCGCTTCGCGGATGGCGATCGAGTCGAAATGAACGTGGGCCAGAGTCTCATCGAAGGTCTCGTTGATAAAGCCGATGTCGCCGCCGTCGAAACTGGAGTCTGTCACTTCGGCCACTTCGTTGCCGTTGATGTTGAACGTCAACGTGCCGCTGCTGGCCGTCGCCGCCAGTTTGTTGACAGCCAGTCCATCACGGATCGAGTCGTCGGTACCTTCAACTAATACTTCAAAACCAGAGGCGGTGTGTTTGGCAATCTGCCAGGTCTTGGTGCGCGAGGAGATCAAGAAGGCGTAGTAGTCTTCGCCGGAGACGTTAAGGGCCAGCCCATAGCGGAAGTCGCCGGTTTGCGTGTCCGTGTGATCCACCAGCACGTTGGTCTCAACGGCGATGTCGCTGAAGTCCAGGCCGCGAAAGGCGGCGAGCGTATCATCCGCTTTGGCGACTTCGAGATGATAGTACGATTGCGGGTGATAGCCGGTGGTGTTGCCATCCTCGACGACGACGGGCCAGCCGCTCTTGGGATCGGCAAACTCGTCGAGTAGCAATACGCCCGGCGGAAGTTGCAGTTGGGTGAACGGCGCGGCAGTGCTGGCCGCCACCTGCCCCACCACTTGCGGCGCCGCGCAACGGAATCCCGCTGAGGCAAACATGGTAGGTTGAGCCGGGTCGCCGACAAGGCGATAGGCGAGGTCTCTAAGCAAATCGTTGGACCCGCCACGCAACATCTTGTGGCCGTCCGGCACAGGAGTGTACGGTTCGTCCACCCATTCCCACACATTGCCAGCCGTATCAAACAGGCCAAAGCGGCTGCGATTCGCGCTCACACTGCCCACATCGTAAGTGCCACTGCGAGGCAGTTGCACCGTGTGGGCGTTATTGCCCCAGGGATACAGCAAGCGTTCACTGCCGCGCGCAGCCACTTCCCACTCGGCCTCGGTGGGCAGGCGCTTCTTCACCCATTGGCAGTAGGCGCTGGCCCCATCCCACGTCACGCCCTGCGCCGGGCGCTTCTCTTCGCCTGTGGGAAATGTGCCATTCGACCAGCTGGCGGGCGGCGCGGCTTTTTGATCACTCACGAAGCTCGCAAATTGCTCATTCGTCACTTCATGTTGATCAATGAAAAACTCTTCGAGTTTCACTTGCAGAAGCGGCTCGTGAAATGCATCCGGCGTCTCAACCCCGACCGAATACGCGCCCTTATCCACACGGATCATCGTCGTCGTGTCGGGCTGTGACGAGGGAAAGAGGCGGGGGACGATGATGATGCCGGCTATGATCACGACAACCAGTAACAGGACCCCGGCCCCGATCAACATGGGCGCCCAGGGGAAGCCGCCTCCTGTCGGTTTGATCGACTCTGGTTGGGGGGGCGGGGTCGTCGGTTTGACCCTGCTATCGGGCTTCACCGTCGGCGGCGCCGGAGTCACTTTGGTCGGGATGGTCGGTTCGACAACATTCTCAGGAACGGTGTCGGGGATTCCTTTGAGCACGCCCGTCAGGGGCATGCCCAGTTTGGCATACACCGCTCGCAGGGCCTCGGCCATCTCTGACGCCGACTGATAGCGTTCATCCGGTTCCTTCGCCAGGGCACGCTCGGCAATGGCGGCCAGTTCGCCCGGCATGCCGTCCACCACCACCCGGATGTCCGGCACCGGCTCGTTGATGTGCATCATCATCAGGGTGATGGCTGAGTCGGCGTCGAAGGGACAACGCCCGGCCAGCATTTCGTATAACATGATGCCGAGCGAATAAATATCAGAGCGTGCGTCGGGGCGTTCGCCTTTGACCAGTTCGGGCGAGATGTATTGCGGCGTGCCGATGACGGCCCCGGTGGCAGTATGTTGTTTGCCGCCCAGCATCTTCGCCACGCCAAAGTCCATAAGGATGGGCTGGCTCTGCTGGTTGAGCATGACGTTGGCCGGCTTGAGATCGCGATGCACCATCCCTTGTTCGTGGGCGTATTGCACCGCGTCGCAAATCGTGGCCATCAGGCCGACGGTGTTGGGTAAAGGCAGGCGAACGTTTTGGGCGCTCAGAGTTCTGAGGCGGGCCTGCAGGGTCTCGCCTGGAACGAACTCCATCACCATGTAATAGATGTCGCCGTCGTGGTCGAAGTCGAAGACCTGGATGATGTTGGGATGGCGCAGTTGGGCGACAGCGGCGGCTTCTTCTTCGAAGCGGCTGACGAAGGCCAGGTCGGCAGCCAGATGGGGATGGATGAGCTTGACGGCAACGGGGCGGCGCAGGTTGGGGTCTGCCGCGCGATAGACAGTAGACATGCCGCCCTGGCCGAGCGTGGACTCAATTTTGTAGCGTCCGTCAATGGTCTGGCCGATCCAAGTGGGTGCTGGCATTTGTGCTTTTTCTCCGGGCGGTCTCAACTATAACGCAGGAGGATGTTTTCGCCAAACGTGACCAATGGGTGACGAGTGCCGGGTGGCGTTTCACATTTCACGGTTCACGTTCGCCAACTGTTCATCAATGTACGCCGCCATTTCCCTCAACGTCCTCAACGCCTGCGCTTTCTCGTCGGAGAGGGTGACAGGCGGAAAGGCCGTCTCAATTTCCAGCACCACATCCATCACATCGAAGGAGTCGAGGCCGAGGTCGTCCATGAGCGAGCGATCCAGCGGAACATCCGCCGGGTCAATCTTGAGGCGTTCGGCGACGAGAGACTGGAGTTTGCGTTCGGTGGGCGTCATACGTCAAACGTGAAACGACAAACGACATTCACTCCTGACGTTTGTCGTTTGTCGTTTGCAGAAACATTTCCATAACATCGTTGGAAACCAGAGTGTTTCCTCGATACGGTAGTGCCGGACGAAAACCAAAGGAATGGGCCAGCTCGAGAATGACCTTCATCCGATCAACGGTGATGCCGCCTTGCCCGATTGAATAGCTTTCGTATCGCCTCGCCATCGCCAGCGCGATCGTCTCGCTGAAACAACCGTAGAGGACTCGCGGCGGGAGATCGATATAAACTCCGATATTCAAATCGAACGGCGTCTCGGCCATTCCACTTGCAAAGATGATGACGTCTGAGCGGGGCCCAGGCGAGAGGGCGATACTGTGCGGATAGCTGATGTCGCAGACAATCGTGCCGGGGCGCAGACCGGCTTCGGCGAGGACGGGTTGGGGGGAACTGGTGGCGGTGAGGATGACATCCGCCTCCCCAATCGTATCAGCAATTTCAAGATTGGGATGGCGGAGTTCATCGCGCAATGCTTCGAGTTTGGATCGGTTGCGGGCAATCAATCGCAATCGTCGAACTCGCGGGGCGAGAGCCAGCGCACAGGCCCGGCCAATGTTGCCGGTCGCGCCGACGACGGCAACGGTCTGATTCGTCAACTGCCGGTCGAGTCGAGCGAGCAACGAATGCAACTGCTCAAGGGCGAGCGCGGCAGTGAGGGTGTTGCCGGAGGTGATTGCCAACCCAAATTCGTTCGCCAACGTCTCGCCCTGCGACCCGGTGACGATGGAGGTGAACCCGCCAAGCCCCACGATCTTCGCCCCCATTTCTTTAGCCAGTTGGCAGGCGGCGCGGGTCTTTTGATAGGCGGCGGCGATGCCGCGCGGCGAGTTGATGCTCTCCGGCAAAAACGAGCAGAGAATCATTTTGCCGCGCCGGGTCGAGCCATCGGGTAATGGAATGATGAGGTCGTCAGCGGCGGCGTGGGCGGGAGCCAGTTCGAAGAGTTTGGTGAACGCTGATTTGCCGGCAACAGAGGCGATCTGATTGAGGTGTTCGTTGCTGGCAGGGTGGGCCAGGAGGGCGAAGTCGAGGGACATGAGCGACAAACGTCAAACGACAAACGACAACGTCATCATTGGCGGCTAAACTCTCCAGCCAAATATCTCGCCTTGCAATCCAACCGCTTGAGTTTACCAGTGAGAGTGGATTGGATGGATTTGGGACGGAGCAGGATCACCTCGCCCACCGGCACTCCGGCGGCAACCAGAGTCTCGCGGAGACGCTGGCGCAATGCCTTCGGGTCAACGGCTTGGCCGCGATCTACTTCAGCCAGCACAATTAATTTTTCCGTCGCCCGTTCGGCGTCTTCAGCGCCAATGGCGACGACGCGCTCGGCGCGCACGCCCGGCACGGCGCTTGCCAATTGCTCAACGTCGTCGGGGTAGTAGTTGCGTCCGCCGACAATGATGACTTCTTTTTTGCGTCCGGTGATGTACAACTCGCCGTCGGCCAGGTAGCCCACGTCGCCCGTCCACAGCCAGGTATCGCGGATTGACTCTTGCGTGGCAACCGGATCAGCGTAATAGCAACTCATCAGGCACGGACTGCGAACGACGATCTCGCCCACATGCCGACTCGGCAGGGGCAGGCCGTCACCGTCCATGATCGCGATCTCGTGCGCTACAGCGCCCCCCCCCAGTGGCGGCCCGACCGAAGCAACGAGTCGGCCACCACCCGACTCGGCGGGTCGGGCTTCGCCGTCGGCCAGCGCCGCAGAGTCAACGCGATCAAAGTGCGGGCCGCGATCCAACGGCGGCATGGTTACAGCCAGGGCCGTTTCCGCGAGTCCATAGGTGGGCATGAGGCTGGCGGATCGGAATCCGGCAGGCGCAAATTTTTGACTGAAGGCGTTGAGGGGGCCGAGCCTCACCATCTCTGCGCCGACGAGGGCGACACGGACTGAACTGAGATCGTATTGAGTCACATCGGAGTCTTTGACTCGTTTGGCGCACAGGGCAAAGGCCGAGGGCGGCGCGCCGGTGATGGTAGCTTTTGTCTCGCTGAGCGTCTTGAGCCAGAGTGTTGGGCGCAGGATGAAGTCTTCGGTGGGCAGCAGATGGACGGCGCCGCCGGTGTAGGCCGGGGTGAGGAGGAAGCCGACGAGGCCCATGTCGTGAAAGAGAGGGAGCCACGAGAGGCCCCAATCCTGAAAGCGATCGTAGAGTTTGAGGGCGTGCTTGAGCATTTCGAGTTGGGCGATCAGCGCGCGCTGACTGAGCACCACCGCTTTGGGGTCGCCGGCCGCGCCGGAGGTGAACTGGATGAGGCCGGGGGCGTCGGGGTCGCCGAGGTCCTGGATGCGGGCGCTGGTGGACAGGGCCTGCCGTTCGGTGAGGACGGCGACGTGGCGGAAAGGCGCGAGGTCGGCGAGGCCAATATGATCGTAAGGGACGACCAAGGCTCTGGCGTTGATGAATTGAAGCCGCTGGTGGACGGCGGCGAGGGTGGCGTCATCGTCAGCGAGGCGGCGAATAGGAGCAATGGGCGCGGGGACGGCGCCGATCATCAACGCGCCGAAATAGGCGCCGGGGAAGGCATCGCAGTTGGGCAGGGCGATGAGGACGGCTTCACCTTTTTTTACGCCGCTGTTGGCAAAGGCTGTGGCCCATTGTGAGGCCCAACCCCAGGCCTCGGCGAAGGTTCGAGTCTGCTCACCATTTTTTTTGATCATGCGCGTGAAGAGTTGGTCGGGGATGGTGTCGGCGTGATGAGCGAGGACGGCGGGGAGGGTATGCATTCGCGAAGAGGGAGGAGAGAAGAGGAAGGAGAGTAGAGCCTCAACTGTGAGGCGTGACTTGATCCGTCACATCCACTCATGCGTTGTTTTGATTATTCTTGCAAACGATCTCGGACGCGGTTGAGTTCGCCCGGAGTCAGCCCGGTGCTGAGGAGGTAGGCGCGCGCGCCGCCGTGCTGTTTATTGAGATATGAGAGCACACCCAGCATGGTCTCCGGCGGCGAGACGAGCCATTGCTCAAGGCGTTCACGTTTGGCCGGATCGGAGGTGGCATTGTTGGCGCGGATCTCGTCGTAGTAGGGTTGGAGGTAGTGGTCGGTGAGGGCGTAATCGGCGGCGATGGCCTCGGCAGGCACGCCGACCAGAGAGAGCAAAAGGGCTGAGACGACGCCGGTGCGATCTTTTCCGGCGTGGCAGTGGACGACGATGCCGCCTGGCTCCGCTTCGGCGATAGCGCGAACGACGGCGGCAAAGTTGCGGCGGAAGCGGGTGAGCATGAAGATGTAGTTTTCGCGCGGGGCGTCGGCGGCGTTGAGGGCAATCATGCCTTCACGATCCGACTCGTCCAATGCAGGAAGGTTCGTATAGGTGATGATGTTTTTGGGGCAGGCGCTGTTGGCAAAGGGATTAGGATTCTTTGCCAGCTCATCGCCGGAGCGCAGGTCAATGATGGTGCGGATGCCATAGTCCACCAGCGACTGCATGCCCTCGGAGGTGAGTCGAAACAAGCCATCAGCGCGGACGATGGAACGCCAGCGTGTCGGTGCGCCAACATGGGTGTCATAGCCGCCGAGGTCGCGGGCGTTGTAGCAGGCATCCCAGTTCAAGCGTTGCTCTTGAGTCATGTGTTGAGTCCTACTTTGCAAGATACTGATTAGGCATTTGCACCGCCACCACTTCACCACGGGCGCAGATCTGGCCGCCCGCTGACACCGTAGCGACGATCACCACTTTGCGTTTGCGGCCTTTGATCTCTTTCACCTGCGCCCGCACTTCGAGCGGGCCGTCAATGGGCGCTGGCCGAATATAGTCTACATGCAGGGAAGCCGTCAAGAACCGAAGAGGGGGATCGGTATCCATCGCCCGGCCCTGGGCGCGATAGGCGGCGGCCGAGGCCGTGCCGGTGCTGTGGCAGTCAATGAGCGAGGCAATGAGGCCGCCATACACACAGCCGGGAATGGCGGTGTGCCAGGGTTGGGGTTGAAAGATGCAGACCGAGTCGTCGCCGTCCCAGTAGCTTTTGATCTGCAAGCCGTGTTCATTGAGGCGGCCACAGCCGTAGCAGTGGACGAATTGATCGGGGTAGTGGTCTTGAAAGGCGTTTTGAGTCATGTTGAAAATTGGCCGCCGTAGTTTAGGGCGTGCAACCTTTGGTTGCCCGTGCCCATCGCGGCCCAACGCCCGCAAGGGGCCAGGCTACGCAACGCAAAGACGTTACCACCCGCCTGCATACTCCAGCGACACCGACTCCACTTGTGTTGCCAGATATTGCCAGTGCAATTGATTGAGTTGGCGGATGTGCAAATGATCGTGGGCGACCCATGCGCCCAGCACATTGCCCGCCGTCATCCGCCCGGCGGCGGGATGCTCGTGGGCCAGAGTCCAGTCCGGGCTGGATAGAGACCGCAGCCACGTCACCGAGGCTTCGCGTTCACGCAGGAATGAGGCGAGCATCGTATCGAGATCGCGCCCGTTGTAGCCGCGCTCGGTCACCCAGCCGCTGGGATTGATGGGCGGCCAGGCCTCGCCGGGGCGATGCAGGGTGTAATCCACCCGCTGGCGGAAGTCCTCGCGCTCCTCGTCGTAGAGGTGGCAGATCACTTCGAGGATGGACCACTCCTCCGGTGTGGGCTTCCAACACATTTGCAGCTCGGGTATATTGCGCGCGAGCGAGGCTATGGCCTCGGCATTGGCTGTGAGTCGAAAGATGGCAATAATTAGATTCATTTTCGTTAGCCTTGTGCGGGAACAAGTTGCAGACGTTTGATGCCCAGCGAGAACCCGGCGGCGATGAAGCCCAATAACGCGGCAGAGAACAGAGCCATGGTGTAATCGCCGAACGTATCGCGCATGACTCCGCCAAGATAAGCTGCTACTGCCGCGCCGACCATGTGCGAAAAGAAAACCCAGCCATACAGCACGCCCACCGAGGCCCGGCCAAAATGTTGGGCAGTGAGATTAATCGTTGGCGGCACGGTAGCGATCCAGTCGAGGCCATAAATGATCGAAAAGGTGAACAGCCCCGGCATCCCGGCCACGAACGGCAGAAATGCGAGTGACAGCGCGCGGAAGCTGTAGTACATCGCCAGCAACCAACGGTTGTCGTAGCGGTCGCTCAGCCAGCCCGAGGCCAGTGTGCCGAGGATGTTCATCGCTCCCATCAAGGCAATGGCATTGCCCGCCGAGGCGCTGTCGAAGCCATGCTCAATAGCGTGAGGCAAAAGATGAGTACCAATCAGGCCGTTGGTGGTGTAGCCGCAGACGAAGAAGCTCGCGGCCAATAACCAGAACTCGCGGGTGCGAGCAGCCTCGGCCAGTGATGTCCGCTGAACCGGGGAGGCCGTCTCTGGTGCAGGTGGCGGCTTCCCGGTCGAGTCGCTTTCGCCGTAGGGCCGCAGTCGCATATCCTCTGGCCGATCACGCATCAACAAGATCGCCGGGATCAGCAAGACCGCAATTACAATGGCCACCGCCCCGATTGCGCCGCGCCAGCCCATAGAATCGTTCAACGCAATCATGGTGCGAATGAAGATGAGTTGGCCTGTCGCCGAGGCCGCACCGATGAGGCCGAGGACGAGGCCCTGGTGTTTGCGGAACCAGCGTTGCACCACCACCGCGCCCAGCACGTTGGCCAACGCCCCGGTACCGATGCCGACTATCAACCCCCAATAAAGATGCAGTTGCCACAGCGAATTGAGAATGAGCATGGCCCCTAGCCCGGCGGCGACAAGAAGGAGGCCGCCCACCATCGTGCGGCGGACTCCTAAACGGCCTACCAGCGTCCCGGCCACCGGCCCGCCGAGACCATACCATAGGATGCTGATCGCCACCGCGAACGAAATGTCAGAGCGCGTCCAACCGAATTCAGTTTCGAGCGGTTTGATGAGGACTTGCGGCGCAGTGCGCACCCCTGCCGAGACGAGGAGAATCAAAAAGGTGATGGCGGCGATGACCCAGGCGTAGTGAAAGCGTGCTGAGTCAGATAGGGTTCGAATGCGAGAAGTCAAAATTATCTCCTGCTCATGTGAATTAGCCTGCTTTCACTTCTCGAAACGGCGGGAAGCGCATGAAGTAGGTTGACCCCAGCAGGCTGAACGTTTGAAAGAGGATGAACATCCCAAAGTTACCATAGACTGCAAGATATGTGAGGGTGACTACAAGGTTGGGAATGTGGGCGAACAACACCTTTCTGCTATTCCACTCGGCGATGTTGTGTTCGGGCGCAACGTAAATGTCCCAATACAGGGCGTGCCACAATCCAATGAAGGCCGAGAGGATGATAAAGGTGACGATGGCGACGATGAGCTTGGAAGCGATCAGCCAGTCAGTCACCGCCCACACCGAGAGGAACAACTGCGCTTCGCTGATCCCCCACAGCCAGCCAAAGAGGAGGATGGTCGGCAGGTGCAATTCCCGCCCATGAGTCAGCGTCCCTTTGGGCCAGATGAGGTAGTAGCCGACGAACTCCACGATGAAGCAGAGGGCAGTGAAGGCTATCCACGCCGGGTCGGCTAAATTTTCTGGCGTCGCCAGCGGCGCACTAAGTACGGCGCTCAACGCACCCGTTGCCCAACTCAGGATAAAGCAGGCGCAGAAGTACAGGCCCGCCCGCATCCAGGCTGATTTGGCGTCGTAGATTTTAGGATCGCGATTTCGGGATCGCCACCACAAGGCGAGGCCAATGAGGGCCATTACCAGCGCAACGCAAAGGATGAAGTAATTCTTCAACATTTACCAGAGGGGCTTTTTAAGTGGCGGCAAGCGGTCACCCCATTGGAACGGCATCGCGGATGAAGCCGGCGAGATCGTCTTTCAGTTTCGCCAGCGAGGGCCGATGAATGTACATCATGTGGCCCGCTTCGTAATAGCCCATCGAAATGTTTTGCTGCAGGCTCGCATCCAGCCCTAAATGATTGAAGGTGCATTCAGTGGCGAAGTAGGGTGTGGCGAGATCGTAATAGCCGTTGGCGACGAAGACTTTGAGATGGGGGTTGGTCGTCATCGCCTGGCGCAAGGTCTCGGCGACGTTGACGTATTGGTTCTGGTGCTCGGCGTAGCTCCACGACTGCCACACCCGGGGATTCAAAATTTCATAGGGCAGGTCGCTTTCAAACTTGAGTTCGCCGCGCACGTAGTCGTTGAAGGCGGCGGTGTAGGGCCCCATGATGTTGGTCAGGCTGGGGTCATATTTGTGGCCCTCGCCGACCGAGTCGCGGTCAATGCCTTTGAAGCGGCTGTCGAGCCGCCCGACGGTGCGGCGCTCGGCGCGCAGAAGTTCTTTGACGAAGCGGTGGATGTTGATGCGAAGATCGGAGCCGGCCACGTAATCGGCGGACAGGCCGGTGTAACGGGCCAGCTTGCGGGAGACCGCCTCCCGTTCCTCAGCCGACAGCGCCGATCCCTTCATCAAGGCCAGCGCGTATTCATTCAGCGCAAAGACTTCGACCTCAGCCAGCGTCTTCCGCAAATCCTGTCCCAGTTCGGGCGCGAGGCGTCGGTGATACCAGGCGGTGGCGGCGTAAGTGGGCAGGAAGAGGAGGGGAGGCAGATCGTTGCCGGGATTGAAGTAGCCGGTCTGAAAGTTGAGGACGCACGAGACCAGCATCAGGCCGTTGAGGTACAGGCCGTGACGTTCCTGCAGATAGCCCGACAGCCCGGCGGCGCGGGTGGTGCCGTAGCTCTCGCCGATCAAAAATTTGGGCGAGGTCCAGCGTTGATAGCGGGTGGCGTAGAGGCGGATGAAGTCGCCGACGGACTCGATGTCTTTTTTGAAGGCGTGAAACTCTTTGGCCGCCTCGCCGGCCACAGGGCGGCTGAACCCCGTGCCGACCGGGTCAATGAAAACCAGATCGGTGACGTCGAGCAGGGAGTAGTCGTTGTCGGTGAGGCGATAGGGCGGCGGGGGCAGGTTGCCGACCTCGTCCATCATCACGCGGCGCGGGCCGAGGAGGCCTAGATGCAGCCAGACCGACGACGAGCCGGGGCCGCCGTTGAACGAGAAGGTGATCGGACGTTTGGTTTTATCTTGAACGTCTTCGCGGGTGTAGGCGATGAAAAAGAAGGAGGCTTTGGGCTTTTCGCCCTCCGACTTGCCGGCCTCCTCGCCTTTCTTCTCAGCCTCCTCTTTCAACACCATCGTCCCGGCGGTGACGGTGTAGTGGATGGTTTGCCCGCCCAGGGTGAGGGAGTGTTTGGTTTCGACGAGTTGATCGGCGGGAATGGGTTTGGGTTGGTCGGCGGTTTTTTCGGGTGGAGCGGCGTCGGGCATCAAGAGGCTCCTGGAGTTGGAACAAATGATTAGGGCCGGAAGAGTCCTACAATCTACCGGTTCCGAGCAAGATGATACATGAAATCAGAAAATCATAACTGTAGCGATAGACTCCGTGATGCCCGCCCAGCGTGCAATTAGTTTGATGCACCGCATACCTTTCGCCAAATGGAGCGCGCGACGACACCCACTATTCTAGCCCATAAGCAGAGACTGTCCACCCTCACCCCGCGCCCAAAGTGCATCATAACCACAGATGCCTGTAACGATTACCGCCGTGTTGCTGGCTTGGTCGAGTTTGGCGAGCCTTGCTCTTCCGCTCCTCGTCCGAGCTGGCGAGCCTATGTGTGGCGCTGGCCCTTGATCGAGGCCAGCGGCGTGGGAAGGAGCTAGGAGGAGGTCCGCCTCCAAATCTGAGATGTACCTACGCTCGTTTAGAAAGCAGAAAAGTAGAACTCGTGATATATTGGCTTCTGCGGTTGTGATTTGGCCATGAAACCCCGAACCAATGCCGAATGGGTGCGCGAATTAACCGCGCAGGGCGACGAGCAGGCTGCCGCGATTGCTGATCTGCGCCTTTTTCTCCTGCGCGCCGCGCTTTATGCTTTCAGTCGCGGTGACCTCACTCAGCTCAGTAACCACGAGATTGATCAACTCGCCGAAGATTGCGTGCAAGAAGCCCTGCTCGCTATACTGAAGCACTTACCTGAATTCCGCTCCGACAGTAAGTTCACGACCTGGGCCTACAAGTTCGCGATAAACTTCGCCCTCGTCGCCGCCCGGCGTGAGCGTTGGAAAGGTGTCTCCCTCGATCAGCTCCTCGAGGATGCCAGCGTGCCTAACTGGTCGCTCCAAGATAAGGATACGGCAGTTACCCCGGATCGTGCGGCATTGCAGGCGGAGGTCTGGGCGACCTTGCGCGATGTGATCAACCAAGAGCTAACGGATCGGCAGCGCCAGGCGTTGAAAGCCATGGTGTTTGATGAAGTGCCGCTGGATGAGGTCGTGCACCACTTCGGAGCGAACCGGAACGCGATTTACAAGTTGGTGCACGATGCCCGTCGGAAACTCAAGTCACGTATGGAGGCGCGCGGGTTTAGTGTGCAAGAAATTATGCATCTTTTCAGCGTGGAGGGGTAAGATTCGACGTGGTAGTGCAACAAATGGTAATGGAACAGGAGTCGGTAATGTGAAACTTTCGAAGCTTCAACACTGGCTTCGCCAAATCTATCAGACAGAGGAGGAGGAAATCTCCTGCTCAGAGTGCTTGGATTTGGTTTCGCACTACGTGGATCTGGAAATAGCAGGTGAGTCTGCCCAGGAAAAGTTGCCACGCCTAAAGCAGCACCTGGATCAATGCCGTGTCTGCCACGAGGAATACGAGGTGCTTCGCGATCTAGCGCGGCTGGAGGCTGAAGGTCGGGCTCCCACATTAGACGAACTGCGGAAATCCTTGTAACCAAACGTGCGAAGTCTGGCCGTCAAGCAGAGCGACACCCCTGAGGCGCGGGGTGTCGCTTTTATTTTCACTTGGTAAGAATCGGCGTGCATTTGAAACATATAGATAGAACTCTGAATGCCAATTCATCGAGGAGGCGCCTAATGACGTAGACCCCAAAGGACCAACTGGACCAACAAGATGGCGCAGTAATGCTGTCACATTACCGCGCCTGACGGAGAGCCGAAGCCCATCTGTAAGAAAGGTCAGCCCTGCCGCATGTTGATGATACCACGCCTTGCGCGGTAGATACCAAATGCGGCCGGGAACAAGGAGCAATTACCATGAACCCCTCACGTTTCAACCTGACGCCCGTAGCAGTTGTATTATTTTTCGCGATCCTGGCATTGGCCGTCGTTAGTAGCGCCGGCAATAGCGCCTGGGCCGCTAACAGTAGCGCTGGAGTCGGTGAAGGCGCCACGCACCGCCACCTCCACGCTGATCTCTCGGACAACCTTCCGCCAAAAGTCTTGAAGCAACTCGCCTTTCACGACGCCATGCGCAAGTTGTGGGAGGACCACATCACCTGGACTCGCCTGTTCATCGTCAGCGCCGTGGCTGACCTGCCCGATACCGGCCCGACTGCGCAGCGATTGCTACAGAACCAGAGTGATATCGGCGATGCTATCAAACCTTTCTATGGGGATGCCGCTGGCGAACAGCTGACCACGCTGTTGCGCGACCACATCCTCATCGCTGCCGACCTGGTTTCCGCGGCGAAAGCGGGCGACACGGCAGCCTTTGAAGACGCCAGGGCGCGCTGGTACGCTAATGCGGACGAGATCGCCGCGTTCCTGCACAGCGCGAACCCGGAGAACTGGCCGCTCGACGAGATGAAGGCGATGATGCGCGAACACCTTGATCTCACGCTTGAAGAGGTCGGAGCCCGCCTGAACGGTGATTGGGCAGCAGACATCGCGGCTTACGACCAGATCCATGAGCAGATTCTGGAGATGGCCGACATGCTCAGCACGGGCATCATCCGCCAGTTCCCGAAGGCGTTCAAGTAAAGAGAGTAGCGAGGGCGTCCGCCCAAGTCATGACAGGTCAGGTCATTGTTGTTTCGCCTTAGATGTGTCGCCCGAAGGCGGTCTCCCTCGTGTTCAAGGGGCAGACCGCCTTCTGACCACTCTCTGGCGATATGAAAAGAGGACCGCAAAGAGGCCATTATCATGATCAATATCAAGCGCGCCTACACCCCTCCTGCAGCGGACGACGGACGCCGATTCCTGGTGGACCGCCTATGGCCGCGAGGCGTATCCCAGGCCGCTTTGCGCCTAAATGCCTGGCTGAAAGATGTGGCGCCCAGCGATGCGCTGCGCCGCTGGTTCGGCCATCGCCCGGCCCGCTGGGACGAGTTCTGCCGCCAATACTTTGCCGAATTGGATGGCAAGCCCGAAGCCTGGACGCCGATTGTGGAAGCGGCTCGTCACGGCAACGTCACCCTGCTCTACAGCGCCCGAGACACAGAACAAAATAACGCCATAGCACTGATGCGTTATCTGGCAACGAAGGTTTAGGAAATTCATTCACCCGTTCATAGACAGGAGATACACAATGTCGCACTACAAGTACCTGATCGTCGGAGGTGGGATGACAGCCGCGGCCGCTGTGAAAGGCATCCGTGAGGTGGACCCAAATGGTTCCATTGGGCTGATCAGCGCGGAGGTGGATCCGCCTTACAAACGTCCGCCCCTGTCCAAAGCCCTGTGGAAGGGCAAGCCCATCGAGCGCATTTGGTATGGGATGGAGAACCAGGGGGTGACGCTTCACCTGGGACGCCAGGCGCAAACCATCGATCCAGTGCACAAAGGTCTCTTCGATGACCAGGGGATGGCCTACACCTACGAGAAATTGCTGCTCGCCATGGGCGGGCAGCCCCGGCATCTCCCCTTCGGCGATGACCGGATCATTTACTTTCGCACTGTGGCCGATTACCGACGGCTGCGTGCGCTGACCGAACAGGGGCAGCGTTTCGCCGTCATCGGCGGCGGTTTCATCGGCTCAGAGATCGGCGCGGCCTTAGCCATGAACAACAAGGAAGTGGTGATGGTATTCCCGGAGGCGGGGATAGGGGCGCGCGCGTTTCCGCACGATCTGGCGTTATTCCTCAACGGTTTTTATCGCGGGAAGGGTGTGGAGGTCTTGGCCGGAGAATCCATTGTCGGTCTGGAAACGCGGGGGGAGCAGTTCGCTCTCAAGGCCCAAAGCGGGCGTGAAGTCCTGGTTGATGGCGTGGTAGCCGGTATCGGGATCCAACCCAACGTCGAATTGGCCGAGGCGGCAGGGTTAAAGGTCGAAGATGGGATCGTGGTGGACGAGTTCCTGCGCGCGAGTCACTCAGACATCTATGCGGCCGGCGACGTGGCTTCCTTTCACAATCCGGCTCTAGATAAATGTCTGCGCGTGGAACACGAAGACAACGCCAACACCATGGGGCGGTTCGCCGGACGGAACATGGCCGGCGCAGTGGAGCCCTATCATCATCTGCCTTTTTTCTACTCCGACCTTTTCGAGTTGGGGTATGAAGCCGTCGGCGAGGTGGATGCGCGGCTCGAGACAATGGCGGACTGGAAGGAGCCGTACCGTGAAGGTGTTGTCTACTATCTACGGGAAGGCCGCGTTCGAGGGGTGCTGTTGTGGAACGTCTGGGAGCAAGTGGAGGCGGCCCGGCATCTGATCGCCGAACCCGGCCCATTTGACCTCGGAAACCTCAAAGGGCGATTGCCAAGGGCCAAGTGAACGTACCGATCTCATCCAGACCATAGCCCACTTGCCTTTCCAACCGTGCCTACGACGTGCCTGTTTGTGATCCAGCTGACCTCAACGAATTCTGCTGGCTGGCCGATCTCGTCAATCGTATTCGCATGAAAATCCATTCATTTGAAAGGATGAGTAGACCATGTCTATTGTTGTGCCAAAAGCAAATACAATGAAAGAGAATCCCCTATTGGGTCTGGAAGCTTTCGGACAAAGCATCTGGATGGATTATATCCGTCGGGGAACGATCGCCTCAGGTGAGCTCCAGCATTTGATTGAGGCGGACGGTATTAGTGGCGTGACTTCAAATCCCTCGATTTTCGAAAAAGCCATTGAGAACAGTCACGACTATGACGAGTCCATCCGTGCACTAACTCTACAAGGGAAGACCAGCGACGAGATTTATGAGTTGCTCACAGTGGAAGATATCCAAAGGGTTGCCGACCTCTTGCGTCCAACTTACAACCGGGACAACCGAGATGGTTTTGTGAGCCTGGAGGTGTCCCCCCGGTTAGCACACGATACCACCGGAACGATTGCGGAAGCCCGCCGGCTTTGGTCCCTGGTGGACCGCCCCAACGCGATGATAAAAGTGCCGGCCACCCTGGAAGGCCTTCCGGCGATCCGGCAGCTCATCGGGGAAGGGATCAACGTCAACATCACGTTGCTCTTCGGCCTGCCTCGCTACCGAGAAGTGGCGGAGGCGTATATCGCCGGGTTGGAAAGCCTGGCAGCCACGGGGAAACCCCTCACACAGGTTGCCTCGGTGGCCAGTTTCTTTCTCAGCCGGATCGACGTTCTAATCGACCCTGTGCTTGAAGTGAAAATGAAGACCGACAGCCCACAGGCAGGCCTGGCTGCACGCTTGCACGGACAAATAGCCATTGCCAGCGCCAAGTTGGCTTACCAGATTTACCACGAAGTTTTTGGAAGTGAGCGTTTCAAGAGGCTTGCAAGCATAGGCGCACATACTCAACGATTGTTGTGGGCCAGCACGAGTACGAAAAATCCGGCTTACAGCGACACAAAATATGTGGAAGCACTCATCGGCCCAAACACGATCAACACGTTGCCTATTGAAACACTGACTGCCTATCGAGACCACGGGCGTCCGAAACAGAGTTTGGATCTTGATGTATCCGGCGCTTATCAAGCACTGAGGGACCTTTCATCAGTTGGAATTGACCTGGATGCAGTCACACAGCAACTGGAGGCTGAGGGCGTAGGAACTTTCATCGCTGCTTTCGATCGATTAATGGTTTCTCTAAAAGAGAAACGGGCCGCCGTGCATGAGATGCTTGAACGCTCTAGCGGAAACTAGAGATATCGATAGTTACCTCAAAACACCGCATTCGTAAGTGGCTGGAAAAGATAAGGAAAGGTGAACCATGGCGAAGATTGCGATCAACGGCCTCGGACGCATTGGCAGGGCCGCGCTAAAAATCGTTCTCGATACGCCCCAATTAGAGCTCGTCGCTGTAAATGATATTGCTCCCATTGAAAATATCGCCTATCTGTTGCGATACGATACGGTCTATGGCCGGTACGGCCGGGCGATTGAAACTGATGGCGACGACCTGAATATAGGCGGGAAACGCCTCCACTACTATCATGAAAAAGATCCCGCGCGCCTCCCCTGGGCCAGCCTGGGAGTGGACATCGTGCTGGAGTGCACCGGTGTCTTCACTAAAAAGGAAGGGCTGGAGAAACATATCGAGGCGGGGGCCGGCTATGTCATCCTCTCCGCTCCCGTAACAGGTGAAGATGTTGACACCATCATCCATGGGGTCAACCGGCCGGAAGGCGGCTTTCCACGAATCATCTCTTGTGCGAGCTGCACGACAAACTCCATCACGCCCGTGATTGAAATAATCGGGCGCAGGCTCGGCATTAATAAGGCCATCATGACCACAGTCCACGCATACACCGCCTCCCAATCGCTGGTGGATGGCCCGAGCAAGAATTACCGGCGCGGTCGTGCCGCCGGCGCCAGCCTGGTACCGGCTTCGACGGGTGCGGCCGTTGCGACCACCAAAGCCTTGCCTCAATACAAAGGCCTGTTCGATGGGGTTGCCGTGCGCGTACCGGTGCCGGTGGGTTCCATTTCAGACATCACGATGTTCACCAGCCGTAAAACAAGTGTCGATGAAGTCAACCGGATCTTCAGCGAAGAAGCGGCCAGTGACCGCTATCGAGGGATTCTGGCTGTAACCAATGATCCGATTGTATCGGCCGATATTGTGCGGGATCCTCATGCTGCCATCGTAGACCTTGAATTGACCCGCGTGGTGGATGGCGACTTGGTGAAAGTGATGAGCTGGTACGACAATGAATGGGGCTATACCCATCAACTGATCCGTGCGGCCGTTGAGATTGCCCAATCGATGAAGAAGTGAATCATCGTTCTATTACAACCTGCGTGAGCACAGACCCAGGAAGGAAAAGCGATGCCTGACAACGTGACCATGAAGATCCTTCAAGCCCACCTGGAGCGGGGCACGCTCCAGCCGGGCCAGGAGATTGCCGTCCGCGTGGATCAGACCCTGCTGCAGGATGCCACCGGCACCATGGCTACGCTCCAGTTCGAAGAACTTGGACTTGAGCGCGTGGCGGTGCCGCTGGCGGTGCAGTACGTGGATCACAATATGATCCAGTTGGACTTCAAGAACCCTGATGACCACCGGTTTCTCCAGATGCTTGACGCCCATTACGGCATTTACTATTCCCGGCCGGGCAACGGCATTTGCCATTACGTGCACGTCGAGCGCTTCGCCAGGCCGGGCGGTATCCTCATCGGGGCCGACAGCCATACCACCACCTCGGGCGCGGTGGGGATGATTGCCATTGGGGCCGGGGGTCTGGACGTGGCCATGTGCATGGCGGGGCAGCCGTTCGAGTTCGAGACGCCCCGGGTCGTAGGGGTCGAGCTGCGCGGCCAACTCGCTCCCTGGGTGCAGGCCAAAGACGTCATCCTGGAGTTGCTGCGTCGGCGCGGCGTGCGCAATGGGCTGGGCCGTATTTTCGAGTTCTATGGCGAAGGCGTGGCCACGCTGGACGTCTTCGAGCGCATGACGATCTGCAACATGATCGTCGAGACGGGCGCGACCACCGGCCTGTTCCCCTCCGACCAGCACACGCACGATTGGATGGTGAACCAACAGCGGGTGCAGGATTGGACGGAGTTGCAGGCCGACCCAGGCGCGGCCTATGACGAGCAGGAGCTGATTGAGCTGGATCAATTGGAGCCGCTGATTGCGAAGCCTTCTAGCCCAGGCAATGTGGTGCCCGTACGCGAGGTGGCCGGCACGCCCGTGGCGCAGGTTTGCTTTGGGTCGTCGGTCAACTCGGGCTATGCCGACTTGGCGCTGCCGGCGGCGGTTTTTCGCGCCCACGGCCTCGCCCCCAACCTGGTGGTCACCGTAACACCCGGCTCACGCCAGATCCTCGACACCATTGCCGAGACCGGCGTACTGCGCGACCTGGTACGGGCCGGCACGCGCCTGCTCGAGCCGGCCTGTGGGCCGTGCGTGGGCATGGGGCAAGCGCCACCCTCGGGTGCGGTGTCGGTGCGCACCTTCAACCGCAACTTTCCGGGCCGCAGCGGCACACAGAACGACCGGGTTTTCATGTGCAGTCCGGCCACCGCGGCCGCCACCGCCGTGCGCGGCGTCATCACCGATCCGCGCGACCTGGGCCCGGCCGCGCCCAGTTACCCGGCGCCGGTCTACAACCCATCGGTCGGCGCGGCTCAAATCGTCCCCCCGCTGCCCCCGGACCAGGCGCGCGCCGTCGAACTTCCGCGCGGCCCCAACATCCAGGCGCCGCCGCCCCAAACCCCGCTGCCGGCGTCGCTCTCCGGCCGGGTGCTGATCGTGGTGGGCGACGATATCTCCACCGGCGATCTCTCCCCCGACGGCGCGGAGGTGATGGCGTTCCGGTCCAATATTTCGGCCATGGCCAATTACGTCTTTCGCCGGTTGGACCGCGATTTCGCCGAGCGCGCGCGCGTCTGGGGCGGGGGATTCATCGTGGGTGGACACAACTATGGCCAGGGATCGTCGCGGGAACACGCAGCCCTGGCACCCAAGCAGCTGGGTGTCCGGGCGGTATTCGCCAAGAGCTTTGCCCGCATCCACCGGCGGAACTTGATTGCCCAGGGTATCCCGCCGTTGACATTCGCCAACGACGAAGACTACCAGCGGGCCGGCCAGGGTGACACCTGGGAACTGCCCAACATTCGCGCTGCCCT
>Ga0247727_10007891_pt1 | contig 20017 bp, 25 predicted proteins | sample WisWelCaveWW1625_FD_202498 | JGI IMG/M metagenome (GOLD analysis project Ga0247727, IMG submission 202498) | Biofilm microbial communities from Wishing Well Cave, Virginia, United States - WW16-25 | ecosystem: Environmental > Aquatic > Deep subsurface > Groundwater > Cave microbial mat | place... | reverse complement strand
CGCGCCAGGTGCGCGCGGGGCGCAAGGTGGGCAAGGTGGGCAAGGGGGGCAGGGTGGGCAAGGTGGGCAAGGTGGGCAAGGTGGGCAAGGTGGGCAAGGTGGGCAGGGTGGGCGGCGCGGCGCGGCGCTGTTCACGATACCGCTGCGGATCGCGCCGTGATCCGTTGGCATTGCGGCGAGCAGGCGTGATCGTTATGACTTTGTCGGGCGAGGCAGCCGGAACCAGAAGCGCGTCCCCCCTTGTTCACGCGCCGAATGCCCGATCTCGCCGCCCCAATGTTCAACCGTAATCCGGCAAAAATAAAGCCCCAGCCCAATCTTGCCCCGGCCTTTCTTACCCTGCGCGAATTTCTGAAAAAGCGCCGGCGCGACTTCGAGTGGAATACCCGGCCCTTCATCATCAATCGCCACCAGCACCTTCTCTCCTTCATCATAACAACCAACGGTCACAGTCGAATTCGCCGGGCTGTGGCGCAGCGCGTTTTCGATCAGGTTCGAGATCACGCGTTCGAGCCGCGATTTTTCGCCGACCACTTTCCAGTCTCTGCTCAAATCCAGGTTCGGATCGAGATGCAATTTCACTTGATTGAGGGCGAAGGCTGGCGACAGGGCTTCGATCACTTCTTGTGCTGATTGCGCGGCGTCGGGCGCTTTGTCTGAATCAACGTGGAAAGCCTCGAACGATTCGACTTCGGCTGAGAATGCCTGGAGGATTTCGCGGATCAGCGCGTCCTGCTTGTTCGCCTGGCGCAGGCCGATTTCGAGAAACTTGCGGCCCGGCTCGGAGATGTTTTCGTTGGCGAGCAATTCAAATCCGCCACGGATGCCCATCAGCGGCCCGGCCAGGTCGTGGACGATGCAATGCAGCAGGATCTCTTTCTTCTGAATCTCTTTGACCAATCGCTGGTAGCTCAGGCTCAGCTCGTTGCCTTTCTGCTGCATCAATCGTTGCTGCATCTCCTGCGTCGTCGCGTCCAGCAGTAGCGCGTAATCGCCATCGGGAGTGGGGAACAGGTGAAGGTCGGCGGGCCGGCCTGAATCGGTTTGCAGACAGGGCAGGATCATTCCGTCGTTTTCGAGCGGCAGCAGGCCTTCGAGAAAGAAGACCTGTTCGCCGATGGGATTGCCGGATTGGAGATTTGAGATACCGTAAAGTTCGACCGCGCCGCCCCATTCAACCAAGCGGCCTTGGCGGTCGCTCAAAAGGTAAGCCGGCGAGCGTTGCTCCGAAGCCAGGCGGTTCAGGTAGTCGCGCACTGCGGCGGGCAGTTCAGCCATTCCCCCTCCGAATCATTTGCGAAACATTTTTTCGGCAAGTTGGGCGAAAGCCGCTTCGACGCCTTCGCCGGTCTTGGCGCTGGCTTTGACGACCGTCCATCCCTGGCTTTCGCATTCGGCCAGCGCCTGATCGTCAATCTCCCATTCCGGGGCCAGGTCGGATTTGTTGATGATGAAGATGAAAGGCAGCGCGCCGATGGTTTCGGTCACGCGCTGCTCGAGCATTCGCGCGGTTTCGAGCGTGTTGCCTCGCGTGCCGTCGGCGACCAGCAGGTAGCCCGACGCGCCGCTCAGGTAAGACATCTGCACCTTTTGAAATTCGTCTTCGCCCGCCACGTCCCAGACAATCAGCGCGATCTCCCGGTCGCCAACCTTGACGGTCTTCTTGTCCACTTTGACGCCGACGGTGGTGATGTATTGGTCGGAGTAGAGGCTTTTGACGAAGCGCGCGACCAGGCTGGTTTTGCCTACGGCGAAGGCGCCGAGCAGGCAGATTTTTTTCCGAATCATCGGCTCGACTCCTTTGGCTTCGCCGCCGGCTGGCGGGCATCGAGCAGCGAGACTTTGAACGAGACGCTGCGGTTGATCGCTTTGTCGGCTGCCGAAGTTTCGGGGTGCACGGGTTCTTTCGATGCGGCGCCGCGCGTGGAGAAATTATCTGGTGCGATGCCTCTTAGCTTGAACAAAGCGAGAATGCGCGAGGCGCGGTCTTCGCTCAACCTTTGATTGGCGGCTTCATCGCCTTCGGCGTCGGTGTGACCTGTGATTTCAATCTTTGCGACGCGGCCTGCCGCCGGGGCCAGGGCGGCGAGCTTCTGAATTTGGGCAGTCAGGGCGTTCAGCGGCTCACTCTGTCCGGGGGCGATCCAAGTCGTGCCGACGACGAAGCGAACGGCCTGCTGCTCGATCTGACGGCGCAACGATTCGGATTCTTCGCCGGTCAGGTTGCTGTCGTCGAATCTGGCGACGCCGGGAATGGCGCGCGCGAGCCTCTGCGCATCAACCATCCACTGATGCGGAGCTGTGCCGCTGGCCGCGAGCACGCCGTCGTTCAATTTCAGCTCGACGCCTGGCGGCGGATCGAGCATGGAGCTTGCGCGTTTTTCGACGATTTCAGGATCGAAGGCCTGGTAAGGTTTCCACTGCGAATCAACGCCGGCGGGATCGAGCCGGGTCTGCTCCCGCAGCACCGCTCGCGGATCGGCGGCCAGCGGGTCGCGCAATCCGGCGACGAAGCGTTTGCCGTCGCGGCTGCCTGCTTCGGTGATGACTATGCCGGGTTGCGCTCTGAGCCGGTTCAGGTAATCGCTCCATCGCCGGTTCTCGCGCCAGGCGAAGAACGCCCAGGTTGCAAGCGCGGCCAGCAGGAGTGCGAGCAGCAGCCAGATGTAAAGCGGCACTTTGAATCTCGCCGGATCGGTTCGTCCTTCATATTGCGATTGCAGGCAGCTCTCCAGATGCGGGCGGCTCAATTCAAACGGCGTCGTATCGCCGTCGAATGCCGCGAGCGATTCGCGCTGTTCGTAATGGATCGCTTCGAGGGCCGGGGCGAAAAATTCGCCGCGCAAGCTTTCAGCCGCCTTGCCTCGAATGACTACGGCGAGCACGGCTTGTGGGCCTGTCTCAAACCAGACCTCGCGGTCGCCCAAATCCATCGTGTCAATGTGCTCTTCGTGCGTTGAGCCGAAACTGTCGCGCGCGAAGCTGCGCATCGCTTCCTGGATGGCGGTCAGCATTCCCGAAACGATGTCGGCGTCCTGCGTTGTCACCGACGATGCCGCGACGTGTTCGAGCAGCACGCCGCTCGTTTTGTGAATCAGGAAGACCTGCTCGACGCGGTAGACCAGCGTGTGGAGCAGCACGACTTCGGCGAACGATTTGCCGGTGCGCAGCGCCTCGAAGCGCCATTTCACGCCTTGCCACGAAAGGCTGTGTTTGAGCGCCTGGTCGAATGTTTGGATCATTGCGCTGAGCGCGGCTGCGATGGCGCGGCGGATCGCAGGGCCCATCAGCGGCGAGATCGCTTCGGCCACGGGGCGCGGGTCTTTTTTGACGGAGCTTTGAAATGCCGTGACGATAGTCGGAGCTAAAGCTTCGGTGAGCGAATCGTCCTGCGAGCTGCGCAGTCTGACGGCTTCGGTCAGGTTGCGGCTCATCTCGCGGGCGCGGACGCGGGGATTGTTCAGCCTTTCGAGGAGGTTGTTGATCTGAATTTGTTCGGGTTCGACGAGCAGACGGCGCAACTCAGCCATCTCACCCTGTTTCGTCGCGGCTTCAGTCGAAGCCGAATCTTCAGGCTGATCGAGTTTGATCGGCTGGTTCGGGACGATACGCAGAGGGGAATCGCTCATGGCTTTTTTACCCGCAATGAAGAGGGAGGAGGGAAATACGGAACAGACGGAATGAACGGAACAAACGGAAAGTTTCTACGGGCTTCCGTCTGTTCCGTTATTTCCGTTTATTCCGTATTCTCTCTTGAAGCTTCACTACCCGTTTTCATTCTTCGCCCGGCAGCTTGAATTCGTTGTTCAAACGCATTGCCAGCTCGGTGAAGAGGTTGGAGAGCGCGACGCGATCCGCCTTGTCCGAGCGCAGCTCACGGGCTTCGCGCGCGAGCGCGGCTGCCAGCTCTTCGTATTTCTGGCGGATCTCGTCCGACAGATTCTTCGATTGATCGAGCATCTGCTGGCGAATCTCGCGGTGCGTCTGCGCCGTCTGTTCATCCATCTGGTGCAGCTTCTGATTGAGAATTTTGGACGTGTCTCGCAATTCGCGCGTGATCTCTTCGGTCGCCTGCGAGCGTTGTTGATTTTCGGCGCGCAGCCGTTCGCCCAGAGATGCGATCTCCTGTTTGATGAAATTTTCGAGCTGGTCGAACCGGCGGCGGGCGTCTTCGCGCGAGTCGGAGACTTCTTTGACCAGATGTTCTTCGAGCCGGGCGAAACGGCGGTCGTAATCGCGCATCTGCGCGCCGAAAAGAATGTCGCGCACCTTTTCGAGGTTGGCGATGCCGGCCACATCCGGCGCCAGCGCCGGGGTGATTTGACTCTGGTTGGGGTCGTTCGCCGGGAGCGGAATGACATTGCGTTCTTCAGCAGCGTTCATAGTGCTACTCCTGGAGTGTAAACTCGTAAGGGATGGGGCGCCACTCGATCTTCTGAAGCCGCCAAAACTGCCCGCGTGAGAGGTGGAAGATGACTCACTGATTTTGGCGGTGAAAGGATACTTGATTGTAACGATTAACTGCAATGATCGAACAGAATCGCTTCGGCATTCTGCCTGACGTTTTGCAAGTCGGTGAAAAGGCTGACGGCTGCGATGCCCGCCGCTCCGAGTTGCAAAGGCTCGTGGAAGTTTGAAAGGTTGATTCCGCCGAGAGCCAGCACGGGAATTTTTACCGACTGGCAGACTTCGGCGAAACGTTCGAGTCCGAGCGGAGCGCCATAAGCGCGTTTCGACGGCGTATCGTAAACCGGGCCGCAAACGATGAAATCCGCGCTGCCGTCTTCTGCCGCTTTCGCTTCGGCCAATGAATGGGTCGAGACTCCGATCAGGAAATCGGTCAGGCCTTTGTGGTTGACGACGGCGCGAACTTCGCGCGCCGGAATCGAAGAGACCCGCAGATGGATTCCGTCTGCGCCCGCGGCCAGCGCGACGTCGAGCCGGTCGTTGACCATCACGCGCGCGCCGTGCGGCCGGGCAACCTTGATCGCCGCGCGGGTGAATTCAACCAGCGACTTTGCCGTTAAATCCTTTTCTCGAATTTGAATGAGCTGGCAACCCGATTGGGCGGCTCTGCCGATGGCTTCGAGCTGCAACCGCATTGCCTCCGCGCCGGTAATTTCAGGATTGCGGAGGAAGGCTCGGCGGCCGGTGATCAGATAGAGCAGCGGTTGGTTGTGCGGCGGCTTCAACGGGGCTTTCTTTCTCATTTTCCGGCGGTAAATTGCCCAAGGCTGCGAGCGCATTGACGCTCTCGCGGAAGCTGAAAATGTCGCGCAACCCGGCCAGGATGTTCAGCACGCCCAGACCGGTCACGGCTCCGCGCATGTACCCGCTGGTCATAAACGTGAGAATCCAGGGCGCATTAAGCTTGCTCGTGATGAAGTAAAGAAAAAAGTTATCCTCCCAAAACGGCTTCCACGGCAGGATTATCAGCAGTATTCCCACCTCGAAGCAGATCAGGATATAAACGATAACAGTGACTTTAGCCGACATCGAATTATGATCAGTGCGATTTGACCGCGCGCGATCGGTTTGAGATTGCGAATGAAAATTGCCGGGCAAGAATAACAGTTCAACCAGTGAGTGGCAACAATCACTTTCAAGCAGAAAAGGCAGACCGTGGCGGTCTGCCTTCGCGTTTCGATCAGAAGCTCTTTGAGCAATTGCCCTCAGCTCAGCGTTGAAAAGTTATTTTCATTCGTTCACGGCGGCGTGAGATGACGATTTCAACCGGCTCGGCCGCCGCGCCGTCCAGCGCGTTAATCAGCGTGGCCAGATTGGTCACTGTCTTTTCTCCAACCCGGACAATTACGTCGCCGGCCTGCAATCCCGATCTCGCCGCTTTCTTGTTTTCGTCCACGTTTGAGACGAGCACGCCGTTGGTCACGGCGAAATAGTTCATCAACTGGCCGGTCAGCGGTTGAATCTCAAATCCGTAGTAGACGCGCAATCTGATGTCGGGCGCCGCGACGGTGAAGATGCCGTTCAGGAAATTGCGCCAGGCTTCTTTGCGGACCTCGAGGTTCGGGCGATTCGGATCGGTCGCCGGCATCGCTCTCAGCTCGTTTTCGATATTCTCAAAGTAGGTGAAAAAGGCGATGAGCTGTTGCTCCGGCTCGGTGGCCGGGGCGGGAACGAGTTTGGCTTTCAGCAGCTTGTAATCGCCGCCGCGCTTGACCTTCAATGTCACTTCGCTGTCGGGAGGAATCTGCCGCATCAGCGTGACCATCTGCGCGTAGGTGTCAACCTTGCGGTCATTGACGCTGACCACAACGTCGAGCGGTTTTACGCCAGCCTGTTGCGCCGGGCTGTCGGGCGCAACCGCGGTTATGCGCACCCCCAGCTCGGCTGGCGGCTGCGGTTTGTGCGGGAACGTCGGTATCGGCGCGTAAACGTCGCGGCCGGTTGCGCCCAGCCAGCCATAAGAGATGCTCTTGCGCGATTTGATCACGGCCTGCGCGATGGTTTGCACGCGCGAGATCGGATAGACGAGATGTTTTCCTTCGCTGCCGATGTCGTAAATCGCCAGGCCGAAAACGGCATTGTCTTTGTCGAGGATCAGGCTGCAATCCTGCACGGGAGTCAATTGCGGGCTGAGCAGATAGTAGATCGGATTGCCGGGGTTGAAGCGAAAATCATTGACCGCTTTGGCTATCTGTCCCGGGAAGGTATTGCGTCGCGGGCTTTGCAGAGTCATTGCCGCTGAGGCGTTTTGGTTCAGGTTGGGGTGAAAGCCATAAAGACGAATGTCGAGCCGCCGCGGCAGCACATTCTGGTTGGAGAAGGCCGGAATTTTGTTGATGGATGCGCTTTCGGCTTTCAGAACGCACAGGCCGGTGACTGTGTCCATCCCGAGGAATTTTGCCGTGAATGGCTTCGAGCCGTAGGGTCGGACAGTGACGTTGATCGGTGGATTGCTCGGCGTGACATCAACCAGACGCGTGACGACGTGACCTTCGTCGTCAATTACCAGGCCGAGCGTGACGCGTTCCTTTTGCATTGACGGCAGCGGCTCGCCGTCGAGCGTCATCAGGTTGTCTTCGCTGCCGAGTTGTTTCGCCAGATCAATGGTGTGTGAGACCCACACCCATCCTTGCGGCTCCGATTGACGCAGGGTGACTTTGCCGGGCTTTGCTTCATTTGCTGCGACCGGAGCAGTGGAAGAGACCGGCGGTTTGGTGGTACGTGGTTTTTGAGCTTTGCGCCGAGATGTCTGACCGGGCGCAGGCTGAAGCAGTGCGAGGATCCAAAAGGAAACAACGAGGATTCGCAGAAACATCGGAAAAATCGCCGGCTTAAAGGAACAAGGCCGCAGGCGGAACGGGACACCTGCGGCCTGATGAATGTCCAAAAAACTTATCCTCAGAACGTTAAAGCCACAACCGCTTGTTTGGCCAATCCAGCGTCCTCAACTCCGATCACGACATTGCGATTGGGAGTGGAGACGACCTGACGCCGCGCGACGTTGTAGAACCGGGTTGAATTGTCGTTCGAAGCCAGGTTGACCTGTGCGGGTTGGAACCCGGCGGCGGCGGACTTCGATGACCTGGTGAATTTGGCCGGGGCCGATTTCTGAGCCTGAGCTGCGCCGGCCTGAATGTGGTTTTGATCCGGCCTGGCGACAGACGCGACCGCTGATTGCGGCTCCATTGTCAGGGCTAGGTTGCCGCCGTTGCCGCCGTCGCCGCCAGTCGCCGATGGTTGCTGGTTGTGGTTGAAGTAATAGGTCGAGAAGGTGACGGCCACAGCCAGAGCCGCCATCGCGGTTGCCGCCTGTCCCCAGGAGAAGGTTCTCGTCCAGAGGCTCTCCAGCAGCCCCAGCGGATGGCGCTCGGCGGATTGCGCCCTGGCGATGCGCGCGCGCAACCGGAAGTCGAAATCAGCCGGGGCCTGAACCCGCGGCTGCGCGCTTAAAAGCATTAACAACGCGCTGGTTTCGTCTGCATAACGACGGCAATCAGGACAACCGACCAGGTGGGATTTGATCGGATCGCCGGATGGAGCGCGACGCGATTGGATATCAATTGCCGCTTTTGTCTCTTTGCAGTTCATGAATTTTGTCTCCACTTTGAAAGTTCCCAAGCCTTCCAAGTCCGACTTGAAAACCGTTAGGGGTAACGGGGTGAAAAACAACTGCTGCGAAAAGGGGCGTGCGGAATCTCACAGGTAATCTCGCAGTTTCTCTTTCAAAAGGTTTCGCGCCCGATTGATGCGCGATTTCACCGTGCCGACAGGCAATCCCAGGACTTCGGAAATCTCTTCGTAGCTTTTCTCTTCCAGATCGCACAGCACCAGAGGCGCCCGATATTTCTCCGGCAAGCTCGCAATCGCCTTGGCCACCGCCTGCCGCCGCTCCTCGCTGATCATTGCATCGTCGGCGAGCATCTGTTTCCGATCCTCGATTTCAACCTCCATCTCCTCGTTGTCTTTGTCCGAAAAGAAAGTCGGGAGAGGGATCAGGCGATGGCGTTTGCGCTGCCGCAATTCGCTGATCGCCAGGTTGTGGGCGATGCGATAGATGTATGTCGAAAAGCTATAAGTCGCCTGGTAACGCTCGGCGCTCGTGTAAACCCGAACGAAAGTCTCCTGGGCCAAGTCCACCGCGCGGTCGTAATCATCCAGCATCCGGTAAACGTAATTGGTGATCTGATTGCGATAGCGCCGCGTCAGTTCCTCGAATGCGGCTTCATCACCGGCGAGAGTCGCGGCCAACAACTGGTGGTCATCCATATCTTCGACCGACATACTCTCGACCGAAATTGGAAGCCGCTCGACGAGAGGCGCCGGGGAACCCGTCTCCAATTCAGCATCCTTAAGGCGTTCCGGCAAACCGGCGCTCAATGTCAATGTCGTCATCGGTGAATTGCTTGATTCAAGTCGCTCAAGATTGCGGGGCGACCCAAAGTCTTCGTGCGGAAGATCGTTCATTATTTCAACATTCGCTCTCAACTGATGAGGCGGTTTGCTCTCGGTTCAGGGCTTCAACCAAAAGCAGGAGCGAACGAAGCGATCCTCCGTCGCTGTCACGCCTGCTTAAATGAATTGTTCCACAAAGTTAGCGACTTTTTTCTTTCCCTCGCTGATCCTCTGCCCAGTTTTAAGGTCAAGGGTGTGAGCGTGTATTGATAAGCCACACCGAAGTAATTTTTGCCCGGTAATATTAGAGGGCGAGCGGATTCTTGCACGGATCAAGCGAGAACGCGAGAGGGTGAATAGTTGTTTGGATCAATGCAACCTTCAACTCTCAGCAGCACAGATCAAGTCTGGCGTGGGTCTGCGAAATCGTGACGGGATCGTTGCTTGCCGGTATGCGGGTTCGGCGCATATAATCGCGCCGCAGTTTCATCTGCGGATTCCAAATCATCACAACCACGGCCGCATTGAAATCTACCGGTTATCGGTGCGGCTTTCAACCAGGAGACGATCAATGAGTGTTGAAGTAGGAGATTTCGCCCCTGATTTCGAGCTGAAGAGCCATCTTGGCGATGGCGTCAAGCTCTCGGATTTCAGGGGCAAGAAGAATGTTTTCATCGCGTTTTATCCGCTGGCCTGGACGGCAGTCTGAACGGCGCAGATGCCTTCCTACGAAGCCGAGCTTTCGCGCTTCGAGGAGGCTGATACCCAGGTTCTGGGTATCTCCGTTGATTCGGTTCCCTGCAACACTGCCTGGGCCAAGAGCCTCAGCGGCATCAGTTATCCGTTGCTTTCCGATTTCCATCCGAAGGGCGCGGTTGCAAAGTCATTCGGCGCATACCGCGAAGGCCAGGGCATTGCCGAGCGCGCGCTGTTCGTGATTGATAAAGAAGGCAAGGTCGTTTACAGAGAGATTCACGAGATCAGCAAGCAGCCCGACAACGAGGTCATTCACGACGTGTTGCGCAAGCTGTAGCTGAATTTGAGCGGCGACCGGCGTCAACATCTCGTTCATTGAGGATGCCCCTCCGAAAATGTGGGACAGACTTTAGTCTGTCTGCATTCTGGACAGACTAAAGTCTGTCCCACATTTTTTGAGCCGTTGAAATTGCCTTTATGACAACCATTCATCGCAAATGCGTTCCATTCACTCCGCTCGACCGCGGTCTGGCCAAATGCACGGTCGCGCTGGTCAGCGCTGGCGGAGTGCACGAGAAAGACCAGGAGCCGTTCAACATCGCCGACGAACTTGGCGATCTGACATTTCGCATCATCGGCGGCGACGCTGTATTCTCCGATCTGATGGTCACGCATCATCATTATGACCACAGCGACGCCGACCGGGACATCAACGTCATTTTCCCGCTCGACATCCTGCGCGAGCTTGCTTCGGAAGGCTTCATCGGCGGCGTGGCGAAAGAGCACGTCGGCTACATGGGCTACACGATGCAGCTTCGGCAGATGTACGAACAGACCGCTCCGGCGATTGCCGTACAGATTGATAAAAAATCGAAAGCCGATGTGGTCGTGCTGACCGGAGGCTGACCGGAAGTCTGCCACCGCACGGTCGTAGCGGTTCAACGCGAAATCGAGATGCGCGGCATCCCGACGGTGCTGATCACGGTCGGCCCCGAAGCCTCACGCCAGATGCGCCCGCCGCGCGCGATCTATCCGAAGGGATTCAAGATCGGAAACTCGCTCGGTCGTCCCGGCATGCGCGATCTGCAGAAGAAAGTCTTGCGCGATGCGCTGGTGATGCTCACCGAGCCTGCGCATCCGGGCGAGATCATCGAGCGCGAATATCCCGAATACGCTGCATAGCCGAAGATCGCCGGCTGGATTCAAGGGCGAAGCGTCGGTCACATTTTTGGCCGATCAACTTTCGCCCTTTGCCTTTTAGTGGCCTTCAATCCATAATCACGCCGTTTTTGTGATCACCTCTCGATGGCAGGTTCTGCTGCCAAACACTAACCGACAATCTGAACCGGCAATTTGAAGCGTCATTGCCGCCAAAGGAAAGAGGAAAAAGTCTATGAATCAACGCAGGCTTTTCATCGCCAGTTGTCTGTCTCTCGTGGTCACTGCAATGATTTTCGTCATTCGCGGAGACATCGCCCCACAGGTCGAGCCGGCCTTCGGACTCTCGCACGAAGATTATGCTTTCGTCTCGACGATGGCCTTCTTCGGATTTGCCGCCTCGATCTTTGTGGCCTCGCCGATGCTCGATGCGCTGGGAATGCGCAACCTGCTCTACCTCGCCTTCGCTTTGCACATCGGCGGGATTCTGGCCTTCATTTTTGCGCCGAATTACACCGTGCTTTACCTGTCAATGCTGTTTGCGGGCTTCGGCAACGGGTTGGTGGAGGCTGTGATCAATCCGCTGACGGCGACGATCTACGCCGGCGAAAAGACGCACAAGCTGAATATGTTGCACGCGTGGTGGCCGGGCGGACTGATCATCGGCGGTCTCATTGCTTACTTGATGGGGCAATTGAATTTCTCCTGGCAGATGAAGATGGGCATCGTCATCATTCCCACGGTTGTTTACGGCCTGATGATTTTCGGTCAGCAGTTTCCGAAAACCGAGCGCGCCGCGGCCGGGATTTCGACCGGCGAAATGATCAAGGCCGCTTTGATCCCGGCGTTCCTGGTGTTGCTGTTCTGCATGATGATTACGGCTTCAATCGAGCTGGCGCCGGGTCAGCTTATGGAATCGGTGCTGCGCGACAAGGCCGGGATGTCCGGCACGTTGGTCTTCGTTTACGGCAGCGCGTTGATGTTCGTCCTGCGTTTCTTCGCCGGGCCGATAGCTCACAAGATTTCGCCGATTGGGATGATGTGGGCGTCGGTGACTCTGGCCGGCTTCGGATTGTACTGGCTGGCCGGCGCGGCATCGCCGACGGCGGCTTACGTAGCGGCGACTGTCTTCTACGTCGGCGTCTGTTTTATGTGGCCGACGATGCTCGGCATCACCTCCGAACGCTTCCCGCAAGGCGGGGCTTTCACGATGGGGTTGATGGGCTTCGCCGGACAGGCTTCTCTGGGGCTGATCATCCTGCGCACGGGAAAGGTTTTCGACCAGTGGGGCGCGACCGCTTCATTCCAGTTCATCGCCAAGCTGGCGGTCATTCCCTTCATCGTCTTCGCCGTCTGGTGGATCAAGGACTACCTGGCCGGCGGATACAAGGCTGTGAAGCTGAGCCAATCGTAATCGAGAGCGGGGGAGCGGGAGAGGGGAGACCAGGAATATTTTCTCCGGCTCTCCGGCTCTCCCGCTCTCCGGCTCTCCCGCTCTTTCTTTCATCCTCCGATAACTCCCGCCACGCCGCATTTCAAACAGCGATAGAGCGTGCCAGCGCGTTCGGGAAAGACCTGCACGCGCGCCCAGCCGCAGGTATGTTCGGCCTCGACTTCAAACAGCGTGTAGTATTGATCGTCGCGGATGTTCATCAGCGCGTCAAAGATCGCCTGCTCGGCCAACGTGTTGCGGTCAATCGCCTGGAAGAAATCCAGTTCGTAGTCAGTGTATCCGTCCGACATTGCTCCTCCTTGTGGGTCAAATCAAAAATGATACGAGACTCAAGCAGAGGCTCTTTTGAGCTTCATTGCAGCGCCTTTTATACTAGTTCGCAAAAATTCGCAAAAGGAGAGTTGATGATTTGATGATGCCGGTGATCATTCAGGTCTTTTCCGGTTACGTCTGACCTTACTGTTATCCTGGGAAGGTTCTACTCGGGGCTGCGGCTGCGAAGACAGGCGCTGAAATTGTGTGGCGCGCCTTTCCAGCGACCGGACGAAGAAGAGAGCGTTCAACGCCGACAACAACTTCGTCTTCGACCGCAGCAACGATGGGTTCAGCGGGACGATGGGCCGCTACTACATTGACCACGCCGAGCGTCACATTCAATCGCTCGGCTTCGCCAACGTCAACAACCGGCAACAGGTCTTCTCGGTCAACCGCTTCGGCGTGACATTTCGACCACGCAATAGCGCTACCAAAAAAAATGTTCGATGTGTCGAATTCGAGCAACCTCGTTCGACGTACAATTAGAGCGCGGGTTTAGCCGGTCAATTCCGTCCGGCAGCCCGAGTTCCTAAACCTACAAAACAGAAGGAGAACATGATGCGAGTGATGGTCATAATCAAAGCCAATGAAAAGTCAGAGGCGGGCGTGATGCCGAGCGAAAAGTTGCTGGCCGAAATGGGAAGGTATAACGAAGAGTTGGTGAAAGCCGGCGTGATGCTTGCTGGCGAAGGGCTTCATCCAAGCTCGAAGGGCAAACGCGTGAAGTTTTCAGGCAGGAAAGCAACGGTGACTGACGGGCCTTTCACCGAAACGAAGGAACTCATCGCCGGGTTCTGGCTGTGGCAGGTGAGTTCGATGGAAGAGGCCGTCGAGTGGGTCAAGCGCTGTCCGAATCCGGATGGCGAGACGGAAGGCGAGATCGAGATTCGCCAGGTGTTTGAAATGGATGACTTCGGCGCTGAATTCACGCCCGAGCTCAGAGAGCAGGAGGCGCGCCTGCGCGAGCAACTTGCCGAGAAGAAGTAAGGCGTGAGCGATTTTTTCCGCATCAACGAAACAAAATTGGAAGGAGATCCTATGCAAAAAATTACCCCATTCTTGTGGTTCAATGACCAGGCCGAAGAGGCGATGAATTTCTATGTTTCGATTTTCAAGAATTCAAAGATCGTGAGCGTTACTCCTGGCTCAAACGGGACGGTCATGACCGCTAAATTTCAGCTCGATGGACAGGAATTCATGGCTTTAAACGGTGGTCCCCAATTCAAATTTACGGAAGCCATATCGTTCATGGTGAACTGCGAGACGCAGCAGGAAGTGGACGAATTGTGGGAGAAGCTTTCGGAAGGCGGAGAAGAAGGAAGATGCGGCTGGCTGAAAGACAAATATGGTTTGTCATGGCAAATCATCCCCACTGTTTTGGGCGAGCTGTTAGGAGACAAAGACGCTGAGAAAGCGAAAAGAGTGATGGGGGCAATGCTTCAAATGAATAAGATTGACATAAAAACTTTGAGGCAAGCGTATGAGCAACAGTAGCGCAGCGGAGTTTGTCAAGAAGCTGAAAACTTATCGTTCGCCAGAAGAACTGAAGAAGATTCAGCGCTACTTCAAAACCGGCGGAGGCGAGTACGGCGAGGGCGATGAGTTTATGGGTGTGCGGATGGGGCAGGTCTTCGCGCTGGCCAAAGAGTTTATTGAAATGCCGCCCAGCGAAATTGAGAAATTGCTCGAGAGCTTGATCCACGAAGTTAGGGTTGGCGCAGTTAGTATTATGGATTGGCAAGCTCGCAGCAAAAAAACACCCGAAAGCCGCAGAAAAGAGCTATTCGAGCTTTATCTGAAGCGCCACGATAGGATCAACAACTGGGATTTGGTTGATCGTAGCGCGCCGTATGTCGTTGGTGGCTACTTGTTCGATAAGCCACGCGATGTCTTGTACAAGCTGGCGCGCTCTAAAAACATCTGGGAACGCCGCACCGCCATTGTCAGCACTTACTATTTTATTAGACAAGGCGATGTGGCTGACACTTTTAAGATCGCCGAGATGTTGCTGAACGATGACCAGGACTTGATCCATAAGGCGACTGGAGGTTGGCTGCGCGAAGCTGGCAAAAAAGACCCGGAGAAACTGTTGGGCTTTTTGGATAAACATGCCGCCACGATGCCGCGCACGGCGCTGCGCTACGCAATCGAACACCTTGATAAAAAACAGCGGGATCATTACTTGAGCCTGAAGAAGGCTGGATAGTGAGGTACCTAACGATGAAGATGGTTGATTCATTGATGACGGAGTTTGAACACGAGGCGCAGACAACGCGCAGGCATTTGGAACGGCTGCCCGACGAGAAGCTGGACTGGCGGCCCCACGAAAAGTCGTATACGGCAGGCGCGCTGGCATCGCATATCGTCGAGTGCGTTGGCCTGGCCGATTCGATATTCAACCTGGACGAATTCGACATTGATCCGACTGTCTACAAATTCTACCAGGCCACGTCGGTGGCCGACTTGCTGAAGACTTTCGATGACAAGGTCGCCAACTGCAAACAAGCAATGGCAGGCGCTGCCGACGCGGCCCTGATGCAGCCGTGGCGCTTCAAAGTGATGGGACGGCTGCAGTTCGAAAGACCCAGGGCGGTCGTGTTCCGGGACTTCACCTTGAGCCACCTGATCCATCACCGCGGCCAGTTTTCGGTCTACCTGCGCCTGCTCGATGTTCCCGTGCCCGGTTCGTATGGCCCGAGCGCAGACGAGCAAGGCTGAGTATTCACGTAGGAGTCGTTCCTGACGCGAGCGACGCCCTGAAACAATCAAAGCGTGGAACAGACTTTAGTCTGTTCCACGCTTTGGGAGGAGGAAACCATGAGCGAAATGCGCCAACCACGCCGCGTTCTTCGAAGCATCGGCGCCGTGATCGCGGGCTTGCTCGTGATCGTCATCATCACTACGGCTACTGACTTGGCAATGCACGCCACCGGCATCTTCCCGCCGGCGGGTGAGCCGATGACCAACGCGCTCTGGCTGCTGGCGACGGCCTATCGCATCGTCTACGGCGTCGCGGGCGGCTACATCGCGGCGCGACTCGCGCCCGATCGGCCCATGCCGCACGCCCTGGCGCTCGGCGTCGTGGGCCTTGTCTTGAGCATTGTGGGCGCTGTGGCGACGTGGGATCGCGGGCCTGGCTTCGGGCCAAAATGGTATCCCCTCGCGCTCGTCGCCATCGCCATTCCGAGCGCCTGGCTGGGCGGCAAACTCAGCGGCGGCAAGTGAACTTTATCGTTAAGCTGCAAGGAGATGTATGCAAACAATCTTTCCCATCCTTCGATACAACGATGCGCGCGAGGCGATTCGATCGCTCTGCGCGACCTTCGGCTTCGTCGAACTGTTCTCGGTTCCAGAATCGGGGCCGGTTGTCCGGCATGCGCAACTGAAACTCGGTACGAACATCATCATGCTGGGATCAGTCAGACCCAACGAGGGGATGGCAAGTCCTCAGTCGCTAGGAACCGCTACGCAAGCTCTCTGCGTGTATGTTCCAGACCTCGACGCGCATTTCGAACGGGCGCGATTGGCGGGCGCGGAGATTGTGAGCCAGCCCAAAGATACAGACTTTGGCTTCCGCGAGTACCACGCCCGTGATATTGAGGGGCATTTCTGGACGTTCGGCACATATCTGCCCGCTGCAGATCAGGGGTAGAGAATGCTCTGATTGGTTGACATGTCAGTTTCCGCCACACATCGCGCGATCAACGCCGTCTGGAGGATCGAATCCGCTAAGATCATCGCCGGTCTCGCGCGCATCGTGCGCGACATTGGTCTGGCCGAAGACCTCGCGCAGGATGCGCTGGTCGCCGCGCTCGAGCAGTGGCCTGAAGAGGGCGTCCCGGATAACCCGGGCGCTTGGCTGATGGCCACCGCGAAGCATCGCGCGATTGACCGGTTGCGGCGAAGCAAGCTACAGGAGCGCAAACACGAGGAGATCAGCCGCGAGCTTGAGGCCCAGGAGAAGTTGGCGCCGGACTTCGTCGCCGCGCTCACCGATGAAATTGATGATGACATCGGCGACGATCTGCTGAGCCTCGTGTTCACGGCCTGCCATCCGGTGCTTTCCACTGAGGCTCGCGTCGCGCTCACGCTGCGTTTGCTGGGAGGTTTGACGACCGGCGAGATCGCCCGCGCCTTCCTCGTACCTGAGCCGACCATCGCGCAGCGAATCGTCCGGGCCAAGCGGACTCTGGCTGAAGCGCGTGTACCCTTCGAGGTTCCGCGCGCCAGCGAATTCGGCGTTCGCCTGTCATCGGTGATCGAGGTTATCTACCTCATCTTCAACGAAGGTTATTCGGCGACCGCTGGCGAGAGCTGGATGCGGCCTGCGCTGTGTGAAGAAGCGCTGCGTCTCGGGCGCATCCTCGCCGGTCTCGCACCGCAGGAGCCGGAGGTTCACGGCCTCATCGCGTTGCTGGAAATCCAGGCGTCGCGCATGCGGACGCGGATCAGCCCGGCGGGAGAGATCATCCCGCTCTTCGAGCAAAACCGCGCGCGCTGGGATCAACTCCTCATTCGTCGCGGTCTCGCCGCGCTGGATCGCGCCGAAACGATCGGGGGCGCGCTAGGCCCCTACACGTTGCAGGCTGCGATTGCCGCCTGTCACGCGCGGGCGCGTACCAATGAGGAAACGGACTGGGCGCGCATCGTGGCGCTTTACGATGCGCTCGCGCAACTCAAACCTTCACCCGTCGTGGAGCTGAATCGCGCTGTTGCAATCGGCATGGCCTTCGGTCCGGCGGCGGGACTCGAACTGGTTGATGAGCTTTGCTCGGAACCATCGCTCGAGGCCTACCATCTCTTGCCGGCTGTGCGCGGCGACCTGCTTGTCAAGCTGGGCCGCAGCGACGAGGCCCGCGAGGAGTTCGAGCGCGCCGCCGCGCTCACTCGCAACGAGCGTGAACGCGAGCTGCTGCTCAAACGCGCCGCCGCCTGCGCCTGCGAATCGCCGCCGCAGTGACGGCCATCGGGATTTCAGGATGCGGCTAACGTCCGAGTATCGAAGTTGAATTGCTGACGCGACTGGAACACGAATATGGCCAAACGTTCTCTTGCTACATCGCGCAAGGTTTTGTTCATCGGCAACAGCTTCACTGCGCGGAACAACGTTCCCGAACTGATCGCGCAACTGGCCGAAGCGCGTGGCCGGCAGTTGCAGCATCAACTGATCCAGGCAGGCGGGGCATCGCTGCGCATGCATTGGAACAAGGGCGATGCGCAGAAGGCAATTCAGGAAACGCGCTACGATTACGTGGCGTTGCAGGAGCAAAGCACATTGCCGGTCAAGAATGCGCGGCGCTTCCACGAGAACGTCCGGCTCTTCGATGAGGTGATCAAATCCTCCGGGGCGAAGACCGCGTTGTATCTGACCTGGGCCCGCCAAAACGCGCCGGAGTCGCAGCCAGCGATCACCCAAGCCTACACTGTCATCGGCGAAGAACTCGGCGCAACCATCATTCCCGTTGGAGTCGCCTGGCAGAATTTCCTCCGCAAACACAGCCATCCGGTGTTGCACGATAAAGACCAGAGCCATCCCACGCTCGCAGGTTCGTACCTCGCGGCCTGTGTTTTCTTCGCCGTTTTGTTCGCCGAGAGTCCCGTCGGCATTGCCAGCGACTTGAAGGGGCTGACGCAAGCAGAAGTAGAATTGCTGCAAAAGACGGCGTGGGCGGCCATGCAAAAGTAGGAACTCCCGATCACTACGACTTGAGCCTGCACACAGAAGCGCGGTATCATCCTTCTATGATACGACGACTTTACATTCATAACTTCCGATGCCTGGAAAACTTCGAGTTGCCAATCGTGGGCCATTCGTCCGTCCTGCTAATTGGAAAAAACGGCTCGGGCAAGACAACCGTTAGCCTTGCGCTGGAAATTCTGCAGAGAATCGCTCGAGGTACGAATTTGGTCAAAGACCTTGTGAAGCCGAAGGATTTCGCTCGTGGACGCGCAGACGTGCCGATGCGATTTGAAATCGAGGTCGAGTTGGACACCAAGATCTACGAGTATGTTATCGCTTTTGAGTTTCCTGAGGGGTTCAAACAACTGCGCGTACTCGAGGAGAAGCTCGCGGTTGGCGGCAAGCCAGTATACAGCCGAGAACTGGCGCAAGTGCGTCTTGCAAAGACGAGCCAGGGGAAGGAGGCGGAGTTCTTTATTGACTGGCACCTGGTGGCTCTGCCGATAGTTCAGGAACAGCCAACGAAGGGTCCTTTGTTCATTTTCAAGCAGTGGCTCGCTCGCATGCTCATCCTTCGGCCGATACCCAGCTTGATTCGAGGAGACTCCGATCAAGAGACGCTGCAGCCTAATCTTCAGGTCACCGACTTTGGCGCGTGGTTTTCAGGTCTGGTGGCTTACGCGCCAGCCGCTTATACCAAGATAGACGAGTATCTCAAGCAGGTGATGCCCGACCTCAAGGACATCAAGAATCCGATGATTGGTACGGACTCTCGAAGCCTGGTCGTCCAATTTTCCAACAACCAGGGAAGCCTGAGTCTTCCTTTTGAAGAGCTGTCGGACGGCGAGAAATGTTTCATGATATGCGCTCTGGCGCTTGCCGCGAACAATGTCTATGGCCCAGTGCTTTGTTTCTGGGATGAACCCGACAACTATCTTGCTCTGGACGAGGTCGGGCACTTTGTGTTGGCTCTTCGCAAAGCGTTCCAATCTGGCGGTCAACTCATCGCTACCTCGCACAATCCCGAGGCGATCCGCTGTTTTTCCGAAGAGAACACACTGGTTCTCTATAGGAAAGGCCATCTTGAGCCCACGATCGTCCGTCCGCTAAGCGAAATCCAAATCAGCGGGGATCTTGTCAGTGCGCTGATTCGCGGCGATGTGGAACCATGAGCGTCAACAGATATCAGCCACACGTCCTGGTGCTTCCCGAAGATGATGCCAACCGCCAGTTGGCCAACGGCTTTCTCCTGGATCAATCTCTCTCGACTCGGAAGATCCAGGTGCTCGAGGAGGCAGGCGGTTGGAACGAGGTACTGGACCGTTTCAAGTCAGACCACGTCATTGAATTGGATCGTTATCCCCAGCGATTTATGGTTCTGTTGATCGACTTCGATGGTAGGGAAGATAGGCTGGGCACGGCGAGGGCCGTCATTCCAGATCACTTGAAGGATAGAGTCTTTGTTCTCGGCGCATGGAGCGAACCCGAAGCCCTCCGGCAGGATCTCGGCTCTTACGAAACCATCGGTTTGGCGATGGCGAAAGACTGCCGGGAAGAAACTGATGCGACTTGGGGGCATCATCTCCTTCGACACAATGCAGGCGAGCTTGACCGATTACGCAAGCACGTTCTCCCGATCTTGTTCCAGTCCATTTGAACGACGACTTCTTTACGCTTCTCTCAAGCGCCGGTTCGCTTGTCCGAACCGACCGCGTCGCTTGAACGTAAGTTGCAGAGAATGCAAGACAGTCCCTCCACAACGAAAGGCCGCGCCCGCCGGGTGAGGAAGAACCTCAGGCAAGGCATGGCTCTGGCCTGGGCGGCCTCGCCGCGTTCGCTGATCCGCTATTCTTTGC
>Ga0247727_10007890_pt1 | contig 20018 bp, 18 predicted proteins | sample WisWelCaveWW1625_FD_202498 | JGI IMG/M metagenome (GOLD analysis project Ga0247727, IMG submission 202498) | Biofilm microbial communities from Wishing Well Cave, Virginia, United States - WW16-25 | ecosystem: Environmental > Aquatic > Deep subsurface > Groundwater > Cave microbial mat | place... | reverse complement strand
CCGAAATCGCCTTGTCGCCGTGATGCACGAACACGGTGGCGATCAAAGGCACCGGCAGCACCGGCACGATGCGCCCGACCGCATCCATCAGGTGCTTGCCGAGCGCGGCCATCTCGCGCCTGCGGTCCTCGCTCGATAGCTTGTGGAAATCGAGGCCGTGCTCCCGGCAGTAGGCGCGCATAGACACCGGCGCGCCGAAGTTCACGCAGGCGTAGCCGAAGCGGTGCCACTGGCTCCTCAGCATCAGCCAGATGTTGTGCCAGGCGAATTTGAAGGTCGTGCCCAGGGCGGCAAGGCGCCCACGCCGCTTGGCATCCGAATCGATCGAGCGCAGCAACGTGCGGTCCTCCAGCACGCGGTCGTAGTTGATGCCCAGCGGCACGAACACCAAGTCGCGCTCGCCGTCGGTGCGGAACCCCCGCATCATGTAGTCGATGGCGCCCAGCCTGGGTTCGCGCATGCGCCCGTCGCGCGTCAGCCCGCCCTCCGGGAACACGGCCTGCGGCACGCCCGCTTCCGTCGCCATGACGATATAACGCTCGAGCACGCGGCGGTAGAGGTCGTTCTTGGAGTCGCGGCGCACGAAGTAGGCGCCCATCGAGCGGATCAGCGCCGACAGCGGCCAGATGCGCGCCCATTCGCCCACCGCGTAGGAAAGCGCCGTCTGGTCGGCGGCGAGGTAGCTGGCGAGCACGTAGTCCATGTTGGAGCGGTGGTTCATCACGAACACCACAGTGGAATCGGGCTCGACGCTCGCCAGGTTCTCCGCGTCCACATAGCCCAGGCGCACGCGATACAGGAGCTGCGCCACGCGCTTGCCGACCCAGTAGCCGGTACGGAAGTAGAGGTAGGCGTTGAACGCCGGCACGGTTTCGCGCGCGTAGCGCTCGACGATTGCCAGCGCGGTGAGCACGGGAACGTTGTTCTGCTTGGCGAACTGCTCGGCGGCCTGCTGCACCTTCGGGTCGGTGATCAGCCGGTGGATCAGCGCCTGGCGGCGCGTGCGCTGGAACGGGCGGATGCCAATGCGAAGGCGCTTGCCGACCTCGTCGATCACCTGATTGGCCGGATGCATCACCATCCAGCGCAGCGCGGGCATCAGCACGTGCTCGTAGAACGCCCACAGCGCGAGCAGCGCGCCCGCGAGCGCGAGCCAAAGCGGAACCGCGACAGTCTCCAGCATCCTGCCTCCCCGCCGGGGAGTCTAGCCTAACGGCCGCGGCGCTCGCGCGAAAACAGGTAAAGGCCGCTGGCGATGACGATCGCGGCGCCAATCCACACCGCGGCGTCGGGCACGCTGCCAAACACAAGGTAGCCGAACAGTGCCATGTACAGGATCTGCTGGTACAGGAAAGGCGCCAGCGTGCTCGCCGGAGCGTAGCGGTGCGCCAAGGCGAGCAGGTAGTGCCCGGTGCCGCCGAACACGCCCATCAGGCACAGCACCACCCATTCGTACCATCCGGGCGGCGCCTGCCAGGAGGCGAGGGCGAAAGGCGCGAGCACCACGCTCGCCACCACCGCGGGCAGGAACTGGATGGTCTCGGGCGGATCGTAGGCGGCGAGCTTACGCGTCATCATGTTGAACATGGCGTAGAGGACCGCATTGACCATCGACAGCAGCAATGCCGGGTGGAAAGACTCCGATCCCGGCCGCACGATTACCAGCACGCCGGCGAAACCGATCAGGATCGCCGTCCAGCGCTTCGCGTCGAGCTTCTCGCCCAGCAGCGGCGCGGAGAGCAGCGCCACCAGGATCGGCACGGTGAAGAAGATCGAGGCGGTGACCGTGAGCTGCAGGAACTGCAGTGCCCAGAAGTTCATGCCGGTCATGGCGACGAACATCAGGCCGCGCACGACGTGCCAGCGCAGATGCCGGGTGCGCACCAGCGCCTTGCCGCGCAGCGGGAACAGCAGGGCGGAGGCGAGGAGGGTCTGCGTGAGGAAACGCAGCCACACCACCATCAGGACCGGCACCGACTGCACCAGCCACTTCGCACTGCCGTCGAGCAGCGTGAAGCAGACGTAGGTGAGCGAAATAAGGCCGATGCCGGTGAGGCGGTTCCTCGCGCTGTCGGCGTGCAGCACCTAGAGTGCGCGCTTCACCGCGTTGGTCACCGCGCGCGTGTCGTGCACGCCGCCGAGGTCGGGCGTGAACACCTGTTCTTCCGTCGTGCGCTCGATCGCCGTCATCAGACGCGCGGCGGCCTTTGGCTCGCCCAGGTGCTCGAGCAACATCGCCGCGGTCCAGAAGGTAGCGATCGGGTTGGCGACGCCCTTGCCGGTGATGTCAAAGGCCGAGCCGTGGATCGGCTCGAACATCGAGGGGAACTTTCTCTCGGGATTCAGGTTGGCGGTGGGCGCGATGCCCAGGGAGCCGCTCAATGCCGCCGCGAGGTCCGACAGGATGTCGGCGTGCAGGTTGGACGCGACGATGGTGTCCAGAGACGCGGGCTTCAGCACCATGCGCGTGGTCATCGCGTCCACCAGAATGCGGTCGGTCTTCACGTCGGGGTACTTTTTCGCCACCTCGTAGAAAATCTCGTCCCACAGCACCATGCCGTGGCGCTGGGCGTTGGACTTGGTCACCAGCGTGAGCAGCTTCCTGGGGCGCTTCCTCGCCAGCTCGAAGGCGAAGCGGTGAATCCGCTCCACGCCGACGCGCGTGAATACCGAGGTCTCTGTGGCGATCTCTTCCGGCAGTCCCTTGTGCACGCGCCCGCCCGAGCCCGAATATTCGCCCTCGGAATTTTCGCGGATGATCACCCAGTCGATGTCTTTTGCATTCGCCAGCGGGCTGGTGACGCCCGGCAGCACCCGCGAAGGCCGCACGTTGGCGTACTGGTCGAAGCCCTGGCAGATCGGCAGCCTGAGGCCCCACAGGGAAATGTGGTCGGGCACCTCGGGTGCGCCGACCGCGCCGAAGAAGATGGCGTCGAAGGCCTTCAGCTTCTCGAGCCCGCCTGCCGGGATGTAGGCGCCGGTCTTCAGGTAGCGCGCCGAACTCCAGTCAAAATGCTCGAACGCCAGCCGGAAGCCCTCTTTTGCCGCGAGCGCGTCGAGCACTTCGATGCCGGCAGGAATGACCTCGTTGCCGATCCCGTCGCCCGGGATGGAGGCGATGCGGTAGACCTTCACGCAGCGGCGCGTTTGGACGCGCCGCGCACCGCGTCCGCAATCGCGGCCCCGACCTCCATGGTGGAAGCCTTGCCCTTCATGTCGGGCGTATGCGGACCCTCGACGATCACGCGCTCGATGGCGCGCACGACGTCGGCCGCCGCCTTGGCGTGGCCCAGATGCTCGAGCATCAGCGCGCCGGACCAGATCTGCCCGATCGGATTGGCGATTTTCCTCCCGGCGATGTCGGGCGCCGAGCCGTGCACCGGCTCGAAGATCGAGGGCGCGGTACGCTCCGGGTTGATGTTGCCCGAGGGCGCGATGCCGATGGTGCCCGCGGTGGCGGGGCCCAGGTCGGACAGGATGTCGCCGAACAGGTTGCTGGCGACGATGACGTCGAAGCGGTCGGGATTCAGCACCATCTGGATGGACAGGCCGTCGACGTGGTACTGGTCGGCCCGGATGCCGGGGTACTGCTTCTTCATTTCGGCGAAGCGCTCGTCCCAATAGGGCATGGTGATCGAGATGCCGTTCGACTTGGTGCAGGAAGTCAGGTGCTGCTTGCGGATCTGCGCCAGTTCGAACGCGTACTTCATGATGCGGTCCACGCCCTTGCGCGAGAACACCGACTGCTGCGTCACCACCTCGCGCTCGGTGCCCTCGAACATGCGCCCGCCGACGTTGCCGTACTCGCCCTCGGTGTTTTCGCGGACCACCAGGTAGTCGATGTCGCCGGGCCTGCGGCCCGCCAGCGGGCAGGGCAGGCCCTCGAACAGGCGCACCGGCCGCAGGTTGACGTACAGGTCGAACCAGCGCCGGAAGTTGATCAGCAGCCCCCAGGCGGAGATGTGGTCGGCGACGATCGCCGGGTTGCCCACCGCGCCGAAATAGATAGCGTCGAACTCGCGCAGGATCTGCGGCGCGTCGTCCGGGCACATCTTCCCGTGCGCCTGGTACCAGTCGCAGCTCCAGGGGAACTCCTCCCACTTGAAGCGCAGGCCATGCTTCGCGCCGGCGGCCTCCAGCACGCGCACGCCCTCGGGCATCACTTCGCGTCCGATGCCGTCGCCGGGGATCACCGCAATCCTGTATTCGGTCATGGCGCGAGTATAGCTAGAATCGCCCGATGCGCTTCGCCGCCATCGAGACATCCACCGACTGGTGTTCGGTCGCGCTGTGGCGCGACGGCGAGCTCGCCGGTATCGAGGAGCGCGCCGGCCAACGCCACGGCGAACTCGCCCTGCCGATGCTCGAGCGGCTGCTCACCGCCGCGCGGCTCACGGCCGCCGACCTCGATGCGGTCGCCTTCGGCGCCGGGCCAGGCTCGTTCACGGGGCTGCGCATCGCCTGCGGCATTGCGCAAGGCCTCGCGTTCGCGCGCGGCCTGCCGGTCCTTGGCGTCTCCTCGCTCGAGGCAATGGCCGAGGAATGCGGTGCGCCGCGCGTCGTCGCCTGCCTCGATGCGCGCATGGGCGAGGTATATTATTCGGCCCTCGAGAAGCGCGGCGCGCGCTGGGAGGAAGTGGTCCCGGCGCAATGCGTGGCGCCGGCCGCCGCGCCGCGGCCGCCGGGCGACGGCTGGGTGGGTTGCGGCAACGGCTTTGCCGCCCTCATTGCAGACCCGGGCGCGATGGGGTTGCGCTCGTGCTACCCGGAGATCCACCCGGGCGCGGCCGCAATCGCGCGTCTCGCCGCGCCGCGGCTCGCGGCGGGAGAGGGCGTGGACGCGGGCGAGGCCGTGCCGCGCTACCTGCGTGACAAGGTCGCGCTGACGACGGAAGAACGCGGACACCGATGAGCGCAGTGCTCAAGCAGGCCCCGCAGCTCGCGCCAATGGGCGAAGGCGACCTCGACGCGGTGCTGGCGATCGAGCAGGCGGTCTACACGCATCCCTGGACGCGCGGCAACTTCGCCGACTCGCTGCGCTCCGGCACCCAGTGCTGCACCTGGCGCCTGGGCGGCGAACTGGTCGGCTACTTCGTGCTGCTGGCCGCCGCCGGCGAGGCGCACCTGCTCAACCTGTCGATCGCCGAAGGGCGCTGGCGCCGCGGCCACGGTGCGGCGCTGCTGCGCGAGGCGATGCGCGTGGCGCGCGAGTACGGCGCGCGCGATATTTTTCTTGAAGTGCGGCCCAGCAACCGCGCCGGGCAGGCATTGTATGAGCGCTATGGATTCAGGAAGACCGCGCTGCGGCGGGGATATTACCCGGCGCAGGGAGGACGCGAGGATGCGCTGGTGCTGAGTTGCGCGCTGTGAGCAGGCGGTCGGAGATTTTGCAGGAGATGGGACTAGGGCCGGTTTGGCGGCTGAAAAGTCAAACGCGTCCCCCGGTTTCCGCAAATACGGCGGAAACCGGGGGATCGAGGGAAACCCGAATTGCAATGATGGACTGGCCGACCCTCAAGTCGGCCGTGTCCTCGTGCACTGCATGCGGCCTTCGAGCGGGTTGTAGCCAGACGGTGTTCGGGGTGGGCGACGAATCGGCGCAATGGATGCTGGTCGGCGAAGCCCCTGGCGCCGAGGAAGACAAGCTCGGCGAACCCTTCGTCGGCCAGGCCGGCAAGCTGCTCGACAACATGCTCGCCGCGCTCGACCTGCAGCGCGGCAGGAACGTTTACATCGCCAACGTGCTGAAGTGCCGGCCGCCCGGCAACCGCAACCCGGAACCCGCGGAAGTGGAAAAATGTTCGCCGCACCTCGTGCGCCAGATCGAACTGATCAAGCCGAAGCTGATCCTCGCCATGGGTCGCTTCGCGGTGCAGACGCTGCTCGATACCGAGGCCACCATCGCCAGCCTGCGCGGCACGGTGCACCGCTTTCACGGCGTGCCGCTGATCGTGACCTACCACCCGGCGTATTTGCTGCGCAACCTGCCGGACAAGGCGAAGGCCTGGGCGGATCTGGTTTTTGCGCGCCGCACGATCGCGGGTTTGTAGATCGCGCTCGCTTTACCGGGGTTCAAATCGATCTCGTGGTTTCCGGGAGATTCATCCGGAAACCACGAGACCGGGGTAACCCCGCAAAGCCCGATGCCAAGGCGCAAAGCCCGCTGCTAGTGCTCATGCGAGCGCGCGATTTCCAGCAAGGCCTCGATCTCGTCCTTGTGCCGCCTGCGATTGCGCCGGTACCACAGCAGCACCAGCGTCATGGTGCCGGCGATGAACAGGCCGAAGATGGCGATCACCGTGCGGATGCCGAAGCCGGCGCCGAGCAGCGCCGAATAGGCGGCGATCATGACCAGGATCGAAGTGTTCTCGTTGAAGTTCTGCACCGCGATGGAGCGGCCGGCGCCCATCAGGTTGTGGCCGCGGTGCTGCAGCAGCGCGTTCATCGGCACGACGAAGTAGCCCGCCATGCCGCCCATCGCGATCAACAGCGGGATGGCGATGCGCAGATCGCTGACGAAGTCCATGGTAATGACGATCAGCCCCATGCCGATGCCCAGCGGGATGACGCTCACCGCGCGATCCAGTGACACGCGCGCCGAGGCGAGCACCGCGCCGAGCGCGATGCCCAGCGCCACCACGCCCTGCAGGATGGAGGCCTGGGACAGGTTGTAGCCGAGCGCGGCGCGCGCCCACTCGATGACGATGAACTGCAGCGTGGCGCCGGCGCCCCAGAACAGCGTCGTGACGGCGAGCGAGATCTGGCCGAGCTTGTCGGTCCACAATCGCCGGCAGCAGTGGGCGAAGTCGCGGATCGTTTCCATCGGGTAGGTCGGCAGCGGCTTGAGCGGTACGCCGGTAAGCGGCACATACAGGTTGAAGACCGCTGCCAGCGCGTAGACGAAGACGATCACCGCCATCGCCGCCTCCGCCGGCGTGTCGATGCCGGTATCGAGCTGCGGCACGTCGAATACGAGCAGGTGACCCGACACGCGGGCGCTGATCAGCACGCCGCCCAGCACCGTGCCGAGGATGATCGAGCACACGGTGAGGCCCTCGATCCAGCCGTTGGCGATCACCAGCTTGCTCGGCGGCAGGTACTCGGTGAGGATGCCGTACTTGGCCGGCGAATAGGCGGCGGCGCCCAGCCCGACCAGCGCGTAGGCGGCGAGCGGGTTGGCGTCGAACAGCATCATCAGGCAGCCCGCGATCTTGATGGTGTTGGACGCGAACATCACCTGCCCCTTGGGGAGCCGATCCGCGAACGCGCCGACCCAGGGCGCGAGCAGCACGTAGGAGACGACGAAGAAGAACTTGAGGTAAGGCGTGAGCCAGGTGGGTGAATTGCTCTGCATCAGCAGGGCGATCGCCGCCACCAGCAGCGCATTGTCGGCGAGCGACGAGAAGAACTGCGCCGCCATGATGATGTAGAAGCCGGGGTTCATGGCGGCGTTCTTATAGCACGGTTGCGAGGCGTGCTTTACGCGCGGCCGCGCAAAACATTGTCGGGACGGCGGTAAGCTATCCTAGCGTCATGCCGCGCCCCATCCGCGCCGTGATCAAGGCCTCCGCCTTGCGCCACAACCTGAACCTGGCGCGCGAGGCCGCCGGGGAAGCGAAGCTCTGGGCGGTATTGAAGGCCAACGCCTACGGCCACGGCCTGGAGCGCGCGGCGCGCGCGCTGGCCGACGCCGACGGCTTCGCGGTGCTGGATTTCCAGGAGGCGGTGCGGCTGCGCGTGGCCGGGGTGGCGAAGCCGATCCTGATGCTGGAGGGCTTCTTCAAGCCGCTCGACGTCAACCTGCTGTTCAAGTACAACCTGACGCCGGTGATCCACAATGCCGACCAGGTCGAATTGGTCAAGCACATGGACCTGCCGGCGGGGCTCGACCTCTATCTCAAGGTCAACAGCGGCATGAACCGGCTCGGCTTCGGCGTGGACAATCTGCGGCCGATGTACAACAGCCTGCGCCAGCATCCCGGGGTCGGCAGCATCACGCTGATGACGCACTTCGCCGACGCAGACGGCCTGAGCGGGGTGCACGAACAGCTGCGTTGGTTCAACGAGCTGGCGCAACCCTTCGAGGCGCCGCGCTCGGTGGCCAATTCGGCGGCGCTGCTGCGCTTCAAGGAGACGCGCGAGGGGTGGGTGCGCCCTGGGATCATGCTCTACGGCTGCTCGCCGTTCGCCGACTGGAGCGCCGAGGAGATCGGCCTCAAGCCGGCGATGACGCTGACATCGGAGCTGGTCGCGGTGCAGAGTCTCGCCCCTGGCGAGAAAGTCGGCTACGGCTTTACCTACGAGGCGAAGCAGGAGATGACCATCGGCATCGTCGCCTGCGGCTACGCCGACGGCTATCCGCGCCAGGCGCCCACCGGCACGCCGGTGCTGGTCGCCGGGAATCGAACCACGACCGTGGGGCGCGTGTCGATGGACATGATCTGCGTGGACATCAGCGACATCGAGGAAGCCTACATCGGCACGCCGGTGACGCTGTGGGGCGAGGGCCTGTCCGCGGACGAGGTGGCGGCGGCGGCCGGCACCTTGAGCTATGAGCTGCTGTGCGGTCTGGCGCCGCGCGTGCCGGTGGCCGAGGAAGAGTAGTGGCGAAGGCGAAAATTGCGTACGTTTGCTCCGACTGCGGCGCCAACGCTTTGCAGTGGTTCGGCGCCTGTCCCTCCTGCGGGGCGGCGGGCACGCTGGTCGAGACTGTTACCGATCGAGCCTCGATCGCGCGCGTGTCGCAGACTGCACCAAGCTCGGTCGGACTCGACGAGGTCAAGCTTCGCCAGCTGGAACGGCGTTCCACCGGAATCGAAGAACTCGACCGCGTGTTGGGCGGAGGCGTCGTCGCCGGCCAGGTGGTCCTGATCGGGGGCGATCCGGGTATCGGCAAGTCGACGCTCCTGCTGCAGGCAGTCGCGGCTCTCGGGGCCGGTTGCAAGGTTCTTTACGTTTCGGGCGAGGAATCCGCGGAGCAGGTGGCGATGCGTGCAAGGCGCCTCGCGCTCGATCCACGTGCCGTACGCCTGATCGCTGAAATCCAGCTGGAACGCGTTGCGGCGGCACTCGACTCGGTGCGCCCGGACGTCGCGGTGGTCGACTCGATCCAGACCTTGTGGTCCGAAGCGCTGCAGTCCGCCCCCGGCTCGGTGGCGCAGGTGCGCGAGTGCGCCGCTCAGCTTGCGCGCCACGCCAAGAAGTCCGGCACGGCGCTGTTCATCATCGGCCACGTCACCAAGGACGGCGCCATCGCCGGCCCGCGCGTGCTCGAGCACATCGTGGACACGGTGCTGTACTTCGAGGGCGACCCCAACTCCGCCTTCCGCCTGGTGCGCGCCGTCAAGAACCGCTTCGGCGCCGTGAACGAGCTCGGCGTGTTCGCGATGACCGACAAGGGCCTGCGCGCGGTGAGCAACCCCTCGGCGCTGTTCCTGCAGCGCCACGAGAAGGACGTGGCGGGGTCCTGTGTGCTGGCGACGTTGGAAGGCACGCGGCCCCTGCTGGTGGAGATCCAGGCGCTGGTGGACGCGGCGCACGCGCCCAACCCGCGGCGCCTCTCGGTGGGTCTGGAGCAGAACCGGCTGGCGATGCTGCTCGCGGTGCTGCACCGGCACGCCGGGATCGCCACCGTGGACCAGGACGTGTTCGTCAACGCGGTGGGCGGCGTGCGCATCGGGGAGCCGGCGGCGGATCTCGCGGTGGCGCTGGCCATTGTGTCCTCGCTCACTGACCGGCCAATTCCCGGCAAGGTCGTGGCATTCGGCGAGATCGGCTTGGCGGGCGAAGTGCGTCCCGCGCCGCGCGGGCAGGACCGCCTGAAGGAAGCGGCCAAGCTAGGCTTCGAAAAAGCGATCGTGCCGAAGGCCAATGCCCCGAAGGGGAAAATCGCCGAGATCGAGGTGATCCCGGTCGAGCGCGTGGACCAGGCGGTGCAGTTGCTGCGAAACCTTTAGTTAGCTGTTCATCAGCTTGACCAGATCCGGTGTGCTCACGCAGCGCTCGAGGTAGCCGAAGGTTCCTTTGTCCTTCACTTCGCGTGCGGCATCCAGCAATCCGGTCATCGCGGCGCGATAAAGCGAAGTCGCGAGGCTGATCCGTCGCACGCCGGCGGCCGCCAGTTCGGCCAGCGTAAACGATTTGCCCGGAATGCCGGCCATGAAGTTGACCGGCTTGGAGACCGCAGCGCACACCGCCCGCACCGCGGCGAGATCGGGCAGGCCTGGCGCGAACAGCACGTCCGCACCCGCCTTCTCGAACGCCTGCAGGCGGCGGATGGTGTCGTCCAGGTCGGGCCTGCCGCGCAGGAAATTTTCGGTGCGCGCAGTCACGAGGAATGGAAACGGCAGCGCGCGCGCCGCCTGTACCGCGGCAGCGACGCGCTCGGTGGCCTGGCCGATGTCGTAGAGCGGCCGCTCCTTCTCGCCGGTGGCGTCCTCGATCGAACCGCCGACCAGGCCGGCTTCGGCGGCGAGCCAAATCGTCTGCGCTGCCGCTTGCGGCGCGTCGCCGAAACCTTTTTCCAGATCCGCCGAGACGGGAATATCGGTGGCCGCGCAGATCGCGCGCGATTGCGCGAGCGCCTCGTCGCGCGTCACCTTGCCGTCGCGCTTGCCGAGGATGCCGGCGGAAGCGCCGCTCGAAGTGGCGAGCGCCTGGAAGCCGAGCCCGGCGAGCAGGCGCGCGGAGCCCGCGTCCCAAGGATTGGCGATGACGAAAGCGCCAGGGCCTTTGTGCAGGGCGACGAAGCGTGCGGCCTTTTCGCTTTGGCTGGTCATGGTCACACCGCAGGTGGGTTACGGTAGGAGAAAGTGCTGCGCTGGTGCCAGTAGGGGTAGGTGAGCGGCACTGTACTGGCGTCATCGAGCCTGGCGACCTGCGCCGCGGTGAGCTTCCAGCCGACCGCGCCGAGGTTCTGCCGCAACTGCTCCTCGTTGCGTGCACCGACGATCAGCGTCGCCACGGTAGGCCGCTGCAGCAGCCAGTTGAGCGCGACTTGCGGGATGGTCTTGCCGGTTTCCTTCGCCGCCTCGTCCAGCGCATCCACCACGCGGTACAGGTATTCCTGCGGCACCTGCGGTCCCTTGTCCGCCACGATCTTGCTCTGCAGGCGCGTCACCGCCGGCATCGGCTGGCCGCGGCGCAGCTTGCCGGTGAGCCGTCCCCAGCCGAGCGGGCTCCACACGACGGTGCCGATCTTCTGGTCGAGCGCGAGGGGCATCAGCTCCCATTCGTATTCGCGGCCGACCAGCGAGTAGTAGGCCTGGTGCGCGACGTAGCGCGCCAGGCCGTGCTTTTCCGAGATCGCCAGCGACTTCATCAGGTGCCAGCCGGAGAAGTTGGAACAGCCGATGTAGCGGATCTTGCCGGCGCGCACCAAGCCGTCGAGCGCCTGCAGCGCCTCTTCCACCGGCGTCAGCGCGTCAAAGCCGTGCAGCTGGTACAGGTCGATGTAGTCGGTGCCCAGGCGCTTGAGGCTCGCCTCGACCGCATTGGTCAGGTGGTGGCGTGAGGAGCCGAGCTGGTTGGCGCCGGGCCCGCAGCGGAAGCTGCCCTTGGTGGAGATGAGTACCTGGTCGCGCCGGCCCTTGATCGCCTGGCCCAGGATCTCTTCGGCCATGCCATTGGAGTAGACATCGGCCGAGTCGAATAGGGTGACGCCGGCCTCCAGGCAGATGTCGACCAGGCGCTTCGCCTCGGCGACGTCGCTCGCGCCCCAGGCTTTGAAGAATTCGCTGCCGCCGCCGAAGGTGCCGGTGCCGAGACTCAATGCCGGGACCATCAGGCCCGACGCGCCGAGTCGCCGGTATTCCATTCAATGCTCCTTGGAGTCGTCGCGCATTATTTCACCGCCTCGTAGTGGTGCGACTTCGAGGATCATGTCCTGCTCCCAAGTAGCGCGACGACGACCCCCGCCAAATAGCATGCGAAGGCAAGGAGGATTCCGGCAAAGGGGATGCTGAACCAGTAGAGCTTTGCCAGCAGCAGATAGGTCCCCAGCACGCACAGGCCGACGGCGAGCAGGTACCAGGATTGAAACAGCAACCCCGGATGCGCCAGCGCGAGGTACCCGTAGACCAATCCGAACAGGATGGTGCCCAGGCTGTGGCTGGCATTGAAGCCGATCCACACTTGCCACATCGTGGTTTCGCGGGTCAGCACCAGATGGGTCGCACTCATGGCGGCCTGGACCGCCGGATCGCGGGGCAGGAGCTTGGACCCGCAGAACGTGTAAACGAGGTGGATCGTTCCCAGCGCGAGGACGATGGCTGCGCTGAGCGAAATCAGGACTCTGGCAAGCACTAGGTTCTCCTCATGTGGGATTCAGGCGGCCAGCGCGTGCTCCGCGGCGCGCACGCCGCTGCGCACGGCAGCCTCCAGTGTCGGCGGATATTCCGCGTCCGCATAGTCCCCGGCGAGGAACACTCCGGGCAGGCCGGCGTCGATGCCGGGCCGCTTGAGGCCCGGGGTTACGGCGATGGTGGCGCGTTTCTCGGCGATCACGCGCGACCATTGCGGTGCGGGAAGTCCGGGCAGGGCCGCCGCGATTTCCCGGTGGCAGGTCGCGGCGAGTTCCTCCTGTGTCATCTGCTGGTGGTCGCCCTGCGCGCTGATCACGGCGGCAAGCAGCCCTTTCTCCCCGGTCAGCGCGCCCCGGTCGAACACCCATTGCACGAGGCCGTCGGCCAGCCCGAGCATCGGGAAGGGCAGGCGCGACTGCGGTTCGTACTGCAGGTAACAGGTGGTGATCGGCTGGTACTCGAACTCCACTGCGAAGTCCGGCAGCAGGACCTTGAGCTGGTGGGGGCCCACGGCGAGGATCACGGCGTCGTATCCGGCTTTGATGGCTGCCAGGTCCCGCACCGTCGTCTCGCAGCGTACTTCGGCGCCCTTAGCGCGCAGCCATTCCGTCGCCGGCTCGGGGAACAGCCGCGACAGGTCCACCCGCGGCAGGATCAGGTCACTCGCTTCGCTGTCGCCCGCCAGCGTGTCGCGCAGCACCGCCAGGAAAACATTCGCCGACGCGAATTCCGGTGGGGTGTTCAGGGCTGAAACGCAGAGCGGTTTCCACAGGTAGTGACCGATGCGGCCGCCCTGTGCGTGGCGCTTGAGCAGCGCACTCACGCTGCAATCCTCGGCGAGGTGGAAATTCTGCCGGCGCAGCGCCAGCATGAAACGCACTGCGCCCATGCGCTCGCTCCACGGCAGCCCGCGCGCGAGCAGCAGGCCCGCAAGCAGGCCAAGGGGAGCAGGGAAGTAGTAAGCGCGGAACTCAAAACCGTCGGCATAACGCAGCTCGAGCGGGACGCGCAGCACCGCATCCGAGGGCACGCCCACCGTGCGCATCAGGGAGAACAAGGTGGCGTACGCGCCGATGAGGATGTGCTGCCCGTTGTCGAGCGTCTGGCCCTGGGTGGTGACGCGCCGCGCGCGGCCGCCGGGCACCGGCCCTGATTCCAGGACAGTGACCTGCGCGCCGCCCTGCGCGAGCGTGACCGCGGCTGCCATGCCGGCGTAGCCGGCGCCTATGACGGCTACGCGCTGACCCATGTCGCCCACGCTAGCCAGAGCTTGCGCAGCGGCGTGAGCGAAGTGCGCTGCGACAGCACCATGAAGTCCTCGCGCTCGATCTCCGCCAGCAACGCGCGGTAGATCGCCGCCATGATCAGCCCCGGGCATTGCGCGCGCCGGTCGGCGGCGGGCAGCGCCGCCATCGCTCTGTCGTAGTAGTCGCGCGCGCGCGCGGCCTGGTACTTCATCAGGGCGACGAACGCTTCGCTGTGGTGCGCGTTGAGCAGGTCCGCGGCCGTGACGCCGAATTTCTGCAGGTCCTCGATCGGCAGGTAGATGCGATTCTTGCGCGCGTCCTCGCCCACGTCGCGGATGATGTTGGTGAGCTGAAATGCGGTGCCGAGGTTCCTCGCGTATTCAGGGGTTCGCGGGTCGCTGTGGCCGAAGATGCCGGCGGCGAGCAACCCGACCACGCCGGCGACGTGGTAGCAGTAGCGCTCCAGGCCCGCAAAATCGAGGTAGCGCGTCTGCGTCAGGTCCATTTCCATGCCGTCGATGATTTCGTTCAGCCGCCGGGCGGTGATGCCGTAGGGCTCGAGCGCGGGCTGCAGCGCGCGGGTCACCGGGTGCTGCGGGTTGCCGGCGAACAATCCGGCCACTTCGTGACGCCACCAGGCGAGCTTGGTGCCGGCGAGCTGCGCATCCGCGGTCTCGTCCACCACGTCGTCCACCTCGCGGCAGAACGCGTACAGCGCTGTGATGGCGCGCCTGCGCTGCAGCGGCAGGAACAGGAACGAGTAGTAGAAACTCGACCCGCTCGCGGCGGCCTTGTGCCTGCAGTACTCGTCCGGCGTCATAACGTCATAGCGCGCGCGCGAAGAGGAGGGGCCAATCGAACCAGCGCAGGATCGGGCGGCGGCGGAACACGTCGTAGCCGCGTCGCTCGATCTTCTCCAGGATGCGCAGGCCGCCTTGCACGGTGGCGCGGATTTCCAGCCCCAGCCTGCCGGGCAGGCTGCGCCCAAGAGGAGCACCGGAGCGCATCAATTTGCGCGACCGGTCGATCTGAAAAGCCATCAGCAGGCGCCAGGCATCGTTGCAACGCTGCTCGGCTAAATCGCGCTCGCTGACCCCGAAGCGCGCCATATCGTCCTGCGGCAGGTAGATGCGGTCCTTGGCGCAATCGACGGCGACATCCTGCCAGAAATTGATCAGCTGCAGCGCCGTGCAGATCGAGTCGGACTGCGCGAATTCCGTTTCAGAGGTTCGTTCGAACAGGTGCAGCAGCAGCCGGCCGACCGGGTTGGCGGAGCGCCGGCAATAATCGAGCAGCTCCGTGAAGTCCGCATAGCGTCGCTTGCGCACGTCCTGGGAGAAGGCGTCGAGCAGATCGCGGAACAACTGCAGCGGCAGTCCGTGCTCGCGCGCGACACGCGCCACTTCGTGCAGCTGCGGATCAGACGGTGCGTCGAGCTGCTTGCGCAAGTCGTCCAGTTGCGCGAGCCGCCGCTCGGGCGGGTCGTCGCCCTCGTCGGCAAGATCATCCGCCTTGCGCGCAAAGCGGTAAATGACCGCCACCGGCTGCCTGAGCGGCGCCGGCAGCAGCAGTGAAGCAACCGGGAAGTTCTCGTAATGGCCGACCGACACGCGAAGGTATAATACGTTGTTTTTGACCCGCTTTTTCGCGAAGGTGGCGGAATTGGTAGACGCACTGGATTTAGGTTCCAGCGCCGCGAGGCTTGAGGGTTCGAGTCCCTCCCTTCGTACCAGCGGACAACCCTGAGGAAACGAAAGCAGTGGCGCAAAACCTGGAATCGCCGGGCACGCTGGAGCGGCAGCTGCAGATGTCGGTGCCGATGGCGCAACTGGAGCGCGAGGTGGACGCGCGGCTGAAGAAACTCGCACGCAGTGTGAAGATGCCCGGCTTTCGCCCGGGCAAGGTGCCGATGAAGATCGTCGAGCAGACCTACGGCGCGCAGGTGCGCAACGAGGTCACGGGCGATGCGGTGCAAAAGGCGTTCACCGACGCGGTGAAGCAGGCGAACTTCAAGGTCGCAAGCACCCCGCGCATCGAACCGAAGAAGGACGCGATGCCCGCGGGGGCGCTCGAATTCAGCGCAACCTTCGAGGTGTACCCGGAGTTCCAGGTCGGCGACGTCGCCGGCGCGAGCATCGAGCGGCCCCAGGTCGCGCTGGACGACGCCGCGATCGACAAAACCATCGAGGTCCTGCGCAAGCAGCGCAGCACCTTTGCCGCTGTAGCCCGCCCGGCGCGGAACGGCGACCGGCTGACGGTGGATTTCGACGGCACGATCGGCGGGGAGCCCTTTCAGGGCGGCAAGGCTGCCGGCTTCGCGTTCGTACTGGGCGAGGGGCGCATGCTGCCCGAGTTCGAGACCGCCGCTCGCGGCATGTGCGCGGGCGAGTCGAAGAACTTCGAGCTGATTTTCCCCGCCGACTATCACGGCAAGGACGTGGCCGGGAAGACCGCTACCTTCGCGCTGGCGCTGAAGCAGGCGGACGAGCCGCAGCTGCCTGCGCTCGACGCGCAATTCGCCAAGACCCTGGGCGTCGCCGACGGCGACCTGGGCAAGATGCGAGCGGAAGTGCGCCAGAACGTCGAACGCGAGGTGAACAAGCGGGTCGACGCGCGCCTCAAGCAGCAGGCGCTGGATGCGCTGCTCGCCTCCACGCCGCTCGAGTTGCCCAAGGCGCTGGTGGCGCAGGAGAAGCAGGAGCTGGTGCAGCGCGCCGCCGCCGACCTGCAGGCGCGCGGCGTAAAGCTGGGAAAGCTCCCCTTGGAGCCGCAGGCCTTCGAGGCGGCGGCCCGGCGGCGCGTCGCGCTCGGCCTGATCATCGCCGAGCTGGCGCGCGCCGAAAAGTTGCAGCCCAAGCCGGCCGAAGTGCGCGCCCTGATCGAGCAGGAAGCGGCTTCCTACGAGAGTCCCGCCGAAGTTGTAAAATGGTTTTACATGCAGCCGCAGCGCCTGTCGGAGATGGAAGGCATGGCACTCGAGGGCAATGTGGTCAAATGGGTGCTGGCGAAGGCGAAAGTGGCCGACAAGGCGGTGCCCTTCGACGCACTGATGGGCGGGAACTGATGAACTGGGAAAAGCATACGCGCGACACCGAAGACCTCGGACTGATCCCGATGGTCATCGAGCAGTCGGGGCGCGGCGAACGCGCCTACGACATCTATTCGCGCCTGCTGAAGGAGCGCGTGGTGTTCCTGGTCGGCCCGGTGAACGAGATCACCGCCAACCTGATCGTCGCGCAGTTGCTGTTCCTCGAGTCCGAGAACCCGGACAAGGACATCTTCTTCTACATCAACTCGCCCGGCGGCTCGGTCTCCGCGGGCCTGGCGATCTACGACACCATGCAGTTCATCAAGCCCGACGTCAGCACGCTGTGCGTCGGCCAGGCGGCGAGCATGGGCGCGCTGCTGCTGGCGGCCGGCGACAAGGACAAGCGCTTCATCCTCCCCAATTCGCGCGTCATGATCCACCAGCCGATGGGCGGATTCCAGGGCCAGGCCTCGGACGTGGAGATCCACGCCAAGGAGATCCTCTACCTGCGCCAGCGCCTGAACGAGATCCTGGCCAAGCACGCCGGCCAGACCGTGGACAAGGTGGCCCGCGACACGGACCGAGACAACTTCCTGTCGGCCGAAGACGCGGTAAAGTACGGCCTGGTGGACAAGGTACTCACCTCCAGGGAGGCCGCGTAGATGTCGGACAAGCCCAGCTCCGGCGAGAAGCTGCTGTACTGCTCGTTCTGCGGCAAGAGCCAGCACGAGGTCAGGAAGCTGATCGCCGGCCCCTCGGTGTTCATCTGCGACGAGTGCATCGAGCTGTGCAACGACATCATCCGCGAGGAGACCGCCACCGACAAAGGCGGCAAGGGCGCCAAGTCCGACCTGCCCTCCCCGCGCGAGATCCGCGGCATCCTCGACCAGTACGTGATCGGCCAGGACCAGGCGAAGAAGATCCTGGCGGTCGCGGTGTACAACCACTACAAGCGGCTCAAGCACCTGTCGAAGAACGACGAGGTGGAACTGGCCAAGTCCAACATCCTGCTGATCGGGCCCACGGGCTCGGGCAAGACGCTGCTGGCGCAGACGCTGGCGCGGCTGCTCAACGTGCCGTTCGTGATCGCCGACGCCACGACACTGACCGAGGCGGGCTACGTCGGTGAGGACGTCGAGAACATCATCCAGAAGCTGCTGCAGAACTGCGACTACGACGTCGACAAGGCCAAGCGCGGCATCGTCTACATCGACGAGATCGACAAGATCTCGCGCAAGTCGGACAACCCTTCGATCACCCGGGACGTATCGGGCGAAGGTGTGCAGCAGGCGCTGTTGAAGCTGATCGAGGGCACCATCGCCTCGGTGCCGCCGCAGGGCGGGCGCAAGCACCCGAACCAGGATTTCGTGCAGGTGGACACCACCAACATCCTGTTCGTCTGCGGCGGCGCTTTCGACGGGCTGGAAAAGATCGTGCGCAACCGCACGGAGAAGACCGGCATCGGCTTTGGCGCCGAAGTGCGCAGCCGCGGCAACTCCAAGGCCACCTTCGACCTGCTCAAGGCGGTGGAGCCCGAGGACCTGATCAAGTACGGCCTGATCCCGGAGTTCGTCGGCCGCCTGCCGGTGGTCGCCGCGCTGGAGGAACTCGACGAGCACGCCCTGATCCAGATTCTGACCGAGCCGAAAAACGCCCTGCTCAAGCAGTACCAGCGCCTGTTCCTGATGGAAGGCGTCGAGCTCGAAGTGCGCACCGCTGCGCTCGGCGCGGTGGCCAAGCGCGCGCTGGCGCGCAAGACCGGGGCGCGGGGCCTGCGCTCGATCCTGGAGAACGTGCTGCTCGACACGATGTACGAACTTCCGGCGCTGGAGAATGTCAGCAAGGTAGTGGTCGACGAGCAGATGATTTCCGCCGACGGCAAGCCGCTGCTGATCTACTCCGAGCCGCAAAAAGTTGCCGGCTCTTCCGCGTAAGCGGAACGAAGACTGGATTTTTCTGCGGGAACCCGCACATGCCCGAGATGAACGAAACCCCTGCCGCCGCCACCGTTTACCCGCTGTTGCCGCTGCGCGATGTGGTGGTGTTCCCGCACATGGTGATCCCGCTGTTCGTCGGCCGGCCGAAATCCATCAAGGCGATGGAAACGGCGATGGAGGCCGGCAAGAACATCCTGCTGGTGGCGCAGAAATCCGCCGCCAAGGACGATCCCGGCCCCGAGGACATCTACGAGATCGGCTGCGTGTCGAGCATCCTGCAGATGCTCAAGCTGCCCGACGGCACGGTGAAGGTGCTGGTGGAGGGCGGCAGCCGTGCGCGCGTCCGCGGCGTCACCGACCTGAAGACGCACTGGACCGCGGAGGCCGAGCCGATCGCGGCCGAGGGCACGCCGCCGGCGGAAATCGAGGCCATGCGCCGCGCGCTGCTGTCGGCTTTCGACCAGTACGTGAAGCTGAACAAGAAAATCCCGCCTGAAATCCTGACTTCGCTGTCGGGCATCGACGAGCCCGGGCGCCTGGCCGATACGGTGGCCGCGCACCTGCCGCTGAAACTCGAGCAGAAGCAGCAGGTGCTGGAGATGATCGACATCAAGGGGCGCCTCGAGCACTTGCTGTCGCAGCTCGAGACCGAGATCGACATCCTGCAGGTGGAAAAGCGCATCCGCGGGCGCGTCAAGCGCCAGATGGAGAAGAGCCAGCGCGAGTACTACCTCAACGAGCAGGTGAAGGCGATCCAGAAGGAGCTGGGCGAGGGCGAGGAGGGCGCGGACCTGGACGAAATGGACAAGCGCATCAAGCGCGCGCACATGCACAAGGACGCGCGCAAGAAGGCCGAGTCCGAGCTGAAGAAGCTGAAGCTCATGTCGCCGATGTCGGCGGAAGCGACCGTGGTGCGCAACTACATCGAGACCCTGCTTAACCTGCCGTGGAAGAAAAAATCCAAGATCTGCAAGGACATCAGGCAGGCGCAGGAGGTGCTGGACAAGGACCATTACGGCCTGGAGAAGGTCAAGGAGCGCATCGTCGAGTACCTCGCGGTGCAGATGCGCGTGGACAAGATGAAGGCGCCGGTGCTGTGCCTGGTGGGCGCGCCCGGCGTGGGCAAGACCTCCCTCGGCCAGTCCATCGCCCGGGCCACCAACCGCAAGTTCGTGCGCATGTCGCTCGGCGGCGTGCGCGACGAGGCGGAAATCAGGGGCCATCGCCGGACTTACATCGGTTCCATGCCGGGCAAGATCCTGCAGAACATGAGCAAGGTCGGGGTGAAGAACCCGCTGTTCCTGATTGACGAAGTGGACAAGCTGGGCACCGACTGGCGCGGCGATCCGTCTTCGGCGCTGCTCGAGGTGCTGGACCCCGAGCAGAACCACACCTTCACCGACCATTACATCGAAGTGGAGTACGACCTGTCGGAGGTGATGTTCGTCGCCACCGCCAACACACTGAATATTCCCGCGCCGCTGCTCGACCGCATGGAGGTGAT
>Ga0247727_10007889_pt1 | contig 20020 bp, 17 predicted proteins | sample WisWelCaveWW1625_FD_202498 | JGI IMG/M metagenome (GOLD analysis project Ga0247727, IMG submission 202498) | Biofilm microbial communities from Wishing Well Cave, Virginia, United States - WW16-25 | ecosystem: Environmental > Aquatic > Deep subsurface > Groundwater > Cave microbial mat | place... | reverse complement strand
AGTGTGCCAAAATAGTTTTTCCGCAGCCTGCCAAGTTGATCTTGTGTTCGAGACCGGTTGATACAATGTGGCATCTCGCAGGCACATCACATATGAATCGTCGGCCAATTGAGATGAGGCACTATCTGGCGGTGTCCGCTTTATTTATCGTTGGCGCTCTTTCGAATCCCTGTGGCGCGCAAACGCCGTCACCCGCGCCCCCGGTTCAGAATCAAGCTGTACAGCCTCCACAAGCTACGCCGAGTGCCGGGGTTTCCGGCCAGGCCAACGTCGAGCCTACATCAGGGGAGAGTCCTGGGATTGTCCCTACAACGAGTTCAAGTGCCGGGAAGCGGTTTGGCTCTGCCGGACAGGGACTCCCCGGGATGCCAGGCGGCCCGCCGATTAAGGGATCGATGGGGTCCCAGGATCCTTCAAGCCGGTACATGCGCCCCCCGGTGATCCCATCTTTACTTTGCGACCCGGCCATCAATATCCCCTGCTAGCTGATGCAACTTCGTATCGATCATGCGCAGCCTAATGATGCGCCGATCATCGCTCAGATGGTCGGCGAGCTTCTTCGCGAAATCATGGCGGTGGTCGGAACCAGCGAGTTTGGTGTTGACCAGGAGGAGATGGAAGAGCGGGCCCGATCTTGGATGACGGATGGGAAGTACAGCGTCTTGCTGGCCCGCGATGTGGACAGAGGCGAGCCGCTCGGTTTTCTTGCGCTCTATGAAAGCTATGCACTCTATACAGAAGGCGCATACGGCACGATTCCGGAGTTCTATATCAGGCCGGCACATCGATCGAAGGGTGTGGGGGCGGCGTTACTGAAGGAGGCGCGGCGGCTCGGACAATCGAGAGGATGGCGCAGGCTCGAAGTGACGACCCCGCCCCTCCCTCAATTCGACCGGACGTTGGAGTTCTATCAACGGGAGGGGTTCAGCATCTCCGGCGGACGGAAGCTGAAACTGGAGTGGCTATGAAGCCGGTGGTGCAGCTCGAGCGGACTGGGTGCGGCATTGCGAGCGTGGCAGCGCTGGCGGGCGTGAGCTACCGGCAGGCGCAGCGTGTGGCGAATCAGCTCGACATTTTCGCTGGCGATTCGAGGTTGTGGTCCGAGACACACCACGTTCGCAGGCTGCTCACGGAGTACGGAATTCGGTCGGCAAGTACCGAAGTGCCCTTCACCTCATGGGAGGCCCTGCCGGATCTTGCGCTGCTTGCCGTCAAATGGCACAAAGAACAGGATCGTACGTTCTGGCATTGGGTGGTGTTTTGGCGATGGCCTTGCGGGCCTGTCGTGCTCGACTCGAAGCGAGCACTTCGTCGCCACGTGCGCACCGACTTCGGTCGCATGAAGGCGAAATGGTTCATTCCTGTTAGCCCGACATAGAAAGCGGCTGCATCCTTGAGTCGATTGCTCTGCTGATGACCAAGCATCCCTGTCCAATCTCCGATGGTAAGCCTCGCTGCGGATGGGTCGGCGGCAAGCCGCATTTCATCGCCTATCATGACCGTGAGTGGGGGGTACCGATTCACAATGATCGGAAGCATTTCGAGATGTTGCTCTTGGAAGGCGCGCAGGCGGGTCTTACGTGGGAAACAATCTTGCTGCGGCGGGATGGCTATCGTCGAGCGTTTGCGGAGTTCGATCCGAAGAAGGTGGCGCGATTCACAGCGAAGAAAAAAGCCGTGCTGCTGAAGAATCCCGGCATCATTCGCAACCGGCTCAAAATCGACTCAGCGGTGACCAACGCGCAGGCGTTTCTCACTGTACAGAAGGAGTTCGGTTCGTTCGATCGCTACGTCTGGCAGTTCGTGGGAGGGAAACCGATCGTGAATCGCTGGGCCAGGCTGGCTCAGGTGCCGGCGACGAGCGCGGTCAGCGATGCATTGTCGAAAGATCTCAAGAAGCGTGGTTTCCGGTTTGTCGGCAGCACGATCGTCTATGCCTACATGCAGGCGGTTGGGCTGGTGAACGATCACACGACTGATTGCTTCATACGTGCTCGTCGTTCGTGAATCGTGAGCGAGACAAGCAAGACGTGCGCGACTGGCGCGACTCGCGAAGATGACACTTCCGACCCGTCCCGCTTTTCTCGCAAGTCTCGCGCGAATAACAAGATACGCTTCACGGACGTCGAGAACAACGCTGTGGACGTTGCTCTAGGGGGAGACAGCCTGAGCATGAAGTCGATGTCGGTGCGCTGCTGCATTGCGGGAGGTGGACCGGCCGGGATGATGCTGGGGCTGCTCCTGGCGCGAGCAGGCGTTGACGTTGTCGTGTTAGAGAAACACGCCGATTTTCTCCGTGATTTCCGTGGCGACACGATCCACCCCTCCACCCTGGAGGTCGTGCATGAACTGGGATTGCTGGAGCGGTTGCTTACGTTGCCGCATCAGAAAGTGTCGCGGATCAACGGGCAGTTCGGCGACCTGGCGCTGACGGTCGCGGATTTCTCGTCTCTCTCGACCCAGTGTCGCTTTGTCGCCTTCATGCCGCAATGGGACTTTTTGAGCTTTCTCGCCGAAGAGGCGGCGCGTTATTCGACGTTTCAGCTGCGGAGGCAAGCTGACGTGACGGGACTTATCGAAGAGTCGGGCTCTGTGGTGGGACTCCGGGCGAATACCCCAGATGGTCCGTTCGACGTGCGCGCCGACCTTGTCGTGGGAGCAGACGGGCGGCACTCGGTCGTTCGTGCGAAGGCCGGCCTCTCGATCGAAGAATTCGGCGCTCCCATGGATGTCCTGTGGTTCCGCCTTTCCCGGCGGCCAAGCGATCCAGGAGATCCCATAGGCCGTTTCGACACCGGTCGGATCTTCATCATGCTGAACAGGGGCGACTATTGGCAGTGCGGCTTCGTGATCCCAAAGGGATCGCGAGATCACCTTCAGGAGCAAGGGCTGCCGGCATTTCGTGATGCTGTCGCACAGCTCGCGCCGTTCATGGCCGACCGTGTCGGCGAACTCCACGACTGGGAGCCGATCAAGCTACTGACGGTTCAGGTCGACCGGTTGCGTCAGTGGTATCGTCCTGGTCTCCTCTGTATCGGTGATGCCGCGCACGCCATGTCGCCGGTCGGTGGTGTCGGGATCAACCTGGCCATCCAGGATGCGGTGGCCGCAGCGAATCTCTTGGCAGCTCCGCTGCGCGACGGCCGACTTACGACTGAAGATTTATGCCGGGTCCAGCAGCGGCGTGAGTGGCCGACCCGCATGACGCAACGAGTGCAGCTCATGATTCAGAATCGAGTCATCAGACGCGTCCTCACCGATAAGGACCGGTTCTCGCCGCCCTTCGCAATCCGGCTGCTGGCGTTGGTTCCTTTCCTCCGCCGGATTCCCGCTCGGATGATCGGACTCGGATTCCGACCGGAGCATGTGTATACGTCTGACACAAAAACCCCGCATGCGTCAGCGGCAGGCATATCGCGATAGTACTTCGTAGCGCGACTATGCTCTCCCTCTGTCGAGCAGGCAATGGTGATCATGCGGGCTGCGGTTTCTCTGGTTTGTCTGGTTTGTCTGGTTTATTTGGTCTGTTTGGTTGAACTAGACTAACCGGATAGACAAAACAAACCAGATGAACCAGAGAAACCAGCCGGTTCCCGCGCTTCGCGCGGCACGACTTGCGTCCTTTTCGAGACTCCTCCGTCTATAGGAGTGAAGGGAAGCACAGAGCCTCCCTTCACCGATAGAAAGGAGAATCCCATGCGACCTCATCTTTCTCTCGATGTGCGAAACGTGCCCTCCTCGGTTGAGTTCTATCAGAAGGTCTTTGGTGTGGCGCCGCAGAAGCAGACGGCAGACTATGCCAAGTTCGATCTGACGGCGCCGGCGCTGAACTTTTCCATGCTGTCGACCACCGACAGGATCAGCGCCGTGAATCACCTGGGCATCGAGGTCGAGACTGCCAATGAAATTGCCACATGGAAACAACGCCTTAGGGATCAAAGCATCCTGGAGGAGGTCGAAGACAACATTACTTGTTGCTTCGCGCGCCAGGACAAGCTCTGGTTCACTGATCCAGATGGCAATCACTGGGAAGTCTTCATAGTGCATGAGCAGCTGGCTGTCACGGGGGCGCTCAAAACAACCGGTTGCTGTGTGCCGAAGAACGCTTCCACCTCAGAACCAGTTGCTTGTGGTTGCCGGTGAGAGGCCGTATGGTATGGACACCCTTGAAGGAAGGCGGATGATGACACAAGATGTGGCTGCCATCTGGCGGGAGTTTGACGGCAGGCTCAGGACCTTTATTGCGAAACGTGTGGCCGATGAGGCGGTGGTGGAGGATCTCTCGCAAGAGGTCTTCGTGCGGATGCAGCGAGGGCTCGGCGGGCTAAAGAAGGAAAGTCGGCTGGTGTCATGGATCTATCAGATTGCGCGGAATGCAATCATCGATTACTACCGTGCGCGAAACCGTCAACCTGAGTGGCCAGTCGGTCTTGCGAGTGATCTTGAAAGTTTGTATCCTGCCTCCCTGCCTGTGGAGTCGTCCGAGGGTTCCGGTCAACTCCGCACGGAGTTGGCCGGCTGCCTCCGTCCGATGATCGAGCGGTTGTCCGACGACTACCGGCAGGCGGTCACCTTAGTTGATCTTGAGGGCCTGGCTCAGCATGAGGCGGCGGTGCGGCTTGGTCTGTCGGTCTCGGGGATGAAATCGCGTGTCCAGCGGGGTCGTCGTCAATTGCGGGACATGCTGGAGGCCTGTTGCGTGATTGTACTCGATCGGCGTCGCGGAGTGGCCGACTACGATGTGCGGAATCAACAGGACAGTTCCTGCCGAAACCGACCAGGATGCTGAAAAAGTCCGCCAGCGGAAGAAGACTGTTATTTGGTTTGTTTTGTTTATTTGGTTGAACCAGACTAACCAGATGAACCGGCAGTGTCTTACTGGTTGGAGCTTTCCGACGAACTGACGAAAGATTTGCGGTAGCCGGTCACCTTTTCCAAGTATTGACGGGTTTCCTGGTAGGGCAGATTTTGGCGCAATTGGTCGTAGACGGCGGCTGGTTGGAGACTGTTGATCTGGTTGACAGCAGTGGTGCGGTCCCGCGAAAAGGTGCGGAAGACGTTGCTCGGGCCGGTATTGTAGGCCGCAATCACACAGTATTCACGTGACACATTGTGTGCCACGTCTTCCAGCTGATTGAACATCAATACATTCAAATAGGCGGTTCCCAATTCGACGTTGTTGGCCGGATCGAATAGGTAATCCCGCGAGGGAGTCACGTCCTGGCCTTTCGCCTTTCGGTAGGCTTCACGGCCCCCACTGGTGGGGACCAGTTGCATGAGTCCATAGGCGGGGGCCGAGCTGACGGCATAGGGGTTGAAGTTGCTCTCTGTGCGGATGACCGCAAAGACCAGGCTGGGGCTGATGCTATATTGTTGCGCAAACTGATGAACCAGCGGCCGGTATTTGTCGGCTTGCTTCACCGTGAGGTTGGACACCATCCCCATCGTGACATAGTGGACCGTCTTCTTGGTCCCGTCCTGGTCGACCACCCGCGTGGCGTATTTCTTTTCGAGGAGATAGGTGGCGAATGGCTCGGCTTCTGCCGATGTGCGAACCGCTTTGTTTTGCTGATCGAGCACGAGGCCAAATAGGTAAGGATCCTTGTCTCCAGTCAGGACAATTTCTTTGTCGGAAAACAAGTCGACTGCTCGTGGATCCTCCGGGGTTAGGAGCGTTGTGACGACAGCGTTCTTGAGACTTCGTTGAGGGTCTTGATCGTCCAGTGTCTCGACCAGGATCTCGCCTGAATCGAAGTCGACGATCGCCCGACTCTTGTAATTTTGCGTGTACTTCACATATTTTTTGCGTTCTGGCAGTTGGACCTCCTTCTTCCCCCAGGTCTTTCCGACGTTTACTCCAAGGACGGCGAGGATGGCCTCAAAGTCTTTCTTTGCCTCGCGCAGATCCCTGAGCAGCGCTTCGGGGTTGCGCGCATACTGGTCGAGGCGCCTCTTGGCGATCTGTGCCGGATCTTTTCCCGCAGCGAGATCGATGATGGCCTGTCCGGTCTGGCCCCTAGCGACTCGTCCAGCTGTCGTAAGGGCTCGATCGGTCGTCTCACAGCCTGAAAGGGTCAAGGCGAAGGTGGCGATAAACAGCCTATAGAGTAAGGTTGATGGGCGCATGGGTGAATTGTTCAGTTTTCGCCGTGGCTTACACAAGGCAACCAGATGAACCGGAGGTGCTAGGGCTGGCCTGCCGACTCTGTCTGTTTCCCCTCGAGTTCCGTCCAGCGGTTATAGAGCCGCTCCGCAGCTGTGCGGGCTATGTTCAGCGCCTCGGACCTTCCTTGTAACTCTGCTGCATTGGAGGCGACGGCTGGATCTTCCAATGCAGCCTGACAGGCGGCGATGGTCTCCTCGGCTTGGAGAATTCTCTCCTCCATCTTCGTCCACTCCTGCTGCTCACGATAGGACAGGCCTGTTCGTTTTGCTGTCGGAGTTGCTTCCGAATCGGCACGGGACGGCTTGGGGGGTCGTGACGTCGAGGCACGAATCTGTTCTCCCGTCTTGCGTTCTTGCGCGGACTCCCATTGCGCATAGTCGGCGAACCATTCGGTCCGCCCTGTGCCGTCCAGCGCGAGCAGCATGGTAGAGACGCGGTCTAAAAGCCATCGGTCATGCGTCACCAGCATCAACGCTCCGGGAAATTCCACCAGACTGTCTTCCAGCACATCGAGCGTCGGAATGTCCAAGTCGTTCGTCGGCTCGTCCAGGATCAAGAGGTCTGCCGGTTGCAGCATCAGCCGTGCGATGAGGAGACGCGCTTGTTCGCCTCCGGAGAGGCGGGAGACCGGAAGATCCAACTGCTCCGGCCGGAAGAGAAACCGTTTTGCCCAGGAGACGAGATGCACTGAGCGGTCTTGATAGACGACCACGTCGCCGTGCGGGGCGAGGGCTCGACGGAGCAAAGAGGATTGGTCCAGCGATTCGCGGTGCTGCTCGAACGTGACCACGCGCAGCTTGTCCGCGCGGATGATGGTGCCTGCATCAGGCTCCAATGTCCCGGCTATCAGCTTCAGAAGCGTGCTCTTTCCGCTTCCATTCGGCCCCAGCAGCCCAAGCCGCTGTCCTGGCCCGAGCAGGAGATCGACATCCCTCACGATCGGGCGCCCGCCGAGAGATTTGCAGAGTTGGGTGGCCTCGATTAACTGTTTCGACCTGCGTCCCGACGAGGTGAAGCTGATGCCTGCCGTGCCTTGGTCTTTTCGAGCGTCGGCGCTGTTCAGTTCCTCGATCAAGCGGCCGGCTGAGTCGATCCGCGATTTGGCCTTCGTCGTGCGGGCTTTGGGGCCGCGTCGGAGCCACTCCACCTCGCGGCGGACGCGGTTGGCCAATGACACTTCATAGTTGGCTTGCGCGTGCAGCGAGGCGTCCCGCTGTTCCAGAAAATCGCTGTAGTGTCCTTTGGCTTCGAACATTCCGTTGGGATAACTGCGATTAAGCTCGATCATCCTCGACGTTACTGCTTCTAAAAAGCGCCGATCATGACTGACGACAAGAAAGGCACGGGCTTCGGCCCGTAACAATCGTTCCAGCCACAGTATGCCTTCGACATCCAAATGGTTGGTCGGCTCGTCCATCAGAAGGACGTCCGGCTCCAGCATCAATGACCGGACGATGGCCAGGCGTTTCCTCCATCCTCCGGAGAGCGTGCCGGTGGACTGGTCGGTTGCGGGAAACTCCCCCAGGCTGAACGCTGCGGACGTGCGAACACTATGTTCATGGGGGTCCAGACCTTCGTCGACAAGGACCTGTGCGAGCACTTCCTCGATCGTCTGTGCTCCGTCAAGTGACGGTTCTTGCGGCACGTAGCCGACGCGGAGTTGTCGGCGCATCGATCTAGTGCCCTCATCCGGTTCTTCGAGCCCCGCCATAATCTTCAGCAAGGTGGATTTGCCGGATCCGTTAGGCCCGACCAGTCCGACGTGATCGCCCTCGGCCAACCAAATCGATAAATCAGCAAACAGCGGTTTCACCCCGTAGCTTTTGCTGATGGACTCGCAGCTCAAGAGAATTGTCGGTGGCATAGCGTTACCGAACGAATGAATTATTGATCAGGTGATGAACGATCGGGCAGGACTGTTCAGGCCAGGCTGGATCGTAACAATGTTAGTCTACGGGTCGGAAGGCAGAACTGCAAGTGGGGTGTGGGGGTAGCCTGTTCATCCTCATGCTCGCGGAACGCGCACGGTTCCATCGTCGTTCGTCGCTCGTGAAGCGTCCGAACTCCGATACGAGATACGCTTCACGAGGCCCGCTTCACGAGAGTCAATGGCGATGCGCAGCGAAGGGCACGAGGTCGAGCGGGAGACTGTCCCGCTTGACCTTCTGAGGATTGGAGCGCGGAACTACTTGGTAGCGACGATCTCGAGAAGTTCGATCTCGAACACTAATGTCGCGCCTGGCTTGATAAGGGGAGGCAGGCCTTTGTCGCGATAGGCGAGATTCGACGGGCAGACCAACTTGCCCTTGCTGCCGACTTTCATCTGCTGCATCCCTTCCACCCAACACTTGCTCATTTCATTCATTCTGAGCATGGCAGGCCCGCCCTGCTTGGCGGAACCATCGAACACGGTCCCATCGATCAGGGTCCCTAGATAGTGCACCTTCACCGTATCCGTGACTTTCGGGGTCGCGCCGTTCCCTTCCTTGATGGTCGTGAGGACCGCGCCGGACTCGGTTTTCCTGGCACCGGATTCTGCCGCGGCTTTCGCGAGGAACGAAGCTCCCGCTTTTTTCTCAGCTTCTGCGACGACCGAAGCGCGGGCCTGTTGCAGTTGTTGAATCTTCGGGCCGAATGTCTGAAGATCTACTTTTGGGGCCTTTTTGAGGACCCCATCGGCAATGCCGGACTTCACGAGATCAAGTTCAGACTCGCTCAGGCTGAAGGAGCCGAGCGATTGGCTGATGGCTAATCCCAAGGCATAGAGGGTCTTTTGTTCATCGGTTGTGGGCTCTGGGGCCGCAGCGAATGCCGTAATGGTTCCAAGGCAAAGCAGGATCACCAAACAGGAGACAATGAAGCGCATGAGCTGTCCTTTCTTTTATGTGGGACTGCAACGGGCCTGAAATTACAAGCCCTGGACTTCACTAGGGTATGCGATGTTGTGGTAGGGCTCAAGAGAATTATGTATAGAAACCTGTCTTGTTCATTTGGTTCATTTAGTTTGTCTGGTTTTTTGGTTGACGAAACTAACCAGATGAACCAAATCAACTAGATAAACAAAACAAACCAGTTCGTTACCATCGGTGGTCCCGGTGGCGTGGTCCATAGTAGCGTAGGCCGTAGACGTACGGGCTGGAAAAAAACGGCGACCCGTAGATCCAGGGGCGCCCCAAGGAGAAGCTGAGTCCTACCGAGGGATAGGGATAGAGGGGAGGGACCACTTGCACGACAGAGGGTGAATGTGCCAGTTGACGTTGCAGCTCGGCGCTCGTGGACGCCTGACGGTCGAGCTGATCTTTCAAGAAATTGACGGTCTCTTGTTGGGCTTGCAACTTCCCTTGGAGTGCTGCAATCTGGTCGCGCTGCGACTCGGCAAAGGCCTCCACACAACGGGTGTGGGCGTCGCCGGTATAACTGGAACATTCCCACGGTGTCTGAGACTCGTTTGCCTGAGCCGGTAGGCCGGCCAATACCATCCCTATTCCGATTGCCCCGATTAGGAGATGTGGCCACAGCCCTGCTGTCTTCCGATAGGAATCCTGCCGATGGATTGCGTGATTATTCATCTGCTTCCCTTCTGGTAGCAACTAATATTAGCCTACCATGCAATTGCTCAAGGGAACAGAGGGCTAGCTGGTTGATCTGGTTTGTTTGGTTTGTCTTGTTGATTTGGTTCATCTGATTTATCCGGTTAGTCTGGTTCAACCAAATAAACAAGACAAACCAAACAAACCAAATAACAGTCTTCTTTCGCTGGTGGACTTTTTCAGCATCCTGCTAGAATCTGTCCGCACGTATGCGTAAGCCGCCTCCATGATTCTGGGATTCGTCATTTTCTATTTGCTCCTGTCGGTGGGGATCGGCCTGGCTGCCGCCAGGCGGGTCCATACCACGAAGGATTTTGCGGTGGCTGGTCGGAGCTTGCCGCTGCCGATCGTGATTGCCACGGTCTTTGCTACCTGGTTTGGCGCAGAGGCCGTACTCGGAATTTCGGCCACGTTTGTGAAGGAAGGGTTGCACGGCGTGGTTGCCGATCCCTTCGGGTCGAGCCTCTGCTTAATCCTGGTTGGGTTATTCTTTGCCCCCCGTTTCTATCGACTGAACCTCCTGACCGTCGGCGACTTCTATCGTCTGCGGTACAATCGTGGAGTTGAGGTCCTCTGCGCCCTATGTATTGCTGCGTCCTATCTCGGATGGGTGGCCGCGCAGTTCAAAGTGTTCGGATTAGTGCTGAACGTGGTCACGGGGGGCGCAGTGAGTCAGCCCGTCGGGATGGTAATCGGCGCGGTGATCGTCCTGGCCTATACAACCTTCGGTGGCATGTTTTCCGTCGCCATTCTAGACTTTGTTCAAATCTCTGTGATCATGGGGGGGCTGCTCTATATCGCGTCTCTCGTCAGCGGGCTGGTAGGGGGAGTGGGTGCTGTGATCGACCACGCGGCTGCCGCCGGCAAGTTAGACTTCTTTCCGCCAGCCACGTTCGCGGCGTGGATTCCCTTCGTCGGGGCCTGGATGACAATGATGTTGGGGTCGATTCCCCAACAAGACGTATTTCAACGCATCACCTCGGCGAAGGACGAACGCACGGCCATACGCGGATCGATGCTGGGCGGCACACTCTACTTCTGCTTCTGTTTTGTGCCGATGTTTCTGGCCTATGCGGCGACGCTGGTCGATCCGGCTATGTTCAATACGCTCCTCGCGCAGGATTCTCAACTTGTCTTGCCGACCTTGATCCTGCGCCACACGCCGGTCTTCGCGCAGATCGTGTTTTTCGGGGCCGTCCTCTCGGCGGTGATGAGCTGTGCCAGCGCGACGTTGTTGGCGCCGTCGGTGATGCTGAGCGAGAACGTGATCAAAGGGGGGCTGCCGCACCTCAGTGAACGGGAGTTGCTTCGGGTCATGCGGCTGGTCGTGGTGGCCTTTGCCGCCCTGGTTTTGACTATCGCTTTGAGTTCCAGCACCAGCATCTACATGCTGGTGGTGAGCACCTACAAGGTGACGCTGGTGGCGGCCTTCGTTCCACTCTGTGCCGGGCTTTATTGGTCCCGAGCGACGACGCAAGGGGCCGTGTGTGCCTTCGTGGCTGGGCTGATGACCTGGGTGGGGCTGGAACTGTTCGGTCCGTCCGATTCGATTTGGCCTCCGCAACTGATCGGGTTTCTCGTGGCCTTGCTCGGAATGTTCGTCGGTTCACTTCTCCCACCGTTCTGCAAGCCTGGCATCGTGCCGACCCATTCCGACTCGTCGACAGGATAGAAGCTCTGCGTCCTTTTCGAAGGGGCTCCATCTAAAGAGTGGGGGTGGATGTGCGTGATGTGCCGGCGTCGATCGAGTTCTATCAGAAGGTGTTCGGCATCGCGCCTCAGAAGCAGACGGTGGACCATGTCAAGTTCGACCTCGCGGCCCCTGCGTTGAATCTCTCACTGGTCTCGTCCATGGGCCGAACCAGTTGGGTTGATCCTCTAGCGCCGCACGATTTCGACGGATTCCTGTCAGCTCCGTGAGGAGCTGACTGGTTGTTTGAAACCGGTGATCGAACGGCTCAGACTGCAATGGAGTATCGGGAAGCCGTAACGCTTTTTGAACTGGAGGGCTGACCCAGAACGCCGCTGCCAAAAATTGGGCCTTTCAGTATCAGACATGAAGTCCCATATGCAGCGAGGCCTCAAGCAGCTTAACCGGATGTTCGATGACTGTTGCGAGATCCACCTCGGCTGGCGCAGGAGCGTGACCGACTACTACTCTGTGCGGCTGCCTACCCGCTACATTTCCTTTCGCGCACAGTAACGATTGACCTCCTTGGTGGAACCGGTATCACGACAACGCAGGCTCGGGGCAAGTATGCGTATTAACTCGCTTCAGAGTGAACGTGTGGCGTACGTTTCGTTAGTCAATTCCAAATATCCAATTTTGTGTGTTTTTGCAGGGGATATATTCAGAGCGGACTCTTCTCTTCCAATCTTGAAACAGTCAATTGCTTGACACTGGGGCGTGATGGACTAAGCTCGATTAAATCAGTCAGTTATCTTGAGACTTCTTAGGACCGACTGCCCCATGAAGGTTCTCGGACCTATCCGCACGAAACATTGGCGCGTCGGCACCAAACTTCTCGCCAGCACCCTTCCGCCGCTCGTGGCGGTCATCCTCCTGGCAGCCTGGGCCGTCTTTGAAAGAAGTGCCACGAGTCTCGAGCAGAAGATGACCGCGCGTGCCGAATCGATCCATGCCCAGATCATGGCCGACCGGGAATACTACGCGTCCGTCGTCGTCCCCCGCATCCTCGAGCTCGGTGGGACTCTCTCAGCCCAATACCACGACGTTCGGGGGGTTCTGCCGCTACCGGCCACCTTTGTGCGCGAGGCGTCGGAAATCGTCGCGACGCAACATGGGGGATATACCGCGCAACTGATCAGCCCGTGGGCGATCAACAAAAACCAAAGGTTAAAAGACCAGTTTCATCACGACGCTTTTGCGGCCCTCTCGATAAACCCCGACAGAAATTTTTTCCGGATCAATACGGTGGAGGGCCGGGCTGTGATGAGGGTTCTGATGGCCGATCGCGCCTCGGCCCAGTCCTGCGTGGGCTGTCACAATGCTCATCCCGAAAGTCCGAGGCATGATTTCAAGTTGCACGACCTGATGGGCGGACTGGAGGTCATTATCCCCGTCGATCAGTACCTTCAGGAAAGTCGAGAGGATCTCCTCCTGACCGTCGGGGCCGGTCTCGGGATGTCCCTGCTACTGATCGGGATCGTCGCAACGGGAACCAGAAGAGTCGTTGCACGTCCCTTAAGTCAACTTGCCTCGCGCATGCGCAGTTTCACAGACCCCGATGCAAGTCCTCTCTCATCTTCTGCGGTGTCCATACAGCCCTGCGATGAAGTGCACGTCCTAACAGCGACCTACGACCAGATGCAAGCCGTAATCGTCACCCAACGGCAGGAGCTCCAAGTAGCCAACACGCGATTAGCCCAACAGGTCACTGATCTCAAGGCCGCCAATCATGAACTGGAAGCCTTCTCCTATTCGGTGTCACACGACCTGCGCGCCCCGCTCCGGTCGATGGACGGATTTTCAAAAATCCTGACTGAGAACTATGCCGACGGCATGCCGGAGGAGGCGAGACACTATCTAGAACGTGTGCGGGAGAATGCCCAAAAGATGGATCATCTTGTGAGCGCGCTGCTGGCGCTGTCCCGCTTGGGTCGGCAAGCCATGGCCGTGCAGACGTTGGAACCTCGACAGCTCGTGGCAGAGGTCCTGGCGGAACTCAATGGAGAAATAAATGGCCGGCGGGTCGAAATCACGGTCGGTGCGCTTCCCTCTTGTGCGGCCGACGAAGTTCTCCTGAAGCAGGTCTATATGAACCTGATCTCGAACGCCCTCAAGTTCACGCGCACGCAGGAACTTGCGAAGATCACCGTCGGCTGCCGGTCCGAGAACGGTCTGAATACGTACTTCGTTCAGGACAATGGCGTCGGCTTCGACATGCAGTACGTCGGAAAATTGTTCGGAGCATTTCAGCGGCTTCATCGAGCAGAGGAATTTGACGGAACCGGCGTCGGTTTGGCCACCGTGAAACGGATCGTCCTCCGCCACGGCGGAGACGTGTCGGCCAAATCGGAGGTCGGCAAGGGCACGACCATGTACTTCACACTCACGAGGAGGAGGGCAGCATGATGGAGCAAATTGTCGATGTTCTGTTGGTTGAGGACAACCCTGATGATGTCGCGCTGGCACTGCACGCCTTTAAAAAAAACAATTTCCGCAACCGTGTCCACGTCGTTTGCGATGGGGCGGAGGCGCTCGAGTATATCTTCTGCACCGGCGCGTATGCCGAACGCAAGATTGAGCAGGTGCCCAGGTTCATCCTCCTCGATCTCAAATTACCTAAAGTTGACGGCCTTGAAGTCTTGAAGCGGATTAAGTCGGACCCGCGTACGAAAAACACGCCGGTCGTCATGATGACGTCTTCCCGCGAGGAAAGCGACTTGGTCACCAGTTACCAACTTGGGGTCAACAGTTACATCGTCAAGCCCGTGGATTTCCAGCAGTTTGTCGAGTCGGCTCGCACCTTGGGACTGTACTGGCTGCTGCTGAATGAAGCACCGGCTTCCACCACCGAGAAACGGAAAACGGCAGCATGAAAGACTTCCTTGCTCCACACCAGCATACACTCTGGCCTGAACCGCGGACGCAACGATGACCACCCCTCTCCACCTGCTCATCCTTGAGGACCGCACGGAGGATGCGGAATTAATGCTCCACGAACTCCGGCGAGCAGGTTTTGATCCGCAGTGGCAACGAGTGGACACCGAAGCGGATTTCCTTGCGCATTTGGACCAGGAGTTGGACATCATCTTGGCTGATTATTCCCTGCCCCAGTTCGATGCGCAGCGGGCCCTCGACCATCTGAAAAAACGCGGAGTGGATGTACCCTTTATCATTGTGTCGGGCTGCATCGGTGAAGAACGCGCCGTCGAGTGTATGAAGTCCGGCGCGACCGACTATCTGCTCAAAGACAGACTGACGCGACTGGGACAGGCCGTGAGAAAGGGTTTGGAGGAAAGACTTCTCCGCGATGATCGGCAGCGCGCGAAGGAACAGCTGGCCCACAACGCGTTCCACGATACGTTGACCGGTTTACCCAACCGCGCCTTGTTCCTGGACCGTGCACAACGTTGTCTCCACCAAATGGAGCGGAGGGGAGGGTACTTATTTGCCGTCCTTGCCGTCGATCTGGACGGTTTTCAGGCCATCAATGCGAGTTTTGGACAACCTGCCGGAGATAAGGTGTTGATCGAAATTGGCGAGCGATTGGTTCAGAAGGTGCGATCCGGCGACACGGTCGCGCGCCTTGGAGGAGATGAATTTGCCCTGCTACTCGACGATGTCAAGGACATGCGTAATGCGCTGCGCGTCGCGGAGCGGCTCCAGGCGGAACTCACCAAACCGTTTCTCTTGGATGGACGAGATGTACTCACCAGCGCAAGCGTCGGCATCGCCGCAAGCACGACCACTTATAAGCGCTCCGCCGATGCGCTCCGCGATGCCGGCACCGCCATGGCTCGCGCCAAGAGACTCGGCCCAGGCCAGGTAGCCGTTTTTGACATACGGATGCATACTCAAGCAGTGACTCGGTTAAAGCTAGAAACGGATCTCCGCAGGGCTACGGATCGACAAGAATTCCTATTGTATTACCAACCCGTCGTGTCGCTGCAATCGGGACGTATCGCAGGTTTTGAAGCACTGCTGCGTTGGCAGCATCCCCAACGCGGTCTGATCTCGCCGGGTGAATGCATCTCCGTCGCGGAAGACATCGGACTGCTCATCCCCATCGGGCAGTGGGTGTTTCAGAATGCCTCACAGCAGTTGCGCGCCTGGCAAGTAGAATTTCCTGTCGCACCCCCCCTCAGCATGAGTGTAAACCTGTCCTGTAAACAGTTCCTTCAATCTGGAGAGCTCCTGACGATCATCGACAAAACATTAAAAGCGACTGGCTTGGACCCCTGCAGTCTCGCGCTCGAGGTGACGGAGACGGTGATAATGGAAAATGTGGAAGCGGCCTTGGCCACGTTGGCTCAACTGAAGGATCGGCAGCTTCGCATCTCCATAGACGACTTCGGCACGGGCTATTCTTCGTTAAGTTACCTCCAACGTCTTCCGATCGATAATTTAAAAATTGATCAGTCCTTTGTTGCTCACATGAAGGCGGCTGGGGAAAGCTTGGAAATCGTGCGCAGTATCATCACACTGGCTCACAGTTTGGGCAAGCACGTGATCGCGGAAGGAGTCGAAACCGGAGAGCAACTCGCTCTGCTTCGATCGCTTGGATGCGAATATGGGCAGGGGTACTTCTTTTCAACGCCACTAGAAACCGAGGCAGCGGGAAAATTAATAGCCGACGCTCGCACGTGGTGAAAAAGAGAACAGCTCTTGCGAGACAGCCTGCGAAACGCAGATCTTCTAGGGCCGTGGGCAACTCAAGCGGATGCTCGACGACTGTTGTGTCATTGAACTGGATCGACGACAGGGTATGTAGATCTCACTCTTCGTGATTTCGTCCTGCGACCCCTGCCGCTCCCTGGCGGTTGACCCGCTCTCGTCCCCTCAGCTCTTTCATCGCTTTCGTGTGAGTCCTCGGTTATGCTGTATGGAACGGCATGGCTGGACGAATTTCTTCACAGTGGCTCACACGGGCTGCATTGGCCCTGGCAGGTCTCGTCGCCGCGCTCGGCCTCGTCGTTGCGGTCTATGGCGCATATCTGGCGACCTTTCTTGAACTGCCCAAGAGCGACGAGCATCCTCCGCTGCGCTTGTACAGTGGTCCCTTCCTGCTGCAACCCGATCTTTCGATTGCGCACAGCCACCTTCTTGAGCGGTTGCAACGGTTGGGCTATCGACGAGTGACAGTGCCAGCACAGTCTCCTGGTGACTATCAGCTGACCGAGGAGGCCTTGACAATCTATCTCCATCCGCAGCCGGAAGCCCATGTCGACGCGACCATGGTGACATTGCAGTTGGATCAGGGGCGAGTGACGAATGTCCTGTCTCCGCTTGAAGGTACACCGCTCTTTCCCATCTTTCTGGAACCGGAGCTCCTGAGTGGTGTGCGTGGCGAGTCACGACAAGTGCGCGAGTGGATTCCGTTGGCGCAGATTCCTCCACGGATCATTGAGACGGTCCTCACGATCGAAGATCGCCGGTTCTATTCCCATTTCGGCATCGATGCGGTTGCCGTAGGACGGGCGCTCTGGACCAATTTCACGAAGGGCGGTGTGGTGCAGGGCGGCAGCACCATCACGCAGCAGCTGGCGAAGAATTTGTTTTACTCCCCGCAGCGGACGATGGGACGTAAATTCAAGGAGGCCCTGGCGGCATTGGTGCTGGAGGTGAAGAATACGAAACAGAACATCCTGGAAAGCTATCTGAATGAAATCTATCTTGGGCAGGCGGGATTCGTCTCGATTTATGGGGTGAGCGAGGCAGCCCATCGCTATTTCGGCAAGACCCTTCAGGAGTTGACGGTCGAAGAGATCGCGATGATCGCAGGTCTGATCAAGGGACCCAATAGCTATGCTCCGACGAAACATCCTGAACTGGCGAAACAGCGGCGTGACGTCGTGTTGAGGCGGCTGCGGGAGACTGGCCTCCTGACGGAAGAGGCCTGGAATCGTGCCGTCCATGAACCAGTGCGCGTGACACCGTCAGAAGACGTCCTGACCGATGCGCCCTACTTCGTCGATGCCGTGCTTCGGGAGGTCGAAGAGGCCGGCGTGGTGCCCTTGCCGGAGGGCTTGCGGATTGACAGCACGCTTGATCCGATGATCCAGCAGGCTGCCACCGAATCGTTGGAGAAGGGACTGGCCAAGTTAGAGGCGACGCATCCCCATCTCAAGAGTCCGCTGGAATCGATGCAGGGAGCGGTGGTGGTGCTCGATCCCAAGACCGGGTTTGTGCTGGCGTTGGTGGGAGGGCGGGACTACCGGCGGAGTCAATTCAATCGAGCGGTTCAGGCGCAGCGGCAACCGGGCTCTCTCTTCAAACCCTTCGTCTATCTTGCGGCGCTGGAAGCGGCCCGTGAGGGTCATGTAGGCCAGTTGACTGCGGCGAGCTTGTTGGCGGACGAGCCGGTGACCTTTGAGTCGGACACCGGTCCCTGGTCTCCGCAGAACTACGACAAACAATTCCACGGGCCTATCTCCTTGCGGAGCGCGTTGGAGCAATCGCTCAATGTGCCGGCGGTGCAGGCGGCCAAGACCGTGGGGACCAAGCCGATCGTGCAGCTGCTGCACCGTCTTGGCGTGACGAGTGCTATCGGCAATGATCTCTCATCGGTGGCCTTGGGCAGTTCGTCGGTGTCGTTGATGGAGATCACGGCGGCGTATGGAGCGATCGCCAACGGAGGGATCGCTGTCAAGCCGACTGCGGTGCGATCGACCAGGAATCGACAGGGAGACATGGTGTGGAATGGCGTACCGGATCGGCAACAAGCGACCTCGCCTCAAGGGGCCTATGTGTTGACGTCTCTCCTCGAAGGCGTCATCCGGAGGGGCACTGCAAGCAAAGCCAAAGTGCTCGGACTCCAAGGCACGGTAGCCGGGAAAACCGGCACAACCGACGGCTATCGCGACGCCTGGTTTGTCGGCTACACGTCCGACGTGGTGATCGGGGTTTGGGTGGGATTCGACGATGAACGGGCTCTGCGTCTCACAGGATCGCAGGCGGCCTTACCGATTTGGATAGACATCGCGCGCCGGGTGATTCCGCCCAATGTCCCCGCATTCGTGAAGCCGCCCGGGGTGGTCACCCGCGACATCGATCCGAAGACCGGACAACTGGCTACGTTTCAGTGTCCCGAGCAGGTATCGGAAGTGTTCATCGAGGGTACGGAGCCCAGCGTCTACTGTGAGGTGCATGGAGGGGGAATATGGGAACGGCTCAGGCATACTTTCGGATTCTCCTAGGCCGCACTAAGAGGAATAGTGTAAGCTGGTGTCAACGATCGGGAATGAAGGGAGAATGACGCATGAAAAATAACAGCTTTGCTGGAGATGACAACATTACCCTTCTGGCCAAAGGGGTGGTGTTGAAAGGTGAAATCCATGTTGAAGGGACGGTGAGGATCGATGGCCGTCTCGACGGCGACATTCAGACCAAGGGGCAAGTTATCATCGGCGAGGATGGACTGGTGCAGGGAACGATCACGGCCGGCACATTGATCAGCAGCGGCCGCATCAAGGCGAAGGTGACGGCGAATGAGCGAGTCCATCTGATGAAAACGGCGACGCTCATCGGAGAAATCCTCACCCCGGTGCTCATCATGGAAGAAGGTGCCAAGCTCCAAGGTGTGACGGATATGGGAGTGACCGCCTGGGCCGACGAGCCTCCGAAGCTGCTGGGCAACGTCAGTGATCTCTCCGCACACCGGGCCAAGCAGGTCGTGGTGCTTGATAAATAAAAAGTCCAGCGGCGAAGCGCACCGATAGGTCTGCCGGTTCTGTCTTGTTCGTATCCAATCCATGACGAAGCCGCAGCTCTTCACCGCCGTGTTCTTTGCTCTCCTATTGTTGCTCCTGTATCAGATCGCCCAGATGTTTCGGCCGTTTCTCTTCCCCGTGCTGTGGGCCGCGCTCCTTGCCCATCTAACCTTTCCACTCCATGTACGCTTCGCATCGTTCCTTCATGGCCGGGAGGTCGTTTCGGCCTCCTGTCTTACCCTCTTGGTTCTGGCTCTGGTGGTGATTCCAATTTCGATGATGGGGGTATTACTGACACGCGAAGCCAGTACTGCCGAACAGACCATTCGCGAGTGGATCGCGAGCGGGGCGCTCCAGAAGCTGCCGGAGCAATTACGCACGTGGCCGGTCGTCGGAGGACTTCTCCAGCAGATCGGTGGCAGCGCCTTATTGACGCCTGATTCCTTGGAACAGGGGCTTCTCTCGGCGGCGACGTTCCTGAGCCGTTTCTTTCTCGACCAGGTCGGCGATCTGCTGAAGAACGCCTTTCTTCTGGTGACGGATTTTTTTCTCATGCTCTTTGCCCTGTTTTTCCTCTTTAAGGATGGGAAGCAATGGTTGACGTCCCTTCAGGAAGTGATTCCACTGGACGCGTCCCATAAGCAGCGGATCGTCGATCGCATGGATCAGACCATTCGTGCCGTAGTGAAGGGGATAGGCCTGACCGCGATCGTTCAAGGTCTCCTGGCAGGGTTGGCCTATGTGGTCCTCGGAGTGCCATTTCCTGTCGTACTGACGGCAGTAACGGTGATCCTTGCGCCGCTTCCCTTCGGCGGGACCGCATTGGTGTGGGGGCTGGTAGTGCTCTACTTCCTCTCGGTCGGTCCGC